>Ga0307479_10002075_pt1 | contig 18250 bp, 18 predicted proteins | sample atmos_gasesECM4C_FD_203743 | JGI IMG/M metagenome (GOLD analysis project Ga0307479, IMG submission 203743) | Hardwood forest soil microbial communities from Morgan-Monroe State Forest, Indiana, United States - atmos_gasesECM4C_515 | ecosystem: Environmental > Terrestrial > Soil > Temperate... | reverse complement strand
TTGCGCGACACGGTTGATGCGGCGTGCCGCGCGGCTGGTCGCGACCCGACCGCAATCGAGCGAACGGTGGCGGTGCTGATCGAGCTGCCGGGGGGTTCTAGCAGGAAGGATGTGGCCGAATCCGCCCTCGAAGCGCCGGCCTTGATGGGCAGCCCGCAGGAGATTGCCGACGAGCTCCGCCGATACGCTCGAGCCGGGGTCGGTCACGTCCAGCTCGTGGTCGAGCCGATGACCGAGTCGTCGCTCGAGGCCCTGGCGCCGGTCCTACAGATTCTCGACGACTCGCCAATAGAATGAAGCAATGGGCAGTCATAGAGTCGAACGCGTCGCCGCACAGCTGCGCCAAGAAATCAGCGAGATCATGATGCGCGACCTCAAGGATCCCCGTATCGGCATGGCCACGATTACGGAGGTGAAGCTGAGCCCCGATCTACGCAACGCCGTCGTCAAGGTCAGCGTCGTCGGCGAGGCCGACGGGCGCCAAGCCGCGATCCATGGCCTGGAGCACGCGAAAGGATTCATCCGGCGGGAGCTGGGCGCCCGGCTCTCGAACCTGCGCTTCGCCCCCGACCTGCATTTCCAGCTTGACGAAGGCGTCGCCTACAGCGTCCGCGTCAGCCAGCTATTGCGCGAGGTCCAACAAGGGGAGTCAAACGCCGATCGCTGAGCTGGCCCCGCCTCGCCCAGAGGTGGCCGAGGTGGCGCCCCGGATCTGGCAGGTGATCGAAAAAGCCTCGGTTGTGACGGCCGTCACGCACAAGGATGCCGACGGCGACACGCTCGGCTCGGCGCTGGCGCTGGCGCTGGCCCTCGAACCGATTGGAAAAACCGTCCCGGTCGTTTCCTCGCCGCCGGTGCCGGGAGCGTGGTGGTTCCTGCCTGGCATCGAGCGCGTGAACCGGCAGACCCCGCCGGCGCATGCCCCGGTTTTCATCTTCGATGCCACCGACACCTCGCGTGCCGGCACCTACGAGCCCCTCGTCAAAGAGGCGACGGTAGTCGTGAATGTCGATCACCACGTTTCGAACACGCGGTTCGGCACGATCAACCTGGTGCTGACCGACGCGGCCTCTACCGGCGAGCTGGTCTACGACCTGCTTAAGGCGTGGAAGCTCGACATTCCACCGGGAGCCGCGTCCTGCCTTTACGCCACCATCCTCTCCGACACCGGCGGCTTCCGTCACGACAACACCTCACTTCACGCGCTTCGCGCCGCAGGGGAGCTGGCTCAGCTGGGCGCCGACCCGGTGACCATTGCTCGCGGGCTGTTCAAGAGCCGGCCGGCTTCCTCGCTGCGGATGCAGGGCCGTATCCTGCAGGGGTTGCATTTCGAGTTCGGCGATAAGCTCGTCTGGGGATCCATCACCCAGGCGGGTCTGCGCGACAGTGGGGCGACCACGGATCAGGCCGACAGCGCGATCGACCAGTTGAACACGGTGCGCGGCCAGGAGCTCGCCATCCTATTCAAGGAAGCAGGACCGCGACTGACCAAGGTCAGCCTTCGCAGTCGTGATCAGATCGATGCCGCAGAGCTCGCCGCAGAATTCGGCGGCGGTGGCCATCGCCGAGCGGCCGGGATGGAGCTGGCCATGCCCCTGAAGGAGGCCGAGGCCAGAGTGCTCGCCGAAGTCCGCGCGCGAATGAACGCCATGCAGGAAACGCCGAAGGCCTGAACCGAACGGAAGTGGCGTCCGGCATTCTGAACGTCAACAAGCCGGCGGGCCCGTCATCGTTTGCGGTGGTTCGCATCCTGCGCCGCCTGCCGCGCATTACCAAGATTGGGCACGGGGGCACGCTCGATCCGGCCGCCGACGGGGTGCTGCCGATCCTCGTCAACGCGGCCACCCGCCTGGCGGACTTCGTGCACGAATGGCCAAAGAGCTACCTGGCGACGGTGACCTTCGGGTTCGTCTCAGACACCGGAGACCGCGAGGGCCAGATCACCCCCTCCGGGGATACGAGCTCGCTCGGTTCAGCGCGGATCGAGGCGGCTCTGCCCGGCTTTATCGGCCGGATCGAGCAGATCCCGCCGGTGTACTCCGCCCTCAAGCAGGGCGGGGAGGCCCTCTATCGGAAGGCCCGGCGCGGCGAGGCAAGCGCGCCCCAGGCGCGTCAGGTCGACATTTTCGCGCTGCGACTGCTGGACTATGACGCGGCGCAGGCGGTGGGACGCTTCGAGGTCAGCTCCGGTCGTGGGATGTATGTGCGCAGTCTTGCGCATGACCTGGGGGCGCGGTTGGGATGCGGGGCCTATCTTTCTGGACTGACGCGTACCGCCGTAGGTCCACTGCGTGTCAGTGACGCGTTCTCCCCGACGGCCCTGACCGAGGCGGGGGAGGGTTGGACCGACCGGCTCCTCCCGATGGACCTGCCGCTGCAGGGGTGGCCGTCGGTGGCGCTGGACGCGGTCGGTGCGGCCGCGATTCGGCGAGGGCAGTCGGTGGCGGCACCCAGCTCGGCCCCGGGCCGATACCGGTTGCTCGATCCGCAGGGGCATCTGCTGGCATGGGCTGAGGTCGATGCGGCGCACCGCTTGCAGCCGCGCGCCGTTTTTTTGTCGTGACCACGGTCACCTTCGGCTTCCCGGAACCAGGCCTGATGGGGCCCACGCACGCCACCATGGGGACCTTTGACGGCATCCATCGCGGACACCAGGCACTGCTCAAGCCGCTGATCGCCGAGGCGAAGAAAGCCGGTGCGGCCAGCGCGTTGGTGACCTTCGAGCCGCACCCACGCTGTGTGCTAGATCCGGATCATTGCCCGCCGAACCTGACGACGCTGGATGAGAAGGCGTGGCTACTGGGACAGCTCGGCCTCGACCACCTGGTCGTGATTCCGTTTACGCCGCAGATCGCCGGGCTCAGTCCGGCCGCCTTCATGCAGCGGCTGCTGCGCGGGATGGAGCTTCGCCGGCTCGTCATCGGTCAGGATCATCGCTTCGGGCACGGGCGTCGTGGTGACCCAGGCTTCCTCCGCCGGCTCGGCACCCGACGTGGCTTCAGCGTCGAGGTGGTTCCGACGCTGGCGCGCGGTCGAGCGCCGGTCAGCAGTTCCCGGATCCGTCGGCTGGTCCTCCTCGGCCAGATGAAGGCTGCCGCCCAGCTGCTCGGACGGGACTACTTCTTTCGCTCGACGGTCGAGCACGGCGCCCAGCGCGGCCGCCAACTGGGATTTCCGACCGCCAATCTGCGGATCGCGCCCAACAAATTGATCCCAGCCACGGCGGTGTATGCGGCACGCGTCGACCTCGACGGTCAGGGCTATGGCGGAGCGCTCAGCGTCGGCTTTCGTCCGACGTTCGGCGGCAATACCCTCACGGTCGAGGTGTTCGTGCTCGATTTCGAGCGCGACCTCTATGACAAGGTGATGACGGTCTGGTTTGTGCAGCGGCTGCGCGGCGAGAAACGGTTCGCCACGGTGGCGGCGTTGCAGCAGCAGATGGCTAAAGACGTCGAGAACACCCGACGGATCCTCGGGGTAGCGCCTTCGGCCCCATGACGCCGGGTGACCGGCCACTCGTGATCGTCAACCCGGTCGCCGGCAGCGGGCGGGCCCGCGGCTTCTGGCGTCAGTGCGCCGCAGCCTGCTTCCGCGTGCCGTTCGAGGTCGTCGAGACGCGGCGCCGCGGCGACGCGGCGGAGTACGCGGCCGCGGCGGGCGATCGATTGGTCATCGCCATTGGTGGCGATGGCACGGCCCACGAGGTCGTCAACGGCCTGCTCCGACGCCCGGGAGCCCATCCGCCGAGGGTCGGATTCCTGCAACGCGGCACCGGTGCCGACCTGCGCCGCAGTATTGCCAGCCCGCGTCGCGCTGAGGACGTGGCCGCCTGGCTGACGACCGATCGCTGGCGGCCGCTCGACGCCGGTCGCCTATCCACCTCGACAGGACGCCGCTACTTCATCAACGTGGCCGACGCGGGGATTGGCGCCGCGGTGGTCCGGCGGGCGGCCCGCGGACCCGCCTGGGTCGGTGGAACGGGGAGTTTCCTCGGCGCTGCCGTGGTCAGCCTGCTGAAACACCGCAACGCCTCAGTCCAGCTCCGCCTCGATGATGGTCCGGTTCTGCGCCGGAGGGTGCGCACGATTGCCGTAGCCAACGGCGCGTACCTGGGTGGAGGCATGTGGATCGCCCCGAAGGCAAACGTGAGCGACGGGTTGTTCGAGGTGGTGACGATCGGGGACGTCTCACGCTGGCTCGGGATCCGAAGCCTGCCGATGCTGTACCGGGGGACCCACGGCCGCCTGGCTCAGGTTGAGTTCGGCCGGGCGCGCCGGGTCGAGATCGATAGCGACGAGCCGATCGGAGTGGAGGCCGATGGCGAGCTCGCGGGGAATACCCCGGCCGTCTTCGAGATCGTCCCGGCCGCGCTTCAGGTTATCGATTGGAACCCTTCGGGTATACTCACCCGTGACCGAGCGCATTTGTCCGACTAGCCAACGGCATCTGGGCAAGGCAACTTTAAGGAGGTACACCGACTGGCAACAACGACCAAGACAGGCGTGATCGAAACCAACCGCCTGCACGAGACGGACACCGGATCATCGGAAGTCCAAATCGCGATCTTCAGCGAACGGATCAATCACCTCACCGACCATCTGAAAACGCACGCGCACGACCACAATTCGCGGCGCGGGCTGTTGCAGCTGGTCGGAAAGCGGCGGCGGCTGTTGAACTACCTGCAGCGCACGAACATCGAGCGCTACCGGGCGGTTATCGCCAAGCTCGGGCTCCGGAGGTGACGGCCTAGAGCAAAACCCGATGCCCGGGCGGGGCCACCTCGCGCAGGGTTAGAGATTGGTGTGCGGAGAAAGGGTTCCTTTTCTTCGAACCCCAACCCCTAACCCGCCAACGATCGGAACCGCCTGGGCCGACTGCCAACCATTTTCGTGCCGCCATCGTGCGGCCCAGGAGGAATCGTGAATCAAACGCATGCGGGAAACCCCGCAACCCAAACAGAACTAGAAATTGGCGGGCGCACCGTGACGGTGGAGACCGGACACGTCGCCCAGCAAGCGTCCGGCGCCGTCACCATCCGGATGGGCGACACCATGTTGCTCGTCACCGCGACGATGGCCGCGACGCCACGGGAGGGCATCGACTTTTTCCCGCTGACCGCCGACTACGAAGAGAAGCTCTACGCCGCCGGCAAGATCCCCGGCGGATTCATTCGACGGGAGGGCCGCCCCAGCGAACAGGCCATCCTCAACAGCCGGTTGATGGACCGGCCGATCCGGCCGCTGTTTCCCAAGGATTTCCGCAACGACGTCCAGGTGATCGCGACCGTACTCTCGGTCGACCAGGAGTCGGACCCGGCGATCCTCGCCATCATCGGCGCCTCGACGGCGCTGACCATCTCGGCGATCCCGTTCCAGGGACCGATCGGGGCGGTGCGGATGGGTCTGCTGGATGATCAGCTGGTCATCAATCCTCCGGTCAACCGGATGGAGGAGAGCAGGCTCGACCTGGTCGTCGCCGGAACCCGCGAGGCCATCATCATGGTGGAAGCCGGCGCGAAAGAAGTGCCCGAAGAGCGCATCGTCGAGGCGCTTCGCGTGGCGCACCGAGAAATCGTCCGGCTCTGCGACATGCAAGAGGCCTTCGCCAAGGAAGTCGGCAAGCCCAAGGTCGAGGTGGCGCCGAGTCCAAAGGATCCGGAGATCGACCAGGCGGTGGATCAGTTTCTGGTCCAACGGCTGGACGAAGCGCTATTCAATCCGAACAAGGCGCTCCGCGAGTCCGCCCTTGACGACCTCAAGAAAGAAACGATCGCCGAGCTCGGCCCGCAGTTTGCCGACCGACTCCCGTATCTGAGCAAGAGCTTCGAGGCGAAGGTCAAGCAGCGGGTTCGCGGAAAGATCCTCGATGACGGGGTGCGGCCCGACGGGCGCAAGACCACCGAGATCCGTCCAATCACCTCCGAGGTCGGCATCCTGCCGCGCACGCACGGCTCCGCCCTATTTACCCGAGGCCAGACGCAGGCGCTGAGCATCGTGACGCTCGGTTCGATCGGCGACAAGCAGAAGCTCGATGGGCTCGGGCTCGAAGAGTTCAAGCGCTTCATGCACCACTACAACTTCCCGCCCTTCAGCGTGGGAGAGGCGCGTCCGCTGCGCTCGCCTGGGCGACGAGAAATCGGCCATGGGGCGCTCGCCGAGCGGGCATTGCTCCCGGTGGTGCCGACAGAGGAAGAGTTTCCCTACACGATTAGGATCGTGACCGAGATCCTGTCATCGAATGGATCGACCTCGATGGCCAGCGTCTGCGGGTCCAGCCTGGCGATGATGGACGCCGGCGTGCCGACCAAGGGCCAGGTGGCGGGGATCGCGATGGGCCTGATCACGGGCGACGGCGGCCGGGTCGCTGTCCTGAGCGACATCCAGGGCGTCGAGGACGCGCTGGGCGACATGGACTTCAAAGTCGCCGGTACCCGCACGGGCGTGACCGCGATGCAGATGGACATGAAGATCAAAGGCATCAGCATCGACACCATGGCGGGGGCGATCCAGCAGGCGAAAGAGGGCCGCTTCTTCATCATGGACAAGATGGACGCGACGATCAGCCAGCCCCGGCCCAGGCTGTCGCAGTACGCACCCCGCATGGTCACTGTCCAGATCCATCCAGACAAGATCCGCGAAGTGATCGGCCCCGGAGGCAAGATGATCCGCAAGATCATCGAGGACTCCGGTGTGACCAGCATCGATATCGAAGATGACGGTCGGGTCGTGATTGGCTCGGTCAACGGCGAGTCAGCTGCCAAAGCCGAGCAGATCATCCGCGACCTGACCGGCGAGGTGGAGGTCGGCAAGAACTACAAGGGCAAGGTGGTCCGGATCATGCCGTTCGGTGCCTTCGTCCAGATCCTGCCGAACCAGGACGGCCTGGTTCACATCAGCCAGCTGGCGGAGAACCGGGTCGAGCGAGTCGAGGACGCCGTCAACGTGGGCGATGAGATCGAGGTCAAGGTGACCGAGGTCGACCGCCAGGGCCGCGTCAATCTCTCGCGCAAAGCGGTCCTGCAGGAAGCCAAGGGCATCACCAACGGCGATTGGATCGTGACCGATCGGGATCGCGGTGGGCCGCGCCGCGAAGGTGGTGGCGGCGGTGGCGGTGGCTACCGCGGCGGCGGCGATCGCGGGCCGCGCCGGGAGTTCGACCGCGCCGGACAACGAGGCAACGACCGCAACCGGTAACCAGAAAAGGCGGCTCGAGCAACGGTGCTCGGGCCGCTTTGCTTTTTCTTTCTCGTCACCCAACGTGGGCGACGTGCGCGATGCGCACACGAAATAGCTGGCCGTGCGTCGCATTCGACGTCGCGTCGAGTGAAAGTGCCGATTCGCTTGACACGAGCCCCCGCTGCAGTGGATGCTCAGCCTCGGGATGCGGGGGTCCATGTTAGGTTCACGGCCGAGTGACCATAAGAATTTGTCGCCGCGTCAATCGCAGATTCTCTCCTTGATGGCCGAGGGCTTCTCCGACAAGGAGATCGCTCGAAAGATCGGTGTCTCCTATCCGACCGTTCGGACCCACATCGACCGCATTTTTCGGGGATACGGACTCCGAAACCGCACCGAGGCCGTCGCCGTATGGCTCAGCGATCTGCGGTTGATTGGCTGAAATGTCGGTGATTTCAATGACCATGATTTCGATGACTTTCGCGGTCGGCAAAAGCTCCCTACTATCAGGGCTGACTGAATTCTTGATAGTAGGAGCTGATCATATCGCTGAACCCCTCTAGCACCTAGAGTCCGACCAGGCGTCCGAATTTTTTTCCAGAGGTGACAAGGATGCAACCACGCCTTTTTCGCTCCACACGACCTCCAAATGCGCGACCGCTCGCTGTCGCCGCCGCCCTTGTCGCTGTCCCACTGCTCGCGTGGCCCGCCCTGGGCAGTGCCGACACATCGAGCCCCAGCTACAGCGGGCGGGCCTACGTCGTGCAAGTCTCCGTGCTGGGCACGCAACTACCTCCAATCGCGGACACGGGCGACCTCCCTTCGACGGGTGGCGCGCAGGAGGCCTCGCTCCTCACGGTCCCGCCAATCTCGCTGGGCAGCACCGGATCGCTCAATGGCGCCGAAGTAGCTCATGCCACGACGGTCGGCCAGGGCAACGCCAGCCGGTCCGAGGCCTCCGTCGCGGATCTCAGCGTGACCGTCGTCGGCACCACGATCACCGCCGACTTCCTCATGTCGAGAGCCGCCGCCGAGTGCAATGGAAGTAGCCCGTCGGTGAGCGGGAGCTCTGAGCTCGCCAACCTGTCGATCAGCTCGATCAACAACGGCCAGCCCATCGCCGTGTCGACGGCACCGAACCAGCCGATCGTCCTGCCGGGCAATATCGGCACCGTGATGATCAACGAGCAGTCGAGCTCCCTGAGCGGGCAGTCGGGCAGCATGGACGTGAGCGCTCTTCACGTAACCATCACCGATCCGCTCAGAGTGACGCCGCTGGCCGAGGTGATCGTTTCGCACGCGCATGCCGACATCACATGTCCGACCTCCCCATCACCCCCTCCGGCCTGCGGTCCAACGCCAACCGACTTCGTGACGGGCGGCGGGTGGATCGTCTCGCCATCCGATCCGCACGCAAAAGCGAATTTCGCGGTGGCGGGTGGCGTGAAGAACGGCTTCTGGGGGCACCTGCTGTACATCGACCACGGCAACGGGATGCGAGTCAAGGGGACCGGAGTCAGCGGTTACAACTTCTATCCTGACTTCGGGCCGAACGGCCGGCAGATCCTGGGCTCGGCCGATGTCAACGGCACTGGCGGGTCGTATGAGGCGGACGTCGCCGACAACGGCGAGCCAGGCGCCGGCGTCGACAGGTTCCAGCTGACGCTGAACAACGCCTCGGCGCCGACGGCCTCCGCCTTCCTGAGTGGCGGGAACATCCAACTCCACAAGGCCTGCGAGTAAGGCCGACCACCGACCAATATCGGCCGTCTCGGGGCTCCGGCGATCGGGGCCCCGAGGGCCGAGCTGGACCACAACGAACTAAGTCGAGGCATAGGTTTTAAGCCCTGATTCTCCCGTATACTGGCCGCGGTTTGGACTTCGCTGACCTGCCGAGTCTGAGCGCGGCGGTTCACAATTGCCGGCTCTGTCCCCTCGGCTTTTCGCGGACCCGGGCGGTGCCAGGCGTCGGACCGCCAACCGCCCGCATCATGATCGTGGGCGAGGCGCCCGGCCAGAACGAGGACCAGCAGGGCGAGCCCTTCGTGGGCGCGGCCGGAAAACTGCTCGACCAGTTGCTGCGCGGCATCGGGCTGTCGCGCGGGGACGTCTTCATCACGAACATCCTCAAGTGCCGGCCGCCGGGCAACCGCGATCCGCAACCCGCGGAAGCGGAGGCCTGCTCGCCGTATCTCGAGCAGCAGCTGCGGTTGATCCATCCGGAAGTCGTCATGGTGCTCGGGCGGCATGCGCTGGCGCGGCTGCTCCCGGGTTACGACTCCATCTCGCGGCTACACGGTAAGGTAGTGGTCAAGGACGACGTGAGCTACATCCCGATCTATCACCCAGCGGCGGCGCTGTATAACAGCTTCTTGATGGGCCCGCTGGACCAGGACTTCAGGGCGGTCAAGGCGCACCTCGACCGGGTGGACGAGCGGCGGCAGGCGGTTGCGGCGGCGGCGGTTCCGGTCGCCAAGCCAGAGGAACAGCTCACGCTTTTTGGCTAAGAAGGCGCGGCTGCGCGCAATCCCGCTCGGGGGACTGGGCGAGATCGGGCGCAACATGATGGCCCTCGAGTACGACGAGCAGATCGTCGTCATCGACGCCGGCCTGATGTTCCCCGAGGAGGAGATGCTCGGGGTCGACCTGGTGCTGCCGGATGTCACCTACCTGCAAGAGCGTAAAGACAAGGTGCTCGGCTTCCTGTTGACCCATGGCCATGAAGACCACGTCGGGGCCCTGCCCTACATCCTGCCGAAGGTGGCCGCGCCGATTTACGGCAGCCGGCTGACGCTGGGATTCATCAAAAACAAGCTGCGCGAACACAAGGTAATCGAGCTCGCCGACCTGCGAGAGATCAAGGCCGGTGACGTCGTCGAGCTGGGGCCATTCAAGGCGGAATTCATCCACGTAGCGCACAGTATCCCGGACACGACCGCGCTCGCCATCGAGACACCCGTGGGGATGGTCATTCACTCCGGCGACTTCAAGATGGACCAGACCCCGGTGGACGGCCAGCCGACGGACATGGCGCGGCTATCCCACTTCGGCGACCGCGGCGTGATGCTGCTCATGTCGGACAGCACGAACGCCGAGCGCGACGGTTTCACCCCCTCGGAACGCACGATTGGCGAAGCATTCCTGGAATTGTTTGGGCAGTGTCCCGGTCGAATTATCGTCTCGACTTTCGCCTCGAACATCTACCGTATCCAGCAGGCGCTCAACACGGCCGCCCGCTACAAGCGAAAGGTGGCCGTTATCGGGCGTTCGATGGTCAACAACCTGACCATTGCCCAGGAGCTCGGCTACATCCACATGCCCGGCGACATCATGATCAAGGTCCAGGACATCAACAAAGAGCCCGACGAGAAGCTCGTCATCCTCTCCAGCGGTAGCCAGGGCGAGCCGCTCTCGGCGCTGACGCGGATCGCAGCCCAGGAGCACCCGCAGGTCAAGCTCAAGGCGGGCGATACCGTCATCCTGTCGGCGACACCGATCCCCGGCAACGAGGAACTGGTCTCACGGACTATCAATAACTGCTACAAGCACGGGGCGCGCGTCTTCTACTCAGCTCGCAATCGCGTCCACGCCTCGGGGCACGCGAGCCGCGAGGAGCTGAAGCTGATGCTCAACCTCGTCAAGCCGAAATTCTTCATGCCGGTTCACGGCGAGTTCCGACATCTCGCGCTGCACTCGGAGATCGCGCAAGACGTTGGAATCTCCAAGGACCATGTGATTGTCACTGACGACGGCAACACGGTGGAGCTGGGCGACGGCATTCCCCATTTCGGCAATAAGGTGCCGGCGGGATACGTCTTCGTCGATGGCCTGGGCGTGGGTGATGTCGGCTCGGTGGTCCTGCGCGACCGCCGAGTGCTCTCGCAGGATGGCATCTTCATCGTGATCGTGACGGTTGACAAGGACACCGGCCAGGTCGTATCCGGACCCGACCTCATCTCCCGTGGGTTCGTGCACCAACAGACCTCGGACGCGCTGATCGAGTCCGCCCGCCAGCAGGTGCTGGCCACCATCAACAAACCCGGCCGAGGTAACCCGGAATGGCAGGTGCTGAAGAACTCGATCCGCGACTCGTTGAGCAAGTTCCTCTACGAGCAGATGCGGCGCCGCCCGATGATCATCCCGATCGTCGTCGAAGTCTAGGCGAGCAGAAAGAATAAGGGAGAGTTCATTTGGGTATTGGAGCGTCTACGTTCACAAAGCGGGACGAGGAGAAGCGCGGCGCGCTCGTCGAGCGTCTCTTCCAGGGCGGGATCGCCGTGCTGGAAATGCTCAGTCTCTACATCGGCGACCGGCTTGGACTCTACCGCGTCCTCGCCAAGGAAGGTCCGGCAACGGCGGACCAGTTCGCCCGCGCGGCCAGCATTCACAGCCGTTACGCCCGCGAATGGCTGGAGCAGCAAGCTGTCGCAGGGTTCATCGAGGTGGAAAATCCGGGCGCGGACAGTTCGCAGCGTTTATACCGGATGTCGCCCGGCCACGCAGAGGTATTGCTGGATCCGGACAGCTTGAACTACCTGGTTCCCGTCACCTGGGCAATCCCCGGGTTGGCCAGCACGCTGCCGGCACTGCTCGCGGCCTACCGCAGCGGCGGCGGCGTCCCCTACATCGACTATGGATCAGAATTTCGCGACTCGATCGCCTCGCTCAACCGCCCGATGTTTTTGAACCAGCTCGGCACCGATTGGATCCCGTCGATGCCCGATGTGGACCGTCGCCTACGAGCTGATCCACCTGCGCGGGTGGCGGACGTCGGTTGCGGGACGGGCTGGTCGAGCATTGCGATCGCGCAGGCTTATCCGAAGGCTCGAGTGGACGGCATCGATCTCGACGAACCATCCATCGCCACCGCTCGGCAGAATGCCGCGAAGGCAGGGGTCGCGGATCGGGTGAGGTTCGAAGCCCGGGACGCCGGCGCCGCCGGCAGGGCCGCCTCCTATGACCTGGTCACTGCCTTCGAGACCATCCACGACATGTCCGACCCGATCGCGGTTCTGAAAACGATGCGCAGCCTGGCCGCGCCGGACGCTACGGTCTTCATCGCCGATGAGAGAGTCGCCGAGGCGTTCACCGCCCCGGGAGATGAGCGCGAGCGCTTCATGTACGGGTGGAGCGTTCTGCACTGTCTAGCTGTCGGCCGCGTTGACCCGCCGGCGCTCGGCACCGGCACCGTCATGCGACCCGACATCCTCCGCGGGTATGCCAGCCAGGCAGGGTTCTCCGGGATTGAGATCCTCCCGATCGAACACGATTCCTGGCGGTTCTACCGGCTGCGGCCCTAGCTCTATGGCCGGCAGCTATCGCGATTCGCTAACGCTCTTCGCGAAAATCGAGGTCTTCGACGGGATCGCCCGTGTAGCTGTCGATCCCCTTGTTGACGGCACCCGGCGCCTCGTTGACGATGTGCATGGCAGCTTCCTCCGCGCTGGGGTAACCACCCTCGTCACCGAACTCTGAGATCTCATCGCCCTCGCCCTCTGCTTCCTCGTCGAGCAAGCGGACTTCCTCGACATCAGCTCGCACGAAGTCGGGACGTTCCTCCGCCAAGCGCTCGTCGAGCGTGTCCCGGTGGTTGGGGTCCTTCCAATAATCGCCCGGTGGCACCTCACCTTCCTGGGCGTCGCCGGTTATTTCCTTCCCCGGCAGCGCTCCCAGCAGGTCAGGTTGACCTTCAGAGTCGAGATCCTCGTTTTCGGGTAGCTCGCCACCGCGCGGCCGTCGCCCAGGGCGCGGCGCAGCGTCGACATCGGAAAACTCCTCCGCACCGACCTCGTCGAAAGGGTTTTGTTCCTGTTTAGCCATGAGACAGTTATACCCCCGGCGGTGGACGGCGTGCCTTTTCTGGCTAGCGCGGGCACGATAGAATGCGGGCATTCGTCTCAGCAAGCGTCGCAGCCACTCTGGAATGAAAACCCGGCGTAAGCGGATCGCCCGCCCGAAGCGGGCCGCCTCGCGGCAGCGCTTCCGGATCAAAGCTCCTCGCCTTCCGAAGCTGGAGGTTCCGCAGCGCCAGCAGCGCGAGCTGGCGGGGATTGCCTGCCTCTTGCTCACCGGCCTGCTGGTACTGGCCGTGGCACTGCAGACGAGCGGCTCGGTCATGCATGTCCTGCACGGCGGTCTGGTCGGCCTCTTCGGGTGGGGCGTCGTCTTCGTCATCGGTGCCACACTGGCCGCGGGCATCGAGCTGCTCGCCCCCTGGATCGAGGTCATGACCTGGGGGCGAGCGCTCGGCATCGCCCTGCTGGCCATCAGTGCGCTGGGCCTCCTGCACCTGTCCGCTGGAGGCAGTGGAGGATCGGTGGGACGTGCTGAGGGCGAGGCGCTGCAGAAGCTGGTCGGAACGGCGGGCAGCATCCTGATTCTGGCCGCCGTCTTCCTTGGAGCGCTGGTACTCGCCTTCGATCTGTCGTTTCGTGGAACCGTTGGGGCTTTGCGCGAGCACTACCTGGCGAACCGGCCCGAGCCGAAACTTCCGAAGGAAAAGCGCCCAGCTGAGATCTGGCATCCGCGCAACCAGGTCGTGCGGAGTGAGTCGTCGGAGCCAGTGCTGGTGCCGATTGCCGGCATCGCCGGACCCATTGCGGCAAGTCCCCCGATCGTTCCCCAGCGCGCGGTGGAACCTGCAGCCGTCGCCGCCGAAGGGCCAGACGACGAGATCACGCCCGCCCCACGTCGCAAGCGCTCGCCTTCGCCCGAACCCGCGCTGAGCCTCGTTCCCGACCGGGAGGAGTCGCCGCCGGTGGCAGAAGATGAGGTCCAGCGCGTTTGGGTCAAACCGGATCTGACGCTGCTCGACACGGTGACGGTGCGCAAGGAGCGGCTGCACGACGAGATCAAGGCCAACATCAAGCTCATCGAGCAGACGCTGGCGAGCTTCGATGTCCAGGCGACCGTGATTGGCGTCAACTCCGGTCCTTCAGTCACGCAGTACGAGCTGCAACCGGGCGTGGGTGTTCCGGTGCGAAAGATCACGGCCCTGCAGAACGACCTGTCGCTCGCCCTGTCGGCCGCGATCCGGATCCAGGCGCCGATCCCCGGCAAGCCGGCGCTCGGGATCGAGGTCCCCAACAAGGCGACCAGCCTGGTGACGTTGCGCGAGATCATCCAGACCCCGACCTTCCAGAACGACCAGACGCTGCTGTCGCTCGCGATCGGGACCGACGTCTCCGGCAACAGCGTGGTCGGCGACCTCACCCGGATGCCCCACCTGCTGATTGCCGGGGCGACCGGGTCGGGTAAGAGCGTCTGCATCAACGCCCTGATCGCCGGCATGCTCTTCCAGGCGACCCCGGAGGAGCTGAAGTACATCCTGATCGACCCCAAGCGGGTCGAGTTCTCGATGTTCCAGGACATGCCCCACCTCCTGGTGCCAGTGGTGACCGAATCGGATCACGCCACCTCGGCGTTGCGCTGGGCGGTGGCGGAAATGGAGAACCGCTACAAGCTGTTCGCCAGCCATACGGTGCGCAACATCGGCGACTTCAACAACCGCGCGCCGGAGATGGGCCTCGATCGGCTGCCCTACATCGTGATCGTCATCGACGAGCTCGCCGACCTCATGATGGTGGCCGCCGGAGAGATCGAGGAGCTGATCTGCCGGATCGCCCAGCTGGCCCGTGCCGTCGGCATCCACCTGCTGGTCGCCACCCAGCGCCCGTCGGCCGATATCATCACCGGCCTGATCAAGGCCAACATCCCCTCCCGGATCGCGTTCGCGGTCAGCTCGAGCATCGATTCGCGCGTCATCCTCGACGAGACCGGGGCCGAGAAGCTGCTCGGCCGTGGCGACATGCTCTACCTGCCCGTCGAAGCCGGCAAAGCGACCCGGCTCCAGGGCGTGTTCGTCTCGGACCGCGAGATGAAGGCGATCATCGACTTCTGGAAGGCCCAGGGGAAACCGCAGTATCAGGAGGAGATCTTCAATGTCGAGGCGACCGTCTCCTGGGCGAAAGAAGGCATGAAGCGCGATCCGCTCTTTGCCAAGGGGGCGCATGTGGTCGCCACCGAGGGCCGCGCCTCGGTGTCGCTGCTCCAGCGCAAGCTGAATGTCGGCTATACGCGCGCGGCGCGCATCGTCGACCAGCTGGCCGACCATCGGGTGATCGGGCCCTACGAGGGGAGCAAATCCCGAGAGGTCCTCATGAATCTGCTCGAAGTCGACGAGCTCGTCCGGGACCTGGACGACGCGAACTCGTGACGGAGGCCCCAGCCTGCTCTTCCCGGGGAGGGAAAATTGCGACACACAGCTGTCAAACGGCGCGGTTAGCATAGGCCCCAAGTAATGGCTCAGGACTATTCATTCGACGTGGTCTCGCAGTTCGACCGGCAAGAGCTGGTCAACGCGGTGAACCAGGCGCAGCGGGAGATCGTGACCCGTTACGACTTCAAGGACACCGGTGCCTCGATCGATCTCGGGGAGAACGAGATCACGCTGCATGGGCCCAGCGAGTTCAAGCTAAAGGCGATGATCGATGTGCTGCAGAGCAAGCTGGTCAAGCGTCAGCTCTCCTTGAAGATCCTCAAGCCCGGGCCGATCGAACAGGCAGCGAAGGGCAATGTCCGGCAGACGCTCGAGCTGCAGCAGGGCATCGACGATGAGCTGGCGCGCAGCCTGGTCAAGCAGATCAAGCAGGTCTCACCCAAGGTACAGCCGCGCATCCAGGGCGACACGATCCGGGTGTCGAGCCGGGAGAAAGACCTGCTGCAACAGGTGATCGCAGCTCTCAAAGCGAGCGAGACGCAGGTCCCGCTGCAATTCATCAACTACCGGTGAGCGATGCCGCCCGAGCCCGAGATCTACGCGCTGGCCCAACACGTAGGGGAGAGGCTTCGCACGCTCCGCAAGTCGATCGCGGTGGCGGAGTCGTGCACGGGCGGCCTGCTGGGCGCGGCCCTGACGGACGTGCCGGGCAGCTCCGCGTACTTCCTGGGTGGCGTGATCAGCTACGCCGACCAGGTGAAGCGGGACCAGCTGGGCGTGTCCGAAGCGACGTTGCGCCGCTACGGCGCCGTCAGCGAGCAGACGGCGGCGGCCATGGCGAGCGGTGTTCGCCAGCTGCTGCATGCGGACATCGGCGTCTCGATCACCGGGGTGGCGGGGCCGGAAGCGGAGGGCTCCAAGCCGGTGGGTCTGACCTTTATCGGGATCGAGGCCCCCAGCGTGCACTCGTCGGCGAGCGGGGGAGGGATGCTAACAAGGCGCTTTCAATGGACGGGCGACCGCTGGGACAACCGCCGCCGGTCGGTGGTCGCCGCTCTCGAGCTTTTGGTCCAGGCTCTCGGGCACTAGCGTTGACAGTTACACAAATCTGTATTAGAGTGGTCGGCGCGGACCAGGCTCACCACGAAGCAAGGGGAGACTAGATGTCAGAAAAAGACCGGGCATTAACGGCTGCGCTCAGCCAAATCGAACGCAGCTACGGGAAGGGCGCGATCATGAAGTTGGGGGAGGCGGCGGCGCAGCGAAACATCGACGTGATCCCGACTGGATCGCTCACCCTCGACATGGCGTTGGGCGTCGGTGGGATCCCACGGGGGAGAGTGGTGGAGATCTACGGCCCGGAGTCCTCGGGCAAGACGACGCTCGCCCTGCATGTCATCGCGCAAGCCCAGAAGCAAGGGGGCGTCGCCGCCTTCATCGACGCCGAACACGCCCTCGACCCGGTCTACGCCGGGCACATCGGGGTCAAGACCGAGGACCTGCTGATCTCGCAGCCGGACACCGGCGAGCAGGCGCTCGAGATCGTCGACGTTCTGGTGCGCTCGGGCGCGGTGGACGTGATCGTCGTCGACTCGGTGGCGGCGCTGGTGCCCAAGGCGGAGATCGACGGCGAGATGGGGGACAGCCACGTTGCCCTGCAGGCGCGCCTGATGTCGCAAGCGCTGCGCAAGCTGACCGGCGCGATCTCCAAGTCCAGTACCTCGGTCATCTTCATCAACCAGTTGCGGGAGAAGGTCGGCATCATGTTCGGCAATCCCGAGGTAACGACCGGCGGCCGGGCGCTGAAGTTCTACGCCTCGGTCCGGCTCGACATCCGCAAGGTCGATTCCATCAAGAACGGACTGGATGTGACCGGCAATCGGGTGAAGGTCAAGGTGGTCAAAAACAAGGTGGCACCGCCCTTCCGGTCGGCCGAGTTCGACATCCTCTATAACGAGGGGATCTCGTACTGGGGCAGCGTGCTCGACGCCGCGGTCGACGCCACCCTGGTGGAGAAGGCCGGCTCCTGGTTCTCCTGCAACGGCCAGCGACTCGGCCAGGGCCGCGAGCAGACGGTCGGGTTCCTCAAGGCAAATCCGAAGCTCGGCGAAGAGCTGATCGCGCAGTTGAAGGGTAAGGCAGCCGAGAAGATCCTCCAGCCGGCGTGAGGACGCGGGCCGGCCGGCGGGCGGCGCCGGCGGCTCGCCAGCCCGAGAGCGTCGAGGCGGCCTACACCGAGGCGGTCAAACGGCTGGCGCGCCAGCCGCAGTCCCGGGCCGCCCTCGAGCGCCGGCTCCTCGGGCTGGGGTACACGGAGACGGCCGTGGGGGCGGCGCTGGCCCGCGCCCAGGCGGACGGCTACGTCAACGACCGGGAATACGCGGAGTCATTAGTCCGGCGCCGCGCGGCGGGCCGCGGCCACGCCCTGATCGCCCAGGAGCTGCGGGCGAAGGGTGTCGATGGGCTCGATGCCGAGGCGGCGCTGGAGCAGGTTGAACCCGAGACCGAGGCCGATCAGGCGATCACGCTGGGGCGGCGGCTTCTTGCCAGCCGCCGGCTGGAGGATGGCGAAGCGCTATACGCCTATCTCGGTCCCCGGCTGGCCCGGCGGGGTTTCAACGGAGGGCTGGTCTACCGGGTTTGCCGCCAGCTGGGGGAGGAGTGGCAGGCCGCCGGGCGGTTTGACAGCCTTTAAGAAGGGAACTAAAATAGTCAAGATTTTGTCGCTTCATAACGACTAGTCCCGCCGCGCTCACGCGCGGTGCGAAGAACCTTCACAAGTCCATAAGCGAGGTGTAACTATGCCCAGTCCATTACTCCTGGTCATCGGGGTCGTGGTGGGTGCGGTTCTAGGTGT
>Ga0307479_10002074_pt1 | contig 18252 bp, 10 predicted proteins | sample atmos_gasesECM4C_FD_203743 | JGI IMG/M metagenome (GOLD analysis project Ga0307479, IMG submission 203743) | Hardwood forest soil microbial communities from Morgan-Monroe State Forest, Indiana, United States - atmos_gasesECM4C_515 | ecosystem: Environmental > Terrestrial > Soil > Temperate... | reverse complement strand
ATCCGGCGCGGCGGGAACATTCGCTCATCGAGCCGGGGCCGTACGTGCTGCTGACGGTTTCCGATACCGGGGCCGGGATGGACAAGGAAACGCAGTCGCGGATTTTCGAGCCCTTCTTTACCACGAAGGAGAAAGGTAAGGGCACGGGGCTGGGCCTGTCCACGGTGTACGGGATCGTGAAGCAGAGTGGGGGTTACATCTTCGTGCACAGCGAGCTGGGGGGCGGCACGACGTTCCGGATTTACCTACCGCGGGTGGAGGACCCGGCCGAACACGCAGGCCCGGCCAGAAGCGCGCAGGTTGCGCTGGGCGGGTCGGAGACGGTGTTACTGGTCGAGGACGAGGAGTCGGTGCGACACCTGGTGCGGGAGACGCTCGCCGGCAAAGGCTACAACGTGATCGAAGCGGAAAACGGCGAGGCGGGCTTGAAGGCTGCCGAAGCGCACGAGGGAAGCATCGACCTGCTGATCACCGACGTCGTCATGCCCGGCATCGGGGGACGGGAACTGGCGCACCGCGTGACCGCCTCGCGTCCAGAGATCAAGGTGCTGTATCTCTCCGGCTACACCGAGGACGCGATTATCCACGAGGGTGTGCTGGAACCGGGGGCGGCGTTCCTGCAAAAGCCGTTCACGCTGCAGGTTCTGTCGCGGAAAGTGCGGGACGTGGTGCGCGCCGACGAGGCGTAGGCGGCTAGGCACCGGTCGGAGTCTCCAGTTAACCTTCGTTACCGGCTCCGGTTCGGTGGCCGCATCTCGCGATCAAAAAGCAGATTCCTCCTGACTCGCTGCACTCGCGCGTCGGAATGACAAGAGGGATTCGGGATAGACGTCGGCATCGGCTGCGATCTGGCGAGGCCGAGCCGCCCCTTCGTCTAGCTCAGGGATGGCTCTCGCGACTGCCGGCAGGATGCGGGCGCTACCTGTGGAGCCAACTCCGTCGTTCGACTGACAGCGAATCTTCTGGCGGACTGTGAAGACGGTCGTGATCGTGTTGACCGCTGACGAGGCGTTTCCGCTCGACCTTGTTTTCCCTAGACAAACGAAAGCAAACGATATAAAAAGAAAGCGAAGAGAAAGTGGCTTCGCTGGCTCTCGGGGAGAGAGCATGCTTGTTGAATGAAGAGCGGCGACGGGCAATCCTTGAGATTCTGAATCGCGACGGGCGGGTGCTGGTGCTGGACCTGGCGCAGCGGTTCGAAACGTCGCAGGTTACGATTCGCAAGGATTTGGAGGAACTGCACGCGCACGGGCTCATCCACCGCACGCACGGCGGCGCGTTGCCGGCGCGCGAAGGGGCGCTCGAAGATCCCACCCTGCGCGAGAAGGAAAAGCTGCACCGGAAAGAAAAATTGCGCATCGCCCAGACCGCGGCGGGCATGGTGCAGGAAGGGCTGGTGGTGATCCTGGATTCCGGGACCACGACCACCGCGATTGCACATTCGCTGCGCCACTTTCACAACCTTACGGTTGTAACCAATGCGGTGAATATCGCGGCCGAACTCTCGGGCACGGCGGTGGAGGTGATCCTAACCGGCGGCACGTTGCGCAAGAATTCATTTTCGCTGGTGGGGCCGATCGCGGAGGAAACGCTGCACCGGCTGAACGCGGACATTCTCTTTCTCGGCGTGGATGGCTTCGATGTGCAGTACGGGTTGAGCACACCCAACCTGCTGGAAGCCAAGGTGAATCGGGTGATGGTCGAGGTCGCCAAGCGGACGGTGGCGGTGTGCGATTCGAGCAAATTCGGACGCAGGAGTCTGTCGCTGATCGTACCGCCTTCGGCGCTGCACCAGGTGGTGACGGATCGGGGCGTTTTGAAATCGGATGTGCGCCTGCTGAAAAAAGCGGGCATTGAGGTGACGCTTGTCTGACAAACCGAGTGGCGGGAAAGCGGCGTCAAGCCACGGCGCGTTCACGCTGGAAGAAATCCTGAGCCAGCCGGCATGCTGGCGCGCTTCGTTGCTGGACCTGGAGGCGAGCGGCGCGCTGAGGGCGACGGTCGAGCGATTCTCGCGAGCCCAGGAGTGGATGTTCATCGGCTGCGGATCGAGTTACTACGTAGCGCAGGCCGCGGCCGCGACTCTGACCACGCTCACGGGACTGCGGGCGCAGGCGGAAGCCGCGTCGGAACTGCTGCTGTTCCCGGAACTGGTGCTGGCAGCCAAGAGCAACTTTGTTCCGGTTCTGGTCTCGCGGTCGGGGCGCACCTCCGAGGTATTGAAGGCGGCGGAACTGCTCGCCGGACGCGGCATTCCAACGCTGGGCATCAGCTGCGCTCCGGGTCAGGCGCTGGAGGGACTGGCCACGAGCACGATCGTGCTTCCAGCGGCGGACGAACGCAGCACAGTGATGACGCGCTCGTTCACGTCGATGCTGATGGCTTTGCAGGCGGTGGCGGCCAGCCTTGCCGGGGAGCATGACTTTTTGTCGGCGCAGCGCTCGCTGGCGGAATGCGGCGAAGAACTGCTCGGCACTTTGCCGCAACGGCTGCGCGAGTTTGTCAGCGGGCACAGCTTTGCCGACTACGTTTGCCTGGGACAGGGCGCGCTCTACGGAATTGCCCGCGAGTCGGCACTGAAGCTGACTGAGATGTCGGTGTCATACGGGCAGAGCTTCCACACGCTCGAATTCCGGCATGGGCCTAAGTCGATCGTCGGCAGGGAGACGCTGATCGTGTTTCTGCTTTCCGAGACGGGATATACGGCGGAACTCGAAGTGCTCGAGGAAGTCAAGCAGCTCGGCGGCACGACGCTGGTGGTAGCGAACCGCGCCGAGGAGCGTGCCCGCGCGGTGGCAGATCTGCTGGTAGAACTTGGGGCCGACGCTCCCGAAACGGCCCGTCTTCCCTTGTACCTATTCACTGCGCAGTTATTGGGGCTCTACACCGGAATCAAGAAAGGCTTCGATCCGGACAAGCCGCGTAACTTAAGCCGGGTGGTGGTACTGGAAGGAGATTCCCAGGAAACGTCGGAACATGCCGCGATTTGACGTTACGATCGCCGGGGAACTGAATCTTGACCTGATCCTGTACGGACTGCCGCAGGAATTGCCGCCGGAGCGGGAGTTGCTGGCCGAGCGGATGATGCTAACGCTGGGCAGCTCATCAGCAATCGTGGCGCATAATCTCGCCGCGCTGGGATGCCAGGTCGGATTTGTTTCGCGCACCGGGGACGATCCGCTGGGGCAGATTGCGGTGGAGCGGCTGGCGGCGAGCGGCGTGGACGTCGGCAAGATCCGGCGCGTTGCCGACAAACAGACCGGGCTGACGGTGATCCTGCAGCGCGAGCTTCTACGCAACATCCTGACCTACCCGGGAACGATCTTCGATCTGAGCCTGGACGATATCGATTTCGACTACCTCACCGACGCGGGACACTTTCACCTTTCGTCGTTTTATTTGCAGCGCGGACTGACGGCGCACGTAAGAGAGTTGTTTCGGCGGCTCAAAGCGGAGGGGCTCACGATTTCGCTCGACACCAATGATGATCCGGACGACACCTGGGGCGGCGGGTTGCTCGACCTGCTGCAGTACGTGGATGTGCTTTTGCCAAATGCACGAGAAGCGCAGAAGATCGCGCGAACGGACGATCTGGAATCGGCAGTGGCGCGGTTGGCGGAGCGGGTACCGCTGTTGGTAGTGAAGATGGGCGCGGAAGGGGCGCTGGCCCAGCGCGGGCGCGAACGGGTGTGGGCGCCCGCGGTGCGGTCCGAGTTTGTGGATCCGGTGGGAGCGGGAGACAGCTTCGACGCGGGATTTCTGTCGCAGTACGTGCGGGGCGCGGAGCTGCCGACTTGTCTGGCCTGGGGGAACGTGGCGGGGGCGCTGTCGACCACGCGGCCGGGGGGGACAGAAGCGTTTCGGGATCGAGAGTGGCGGGAGGGGTTTCTGCGGGAGCGGGGCGTGAGGGTGTAGATGGCGCGGGCAGCGATCGAGAAGAGCTTTTGACCGCAGAGGGCGCTAAGGGATAGCAAAGGGCGCGGAGAAAGACGACGGGCCTGTGGCAGAAAATTTGTGTGGGCCGGCGGTGCTGCAAATAGACGCGGGGTCCTTCGACTGCGTTCGGCTAACGCCTCACTGTGCTCAGAATGACAGTTCTGAGTTTTCTGCCCGGCTTTAGAGGTTGTCGTTATGTGAGCCGCGCGTTGCCTCCTCACCGCGTTGTAACTTCCGCCTTTGCATAACGGCGTCTTTTCTTTCTGAACATCTGCTCTTCTGAACATCTGCGCGGACACGTCCTGCCGTACATAGCCTGCCGGTCTCGTGAAGGCGCAACCTTTTAGGGAGATTTTCAGTCTATATAGGCAACGCGCGGGTGTGGACAGTGGCTTGGGAGTTTCCGGCGAAACTTTGGGTTGAACCCGGTGTTAAAACAAGCAAACTTGCACTTCCAAACGAGCGGAGGCCTTGTCGTGTCTAGTGCTGCGCCAGAATTGTCTTCCTACGCATTCCTGCCAAACCATTCCACCAACAGATTATTGCTTGGAGTGATCCTGGGCTGCATGGTTTTTACCCTCGCGTGCGGATCGAATGGATCGTTCGTGCCGGTCAAGGGGCCGTTCAGTACCGCCAGCCTGAATGGGTCCTACACCTATATTCTTGAGGGCATTGATATCAGCGGAAATCCGTTCACCGAGGGTGGGGTGTTCAGCGCCGACGGGAACGGGAACATTACCAGCGGGACGGACGACTTCAACCAAACGAATTCTCAGGGCGACCCTCTCGCCTCACATCCGACTAAGGGTACCTATCAGATTATTCCGGATGGTAGCGGAACCATCTCGTTCACGCTGACAGATATATCGTCGAACAACACCTTCCAGTTTGCCATCAACATGGTGAATTCATCGCAGTTTTACCTTGCCGAAAATGATGCTTTCGCAAATGGGGCGGGCATCGGCGACAAGCAGGACGCGGCGGCGATCACGACCACGCCCAGCGGCAGCTTTGCGTTCCGGGTCCATGCCTATAGCACGCCAAATGGTTCCGTGGGCACGGTGGGGCAACTGGTTTCGACGAACGGCACGGTGACGGGGAGCGCCGACATTCTGCGCAACGGGACGATGAACGCGGTCACGCTGAACGGCTCGTTCCAAGCGCCCGACAGTACGGGGCGCGGCATCTTGACCTATGTGGACAACGTGTCCAACATCAGCTACGAGTATTACATCATCAACGCGAGCACGATCCGGCTGCTGGGATTTGACGCCAACGTGCTGGCGCTGGGCCGCGCGGAGCAGCAGAGCGGCGGGCCGTTCAATGCCGGCTCTCTCTCAGGCAGCTACGCGTTTGGCACGGTGGGTAATCTCAGCGCGAACGACGGAGGTCTGACGCGGACCGTTGGCCAATTTACCGCGGGTAGCGGATCGATTTCCGCTGGGGCCTATGATGCGGTGATCAACGGCAACGTGGTGGCGAATAACCCGCTGCAGAGTCCGGCGGCCGGCAGTTACATCGTGAGCGGGACCGGCGAGACCCAACTCACGCTGAATCCCTCGGGCGGTGTTCCGGTGCAAGAGATTCTATGGCTGGTGAGTCCATCGCGAGCGTTCGTGCTGGTGAATGATTCCACCAAGGTGGAGGACGGCACGCTGGACCTGCAGTCGACCAATTCGTTCACCAACAGCACCCTGAGCGGGCAATATGGGCTGGTGATGGAGGGCATTACCACCAACAACTATCTGACACGTGTGGGAACGTTCATTCCGGATGGCAACGGGAACGTGACGCTGAACGAATTGGTGAATGCTTTCACGCCGAGTGGGGGGGCCAGCTTCAATTCTCCCAGCCTGACCGGGACCTACACTGTGGGCTCGAACGGGCGGGTGGCGGCGACGATCGTGCCGACAACCTCGCCGAACATCGACCTGGTGTTGTACATGGTGTCGCCGAACCAGGCGTATATCCTGCAGGGGGACACAGGGTTCGAAGTGTCGGGGAGCGTGGCGTTGCAGAGTTCCCCGTAAACCGAAAACAGCGTTCGATCGGGCCGGGCTGATGTTACCCGGCCCTTTTTTGCTGGGCCACGGGGAAATCGCCGAGCGCGCAAGAAGCTCAGCTCAGGCGCTAAAGCGCCAGCGATTCTTGGAGACTTGGTGGCACGACGGAAGCCAGCCCGTCCCGATCTGCCTCCGGAGCAGGCGGTTGGGAGATGTCGGGATCACGGCTAAAGCCGGCCCATTTTCCTGCTCTAAGGCGGCGCCTGAAGGCGCGCCCTGATACGAAAACTGGATTCTTCCGCAGCCTCTGAAAGCCGTGCCCGTCCCGTGAAGGAGTTCCGCTTCGAAGACTGGAGCCGCGACGAACAGCAGATTCCTCCTGCCTCGCTGCCTCGCGCGTCGGAATGACAAGGTGGTAGGCGTCGGTTGCGATCGAGGCAGCGAGAATTTCCGCAAGGTGTGAAGTCCTGCCCTTCCCCCTGCCGCATCAGCACCGCCGTTCGGGAGACGCTCCGGACTTCGGCTGAAGCCGGTTTTATGTTCCCCTAACGGCGCGCCTGAAGGCGCTCGGTGATAATGAATCAGGCCGCAAGCTCTGAAAGCGTGCCCTCCCAAAACCCACACCCATCCGTTGGCACTTGGTGGCTCGTTAACTGCTGCGGGCTCCGCTCTTAGCGGCTGACCTCCAGCAACAGGTAGCCTGTGAAGCTGGCTGAAAGTTTGGGGACCGTGCCCGCTCCCGCTTCGATGACGCCGAGGTCCTTGCCTTCCACATAGTCGGTGACCCGATACGAGCCGGGCTTCAGGCCGCGGATTTCGATTTCGCCTTTCCAGGTCGCGCTCTGCTCGGGAGCAAAGAAGGCGTAGTACATCTTCCCGTCTTTCTCGATGGCGTAGCCTTCGGGCGCGTCGTAGCCGTAGACGTAAAGGTCGAGGAAGGTGCCTTTTGAGAGCATTTTCTGGTTGTAAAGCCCGATCCACTTTTTCCAGACTTCGTCTTTGTGCTGGGTGAGGTTGACTTCTTGGTAGCGAGGGCCGAGTTCGGGCCAGACGAATTTCGTGCCCACCACGCCGCCGGCGCCGAGGGTGGAGGCGAAGTCTTCGCCGTGCTCACGCCAGTTGTTGCCGATGCGGTCCATGGTGGAGAGCTCGACGTGGTCGCCGTAGACAGCGGACTCGGGACCGAGCAGCGCTTTGTACATCTTGATGCGGCGGCGGACTTGCACGGCGCCGACCGGATCGGCCGTGACCGCCTGGTCTAGGTACGGGAGCCACGCCAGCGACGGCGGCGTGCCGCAGGGGCAACTTTGGGTCACGCTGTTGGGCTTGAGGGCACGCGTGGTCTGGAAAATGGTGCGGTAAACATCCGCGACCGCGTTGACCGAATCCTGCGGCGACTTGTGGTGGTGAGCGGGGTTGTAGCACATGGGTACGGAGTAGATGTTGTCGAGCTTGGAGCCGTCGTATCCCCAGGCGCGAATGAATTTTTCGGTGAGTTGTTTGTAGTAGGCCTGCACTTCGGGCACGGCGGGACAGAGCGCGGCGAGGTCGCGGGTCATGCGGCCGTGCTTCCCTTCCTGGTCGAGGATGAGCCAGTCGGGATGCTCGCGCACGACTTTGGAGACGATGTACTTGTGCGACTCCCACTTCCCCTGGCCGTCTTCGGCGCCCAGCGGCAACCACCAGAGCTGGACCAGCAGGCCCTGCTTGTGGAAGTCGTCGGTCATCGTCTTGATGGCGTCGCCGGGAAAGGTCTCGGGGCGCGGGTTCCAGTCGCCGTAGGTGTCGAACCAGCGATCGTCGAGCGTGGCCCACTTGATACCGAGTTCCTTGAGCTTGGGGATGGTGCCTTCCATCTGCGCGGGAGTGACGTTGAATTCGTAGCCCCATCCGCACCAGCTGATGCTGTAGGCCTCGTTCGAGGGCTTGGGGATGTTCCAGCCCTCTTGCTGCAGAACGCTCGACCACAGCCGGAGGGGCTCGTAGAAATCGCCGTGATAGACGGCCACGAAGCTGCGCGGCGTGGAGTAAGACTCGCCGGGCTTCAGGGTCGTCTGGGCGGGAATGCTGACGGCGGCTTCGACGCGCTGATCGGTGTCAACCTTGACGGGAAGCGACAGCGTGAGCGGCAGGGTTTCGACGTGGCCGATGGCTTCGCCCACGCTCGCAGTCCAGAACGCGACCACGGGAATGCCACCGCCATAGCCCCCTTTTACGGCTGCGCCCATGGCGTTGGGCTGCGAGGAAGTGCGGGTCAGGTGGACCACGTCATCTTTGCCCCACTCGTAGCTGGATCCGTGGAACGACCACATGTCGTAGGGCGACACTTTCGGGTCCGCCTGCTTTGCGCTGAAGCGGTGCTGCTGCTCGACAACGCGGTCGATGGTGAGGTCATCGGCGCCCACGTTTTTGTACTCGACGGTCGAGAGTAGGAGGTTCGGAAAGTCGTCGTAGGCTTCGACGGTGAGGATGCGCTGCACGGTCGTGCCGGTCGGACCCAGCGGGTGGGCAGGGATTTCGACGTGCTTGCCGCGGCCCAGTTTGCCGATCGATTCGAGGATCTTGGCCTGATCAAAGTCGAGGACGAAGTGAACTTCCTTGCCGTCGTGCACGGGGTAGTCGCTGTCGGCGGGCTGGCCGAGCTTGGGATCGTCGAGCGTGAGGCGGTTGCCACCGCTGAGAAGGAAAGCCTGCACGTAGCCCGACGGTGAAACTTCGAACGAGGCGACGCTAGTCGTCAGAATCAGGGGCCCGCCGGTTTTCACCTCGACCTGAATGTCGGACGGGCGCGTGGGCGGATCTTTCGCCTTCGGGTTAGCTTGCGGCCGAGTACAGCTCAGCAGGAGCGATGCGATCAACGCCAGGGTGAATGCTGCCAGACACGCTGAGTGAACGCGGGGAAAGGATCTCACGGGGCCCCCTTGCTTCCGGCATGGGATTGGAACTGCTGGAACAGGCGTTCAGCGTTCTTATGATAAATCTTCTCGAGGACTTCGTCGGGGAGCGCGAGGCCACCGATTTCGAAGCGGCCCTGGCCGGGCGTGCCCCAGTAGTCAAAGTACTCGTCGGCAGTTTCAAGCCAGCGGAAATTGTTGCGGTACATGGCTTCGGTGACTTCGTTGTCGGTGCCGAACATCACGCGATCCTGGTACTTCACGAATAGTTCGCGAGTGCGGCGCGGCTGGCGTCCGAGTTCGGCTTCACGGGCGCCGAATTCCACCATGACATTGGGATGCTGGTCGAGCATGGTCGAGACCCAGTCGAGATTTTCGGGCCAGCCCATGTGCAGCGAAACGAAGGCGGTGCGGGGATGTTTCGCGAAGACACGGTTGCGCGCTTCGAGCAGCGATGGCAAGCCGGGGTAGTCGCGGCCGTAGAAGCTCCAGTCGGGATGTTCGATGAGTTCTTCATAGCGCTCGTTGCTGGCGTCGATGGGAAGGAAGAAGGCCTCGGGGTCGCCGCTGTGGATGAAGACCGGAATGCCGAGGCGGCCGCACTCTTCCCAGACGGGATCGAGGCGCGGGTCGTCGATGGCGATGAGCTTGCCGTTTTTGTCGCGAACGCCGAGACCGAGGTCTTTGAGAAACTTCAGGCCGCGGGCGCCGCGGGACACTGAGTCGTGCAGAAGGGCGACCATCGCGTCGCCGAAGTTGGGGTCGTTGATTTTGCTGTAGTCGAGTTGGGTGAAGACCATGAAGCGGCCGGGGTAGGGTTTCACCATCTCGTCGATGACGGCTTGCAGTTTGTCGCCCCACATGCCGGTGAGGATCACGATGGTCTTCACGTTGGTGGCGTTCATGACTTCGACGACGCGCTCCGGCGGCATGTGCTCGTCGATGCGGGCGGCGTCGTTGACGTGGTTGTGGACGTCGATGACGTAGAACTTTGCCTTGTCGACGGGATGCGCGGCGGCGTGCAGGCGTGAGATGGGCTTGAAGTCTTTCAGCAGGAGGGTCTTCTTCTGTTCAGCGTCGGCGGCGGATTTGTAGCCGATCTGGGCGGGTGGCTCCGGCGCGCCGGCAGGGGCGGCATTCTGGGCGATCGACAAAGGGCCGAGACTCAACAGCTGCGCCAGCAGCATCAAAACCGCCGGACAACCGGGCAGCGACCTCAGCTTTCGATTGCTTTCCATTTCAACTCCAATGCCGCAATCTCAATGTAGATCATGGACCGGCTATAGTAGCGCGTTTGCGGCGGGATGCAAACCGTCGCGCCCGCGGCGATTCTAGCTTTGCTGCCAATCATCGACATTTCCGATCCATCCGCCGTCTTCGACACCTGAAGCGGACGAGGGGTGGCAGCGATTCCCGCAGGGCAAACTTCATTCTTGACAATCGCTCCATAACGAAAGTAAAAGTAAGTGTTCGTAATATACAGGAAAGAGCAGCCAGTATTTCGCTTTTAGTTCCCGGGAAACTCAGGTCGAGGAAACCGTGGGCCCGCACGCCGAACCGGATCCGCTCTTCCCTGCGGGCACAGAAGCTAAGGAGCCACACATGCCAGCCTCGCGCACTTTCCGTCTCGCCCTTCTGCGTGTCGTCGTTATCGGCCTGGCCGCGACTTCCTGGGCTCAGAAGGATACCGGCAGCATCGTCGGCACGGTGAAGGATCCGAGCGGCGCGGTGGTCGTGGGCGCCAAGGTGACGATCACCGACGTGGAACGCGGGCAGACCTTCAGCACCACGACCGGCGAAACCGGTGACTACGTGGCCAGCCCGCTGCGCGTGGGACGCTACACGGTTACGGTGGAGAAAGAGGGGTTCAAGCGCGCGGTATCGGAACCGATCGACCTGGACGTGCAGCAGCGGGCGGCGGTGAATGTGAAGCTGGAAGTGGGGCGGCAGACCGAGCAGGTCATCGTGACTGGCGCGGCTCCGCTGCTGCAAACGGAGACGTCAGAATTGGGCCAGGTCGTCGATGGCCGGCGGGTCGCCAACCTGCCGCTGAACGGCCGCAATTTCGCGCAGCTGGCGCTGTTGAGTGCCGGGACCGCCCCCAGCGAGCCGGGGGCGCGCGATGAAAAGTCGTTCGGCTTCAGCGCCAACGGGGCGCGGTCGCTGCAAAATAACTTCCTGCTGGATGGTGTCGACAACAACTCAAATCTGCCGGATCTGCTCAATGAGACGAACTTCGTTATCCAACCGCCGGTTGAGGCGCTGCAGGAATTCAAGGTGCAGACCAACGCGTACAGCGCGGAATTCGGCCGCGGCAATGGAGCCATCATTAATGCGGTGATCAAATCGGGGACGAACCACATCCACGGGTCGCTGTGGGAGTTTCTGCGGAACAACAAACTGGATGGCCGCAACTACTTCGACGATCCGACGCAGCCGACGCCTCCCTATAAGCAGAACCAGTTTGGCGGCACGCTGGGCGGGCCAGTGGTGATCCCCGGAATCTACAACGGACGCAACAAGACGTTCTTCTTTGTGGACTACGAAGGCCTGCGGATCCGGCAGGCGCAGACGCAGGTGGCGTTCATTCCTCCGACCAACTGGCGGAGCGGAGATTTCTCGGATCTGCTTGACACCACCTCGCAGGTGCTGAACAGCTCGGTCGACCCAACCCTGCCGACGCCGGTGACGGGGCGGAACGGGCCTCCGATTTTGGACTGCAACGGGCAGGCGACCTATGCGGGGGAAATCTTCAACGCCCGGCAGACGCTGGCAGTTCCCGCGACTAACAACAATCCAACGGGGCTGTGCGGAGTGCCGTTTGGGTATTCGGGCGGCCTGCCGTCGAACGTGATTCCAATGGGCGCGCAGGACCTGCTGGCGCAGAGGCTGACCGCGTTGTATCCAGCGGCTACCCCGTTGACCGCAACCGGCACCAACTTCCTCGCGAACCCCGTGTTGAAGGAAACCCGGAACAACTTTGACGTGCGCGTGGACGAGAAGTACACGGAAAAGGACACTGGCTTCTTCCGTTTCAGCTACGAGGACCAGCCGAGCACGATTCCGGGGACGTTTGGCGGGCTGGCCGATGGCGGAGGGTTCTTCAGTGGCGACGAAGAGAACTCGTACCGGAGTTTTGCCACCAGCTGGACGCACATTTTCCGGCCCGAGGTGATCAACGAATTCCGTCTGGGCTACAACCGGGTGAACTCGCAGCGTCTGCAGCTGAACGCCAACCAGAACGTGTCGGCGGACCCGAGCATCAATTTTCCGGGAGTACCGTTTGCGCCGGGAATCGGCGGGCTTCCGCAACTGACGTTCAACGACGTGGCGACGCTGGGGAGCCCGACCTTCCTGCCCTCAAAAGAACTGCAGAACTCCTACACCGTTTCCGAAAATTTAACCTGGGTGAAGAACCGGCATACGTGGAAGTTCGGCACCGAGATCCGGCGCGAGGAATTCACGATCTTCCAGCCGGCGGCCGCGCGCGGGACGCTCGCGTTCAGCAGCACATTTACTGACAATCCAGCCGCCCCGGGCACGGGCGGAACGGGGTTCGCCTCGTTCCTGGTGGGCTTGACCGATGGCGGCAGCATCAACAACCTGCACAACGTGGACTACTTCCGGAACACCTATGCTTTTTACGGGCAGGATGACTGGAAGGTAACACCGTCGATCGTGCTGAACCTCGGATTACGATATGAATTGTTCGGTACGGTTTCAGACCGGCTGAACGATATGGGCACGTTCGACCTGAGCAATCCGGCCAATCCCACGATCATCGTTCCCAAGGGGCAGACGGCGCAACTGACGACGTTTATCAAGCAGTACGTGAAGATCAGCGCGACCGGCAGCCGGGGTCTCATCAATTCGGACCTCAACAATTTCGCGCCGCGCATCGGAATGGCCTGGCAGGTGGAGCCGAAGACAGTGCTGCGTGCAGGCTACGGAATGTTCTACGGTGGCCAGGAAAACGGCCCGTACTCCAACCCGAGCCCGGGATTCAATCCTCCGTTCTTCACCAACGAATCGTTTGTGGCGCCGTGCGGGGCGGCGGCAGCCAACCCGGGGCAACAGGACTGCCGCGTACCCCAGATCCTGGCCCTCGCGGACGGGTTTCCAGCGAGCGCGCTAGTCGATCCCAACACACCGATCTTTTTCTCGGTCGACAAAAACCTGCGCACGCCCTACATGCAGCAGTGGCACTTCCAGATAGAACGCGAATTGCCGGGGAACAGTGTGCTCTCCATCACCTATGCGGGATCGAAGGGGACCAAGCTTTACACCTTCTTCAACGGGAACCAGGCGGAACCGAGTGCTGACCCGAACGCGCCGACGGCTCCGCGCCGGCCCGTGAACAACTGCGACGCGCTCGGAAACTGCGTGCCGGTGTTTGATACGGGCATTGACTGGTTCCGGTCGACCGGCTCGTCGAGCTATCACTCGCTACAGGCGCACTATGAGAAGCGCTTCGGGCATGGCCTGGAACTGCAGGGTTCTTATACATGGGCGCACTCGATCGACATCGCGTCCAATGCGAACCTGGGCCCCACGCAAAACAACAGCGACTTCCGCGACTTCCGGCATCCTGAGGCGGAGCGTGGAAACTCAGACTTCGACGTGCGGCACCGGCTGGTGATCAGCGGGCTGTACGAGTTGCCCTTCGGGCACGGAAAGACCTTCCTAGGAAATGCGAACGGCTTCATGGATCAGGTCGTTGGGGGATGGCAGGTGGCGAACATCATCAGCGTCTCCAGCGGGAACTGGTTCACGGTGCTGGATGGAAACGGCAACTTCGCGAACTCGGACGGCGGGGCGGGCGGCGTCTCGCAACGTCCGGACCAGGTTGGCGATCCCAGCAAAGCAGGACCGGTGGCGGCGAATCCGAACCCGGCTTGCCAGATGACGGTTTCGCAGGGCGGGATTGCTCCCGACAAGATTCGCACGCCGACCGCATGGTTCAACACTTGTGCCTTCACCGATCCGGCGCTGGGATCGTTTGGCAACGTTGGCCGCAACACGATTCAGGCGCCCGGATACGCGACCTGGGACTTGTCGGTGTTCAAGCACTTCCATCCGACCGAGAAGGCGGAGATCGAATTCCGCGCGGAGTTCTTCAATTTCCTGAACCACACGAATTTCCTGTTCTCGCAGACGGGACCGCAGAATCCGAACAACTCGACCGTGCTGGGAACGTCGCAGTTCGGGGCCCTGACAGCAGCGCGGGACCCGCGCCAGATTCAGTTTGCGCTGAAGGTGAGCTTCTAAGAACAGTCGCTGGTCTTCAGTCGCTAGTCGCTAGCAAGAGCCTGATCGCAGCCTTCGGAGCGCTGTTGCAGAGTCGGCACGGCCGATTGATGCCGGTCCGATTGATTTCCCTGACTCGTTTCCCGCCGATAAAATGGCGGCTCTCTCTAGCCGACTTGCCAGATGGTGTCGAGGACGGTGCCGTCCACCCATTTCACGACGGCTACTGGACGGTCGCCCAATTTCGGGCGGGCGGGTTTGCCGCCACAGATCTGCTCGACTTCGGCTCTTATATCCTGAATGGGGCGGATGGGGAGCTTGGAACCTTTTACCGCATCCAGAAGATCTTTGCGTATCGGGTTGATGGCGATGCCGCGTTCGGTGACGACGACGTCGATCATCTCGCCAGGGCCGGTCAGCGTGGTGACTTCATCGACAATGACGGGAATGCGGTCGCGGAATGAGGGCAGGGCTAAGATGCTGCAACCCGAGAACAGGCAGTTCTGCCATCCGCCGATGCCGTGTAGCAGGCGGCCGTCGGAGTGGGTAACGACGTTGGCGTTGAAGTTCACGTCGACTTCGGTGGCGCCGAGTACAACGGCGTCGACCATCGACGCGAAATTCCCCTTGCCGTGGTAGTTGTACGACGTAAACGGCGAGGTTGCCACGTGGCGGGGATCGCTCGCGATCGAGTTCACGCCGTCGAGATCAAAGGTCTGGCCATCGAGGATGTAGTCGGTTAATCCCTCCTCGAGCAACCCCACCAGATATTTTGTCGCGCCGCCGCGGACGAAGCGGGCCTTCACGCCATCTTCTTTCATATAGCGGCGGAGGTAGTCGACGAAAGCGAGTGCGATGCCCCCGGCGCCGGCCTGAAACGAGAAGCCGCTTTTCATGATGCCGGCTTCGCGCAGGAATCGGGCGACGAATTCGGCGATGCGCAGGCGGTCGGGCGAGCGGGTGATTTGCGTGGTCCCGGAGACGATTTTCGTGGGGTCGCCGATGGATTCAACCTCGACCACGTAATCCACGTTGTTGCCTTGGATCTGCCAGGGAACGCAGGGGAACGGCACCAGGTTGTCGGTGACGACAATGACCTGGTCAGCGTAGGTGGAGTCGGCGAGGGCGAAGCCGAGCGAACCGCATGCCGATTTGCCATGCGAACCGTCGGCGTTGCCGAATGCGTCGGCGGTCGGCGCGGCAATGACGGCGATGTCGATGTGGACTTCTCCATCCTGGATGGCCTGCCAGCGTCCGCCATGGGAGCGCAGAACGCCCATGCCGCGCATCTTGCCCTGGGTGCAATAGTCGCCGAGCGGGCCGTTCATCGAGCCTTCGATGTGGTGGATGACGCCTTTCTCCATCACGGCAATCGCGTCTTTTTGCGAGGGGAAAGACGCGCTCGGGAACCAAAGAATATCTTTGACGCCGATTTTCGCGGCAGCTTCGAGCATCATCAGGGCGACTTTGTCCCCGTCGCGCAGGTGATGGTGATTGGAGAGCACCATGCCATCGCGCAGGCCGCACTTGCGCAGAGCGGCCTCGAGGTCAGGCACGCGCTTGTCGCCGTTCTCGGGATAGTCTTTGCTCGAGCGGATCGGCGGAGCCTGCTTGCGCCCGCGGGGCTGGTACTTGCCCACGCCGAGGTAGGGGATCTGCGGCTTGCCATTAACCATGCTGGGCACGCGGCGTTGCGCGGCATTGTGGGCTAGTTCGACGCGTTCGGTCATCGCGAGGTTCCCAAGAATGTTTTCACCACGGAGGCACGGAGACACGGAGGGAGAGCGTTCACCACAGGGGACACAGAGGAGCGCGGAGGAACATCGAATATGAGCAGCCCTGGCATCTTCATGCGAACATGCCGCCCCTCGGGTGCCTCGTCCAAGCTCTGCTTGAGTGAGTCGCTCACGCCAATCCCATCGCTTTCGCCCGGGCCACCAGCGTCAGGGCGCGCTGGACCACCGGGGGATCGATCATTTTGGATCCCAGGCTGACGACGCCCACTCCGCGCTGCTGGGCTTCTTCGAATGCGCCGACAATCCTCTGCGCTTTTTCAATCTCGGCGGCGGAGGGCGCAAACGCCGCGTGGATCACTGGGATCTGCGCGGGGTGAATGCAGCCCATGCCTTCGAAGCCGAGAGCGCGGGAATTTTCGCCCCAACGCTTCAGGCTGTCCATGTCAGCGACGTCGCTGTAGACCGAATCGATGGCTTGCACTCCCGCAGCCTTGGCGGCGTTCACGAGGCGCGTGCGCGCGTATAGCGATTCGCGGCCTTCGGTGGTCCTGGCTACGCCAAGATCAGCCGTGTAGTCCTCAAGGCCGATGGAAATTGCGGCCACGTTCTCCGCGACCGCCGCAATGGCGGCCGCGTTTTCAATTCCCTGCCCCGTCTCCAGGATCGGCATGAGCCAGATGGGCCGATCGATCGAGTGACGGACTTTCAGCTCGCTGATCATGCGGTCGACCTGCGTGACCTGACCGGGATGCTCGACCTTGGGGATCAAAATGAGGTCGGGCGCTTCGGGAAGGATTTCAGCGAGATCTTCGAGGCCGAGTGGAAGCTGGTTGATACGCACCATACGCTCGCACGCGCCGAAGTCGACAGCGTGCAGCGCGTTGCGGACGAGAAAACGCGCAGAGTCTTTCTCGGCGTGGTGGACGGAATCTTCGAGGTCGAGAATGATGGCGTCGGGGCCGTGTAGGCCGGCATTGATGGTGTACTTGGGCTCGGTGCCGGGGAGATAGAGGCGTGAGCGGCGCAGGCGGTCTTTGGTGGAGGGGTCGGGAAGCGCGACTTTCTCGGGCAGGGCCTTGTTGCTATTCGCCAATCCGGCGCGGCGCGCGGCGGTCTCGATGCGGGCGGCGATCACGTAGGGGAGAGCGCCTTCGTCGTGGATGGCAACCCGCGCATTCTTCACTCCCAGGGTTTCAAGCACCTGGCGGGTCTGGTGGAGGATGGCATCCCCATAATAAGGAGCGACGCGGGACTCGAGGCCGACTTCCAGACCGCCCGAGTCTCGGGGTTCAATGGCGACGTGCAGGTCGGAGCGGGTGTCTTTGCCCCAATGTCCGGCTTCGGCGGCGCGGGATGTTTTCTGTTCGGCGGCGGCCATCGAAAGACCCTTCACCACAAAGGACACGAAGGTGGCACGAAGGAACTATGTTACGGCAATTGTCGGACGAGGCTTCGTGCCGTTCGTGGTTCCTGCGTGTGGGTGCCGCTACAAGCGGGCCAGGATGGTGTCAGTCATTTGAATGGTCGAGGCCGCGCCTTGGCTGATCGATTTTGCGCCACCCGGAATGCGCATCATGTCGTAAGTGCGAACTCTGCCTTCTTTCACCACGGACGCGACGGCGTTACGGATGCGGCCGGCTTTGTCGGTTTCGCCGACGTGCTCGATCATCATGGCGGCGGAGAGAATCATGGCGATCGGGTTGACGATGGGCGGATTCAGCTCCGCGTATTTGGGGGCCGAGCCGTGGGTCGGTTCGAAGACCGCGACCGTATCGCCGATGTTGCCTGACGCCGCGAAGCCGAGGCCTCCCACCAGGCCGGCGAAGGCGTCGGAGAGGATATCGCCGAAAAGGTTCGAGGCAACGATCACGTTGTAGTCTTCGGGATTCTTGTTGAGCCACATCAGCTGCGCGTCGATGTTGGTGGACCAGAGCTGGATCTCGGGATAGTTCTTCTGAGTTTCCTTGGCGGTTTCTTCCATCATGCCGCTGGTTTCACGCACGACGTTGGGCTTCTCGCAGATGGTGACGGCCTTGAACTTCTTTTTCTTCGCGTATTCGAACGCGGCGGTGATGATGCGGCGCGCGGCGGGGCGGGTGATGATGCGCACGCTGACAGCGATGTCGGGACCGGGGACTCCGGCGAAGATCTTGAACTTGGGATGCGAGTTGAGCGCGGTGCGGACGAGGTCGGGGGGATTGGTCCACTCGATGCCGGCGTACATGCCTTCGGTGTTTTGGCGGAAGATGGTCGAGTTGATGTGAGGTTCGTCGAAACCACCGTCGGTGCGTTTGCGGATGTAGTTCAGTGGATTGCCGGTGAAGCCGATGCAGGGACGCATGCAGATATCGAGATTGAACTTCTGCCGCATGGTCACGATGGGCGAGTAGTAAACGTAGCCTTTGCCGCGCAGTTCGGGCTTGAGTTCGGCCTGGG
>Ga0307479_10002073_pt1 | contig 18265 bp, 18 predicted proteins | sample atmos_gasesECM4C_FD_203743 | JGI IMG/M metagenome (GOLD analysis project Ga0307479, IMG submission 203743) | Hardwood forest soil microbial communities from Morgan-Monroe State Forest, Indiana, United States - atmos_gasesECM4C_515 | ecosystem: Environmental > Terrestrial > Soil > Temperate... | reverse complement strand
ACGCGTTCTCTTCATTAGTGTAATTGCTCTGGCTGTGCTGTATCTCAGCGATTTCGTTTCCGTGCGAATCCGGATGCTGCATCCGAAACCCGCCGATCCCTTCGAATCGATGACCACGCTGCGCGTCCTTGCCATTCCGGAAAAGAACGGCAAGACCAGTTACGAGATTGACCAGCAAAATCCCGAACAAACTACTACCTGCGTCCATTCCGTGTTTCCGCACTCCGGTCATTCGCCGTGCTGGTACGTCAAGCCGCGGATCAATCAGCCCATTCCTATGTGATCGTTTCGGCGGCAACCATTACCATCGTTTCATTCGGCAGTTGGGAGGACTCACTTTTCGGGAGGCTGTGGAGGAGGAATCTCCGCATAGCCGGGTGCGGCTTGTTTCAGATTGGTGTCCAATTGCGCGTTCACGTTCCCAATGGCCCAGCGGATTCCTCCGCCAAGCAAGTTCAGGAAAAATTCGTTCTTCCAGTTTTCTGGGCGATCTCCCATGGCTGCGTAGAAGACTCGCCCCTTGCCGTGCATCCGGGCCCACGTCACCGGGTAGGGCGCCCGCTGATAGCACTCGCCCTTCATGTCGTGCGTGTCCAGCGTCAGGATCACGTGCATATCGGTCGCAAAATCTTTCAACGAGTACCACTCTTCGTTGAAGCTGACGGGCGAGGCCACGCCTTCCAGACCGGGAAAACTCGCGTCGTTCACGATCAGGTTTGCGTCTTGCAGCCTGGGCTTATTGCCGTGGACGATGAACTCGCCGCCGAGCATCTTCAGATAGGGATCCTGCTGATCTCCATGCGCAATGTAACGGTTCGAATGGGGAGGTGGATCCGGCTCAGGATGGAACGTATCGGAGGCCGCGTGCACGCCCACAAATCCCATTCCTTTATGTATTGCGGAGAGAAGCTGCTCCTTACCCTTGGCGGACATTGGCGGTTTGCCGTCTTTTCCCAGCGTCGTGAGATCGCCGGTGGTAAAAAAGACGACCGCGGCGTAGGAATGCAACTTGTCCGTTTCGAAGAGGCGTCCGTCCTTCGTTACACCGACTTGGAAACCGTGCTTGTTGCCCAGATCCGTCACTGTGTCGTCGACGATGCTCGGTTTGCCGCCGAGCCTTTTCACGACGTCGTGTTCGAAGCCGGAGGATTTCGTAAACACCAGCACGGATTTTTCTTTTGCCGCGGGCAATCCCTTTGAAAGCGCGAGCCCAGCGCCCGCTGCCGTCACGGCACGAAGAAATTCCCTGCGATTGGAAATGGATTTCATGGAACCCCTTTCAAGGATTCGAATGCCAGCCAACACCTATTGGTGTCCTTCGGGATGCTCGCAACCGGGAAAACTTTCGAAGACGTATTCGCCCGTCCAGCCGAGTTCCCGCATTCCGGCTTCCGAGGAGTAATACGCGCCGCTGATCCAGCCCTTCAGATTTTCGAAATGGTCGCGAAGAGCCGAATTCTGTTTGGGGCCGCCACCGGGGGAATCTTCCTTCGACGGTTGCGCCGCGGCAGCTGTTAATAGCGTGTTCTGCTGGCTGGCATCAAGGGAAGGGAATCGCTTGGCGAATTGTCTCTGTGACTCTGCTTCGAACGCCGCGAGAGACTCCGCGAATTTGCTCTGGTGCTTTGCTGTTTCCACGCTCAGCAGCAGATCGATGAAGCGATCCACCTGTGCCTTGCGTGCCCCCGGCACAATCGCTTCGGCAAGTGCGGCCAGCGATTCTTCCTGCTGCGCACTCAAGAAGAGCGGCTTCCAGTCCGCCGCTACAAGCTTCTCCGCTTTGTCGAAAATCGTTCCATCCGCCAGATGCGCGTATATCGGATGCGAAGCCGCTACCAACGGCCAGGCTGCTCCCGCACCAGCAGCCGCCAGCAGCCGCCGCACCATCTCCCGCCGCGTCAGCCGCCCGCTCGCGGCGCTTCCGGCGTTGATCACCGGAAATCCGGTCTCTCTTTTCATTCTCATGCCGCGGCGATGGTACCATTCACAAACAATCTCTCACAAGAACTGCAAAAAACTTTCTTTCCTCGATTGACCCATCCTTATGCGCTTGCTAGCATCCGCAGTCGAATCGGATTTTATGTTTGATCTGGCAAAACAAATATTTGACGTCATCGTTGTAGGTTCCGGCGCCTCCGGAGGCTGGGCTTGCAAGCGGCTCGCGGAAGCCGGCCTGAAGGTCGCGCTCCTCGAAGCGGGGCGTCCGCAGTCCGACAAGAATTTCACCGAGCACAAGCCCGCGTTCGAACTCAAATATCGCAACATAGCTGCGGAAATCATTCGTAAGACGCACCCCATCCAATCCAAGTTCGATGTCTGCAACGAATACACGCAAGACTGGTTCGTCAACGACCTCGAAGAGCCGTACACCACTCCTGCGGACAAGCCATTCAACTGGATGGGCCGCCTGCGGATGACCGGCGGGCGCACCAACGTCTGGGGCCGCGTCAGCCTGCGGTTCAGTGATGGGGACTTCAAAGCCGCTTCGTTAGACGGTTACGGCGAAAATTGGCCGCTCGGTTACAAGGACATCGAGCCGTACTACGATCTCGTCGAAAAATATGTCGGCATCACGGGTTCCGCCGAAGGCCTCGCGCATCTCCCCGACGGTCAGTTTCAACCGCCCGTTCCGCTTAGCTGCCAGGAAACTCTCTTTCGCGCTCGCGTCAAGGAAAAGCTCGGCCGCACCGTCATGCCCACGCGTTCGGCTAATCTGACCAAGCCCATCAACGGCCGCGGCCCGTGCCATTTCTGCGGCCCGTGCGAACGCGGCTGCATGACGCACTCTTATTTCAACTCCGCTTTCACGACTGTCGCGGACGCTCTCGCTAGCGGCAATTGCACGCTCATTTCGAACGCCATGGCCTACAAAATTCTGATGGACCCGGAACGCAATCGCGCCCGCGGCGTGCTCTACATCGACCGCAATACACGCCAGGCCCGCGAAGTTTACGCCCGCGCCGTCATTCTTTGCGCGCAATCGCAGGAGTCTGTCCGCATCTTGCTGAATTCCGCGACGCCGCAACATTCGAACGGGCTCGCCAATTCCAGCGGCGTCCTCGGCCACTACCTCACCGCACACGTCCGCAGCGGCGGAGGCAGCGGCGAATTTCCTTCTTTCGGGGCGAAGCCCTCTCTCGGCGGCCCCAAAAAGCCGTGGGGCATTTATATTGCGCGTTTTCGCAATTTGCCGAACGACCCACCCTACAAAAAATTCCTCCGCGGTTTCGGCTACGAAGGCGAGTCATCAATGGATTTCAATTGGGGCGCCCCCGGCTTCGGCGAGGCCTACAAAAAATCTCTGCGCGAACCTCGCACGCGCATCGGAATCACCGGCTTCGGCGAAGTCCTCGCGCGCTGGGACAATTTCGTCGAGCTCGATTCGAACGTCAAGGATGTCTACGGAATTCCCGTGCTGAAGATTCACATGTCCGACGGCGAAAACGAACGCGCCATGATCCAGGACATGGGCGACTCCGCGGGAGAAATGCTCGAAGCCGCTGGCGCAAAAAATATTCGCACTTACGCACACCCCTCCGCGCCGCGCTGGGCCCTCCATGAAGCCGGCATCGCGCGCATGGGCGACGATGCGAAAAAATCTGTCCTCAATCAGTTCCAGCAAACGCACGACGTGAACAATCTCTTCGTCATGGACGCTTCCGGTTTCCCCTCGAATCCCTGTCAGAATCCCACGCTCACGATCATGGCTCTCTGCGTTCGCTCCTGCGACTATTTGATGGCAGAGTTGAAGCGCAGCGCCCTCTGACGTTCCCTGGAGGACGCGAGTTGACCGCCTGCGAACACACTTCCAACCCCATCCGGCTTTGTTCCGGACAGTTTTCACGATGCCGCTGATATTCTAGGAATTGTCTAGCTTGAACTTTTTTTACAACACGCGAAAGATCTTGTACAACTGCGAACAGCGGGGGATTACTGCGCCTGCCTCACGCGTTCCTTCTCCGCTTCGTCCAGCCAGCGTTCCAACACCGCTTGCGAGTCGGGCTTAATTTCCAGGAATCCCACGCCCGCTCCCATATTCATCTGCGAATAAATGATTTTCGATCTGGCTTCGAAAAATGCTTCGCCCGCTGCGATTTTCACCAGCACCAGCGTGCCGGTGGGGAACGGATTCATCATGTCCAGGTAGCACCCGTGCATGCTCAATTCGCTGACGCGCGAGGCGATGCGCACATCAGCCTGCACTTCGATCAGTTCTGCGCTGGCGATGAATGAATACCTGGGCCCGCGGCGTTTCTCATGGTAATCGATGGCTGCCTCCGGATGAAAACCGCATCACAATGGTACGATGTTTCGGGTCCGCTGCCCTAGAGAGTCTCCAATCTGCCATCACCAGCTAGGCACCTCTGGAATCATCGCCTCTGTTTGTTAACGTGTTTTGACTTTCGGGGGTGGAGTCCGCAACATCCGGAGCTTTGGCAGATTCGCAAGATTGTGCAGATAGCGCTTTGCCTGAGCGCGCAGCATCGCCCCTTGCAGATCATTCACGGCGACGAGTCGAGTTGTCGGTTTCGCCTGCGCATCGCTCAACGCAATTGCCGGCAGATCCGTTCGCGGCTGCGAACGCGTCATGACATTCGCGAAAGTCGGTGCTTGAGCGACTCGCTCGCTGCGGAGCATTCTCTCAGCTGGGATTTTGAGCCAGTCGCGGATCGTCGCCAGAATCGAGGTGTGGTCGTAGGGGACCGCGGTCGGCGATCGAAACACGGTGCCCGCCTCGATGTATGGTGAGATGAGCAGCGTGGGGATCCGCACTCCATATCGGTCAAAACGGAACCCTGCCTCGCCGGGATTGCTCGCCACATCCGGGGGAATTGCCGGCGGAGGTTCAATGTGGTCGTAGCAGCCGCCGTGTTCATCGAAGGTGATCACCAGCAGCGTACTGTTCCAATCCTTTCCCCCGCTGACTGCCTTCCAAACACGCAAAAGAAATTGCTCCCCAAGACTCACGTCGTGCGGCGGATGCATGTCGTTAGGTTCAATCTGGAAACTCGGCTCTACGAAGGAATACTCAGGCAAGCTTCCCGCTGCGGCGTCTTCCTCGAACTCTTCCATCGCTCGGAAATGCGGTTTCAACAAGGGCTCCCACAACTGAGGAAATTGCAGCCGCGCGCACGACATGAGAAATGTGTCGTTGTACACCTTCCAGCTGTGTCCCGTGTCGTCCAGTACTTCGAAGATCGTGTCGGCGTCATACAGCGGCTCAGGCTTGTTATTCACGCGCCCCATCGAGGTTCCCGCATGCACGAACGCCCGGTTCGGCAGCGTTTGGTTGGGAGTGGAGCAAAACCAGCGGTCGCTAACGGCGTAATTTTTGGCGAGTTGGCTGATAACGCTGACCTGTTCGGGTTTAAAGGACTCCATCAGCTGATTGGCCTTTTCCGGGTGACCCGGATCGGTCGTGATGTAATCCACCAGAAACCCCATCATCTTTGGCCCTGTCCAGCCCGGAGGTCCCATGATTTGGAATGTAATGTTGGCGAACTCCTCGTGCGGATCATGGTCCGGCACCAGGAACGGCTGAGCTCCCGTCGCGCCTCGCGCGGCGAAGACCTTAACCGGATCCTTCCCGGCAAAGTAATCCTCATTGGAAGGATTCCAGAACGGGCTGGCCGGATCTGGATCGATCAATCCATCGAACGTAGTTTGCGCTCCCGCTGGTGGCGCGGGAATGTTGATCGGCGGCTGGTTGTTTGCATCGGCGTACAGGAAGCCGAGCAGGTTGTCGAAAGAGCGATTCTCCATCATCACCACAACCAGATGCTTAATCTGCTCCATCGCATTGTTCGCCATAATTTCCTCACCCGATCAGGTCAACTCTCCCTTTCGTCGGCGGCCACTTTACTACCAAGTGGAATTCCAGGCGAGCGTCAACTACCTCGTCGTTTCAGTAGGGTTTTTCGCTGGCTCGTGATTCGTACGCGTGTTCAGGCAACCCCCGCCCGTTGTTTTGGTTCAGAGTCGTGTAACGAGCTCGTTTGGTGGAGCTTGCTACAGGGGAGATGCGCAACGGGTGCCTTGCCTCCCCAAATTTGTTCGCGGGTGAGGTGTCCTCATGCGTCGTTGCGATTGGCGTGTCTTCCTGGTCCTATTCGCGGTGAGCTTTTTCCTGCCTTCGCTTTCGCGCGCGCAGGAGCAATCGGCGCCGCAGGACTCCACTGCCAAGCCGCTGACTCCCAAGGAACTCAAACAGCGCGAAAAGAAACTCACCAAAGAACTCAGCAACCAGGACGGAATCTGGTTGCTGGAAGAAGTGCCCGACATCATCACCGAGCCCGAACGCCGTGCGTTCCTGGAGCTTGGCACTGAGGAAGAGCGCGAACAATTCAGGGAAATTTTCTGGCAGAGGCGCAACCCTGATCCGGAATCACCGATCAACCCGGTCAAGGAAGAGCACTACCGCCGTCTCATCTATGCGGACGAGCACTTCGCCTCCGGCATCCCTGGCCGCAAAACCGATCGCGGACACATCTACATTATTTGGGGACCGCCCGACGAGATCGATTCCCATCCGACCGGCGGCACCTACGAGCGCTCTCCTGGGCAGGGCGGCGGGCCTTCAACGGCCTATGCCTTTGAGATTTGGCGCTACCGCTACCTCGAAGGCATCGGCGAGAACATCGAGCTCGAATTCGTCGATCCCACAGGTTCCGGCGAATATCACATCGCCAGAGACCCTTGTGAAAAAGATGCTCTCGCACACGTGCCGGGTGCGGGCCTGAGCCTCTCCGAGATTCTCGGAAGCTCCACGAAAGCCGGCCGCTTCACCAACTCCAACGGCACCACTTGTCCGATGCCTCTCGGCGGCATGACGGCGAGCACCAACGAGTTTGACAATCTCGACCGCACATTCCGCGTTCAGCGTCCTCCAGAGCATTTCAAGGATCTCGCCGAAAAAGTTAGCGCACGCATTGTCCAGAGCCAGATTCCTTTGAACTATCGCGTGGATTTCCTGCGCGTCACCAGTAACACCGACCTCGTCCCTATTACCGTCCAGGTTCGCAATCGTGACCTCAGTTTCCAAGGCAATCAAGGCGTCCACTCGGCCGTCTTGAATCTTTACGGGCGCGTTACTACTCCGGGCGGCGCGGTCGTTCAGACCTTCGAGGACGTCATCTCCCGCGATTTTCCCGAGTCGCTCTTTGCGTCTTCGCTGAATCTTTCTTCGATTTACCAAAAAATTGTCCCGTTGCGTCCCGGCCTTTATCGCTTGGACGTGATCATCAAAGACACGCAGAACGGGAATCTCGGCATATTCGGCACCGCCATTCGCGTGCCGCATTTTGACGAGGAGAAGCTCGATGCAAGCTCTTTGATCCTGGCCGACCAGATCGAAACCGTCTCCTCGGCTCAAATCGGCATCGGCCAATTCGTGTTGGGCTCGTATAAAGTGCGCCCGCGGCTTAGCCAGGAATTCTTGAGCACCGACAAGCTGGGCATTTTCCTTCAGCTCTACAACCTGAAACTGGACGAGGCTTCGCACAAGATCAACGTTTCCGTCGCCTATCGCATCACCAAAGAGCAGCAGGAAATCTGGCGCACGGTGGAAACCCCAGAGCATCTTCACCAAGGCGGCGAACAGCTCACCATCGAGCGGCTGATACCAGTGGCTTCGCTCGCTCCCGGACGCTACACCATGGAAGTTACCGCCATCGATCTGCTTACGAATGAGACGGTCATTCGCAACGCGAATTTCACTGTGATTCCCGCGCCGCCGTCGAAACCGTCGGCGGCAGTCCCCGCGCCCAAATCCTAGCCGCTCGCGGTATGATGGATTCAAATGCGGGACCGAACGCGTGCGCGCGAGTTAGCTGCAGAGTTCAATCGCATGGGGGACCCGACCGGTTGGTTCGAAGCCCTCTACCGGGAGGGTGAGGCGGGGAAGAGCGTTGTTCCTTGGGTGGATCTCTGTCCCAACCCATACTTGCTCGGGTTCTGGAAAGCGCATCCGCAGCCGACTGCGGGGAAATCGGCCCTGGTCATTGGCTGCGCCCTCGGTGATGACGCCGAACTGCTCGCCTCCTGGGGATTTCAAACCACCGCATTCGACATTTCAGAAACCGCGATTCGCGGTGCTCGAAAGCGCTATCCAAATTCCACCGTCGAATATCAGACCGCCAATCTGCTCGATCCTCGCTCGGGTTGGCGCCGTCAGTTTGACTTCATCTTCGAAGCGAACACGCTCCAGGTCCTCCCCGACGCGCTTCGCCTGCAAGCAATCCACAATATCTCTTCATTTGTCCACCCAGGCGGGCTCCTGCTCGTCATTGCACGCGGCCGCGAGGCGTCCGACCCCGAAGGGCAGATGCCCTGGCCACTCACGCGAGAGGAACTCTCCGTCTTCACTGCTCACGGCCTCAAAGAACTTTCTTTCGAGAATATCCCCGACCTTACTGAACCCGGAGTTCAGCGCTTCCGTGTCCTCTACACTGCGAAAAAGAGGTAATATCCCCGCTTCCACGATTCTGGGCCTTGGTTCCACGATAAGGAGGAAACGGCAATGTTTCGCAAACTAATGAACACGACAGATGATCTCGCTATCACCATTCCTCGCTTGGCACTCGGCGTTGTCTTTTTTGCTCACGGAGCTCAAAAAGCCCTGGGCTGGTTCGGTGGCTACAGCTTCAGCGGCACGATGGGTTTCTTCACCCAACAAATGCACATCCCCGCGGCCTTCGCTTTCCTGGCTATCTGCGCGGAATTCCTCGGCGGCATCGGCTTGTTGCTTGGGCTTCTCGGTCGCATCGCTGCCTTCGGCATCGCTTGCGACATGGTGGTGGCCGTGTGGATGGTCCATCGCCACTTCGGCCTCTTTGCAAACTGGTCCGGCCTTCAAAAGGGTGAAGGCTACGAGTATCACATTCTCACCATCGCCATCACCCTGGCCATCATGATTAAGGGCTCCGGCGCGTTCTCCGTTGATCGCGCATTATCCAAGTGACCGACGGGAATTAAGGAATAATCCGTAAATCTCTGAGGAGCTCGAATGCACCGGAAACTGTTTCTCAGCGTCGCGATGAGTTGCGCGCTTATTTTGCGCCGCAAGTTGCCGCTCGAGACCGGAGAGCCCGGCAAGCGCCGCGGAATCACATTCCCCTTCCGCAGTGGACGCTCATCTAATGCGTAGTCGCACCTCCAAGAAACGCCGTCACCGCCGCAACAAATTCTTCCGTCTTCTCAATCGGCGGAACATGCCCACACTTGTCAAAGCTCACCAGCTTCGCGCCCGCGATTCCCGCCGCGTAGCGCTCTCCTGACGACAGCGGCACCAGCTTGTCCTGTTTCCCCCATGTCACCAGCGTGGGCACCTTGATATTTGCTAGCCTGTCGTCCAATCTTTCCCGGCCCAGCGCCGCATTGCCCAACACGCTCCGCACGGTATAGCCGTCATGCACCCCGAGCTTGTCCGTGAAGATTTTCCGCAGCGCATCTTCCGTCAGCCAGCTCGTATCGTAAAACACCGCCTCCATCAAACCGCGCATCCCGGCCAGCGAACTTGGATTCAGGTCCGGGGGCGGCTGGTCCTGTTTCAGCCCAGCGGCATCTACAAGCACCAGTTTCTCCACCGGGATCAAATGCGCTCCGCCGCCCATCTCCACAACGTACAGTGCCGCGATCCACCCGCCTAGCGATTCGCCCACCAAGCTCGCTTTTTCCACCTTCAATTGCCGCAAGAATTCATTCAGGAAATCCACGTACGTCTGGATGCTGTAATCCATCAGCAGCTTGTCTGATTTCCCGAATCCGATCTGATCGGGAACCAGCAGCCGGTAATTCTTCGAAAACGGTTCGAGCACCGGCAGCCAATCTTCTTTGCGGCTTCCCAGTCCGTGCAGCAGCACCACCACGGGCCCTGAGCCCATATCGTAATAGTGGATCGATTGCCCAAACACGGTGATGATTTTGTCCGCTGGCGGCCCCGGTGTCTGGCTGTATGCCGGGGCCGCGAACATGGCCAGCAACAGGACGAACACGTACTTCAGCGCTCTCCGCATATCCCCTCCAGGCACTGCGTGACACTCTTTAGCATAGCCACCGCCTGATTTCTACTGCCGGGGCGGCCTGCGGCCCGAGATTCCGAAAAATCCCGAGTGCAACTCGAAGTCAAGTTGTAGTGTGAGAACGCCGCGGGCATTTCTGGGCAGCCGCGATCAATCGCTCAGGCGGCTCGTTCGATGCGAAACGTCCGCGTGACGAGAGAACGGTCCGTCAAAAACACTGTCGCAGGAAAATGTGAGCGCCGCACCTGCTGCGGCAAATCCCACGGCCGCACCTCTCCGTCCTTGCGGACCTCACATTGGAACACCACCGCGCCGCCACGGTTCAGGATCACCAGCCGGAAGGGGGGAGAAAAACCGCGAGGTTCGGCGGACCGCAACAGCCCGGTCATTTCGGAAGCCAGCCCGCCGGCTAAATTCTCGTAATTCACAGACTTTGCTGTCGACGGACAAATACTCAGAATCGTGCCGGATGCCGTGTAGGTGCGTCTCATTGGATTCTTCTTTCAGGTCTTATGCCAGACTCGGAAGGAGCTCGCTCTTCGATCCGTCAGGCTGCCATTCGAATGAGGCAGGGCCTCGCACCAGCACCGCTTCCGCGATTCTGAATCAACCGTTTTGCCGCTGTCAAGCCGCACAATTCCACATGTTCCAGTCCTTCGTCCGAACAAACTGCTCCGCTCTGACTCACTTGAACATCGTGATCGCGAAGCCGCTCGGAGCTTCGCCAGAGAAAATTGTGTGGCCAGCGGCACAATTCTTTCTTACGCGGAAGCTGCCTTGGCCGTAGGCCGGACCCGCTTCGTTTCCCACGCCTGCCGTAGTTCCTCGCGCCGCGCCAGAACGTATTTTTTTGCTTCGTCAAAATTCGCGTACACACGCGTGCCTTTGATCATGTTGCATGGACGGCAGCAAGCCACCAGATTGGCCGCATCCTTCTTGCCCTTGCGGGCGCGCGGCACCACGAAATCAACGGACATAACCAGCGCGTTTTCGAAGCTGGCCCTTCCGTCCAATCCGCAGTACTGGCAACAGAACTGATCCCGTTCCAGAATTTTTATTCCTTCCGATGAGCTTATCGGCCGGTCTACCAGCGACAACGTCATAATGTTGAATGGCATCGAACACCTCCAGATCGGAAATCCTCTTGCTTGGAGGGGATTTGCGACTTTCTGTCCGCAAACCTTACGGCTGCGTTTCTTGCCTGTCAAGACCGCGCGCCCGGGGGTTCGCGCTTTACGGTGCTTGCTTCTGTTTCCATTCCTCGCGCGTCCGCGGAGTGATCCAGAACAGGTTCGCGCCCAGTCCTTGAATCGTATCCATCGCGTACACAGCATCCATATACGGACAATCGTTATCTGCTTCCAAATATACTGTCCAGACCATTTGCTTCCCCAATTTTTCCCGCAGCTTCGCGCCCAATTCCTCTCGCTTCACTGGCTGCCCATTCAGCAGAAATCCTTTCCGCGCGTCGACATACACACTCACGGTCTCGGCCCATGGACTCTTCTCCACTCCAACAATTTTCTCCTCCCGGAAATCCACTAGCAACCCGTGAGGGGGCCACGGGATGACGATCATAAAAGTGATAACGAGTAACCAAAGAACGCCCCCGTAAAAAAGTCCAAAATTCGGTATCTCTCTGAACCGTGACATCGGCCGACGCCGGTACCATGGGATCACATTTCTCAGCGGCATTTCGGGGAACATTCGAATCGCATGGTTCCTAGATGATTCCTGCTGCAACTTGGGAACCGCATAACTCAGCACGAACGCGAGGCCCAATCCGCCAAAGATCAAGCAGGCGTCCAGGACCATCACACTAAGGAATTCATCCTCATCAGCCAATCTCCAGATACGCAGTCGCGGCTGCCGTGCGTTCAGGCAGTCCGCATCGCCGGGCACTTCCCACTGAAGCCAGTATTTCCCCGCTTCCACCGCGAACTCGTAGGCGAATCCACGCTGCCGGCCATAGAACCACTGCGAATCTTTCCAAAGTGCTGTTTTCGTCTTCTCCCCATCGCCTAGCCGGTACATTCTCCAACGCGCTGTTTGCAGGCTTGTGGAAGAACAAGGCCGTCCGATTCCGTCGTCCATACTGGAATTCAGTTCTAGCTCAAACCAGTAGGCTTCATCGCGTTCGATCTCGAACGCCCCTGAATTGATGACTCCATTTTCGACTGTGACAGGCCGGTTGATTAGTTCGCGCGTGCGCGTTTTCAACCAATGGTCGGTCCACACGGACACCACCAGTGCCAACACCGCTGCCACGAGCCCCGTTGTCGCCACTGTTTTCGCTAGCATGTTCCCTTAGTCTATTTGGACTCCATACCCTCCGCTTGGGTTCCCACCCCGGCGTTCCACAAGACGCACCTGGGCGCCTACTTTTCAGAGTGTGCAAATCCACGGTTATTCCTATATTCTCAGGAAACGAAGTAGAATTCGGCGTCACTAAGCATAGAGACACAGTTCGACTGAGCAGAGGCAAATCATGGATGCCCTTGACTCCCAATCCACCCAATCCGGCGCTGCAGCAGGCGCACCTTCGACTGGACCTTCCCCCGTCGTCACCATTTTTCTCATAACCGTGAACGTCGGCATCTTCGTCTTGATGTGCATAACTGGCGTCCCGTTCTTCAGCCCCACTGCTGAGCCGCTCATTCGCTGGGGCGCCAACTACGGCCCCCTGACTCTCGGCGGCCAGTGGTGGCGGATGTTCACTTCGCTCTTTCTGCACTTTGGGATCTTCCATCTGGCTTTCAACATGATCGTCCTGGCGAACATTGGGCCGTTCATGGAGGCGCTGTCGGGCGGCGCTGCCTACCTCGTTCTTTATTTGGTGGCCGGACTGGGTGGCGGAGCCGCAAGTCTGTGGTGGCATCCAGCAACCGTCAGCGCTGGTGCCTCAGGAGCCATCTTCGGACTGTACGGTGCGTTGCTGGCCTTCTTGTTGCGAAACCGGAATTCTATGTCTCGCGAAGTTCTCGCTCCCCTGCAGAAGGGCGCTGTCCTTTTCGTTGGTTACAACTTGGTCTACGGCTTGGTTCGGCCTGACGTGGACCTTTCCGCCCACCTGGGCGGGCTGCTCGCAGGTTTCGTTCTCGGATTGTTCTTGGTGCAACCCGTTTCCCAGGCAGCCCCTGATGGCCGAGGCGGGCGCATTTTCGCAGCCGCCGGACTCGGGATTGCGCTGGTGATCACCACTGTTGTTGCCTTGCCCACACCAGACGACCTTCAGGCCGAGGTCAAGCGCATGTCGGCCGTCGAGGACAAAAGCCTGGCGCTCTACAATACTTCTCTCAAACAATGGAAATCCGATCAGCTCACGGGCCAGCAGTTTGCAGACATCCTGGAGCAACAAGTGCTGCCCAAATGGCGGGCCGAACGTGATTCCCTCGCCAAGCTCAAGCGGCTTTCGGGCAAACAGAAACAGTTGGCCTCCTTGCTGGTCCAATACATGTCTCTGCGTGAGGAAAGTTGGAGCTTGTTGGCGGACGGCGTGCGCACGCAAGATGCCGACAAAATTAAAAGGTCGGGTGAAAAAGGTGACCAGGCCGACAAACTCGTCGACAAGATCGGCGCCAGCTGAAAGAACTAGCGCCGGCGACTGCCTTGAAAGTCGCCAGTCCCCCCGAGTCCTGGTGTTCGGCCTCGCCTGCGATTTTTGAGGAAGGCAGATTTATGTCAACTGTCCTGATCATCCTCGCTGTGCTTGGCATCGTAGTCCTCTTGGTCGGTTACTTCTCTTTCCTTGCTCTCATTTACCACCGCTATTTCAAAAGAAAAGGGTATGTGAACCCATTCATTATGATGTTGTTTCCGCTGGCGATCCTCTCCGCACTCTTCCTGGGCCTCATTGGCTTGGTGCGCACACGTCATTTGGACGACTCTGCTTACGTTGCTATGTTTCTCCTCGGCCCGCTTTTCCTCGTGACTTTTGCAATTTACTTCATAGCGCGATTGCTTCCGCCCAGGCCGAGAAACGCAAAGCCTCGCACCATCCGTTTTCCCTATGCCTTTCTCGGGTGGAGTCTCATCGCTGTCGGCGCTGTTCAAATTTTGGTTTTCGGCTTTATGTCCGGTTGGAGGGCTGAGACGCTTAGCAGGAGTTACAAATTTCTTCAGATAACGCTCGGGCTTGGCTTCGGGTGCCTGTACATCGCGAAGCGCGCCAAAGCCCCCTCAGCCGACGATCTCCTGGCGGCCGACCCCAGGCCTCCGGTTCTTTACCTGAGGGCGTTTAATCTCGAGGAGCAGTATTTTGTACTCCTGCCGCCGAAGGAAGCAGCTCAGTACACGTCCTATCTCGGATCGAAAGCCGCGGTCACTCTTGAACAATATCTCGCCCCGTCGATCCGGCAGGGCATTGGGCCTTTGGTTGCGCTTGGCAATCCGGAAGACTACGCCCCTCCCGAAGGCGCGGCACGCACCTATGAGCGCGACGACCATTGGAAAGAGCGCTTTCTGGATTTGGCGCGCCGCTCCGCCGGCATCATCATCCAGGTCGGCGAATCTCAAAATCTTCGCTGGGAATTCGAAGTGCTCAAACACGAAGGCCTTCAGGAAAAATGCTTTCTCCTCACGCCTCCCGGCAAGAAGCTGAATCTCTGGAATCGCGGAGTTCTAAGTTTCACCCGAAAGATCCTCAATTGGACTCTGTGGATCAAAGGCTCCCGCCCTACTTGCTGGGCCAACTTTGCCGCGGGCATTCGCGAGGCCGGCTATGACGTAGTCCAAGCCGAGCCTCCTCCCGGCTCGATCCTCAGTTTTGACCCTCGCGGCTCTCAAATACTCTTGGCGTCAGATGCGCAAGAGCCCGGCGATTTCGTTGCTGCCATGACGCAGCGCCTCCAAACAAAGGCGGCATAACCAAATCCTGTTTGCCCGCCTGCGCGGAAAAGTTCCCTAAGCGTCTGGCCCCACCGATTGCTTCTCTTCAGTTAGAATCAATGCCCGTTAGTGGAGGGCTGCCGACATGCCTGAATCCGATCCCATCATCGAGCGGCTGGAAGACCAGCTTCAATGGTACGACCGCAAGAGCATCCTCAATCAGCGCATCTTCAAGCGCATCAAGATCACCGAGATTGTGGGCGCCGCCATCATTCCTTTTCTAGCGGCGCTGAATGTTAAGGAGTTTGGCTGGTCTCACTGGGTAACCGGCGGAGTCGGCGTTTTGATCACCGTCTTGGAAGGGCTGCTCCAGCTCGGCCAGTACCAGCACAACTGGACCACCTATCGCTCCACGGCCGAAGCGCTGAAGCATGAAAAGTATCTCTATCTCGGCAAAGCCGCGGCATACGCCGGTGCCGCCGATCCGCACGCCCTCCTTGCCGAGCGCGTCGAGATGCTCGTCTCCCAGGAACATAAGAATTGGGATTTGGCGCAGCAAACACAGGCCAAGCCCAGTGCCAATTAGCGTGTTTGTTTCAGTCCGAGACTACTTGAACCGGCTGGCACAGCCCTCTCAAACGCTCGCCCAATCTTGAGTGCTAACCATTTTTTCCTTCCTTGATTTTTCTTCCTCATATCTAAACTTTCCCTTCCAACAACAATCTTTTGTGGTACATTTCCCGAATCATGCCGCGAGCCTTCCTACTGCGCGGAGCGCTTTCCATCACGTTGCTGTTTGCGGTTCTGTGCGCCCTGGCCGATCCCAAAGACAAAGAAGCCGCCCCGCGCTTCAACGCCGTCACCACGACCGGCGAAAAGTTCACCAACGACTCCATCAAGGGCAAGGTCACTCTTCTCGAGTTCTGGACCACCTGGTGCGGCTATTGCGCCGAGGAAGCGGCGTTTGTCGACAAGATCGGCCATGAGCTCGCCGACAAAGGCCTGATTCTTCTCGCCATCGACGTCGGCGAGTCCAAGAAAACGGTCAAAAAATATCTCGAGCAGCATCCGCGCAATTGCAAGATCGTCATGATGGAAGACACCAATCTCGCCGCCATGTACCAGGCCAATGTCTACCCCATTTACGTGGTAATTGACCGCGATGGCTTCATCGTCGGCACCCAGCGCGGCGCAGGCGGCGAAGACGCCCTCCGCCGTCTCATCGCCCGCGCCGGCCTCGAATCCGCCGACGACTCAGACTCCGACTCCAAGTAGCGTCTTTATAAGCTCGCCTTCCGCGCTGGCGGACCCTTTCCCCTAATCAATCCTTCCCAAATGGGGTCGCGCCAGCCGGTACAGGGCATCTCCCCGGTACATTGGTAGGTGCTGCTTTGGAACACCCTGCCCCATTGACCAGTTTCACCCCGAGGCTTCCAGGCCTGATAAAGGTCTTGGGGGCTCGGGGTGTCCTGGGCCAAGGAGGGGGCGATGCTACGCCAACGGTTGCTTATCCTGCTGGGCGGAAGTTTACTTGCGGCTTCAGCCGCTTTGGCCGACGACGTCGGCTACATCGATTGCAATACGCATTCCGAAGAAACACAGATTTTCGCCAAGGCGAGGAAGACTCCCGAGGTCGTGACCTCCGTCCCTTGCGGCGAGCGCTTCACCATCTTGGTCTATGGATTCGTCTTTTCCCGCATTGAGACTCGCGACGGCAAGATCGGCTTCGTCTATTCCAACCTGATCGCCATCGATCACTCGGGAGTTTCCGTGCAGCAGCAAGCTTCCGCGCGAACTCCAGCACCCGCGCCGGCCGCCTCCGCTTCGCAGCCGAATCCGTCAGCGCCAGCGACGCCTCCAGCGGCTCAACCCGCTTATGCCCAGCCTGCTGCGGCGAAACCAGTTGCTGCGCAGCCGGCCCCGGTCGCGGCTCCCGCGCAACCGGTCGTTTCTTCCCCAAGTTTCTCCGATAAATCGGCGGTCGTCGTTCTGTCTGACCCGCCGGCGTCTTCGCGGCCTCAACCAGCTCCAGCACAGGTTGCCCCGGCTCCCGTACCAGCGCCTCCGGCAGCAGTAGACCCGGCCCCGACAGCTTCGGCACCGGCCTCGACCTCGAACGCCACGGAAACAGCACCAGCCGCTCCGCGTCCGGATCCGCCTGCGCCTGTACCGCCGCCTCAGCCCGCGCCGGCCTCAACGCGTCCGGCCCCGGCCGAAACTGCGCCTGCGCCAGAACCAGCTCCAGCGGTCCGCCCCGCGAGCGTGCGCAGCAGTTGGGAACGGCCCATCCCCAGTGCTCACACTCCGCCTCGTCTTGAGCTCTTCGGCGGCTACGCTTTTAACCGCGTGAGCGGCTACGGAGGATATTCGCCGACCAACTTTAACGGCGCCATGGGCTCGTTCGGCTGGAATTTTAAGCCCTGGCTGCAGCTTGTTGGCGACAGCAGCTACAGCTTCATCACCGTCGGCAACACCAAGAACGTGCTCTACGGCAATCATTACGGGCCACGTTACTACTACCGCAGGCAGAATCGCTGGAACCTGACTCCGTTTGTGGAAGGCTTGGTCGGCGCCTCGCGTGCTGACACCACCGTCAGCGGCGCCGGCGGCTACACCGCTTCGGTGAACTGCATTTCGTTCAAAGTGGGCGGTGGCCTGGACATCCATCCGTCCCGCCACTTCGAAATCCGTTTGTTCGACGCCGATTACTACCGCACTTCGTTCGGTACCAACGCGCATCAGACCAACTATTGGGTCAGCGCCGGCATTGTCATCCGCCTCTTCGGCGGCGGCCTCGAGTAACCCGAGCGGCGAAACGGGGATGTAGAGCGGGCCCGCCGGCCCCATGCGGGCCCGCGCCGCGCACGGAAGAGAGCCCGGCGAACTACAAATCGGACCAGGGTGAAGAGAACAGCCGCACCTGCCTATACCGTAGGATTATCCGGAGCATCCCCAACGCAATCGGGGGAAACTCCGTGCACGCTCGCACGAAGGACCGGACGCCGCGAATAGTTCTCGGAGCATTCTCCTCTCGGCCTCGTTCAGCTGGCAATAAATCCCCGCAATTTGTTCATCCGTCCTGCAAGAACGATCTCACCCCGAATAATCTGCGGAAATGTCCACAAGAGGACAGACACTTGTTTTGACGGAGTCTAACATTCAGTTCGCAAGCTCGCGCAGATAGCTACGCAAACTTCAAACCAGCCCATGTGAATTGGAAGCGCAGGGGCAAATGAATTTTCTTTCTCGCACTTTATGTATTCTCTTTCCTCCTCGATTGCCAAGATTTGGCATAGAGGACGTGGCCAGTACCGCGGAGTATTACAATCGCCTGGCGAGGCGTCAGGAATCGAGTATGAATCCTCCCAGCGTGCGGATCGGACGCATTTCGGCGCGCTTGGCGCTGCCTATAGTATCTT
>Ga0307479_10002072_pt1 | contig 18267 bp, 9 predicted proteins | sample atmos_gasesECM4C_FD_203743 | JGI IMG/M metagenome (GOLD analysis project Ga0307479, IMG submission 203743) | Hardwood forest soil microbial communities from Morgan-Monroe State Forest, Indiana, United States - atmos_gasesECM4C_515 | ecosystem: Environmental > Terrestrial > Soil > Temperate... | reverse complement strand
GGATCCGGACACCCTGGACCTGTGCAATGGGGCAGGGCCTCAGCCGACGCAGTTCACGGTCACGCTGAACGGGACCACCACCCCGCTAGTCATGGACGCCACCAACGGCACGCATCTGGAGGCCGACGGCGGTCAGCAGGTCAACGCGACCGCCAACGGCGGGTACGAGATCATCGAGCCGGACGGCACCCAGTACTGGTTCGGTGTCAACCAGCTCCCCGGCTACGCTACCGGCGACCAGGCCACCAACAGCATCTGGACGGTGCCGCTACGGGACGCCGGCTTCGCCGCCCGGCCGTGGCGGTGGATGCTCGACTACGTCGTGGACCCCAAGGGCAACGCGATCGCCTACTTCTACAACACCCAGACCAACTACTACGCCGAGAACGGCGGCACCAAAGGCACCGGCCAGTACACCCAAGGCGGCGTGCTCGCCACGATCGAGTACGGGCTCCGCGCCGGGAACATCTACGCCCAGACCCCCGCCGCCCAGGTCACCTTCACCACCTACACCACCTCCGCCACGGTCCGCGCCGACGCCCCCACCGACCTGACCTGCGCCCAGAACGCGGCCTGCACAGTGACCGCACCGACATTCTGGACCTCCTACGCCCTGACCGGTATCCGCACCCAATCGCTGGTCAACGGGACCTTGCAGAACGTGGATTCCTGGGCGCTCGCCGGCACCTACCCCGCGACCGGAGACTCGACCACGTCGCCGTCGTTGTGGCTGTCCGGGATCACCCGCACCGGCCAGGACGGCTCGGCGGCTATCCCGTTGCCGCCGGTCAGCTTCTCCGGGACCGCGATGGCCAACCTGGACCCGACCGCCGCAGACAAACGCGCGGGGCACTCGCTGATCACCCGGTACCGGCTCACCTCCATCACCAACGAGTCCGGCGGGGTGACCACGGTCAATTATTCGACGGTGGACTCCCACTGCGCGGCGGGGACGTTCCCGAAGGATTACACCAACACCGGCTTGTGCTACCCCGACTACTGGTGGACCGACCCGCTCGCCCTGAATAGCCAGGAAGACTGGTTCAACCTGTACGACGTCACCTCAGTAACCCAGAAGGACACCACCGGCGGCAGCCCGCCGCAGGTCACCGCCTACACCGACACGGGCCCGGCGTGGCATTACGACAAGGACACCATGTCCCGGTCCGCGATCTGGACCTGGGACCAGTGGCGCGGCTTCCAGTCCGTTATCACCGAAACCGGCACCGCCCCCGACCCGGTCACCGAAACCGCGGACACCTACCTCCAGGGCATGAGCCAGGACCAGTCCGACTACCGATTCCAGAGCGGCCTGATCACCAACGGGCAGATCAACCTCACCTCCACCCACGGAAATGTGGTCGAGGATAAGGACCAGTACGCCGGCACGACATTCGAAGAGATCAAATATAACGGTGCTGGTAGTGGTGCCGATGTAACCGATGCGATCTATCTGCCCTGGACATCTGCGACCACCGCCACGAACTCCAAGTTGTACCAGGCGTCGTACATGACTGGCACGACGCAGACAGTGTGGTATACGACATTGGCCGGTGGCGGGACTCGCACGTCGACGATCACCAACGCCTATAACGGCTCCGGACAGGTACTGACCGAATCCGCTGTTCCCGATACCGCCGACTCCTCTCAATCAGTCTGCACCACTAACACCTACACCCCGAACACGAATACGTCGGTGTGGATAGTTGATATGCCCGATGAGGTCGAGGTTACTTCCGGCGCATGCGGATCCATGGGTGCGATGGTGACCGATACCCAGTACCAATATGACGGCGGTGGATTCGGTGCCCCGCCAGCATCAGGCAATGTGACGCAAAAGAACCAGGTAGGCGCTACCGCGTCTGGCGGCACCGTCTCGGACAGTTACACCTACGACGAGTATGGCCGAGTACTGACTTCCGCTGACGCTGACCAACGGATCACAACTGTAACTTACACCCCAGCGACAGGAGCGGAACCCGTATCTGTGCAGGTCACGGACCCGGCCGGGCTGATCACCACCACTACTTACGATCCGTTGCGGAACCTAGCGACTGGGATCAGCGACCCAGCTGGTTACCAGTCCGCAGAAACGTATGACGCATTGGGGCGGGTCGCTGCGAAATGGACACCAGGAAATCCAACGTCCGGGTCCCCTGTTGACAAATACTCCTACACGGTCAGCAATACCGCACCATCAGTAACTACCGAACAGGTCGAGGAACCCGGCGGCAGCTACCTGACCATCGACACGATCGATGACTCCTTCGGCCGTGCCCGCGAGACCCAGGCCCAGACCGCAGGCGGCAGCAGCGACATCACCGATGTTTCCTACGACTCCAATGGCTGGAAGTCCTTGGCCTCGGACCCCTACTACACTAGTGGCCCTCCATCCGGGGTCCTGGTCGCCGCGGCCCCCAGCTCCGTGCCATCGCAGACCGGTTATGTCTACGACGGCATCGGCCGCACTACAAAGGTGATTTCTTATGCGCTAGGCACCGAGACCTGGGAAACGGATACCAGTTACGGCGGGAACTATATCACCGTGGTTCCGCCCTTTGGCGGCACGCCCGATACGACGTTCACTGACGGTCGGGGCCTGACCACCGCGATTTATCAGTATCACGCTGGGGTGGCAGCGAGTCCATCGGATTCGGGGTCAGATTACGACAAGACCAGCTACGCCTACACTCCTGCCGAGAAACTGGCTTCGATAACCGATGCTGCGGGCAACACCTGGTCTTACACATACGACCGGCTCGGTGACCAGCTGACCCAAACTGACCCCGACGCTGGCAAGACAGTGAGCAGCTATGACAACGCCGGACAGCTTACAGCTGTCATCGATGCCCGAAGCAAGTCCACTTCCTGGACTTATGACGCGGACGGTCGAAAAATCGCCGAATACGACACCACTAATGGCGCACTGGAATCTACCACGACCGAATTCGCATCATGGACATATGACACCCTGGCCAAAGGCCAGCTCAGCTCATCTACCTCGTACTCGGGCGGGGCGTCGTACACCGAACAGGTCATCGGGTACAACTCCTACGGCCTGCCCTCCGGATCCCAGACGGTGATCCCCGCAAGCCAGGGCGCGCTCGCAGGAACCTATGGCACGCAGTACACCTACGCGGCGACCGGGCAGCTCACCTCCTACACCGATTCCGCCGCCGGCGGCCTGCCCTCCGAGACCGTCACCACAGGATACGACGCTGCTGGGAACCCCGACTCGCTCACAGGTGCGAGCAGCTACGTGGACTCCCTCACCTACACGAACCTCGGGCGGCCGCTGCAGTACACGATGGGAACCTCGGCCGAGCCCGCGTATATCACCGACTCCTACGACCCGCAGACCAGCCGGATCACGGAGCAGAATACCCAGACTGGAACCGGCAAGACCTCTGTCGATGACCTGCACTACACCTATGACCAGGTCGGCAACATCACGTCCGAGCCCGACACGCCAGCTGGGAACAATGCCGCCACAGACGTCCAGTGCTTCTCCTATGACTACCTGGGTCGCCTGGTCCAAGCCTGGGCCCAGGGCGCGACCGGCTGCGCATCGACTCCTTCCGCCGCTGCCGAAGGCGGAGGTGCCCCTTACTGGAATACATATGCCTATGACGCAACAGGCAATCTCGCCGGCGTCACCTCCACCACCAGTACAGGTGCGGTCACCGCGACCGCAAGCACTTATCCCGCGGCTGGCGCGCCGCAGCCGCACGCAGTTACCGCCGCAAAGGTCACCACATCTTCCGGTTCGTCCTCCACAAGCTACGCCTACGACGCGTCGGGACATCTCAGCAGTCTTACTGGAACTGCCCAGAACCAGGCGCTGACCTGGAATGACGCAGGACAGCTCACCCAGGATGCCGTCACGCCGGCTGGAGGATCCACTAAGGACACCACCTACATCTACGACGCGGATCGCGGCCTCCTCCTCACTACTGATCCCGGAACCACCACGCTGTACCTTGCCGACGAAGAACTGTCCCTTGACGGGAGCACGGGCGCCGTGACCGGCACTCGCTTCTATGCCCTCGGCGACTTGAGCCTCGCGGCCCGCACCGGAGCTGCGGCCGTCGCGTATCTGGTTGGGAACCAGCAGAACACCGACTCAGTCGCGATTGATTCAGCCACCCTCGACGTCACCCGCCGATACTACGACCCCTACGGAAACCCCCGTGGTACCGCTGCGTCCAGCTTCCCAGCCGGGGAGAAAGGCTTCATCGGTGGTGTTGCAGATACCGCCACCGGAATGACCAACCTTGGCGCTCGGGAGTACCAGCCCAATACCGACTCCTTCATCAGTCCCGACCCAATCATCAAGCCCTACGACCCGGAGAGCCTCAATCCCTACGCATACGCCCACGGCAATCCCCCCACTAACTCTGACCCCACCGGAGCAGTCAACGTTATCTGCTGCGGCGGTGGTGGTCCGAGCGATGGTACCCAGACTGGGGTCTGCCCGAATCCGCCCCAGTCAGCACAATCAGGATGTCCGGGTTATGTTCCCCCAGCTAACAACTCACCGACAGGTAGTGCGCAGGCTCCTATAATTGTGAACCATCCCGATCCAGTCGCGGCCAGTCTGCTAAACTCGGCGGGATGGAGTGCTGCCCTCCAGGCAATTACGAACTACTTCAAGAAGTATGGATATATTAGGAATAGAAATTTCACCGTAATCCTATCTGAGGTGCAAATCGAGACAGCCAATGGTGAAACTGATACGAGGCTCATCGCATTCGTGAGTAAAAAGGGCCTTCCGAAAGACCTCAGCGTACTATTCGATAAGGCAGGAATCCAGATAGTCAGAGCTACTGTTGCGCAGGGGCATGCGGAGATGGCTGCCAAGGCTTTCCGTGACAATGTCAACTTGCAGTGGAAGACGCTGCGTGGTAAAATTCTGCGCGTCAACGCTGCTGTAATGAATGTCCGTGCTTGCTCGACAGAATGCGCAAGTGCGCTTACCGACTACATCGGAGATCCAGCCGTAACAATAGTTAAGGGTGGCCTGGGTTTTATAAGAGCATCGAATGGGCAGCTGGAAGTCTTCCAAGGTGATTTCATGAAGTGGGTACGTAAAGCGTTTGGTGGGGCAACGCAACTTGAGTCGATAGAGAATCTGAATGAGACAATCAGTGTGGCAGGGGAACTTGCAGGCAGTAAGAGGGACTGAGCGATGAGGGTGAGGGATGCGGAGACATCAATTTACCATGGTCTGCTCGAACTCCCATGGCCCCGATACCTGAGTGCGATGTGGATCGTATGTGGGGAGTTGCAATCCTTGTACTGGGGGTGGCTGAATGATGGTGACAAGGAGCTAGTGGCAGAAACCATGGATGTGGTTCGACAGGTTGTGATTGCCGGCAAATCGCCAGAGGCGACTCGGGACGCGAAAAAGTTGGCCCGAGCTTGGGGGCGCCTCTCGCAAAGCTCAAGGGCGGATGAGGCATCAGCTGGCCTAGAAAATGCCTGGATGACTTTTGAGGCTCTAGCGCAGGAAATCAGTGGGATTTGCGGGCAATATGATGGAGCGAATTGGGTAACGAATGCCGCCACGGAACGATGGCGGGTCTATCCTCCAGATTTCGAGGGACCCATTGTGGAGGATCCCAATGAGGAAACTGACGATGCGGGGCCGATGGCGCAGACACTTGCGCTGTTTGAGCGAATCGTCACCAAGGTCGCCGAAGCCCAGGGCCCCGATCTAGATCCGGCAAGTCTACGCGCGCAGATTTTCGCGCAACCCTAGTGTCCTCCGCCTGAAATCAGTGTCGTAAGTTGATAGAACGTTATGACGCATGGTTGTGCTTCCGTTGGCGCATCAGCAGGTCGCGGCAGAGCTAGGCGTGTCCGCGATTACGGTGGGCAAGTGGTGCCGCCAGTTCGCGGAGTCCGGGATGTCCGGGCGGCCGAAAGCCAGGCCGGAGCTGACCGATGCGGAACGTGACCAGCTGACCCCGGTGGGCGCGGCGGGCGAAGTCCGCGCAGGCCGTGGCGCTCCGGGCACGAGACTACACAAGTGGTCCTTGAGGCGAAGGAGCTGGCGTATAAATGGAGTCGATTGCTGGAGCGAGGCCGCTCTGACGCTGAAGTCTCGGCTGGATTGGTGGCTGCCTGGACGACCTTCCAAAGTCTTGCTCAGGAAATCGGAGGTCTCACGGTCCATTATGACGGGGCTGACTGGGTGGGAGGCGCTGCAACGGAACGATGGCGAGTGCATCCCCCGGGACCGATTATTATCGAAGATTTTGATGAGCAAGTCGATGATGCCAGCCCGATTGCACGCACCCTTGTCATGCTTGAGCGAATAGTCGCCCAGGTTGCTGATGCGCAGGACGCCCATATGGACCCGGTACAGCTACGAAAACGAGATCTTGAAATAGGCCGGAGAGATGGACGCGGAGAGAGGTTTTGAGTGGGAGGCGGGACGCGGAGATGGGCAAATGAGAATCTACGACATAAGGGCGTCCATCTATGCGCGACTCAAGGCCTTGCCTTGGCGGCGATATCTCACAGCAATGTGGATTCTGAGTAGCGAGCTGCAGTCCATGTACGCGGATGAACTTAACTCCTTGTACCCAGATTGGCTGCGGGACGATGAGCTCTCGCTCGCATCATCGACTATGGATGCAGTCGGTGAAGTCGCGAAAGGAAATGACACCCAACATGTGGTTGATAAGGCGACAAAGCTGGCCCATGAATGGCGGCAACTGGTAGACTGGGCCCGGGATGATGTTAAGGTCTCGTTTGGATTGGTGGGTGCTTGGAGGACATTCGAAAGTCTTGCTCAGGAAATCGGCGGTCTCACGGTCCATTATGACGCGGCTGAGTGGGTGGGTGGTGCAGGGATGGAGCGCTGGCGCGCCCGTCCTCCAAGAATCACTACTTTCGAAGAGGAGGTTGATGATGCCAGCCCGATGGCGCAGACTCTTGCCTTGTTTGAGCGCATAGTCATTCGGGTCGCCGAGGCCCCGGACTCCAATCTGGACCCGGTTCAGCTAAGAAGTAAGATCCTGAATTGATCGTCAGCGGCCTCGAGTGATCGAAGCAATTTAGACGAGTGGAATCTCAGTTTTCTGAAGTATTTGCTCTGTGAAGTTCTTTGCACGGGTTTCTTGGACCCTAGCTCGAGGATCGGTCATTGAGTCTGCTATCGACCCGGGTATTCCTGGATTCCTAGCTATTTCCGTCCCTTTCGGGAGGTACTCACGATCGCCCAAAGCTTGCCACCAGAGAGCCGAATCGATAATAGGAGACTGTCGTGAAACTCCAGAATGCGGAGAGTGCGGTTTATAGCAACCTTGAGGCGTTGCCCTGGCGACGATACCTGGTTGTGCTTCCGTTGGCGCCGATCAGCAGGTCGCGGCAGAGCTGGGCGTGTCCGCGATTACGGTGGGCAAGCGGTGCCGCCAGTGTTAGGCGGAGTTGGGCGGCATGGAGTGTCTTCAAAGTCGAGGGCGAGGCTGCCGTTGCGGGGTAGGGCGAGCGTGAGTACGGCGTGCTGTAGCTGCCAGAAGCAGCTGGGATCTAGCCCCTCGTCGTGGAACGCGGCAATGGCATCTCGAAGCGTTTGTGTAGCATCACCATCGCGGCCATCCGCGTACTCAGCGATCACCAGAAGCCGCCACAGCCTGCTGTCGCCAGGGAATCTCGCGGCATGCGTGTGCAGGGCGGGAATGATCTCGCGGTGACGCCCGAGGCGGATGAAGGATTCGGCGTATCCAGAGATAGAGATCCTGCGCCAGTTTCTCAGCCCGGTGATCCAAGTAGCCGCGAATGGTCTATCCGCAACGTCGGGCAGCGGATCGCTGCGCCATAGTGAGTCAGCGATCTGGAACTCAAAGGCGGCCTCGGCCCAGCGGCGCGCGTGCAGGGCTGCGGCTCCGTCGGCTACGTGCTGCTCGAAATGGTGCGCGTCCACACTGACCAGGGTGGGGTCCACGCAGTAGGCGGCATGACCGCCCAGCATCGTGGTCATGATTGCCCTCGCGCCGTGACCACGCGGAGCGCCGGCAGCGAGCGTGTCACGAAGATCCTTGACATGCCGGCGCATGGTTTGATCGGTTCCCCGGTCGGGCTCGCGGTCGTAGACCCGGCGCTGGAGTGAGTATTTGGATACCGGCTGCCCAACTGCGCTCAGCAGGATCAGCAGCACCAGCGCTTGTGTGCGGGTTAGGGCAATTCGCTGCCCACCGCGGCGCACTAGGAGGGGGCCGAGGATGTGGATGTCGATGGTGGCGGGTGCGCTCGTGGGATGGTCCCCTGTCCCAGTCATGTCGTGCTTCCTCTCGGCAGGCCCCCCTTAAGGAAACGTGTGCCGCGCGGTGAGCAATCTATGCGCGAAATGTTACTTATCGTCACGAAGTGTGGATCGTGTGGCAGCTCGCATCGTTACGGTCATGGTGTCGAACTTGGTCGCGCAGTTGGTTCTCCCGTTTGCTGGCGTGGGCTTGACCCACGGCATCCTCGCGACTCGGCCCGCAACTAGCGAGTGCGTCGACGCGGTTGGCATACGCTCGTTCGCCCTGAGGGTCCAGGCTGCGGGACTTGGCTGCACGCACAACGTACAGCGGCTATAGCGGCTGTTCCCGCTGCGCAGCCCGCTAGCATGCTTCCACAGTGGGTCTTACCACTGACTGCGCTCAGGTGAGATGGCAAATTCCCCGTCCTTCCAGTGTGGCATCGACCCAAACAGCTCATCCTCCACCTAGCGCGTTGACAGGGGCATGACAGATCTCCGCAGTACGGGGATCCACGCGTATGGGTTGCCCGCTGCGGATCACATGGGGATACTTGGAACAAATCTAGCGAAAAGGTCCAATTTGCTGCGGGGGAGATTGTATGGGGAAAAATAATGAATGTTCGGGACGCCTCCACGGCTCTACTCGCTGTGCGGATCCGGGAGTGCCGCAACGGGGCTGGCCTAACGCAGCAGCAACTTGCCGACCGTGCTGGAGTTAGCATTGGTGCTATCCGAGACCTTGAACAAGGCCGGGTGATGCAGCCACATCCAAAACCCGCAAGGCGCATTGCCGAAGCTCTCGGTCTGGACGTCACGCAATGGAATGCTGCCAGTGCCGGGGAAGCGGGTCTGAATCCTGGGCTGTCGATCAGAGTCCTCGGCAGCCTCACCTTGGCGCGGAACGGAACGGTGCTCCCGACATTGCCCGCGGGCCAGCGTGCGGTCTTGGGATTGCTGGCATTGGCCCACGGCGCACCGATGCGGATAGAGCCGATCGTTGACGCCCTATGGGCGCAATCTCCCCCGGTCAGCGCGGCGGCGATCGTCCAGACCTACGTCAGCCGTCTCCGGCGCGTGCTAGATGTGGGCGACCCGGAGGCTAAGTCGCGTCTGATGCGCGACGCGACTGGATACTGGCTGCACGTGGCCAACGACGAACTAGATCTGTGCGTCTTCCGGCGCCTAGTCGACGATGCGCGCCAATACCAGCAGGCGGGAGAGGTCGGCCGCGCATGTATTGCGTACGAGCACGCTTTGGGTCTGTGGCGCAGGGAGCCGCTAGCTGATATAGACATTCTGAGCAACCACCCATCCGTAATCGCGCTCGCTGACGAGCATGCAAGGGTGGTACTGGAGTACGCTGAAGCGGCTGAGAGCAGCGGTCGACATGAGCAGGCGCTGGTGCATCTGCGTACTCTGGTAGCAAGGAACCCGCTGGACGAGGCAGCGCAGTCACGGCTGATAATCGCGTTGGCGGGCTCCAGTCGCCAAGTTGAAGCACTTGAGGTTTTCGAAAGCCTGCGGCGGCATCTCGATATTGAACTCGGGGCACGTCCTAGCCCAGCGCTGCGTGACGCTCATGCAAAGGTTCTTCGTCAGCAGATAGGTATCCCGCAAGGCCTGTCAGAGACACAGCAAAGCTGGATGCCGCTATTCCAGCTACCCGCCGCACTTGCCGACTTCACCGGCCGAGCCACCGAGACCATACGCCTGATCGACGCGATCACGCCGTGCCAGGTCGGTGTCCCGCTCGCGGTCGTATCCGGGCCCCCCGGTGCAGGTAAGACCTCGCTGGCATTGCACGCGGCACACACTCTCCGGGCACAGTTCCCGGACGGTCAGCTGTGGGTTCATCTAGCCGGGACAGCCTCGCGCCCGCGTGACCCGGGCGAAGTCCTAGGCGAAATGCTCCGCGCTATGGGGGTGCATGGTTCAGCCATTCCTCGCGACTTGCCGGAACGAGCAATGTGTTATCGTTCCCGCCTCGCTGGCCACCGGATTCTGGTGGTCGCCGACGACGTAGGGTCCGCCGCCCAAGTCCGCCCGCTGCTCCCTGGAACTGGCGGCTGTGCCCTCATCGCGACCAGCAGGTTGCGCATGGAAGACCTGGATGGCGCAGCGCAGATCCACCTGGATGTGATGACAGCCCAGGACGCCACCGAGCTACTGACCCGGCTCATTGGCGAGGACCGCGTTGTGGGTGAGCGCGTTGCTGCGGACCGGCTGGTCCAAGCCTGTGGTGCGCTGCCGCTGGCCATACGGATCGCCGGCGCCAAGCTCGCAGCCCGCCCCTTGTGGTCCTTGTCCACGATGACGCGCAAGATAGCCAGCGCGGACACACGCCTAGGCGAGCTGGAGTCCGGGGGCCTGTCAGTGCGGGCGAGCATTAGCTCCAGTTATGAGTCCCTACCTGAACGTGCTCGCCGCGCGTTCAGGCTGCTCGCCCTCCTCGGGCCAGCAGACTTCGCCGAATGGGTCGTCGGCGCATTGCTCGATGACCTGGACGCGGCTGACGTGCTCGATGAGCTGACCAGCCGGTCGTTGATAACCGCCCTTGGGGCCGATGTCACCGGCGAGCCGCGTTACCGCCTGCATGACCTGCTCCGCGACTTCGCCGCTGAACGCCTCGCCGAGGAGAGCACTGGCGTATATCCAGCGGTAGCGCGCCTGATAGGCGGTTGGCTGCAGCTCGCTACGACGGCATCCGGTCATCTGCCACACGAACCCTACTTTCCCGCGCTCCACAGTCCTCAGAAGCTGTTCATAGTCCCTACCGAGGTAGCTGGGCGGCTCACTGAAGATGCGAGTGCCTGGTTTACTGCCGAACGAATCAACCTAGGGACCGCTGTAGAGCAGGCCTGCCAGCTAGGCTGGCTGGAACTCGCTCGCCAACTCGCCGCTCAGCAGCGTGCCTTCCAGTATCTCCAGCACCGCCACGACGACCTCATGCACCTGTGGCGGGTCATCGCAGACCACGCTGAACGGGTTGGTGACATAAGAACTGCCCGCTATGCCCGTATCCGCGTCGGAGCATCAATGGTCGAGTGCGGGCAGGCAGCCGATGCGATTGACATCCTCGACCTGTGCATTGTGGAGTGCGATCAGGACGACGCTGAGACCTTGGCATTCGCCCTGGAGTGGCGAGCCACCTGCGCAGGGGACCTTGACGACTTCGGTGCAGCACGTGACGCGGCTGAGTGTGGCGCGGCCGTGGCCCGACGCGCGGGGTCGCGCCTCGGCGAGTGTAACAACCTGGGGATCTTGAGCTCCGCGCTTGCGCACCTCGGAAGGCCCGATGAGGCAGTCATAGCCGGTGAGTCATCGTTGGCAATCGCCGAGGATCTTGAAGTACCTACCAGCGCGCTCTACGCGATGGCCAACCTCGCACGCACGTACACGCTCATAGATCAGCACGAGCGCGCGGTAGTGCTCTGCTTGCGAGGAATCGAGCTTAGCTCGAAGCTCGGCGACGCTTGCGGTAAGGCCCTCGCTTACGGGCTGCTAGGCGACGCCTACCAAGGGCTAGGCAGGTATCAGGACGCCGCTACTGTCTTGCTCGAGGCGTTGCCGATTTTCCGCCGTCACTCCTCGCGCAAATTTCACGCTGTCTGCCTGCTGAAGCTGGGTTACGCCCACGAGGCGATGGGATCCTCGGAGGCGGTCGGCTACCTAGAGGAAAGCCTGCAGATCTTCACCGAACTCCGGCTGCCACGCAAGGCGGACCAAGCCCGCCAGGTCCTAGACCGCATCCGCGCACCCCAATCGGCCGCCCCCCAGCCACCCGACGCTCCGCTCGTCTTACCTTCCCGCGCCGCCGGACATGCCACGCGGGTGTCCCACACCGGTGACCTGCGGCTGCTTCGTAACCCACTAGAGTCCTCGAATCGCTAGACGAAGCACCATTTGTCGCGTTATTTTCTCTCAAGTCGATCTTCGCCTCCGTGTGGAGGTTCAGCCACGGAGGTTACATGGGAGAGCGCCGTAGTGCCGCAGGCCAGGCGAGCCGCCGGGCGGTGCTCAAGGGGGCGGGCGGTCTGGCCATGGCGCTCGGCACGCTGGGCCTGGCGGGCGAGCGGTCCACCCTCCCGGAGCGGCTGACCGCGTTCACGGTCGGCCGTCTGCCCGACATCCAGTTCGGCATCAGCGCGTTCATCGGCAAGGCTCGCACCTTCAACGACGGGGCCGGGGACGTGCTCGCGCAGCTCCCGCCGGTGCACACGGTGTTCACCACCGCCACCCTGAACCGGACGCCATCGGTGGCCGACAAGTGGATGCTGGGCAGCGCCCTGGCCGAGATCGAGAACGCCTACCCGTTCGCGCCGCACGGTGTCCTCACCTTCGTCTCGTACGGCATCTCGTACTTCGACCGGCTCCCGGTCCGGCTGGTCGCCGCGCACATGCCCAGGTTGCTGTCCGACACCGGCCGCACCGCGCTGGAAGAGGCCGTTCCCAGTCCGACCGACGTGTCATCGCAGAATCCCGGCATCACCAAACAAACCTTCAACATCCCCGTTCAGATTGAGCAGAACGACATACTTTTCACGTTCCGTAGCGACAATGCCGCCCACATTAGTGACGTGCTGTCATGGCTGGGGGGCAGCAATTCACTCCGCGGCCGCCCGGTCTGGTCGCCAACGCTGTTCGACGGTCTGGCCACGGTGACTTCCAGCCGGGCGCACTTCACCCAGATCGGATTGCCCGCGCAGGTCGCCTCCACCGCCGGCCTTCCATATGCCAAGGTCATCAACCGGGATTCGCCGATGTGGATGGGCTTCCTGGATCAGCAGGTCGACGGCAGCGGTCCGGCGTCGATCTGCACGTTCGCCGGGAACGCGTCCGCGCGGCTGACCACCGCCCGGCCGGGTGACTACTTCGACAACGGATCGGTCCAGCACCTGTCGCATGTCATCGAGGACCTAGCCCAGTTCTACGCCGGCCCGTCCGGCACCAAGAAAGGCGAGACCTACCTCGAGCGGGTGCAGTACATGTTCCGGTCGAACCCGGCGCCCTCAGCCGGGAACACCGACCAGTTCAGCGATGGCGGTGGCCCCGCTTTCCTGGACAACACGTTTCAGGGCACTGGGGACGCGGCGGCCAACGCGCAGGGCGTCGGCACGCTCGACGGCAAGAAGCGCATGGGCCACCTGTGCGGCCTGCAGCGGTCCTCCCGCGCGGCCGATGGCACCGCCATGCATATCCGGATGGATGGGCCGGGTTTCGACAGCATGGACGTGCCGGGCGGCGCCAATGAGCCAAAACTGCAGTTCACGATCTTCGTGCCCACCGCCGAGTTCTTCCGCACGATGCGGGTGAACCAGGCTTCTCTCGACCTGGTCAGCCAGAATGGCGTCAAGGCCGTGGCGAACGGCATCGAGCGGTTCATCACCACCACCCGCCGGCAGAACTTCCTGGCTCCGCCCCGCCGCCATCGTTCCTTCCCGCTGCTGGAACTCGCCGCGGGAGATTGAGGGATTACACCCCGGTGGTCGAGCGCGGGTAGGCGATCTCCGGGTCGGTGACGACGTTGACCAGGTACGGTGCACCGGCCGCGAAGGCGCGGCGCAGCGCCAGTCCGATGTCCGCCGGGTCGGTGACGAGTTCGCCGGCGCCGCCGAGCGCACGCACCACCTCGTCGTAGCGGCAGCCCGGCTGCAGGTCAGCGGCGACGTCGTACCCGTACAGTGCGCGCATCGGGTGCTTTTCCAAGCCCCAGGCGCCGTTGTTGCCGCAGATCATCACCACTGGCAGTCGGTGCCGCACGAGGGTGTCGACGTCCATCAGTGAGAAGCCGGCCGCGCCGTCGCCGAGCAGCAGGACAACCTGCGCGGACGGGCGGGCCAGCCGGGCCGCTATCGCATAGCCGAGTCCGGTGCCGAGGCAGCCGAAGGGCCCGGGGTCCAGCCAGCCGCCGGGCCGGGACGGCTCGACGTACTTCCCGGCGAACGACACGAAGTCCCCGCCGTCCCCGATCACCACCGCGTCGTCTTCCAGCACCTGGAGCAGTTCGCCGTAGACCCGGGCCGGATGCACCGGGGTGACGTCGCTGGCGAGCAGCCGACCGTCGGCCGCGATCGCGGCCCGGGTGGCGTCCGCGAGCCGGGCGAGCCAGTCCGGATCCGTGGCCGGCTCGTTGCGTGCGAGCGCGTCGAAGAACGCGGTCAGGTCGCCCGCGGCCGATGCCGCGAGCGGGCAGTGACTCGCTATCCCGTCAGGGGAGTCCGCGACGTGCACAACCTGGGCCGGCGCGTCCGGCGGCCCGAACGAGCCGTAGCCCAGCCGGAAGTCAAGCGGGGTGCCCACGACCATGACGAGGTCCGCTTCGCTGAACGCGATCCGCCGCGCCCTGGTTACCAGCAGTTCGTGGCCGCGGGCCACGATGCCGCGTGCCTGTCCGTTGGCGATCACTGGCAGCCGCAGTTCCGCGGCGGCCCGCCGGGCCGCGTCCGCCGCGCCGCCGAGCCATACGTCCGACCCGAGCACCAGGACCGGGCGCTCCGCCGACCGCAGCAGCGCGGCGATCCGTTCGACATCTCCGGCGTCCGGCGCAGACGCCGCCGCGGGCATTCCGGCCGGCGGTACCTCCGCGGCACCCTCGCCGAACAGCGCCTCCAGCGAGAAGTCCAGGAAGACTGGTCCACGGTGCGGGGTCAGTGCCAGCCGGAACGCCTCGTCCACCGAAGCGGCCACCTTGACCGTCTCATGTTCGGTCCAGGCCCGCTTGGTAACCGGCGCGAGCAACGGCGGATGGTCCATCTCCTGGAGCGAGCCGGCTCCCCACCGGTAATCCGGCGCCCGCCCGCCCAGCAGCACGACCGGCGCCCCGTTGAACCACGCGGTCGTCATCGCGCTGACGCTATTGGTAACTCCCGGCCCCGCCGTCACCACCGCCAGCCCCGGAGCCCGGGTCAGCCGGGCGGTCGCCTCGGCGGCGAACACGGCTGTTGCCTCGTGCCGCACGTCGATGAGCCGCAGTGGCACTTCGCCCTTCACCGCCGCGTCATACAACGGAAAAACGTGCCCGCCAGACAGCGTGAACATTGCCGACACGCCATACTTCTGCGCGACCGCAACGGCGTGCGTGCCACCATGCCCAGATACCTGTGCCACACAAGCGACGCTACCACCCAGTAACTAAAGAGAGAGGGGTGGTTCTTTGGAGTGAGACGCAACGTCCTAGTGCGGCAAGGGTACTCGTGCCGCACAAACCCCCCAGGGTGGCCGTTTGTGCGGCACGGGTCCCCTTTGGGCAGGGGCCGGGATGCCGGTAGCCCCCGGGCGCGATGCAGGGTCGCGACCGGGGGAACCACTGTCGTTATGAATAATTGGGGTAAATCTCCTACTGCCCCAGCGGTGGCGGGACCGACGCCGGCCGGGGTCGGGACGGCGGGGCCGGAGACTGGGTCGACCGTGTACTGGTGCGGCAGCGTCTCGTCGGCGCCCTGCGGCACCTTCAGTGCCCTGAAGATGACCGACAGGATCACCGCGATGACCAGATTGATGATCACCGCAGACAGGCCGATGTAGACGGTGTGGCCGAACTCGATGTCCGACGACGAGGCCCAGTGCGACACGGTGGGCGACGAAGACTTGTACGCCGCGATGGTGCCGAACAGCATGCCGGCCAGCCAGCCTGCCAGTAGCGCCCAGCGGTCGAACCACCGGGTGAACAGGCCGCCGACCAGCATCGGTGCGACCTGCAGGATCCACACGCCGCCGAGCAGCTGCAGGTTGATGGCGAACGTGTGCGGCAGTTCGACCGCGAACAGCAGCGCGCCGAACTTGACCACCAGCGACACCCACTGGGAGACCCTCGTCTCCAGTCGTGGCGTGGCATCGGGCTTGAAGAACTCCTTGAAGATGTTCCTGGTGAACAGGTTCGCGGCGGCGATCGCCATGATCGCGGCCGGCACCAGCGCGCCGATCACCACCGCGCCGAACACCACGCCTGCGAACCAGCTCGGGAACATGTGCTGGAACAGGAACGGCACCGCGAGCTGAGCGTTGCCGTCGTGCGACTTGACGTTGGCGACCGTCGTCTTGTCGGCCAGAGCCATGTAGCCGAGCAAGGCGATCAGGCCGAGCAGGATCGAGTAGATGGGTAGCAGCGACATGTTGCGCTTGACCACGTAGCGCCGCTTCGACGCAAGCGCGCCGGTGATCGTGTGCGGGTACAGGAACAGCGCCATCGCCGAGCCGAGCGACAGCGTAGCGAAGTCAAGCTGTGTGTTGCCGAGCGCCTTCGAGGGCGGGATGAACGTGCCGTACGGCTTCTTCGTCGCCGGGTTGATCGAAGTGAAGTGGGTTTGCGCGGTGCCGAAGATGTGTCCCCAGCCGCCGAGCTTGGTCGGGATGTAGAACACGGCCACGAGGACCATCACATAGACCAGGGTGTCCTTGATGAACGAGATCAGCGCGGGCGCGCGCAGCCCTGATACATACGTAAAGACGGCGAGCACGATGAACGCGACGAACAGCGGGACGTTCTTGACGAACGTGTTGTTCGAGGAGGTGCCGACGCCCATCACGGTGAGAACTGCCTGGATACCGACCAGTTGCAGCGCGATGTAAGGCATCAGCGCCAGGATGCCGGTGAACGCCGCGGCCAGCGACAGACCGCGGGAGCCGTACCGGCCGCGGATGAAGTCGGCCGGCGTCACGTAGTTGTGCACCCGGGAGACCGACCACAGCCTGGGCAGGAAGATGATCGCGATCGGGTACACCATGATCGTGTAGGAGACCGCGAACATGCCGATCGCGCCGGACCCGAAGACCAGGGCCGGTACCGCGACATAGGTGTACGCGGTGTAGACGTCGCCGCCGAGCATGAACCAGGTGATGAACGTCCCGAAGCCGCGGCCGGCCAGCCCCCACTCGTTCAGGTGCATCATGTCCTCGGCGCGGCGCCACCGGGCCGCGGCGAAGCCGGTCAAGGTGACGACGAGGAAAAGGACGACGACGATCGTGAACGTCGTCGCGTTGACGTGGCTCATTTACCCTCCTCACCAGAGTCGGTGCCGTCGACGCCGAGGCGTTTCTGCAGCTGCATCACGATCCAGAGCGCGATCGCCACCACCGGCATGTAGGCGAGCAGGTAGAAGTAGAAGAACGGGAAGTCGCCGGCCTTCGGCGTGATGCTGGCGTAAATCGGCACGTACAGGGTGCAGAAGATGCAGCCGAAGATCAGCAGGGCGATGGTTGCGGATATCCATGGATGGGCTCTTACCGGGTTGGTGCGCTGGACGGCCGGCTGGGTCATGGCTTCCCTCTCGCGGTCGCTTCGGGTGTGACGAACGTCACGTAGGTTGCATCTATGCTGCGCCCAATGGACCGATTCGGCAATGCTTTGTATACGGGATCCGGAAAATTGTTACTCGGTAAGATTGACCGGATTTGTCACCCGCAAGGCATCTGACCTGCGGAAACGTGCTAAGGGGTCAGACGGAGCTAATCATGGAGCCTTATCACCCCAGTGCGTCGGGCGACGGCGGAGTTGCAACCGATTGCGCAACGATGCGGAAATCTGCCTGGCTCAGTTGCCCGGCTCCCTCGGGTAGCCATCCGGTCAGCAGGCCGGAGAGGTCGACCAGGTTGGACCGTTCGGCGAGGCCGGGTCGCGCAGGCCAGCTTCCTATCACCACGCCTGCGCTCCGCAGGCCCCGGGAGGCCAGCGCCTCCAGCGTCAGCGCAATATGGTTCAGCGTGCCGAGCCCGGCCGCGGCCACGACCACGACCGGCGACTCGAGCGCACGAGCAAGGTCGGCGATCGTGCGGCCGCCCGGATCGTACCGAACGAGCAGCCCGCCCGCACCCTCGACGATGACCCGATCCCGGCTCGCCGCCAGGTCGCTGATGTACCGCGCCGCGGCCGTCATATCCAGCGGCGGCCGCCCCACAGTCCGGGCCGCCGCCTCGGGGGATAGCGGGTCCGGGAACCGGGCCAGTTCGTGCAGGTCGGTCACCCCGGACAGCCGTCGCACGACCTCCAGGTCGGTGAGTTCCTCAGACTCCCCAGG
>Ga0307479_10002071_pt1 | contig 18269 bp, 13 predicted proteins | sample atmos_gasesECM4C_FD_203743 | JGI IMG/M metagenome (GOLD analysis project Ga0307479, IMG submission 203743) | Hardwood forest soil microbial communities from Morgan-Monroe State Forest, Indiana, United States - atmos_gasesECM4C_515 | ecosystem: Environmental > Terrestrial > Soil > Temperate... | reverse complement strand
TTCCGCTTGAATTCCTCTCCACCGCTGGTCTTCAAACGGACCGATACTTTACGTGCGAACATGACACTCTCCTTAGTTTCAGGACCAAGGGAGTGATTCAGGGGTATGGCTACCGGTCACAAGGACCTGAAAGCAGTCTTGATCCAGTATCGATTGTAGCCACCTTAACTCATATTGTCAAGCTATTTGTTGTGATATACAGTATACTTTACTAACGTAGTGAACTCCTTGGAGATGCTCATGGATGTGCGTCTGGTGATCAAGCATAGGCTGGAACAATTAGGCCTCGAACAACGCGACCTCGCGGCCGCAGTTCAGGTTACGGAGTCCTACGTCTCTCAGCTTCTCACACAGAAGAAGGCCCCCCCGGCGGCGGATCGTACGGACCTTTACGAAAGGATGAACGCATTCCTGAAACTGCCGAAGGGCCAGCTTGCCGCAATGGTCGAAGCGCAGCGCAGGGAGGAATTGAAGAAAAAACTGGCCGACCCGCCTGCTCCACTCTTCCAGCAGGTTCGCGCGTTGGTCATCCGAAAATGCAAAGCTGAAAAACGAAGGCAAGTCCTGGACATTTTTGAGAAACAGGCCTTTGGCGAACTGGAGCGGTTGGTGAGCCAGAAGCTTCTGGATGTGACGAAGAAGATCGCCAAGGAGGAGTTGAAAAACGAAAGCTGGTTGCGAATCGTGGCAAAACTGCGCGGACGGTCCTACGAAGAGATGCGGTCGAACATTCTCGAGTTTCTGGACACGGACGTTTTCAACCTTTCACCCGACAATTGCTTGGCCTTCTTGGACCCTCTCATCGAGTCCTGGGACATTGATTTGCAAACATTTGGAATGGAAATTGTCCTGAATCGGCGGTTGACTTCTACACAGCTCATGCGATTTCACTTTGTGGAAATGGAATCGGATGGATCCGTGGAGGAGGAACCCGGCTTTCAGAAGTTCCTCCGCAACCCGGCAATGAGCGGTGATGCCACGGAAGAAGAAATCGCGTTTCTGAAAAGCCTGAGATTCAAACGCATGCGGCCCAGCCCGCTCTATTACTATCGAGAGTTACAAAGCCTAAGAGATCCACTTCATTTTCCCGAAGGATCCGTTGCACTCATGCACAAACATCGAGATGCTGGTGAGCTGGAGAAGCAGTTGCAGCTGGACTCGCGAAAGGGAGCGATCCGGAGATGGGCAAAAAATAGAAATTCTCCCAAAAGCAAACCCAAGTCAAGGTCACCTTTCCGCCCGGGTCCAGGCCCCATGGATATCAACTGAGGTGGTGTGTTCGCACGCTTTGAAAACATGGGTCGCTTTCCTGTCTCTGTTGTGTTATACTTTCTGTGCGCTTAATACCGCGGTTGTGTTGTGCGGTTCCTCTGATTTGTTTTTCGAGAATACCCGCCTCCGTTTCCTCCGTACGTTTTCGGCGTAATTCAAATAAATGCTGGCAGCGCGAGCCGCAAAGTCACCGCGCAAGCCGTGTACTGCGATGGCCCGCCCCAGCAAGAAAGCTAAATGCAAAATTTCTCAGAACTACCAATATCATCTTGTCTGAAGGAGCGACTGGCGTCCGCACGTTTTTCGACGCCTACTCCTGTTCAGGCGGCGGCAATTCCGAAGGCACTCGAAGGCAAGGATCTTGTCGCCACGGCACAAACTGGAACGGGCAAAACCCTCGCGTTTCTCATTCCTATTATCGAAAAGCTGCTTCAGAAGAGCGCCCCTGGCATCGCGGGCCTTGTCCTCCTCCCCACTCGCGAACTCGCAATGCAGGTTGCCGGCCAGTACAACGCGTTGCGAGGCAGGCTCTCTCCCGCGGCCCTAGTTGTTGGCGGTCTGCCCGAACGGCAACAAATTGATTCAATTCGCAAGGGAGCTCCTCTGGTTGTCGCAACCCCAGGCCGCCTGGAGGATTTTCTCGATCGTGGATACATCCAGTTTTCGACTCTTCAGATCCTTGTGCTCGACGAAGCGGATCGCATGCTGGATATGGGTTTTCTTCCCGCTATCCGCAGAATTGTGGGGGCCTTACCGCGCGAACGGCAAACTCTGTGCTTCTCCGCAACCATGGAGGGTGCGATGGCTCGCCTGGTTAAGGATTACACCCGGGATGCAATGCGTCTCGCGTTTGGTTCCGTCCTGCAACCTTCGGAGAACGTACGGCTGCAGGCATTTGAGGTTGCTGCAGAGGAAAAGCAAGATGCGTTGCGGCGCCTGCTGGCCAAGGAAAACGGCCGATGCCTTGTTTTCTCTCGGACCAAGCGCGGCACGGAGCGAATTGCCAGGAGTTTGAATCGTGACGGTATCAACGCGGCGATGATTCACGGCGATCGCTCGCAGCCCCAGCGTACAGCGGCCCTGGAGGGATTCCATCAGGGACACTACCGGGTCCTGGTGGCCACTGATCTGGCCTCACGAGGAATCCACGTCCAAGACATTGCCCACGTCATTAATTACGATCTGCCGGAAGTCGCCGAAAACTTTATCCACCGCGTTGGACGCACGGGACGTGCGGGAAGACATGGAGTCGCCTCGACCCTGTTCTCGAGGGATCAGCGAACCGAGTTGTCTCTGCTGGAACGCGCTCTTGGCATTCGCATGGAGAGACCAGGCATGGATGGGGACGCGCTCGAGAAGAAAAGGGAGCGCGGAAGCACCCTGAATCGTGAGCCTGTTCACAGATCCCGGTTGGTCCCCCTTCCGGGGGAGATTCTGCAATCTCAAATGGAGGGCTAAGGACTGTCGTTGACCGAAGGTGCAAGTTGTACGCCGGCCCTTTCAAGGCACTACAGGCGGAAACGATTGCGGCAAGTAAGATCTTTTCTTGGCCACGACGCCTTCGAGACGGCAGCGGAAGCGCCCTAATTAGTGTATACTTCATTATGATCGAGTCTTAAAGAAGCGGAGATGCCGCCTTAGCCGGCGGCATCGGAATAAACGGAACGCACACCGCCAAGAGCAGCACGGCGCATTCAGCCACTGCTGCAATTCATACATCGTCTTCCCCGTCAACCCTGCGGCGTCCATGTGTGCTCGTTCAACGCCACCACGGTTTTGAGGAAGGCCCGGCCGTTTCCGGCAGTGGTTTGAGGGGGAGAAACCTTCGTGCTGGCAATTCAGGAAAAGAAGTACGAGCAGTCTCGCAGTCTCCTCACGATCGGGAAGGAGCGCGGATATCTGCTTGCGCATGAAGTGAATGGTGTACTAGCGGCCGACGAACATACACCGGAGGAGGTCGACAATCTCTTCGCCAGCTTTGAGAGCGACGGCATCGAAATCTACGAAGACGCTTCTGCGGCGAAGGCTGCGCACACAGCGCTCGAAGTAGCTGAACCGACGGCATTCGAGGCTCCTCAAGAGATAATCATAGGTGACGAGGTCGAAGTCGACCTCAAACCGGGCCTGTTGGACAAGGCCAACGACCCGGTACGGACCTACCTTCGCGAGATGGGCATTGTCCCGCTCTTGACCCGTGCGCGCGAGGTGGCAATTGCCCAGCGCATCGAGCGTGGCCAACTCCTTGTGCTCAAGACAATTTCTCGCTGCCCTATGGTGCTAAAGGAGCTGATCGAAATTGGCCGACAGCTTCGCGAAGGCAGCCGGTCGATCAAAGAGATCGTCCCATTCAACGATGAAGAATTAATGCCTGCAAAGGTTCGAGACACTACTCGTCGCACGCTTCGAATCATCAACAAGATCGAGGAACTCTACAGCGCGGGGCTCCGACAGGCGGCCCGGCTTGAGAACACCGCGAAATCCAATAAACTCGCGCATCTGCGAGCCAAGCGGCGCTTGGCTCGGACGCGCATTGAGATCTCTCTGCTTGTTCGCTCGATCGGTTTCAAGGAACGAGAGAAGAAACGCCTGATTGATATAGTGCGACACACCGCCGAGCGACTGCACTCCCTGGAGCGCGAACGCGCTCGCCTCGAGCGCCGCGCCAACCTCAAGCGCCGCCATACCGCGATTGATACGGGCAACGAATTGCGTTCATGCCGGTCGCAGATTAGAGAAATCGAAGAGGCAAACAACTTAGCGGCCGCGACCCTTAAGCGTACCCTGACGCTGATTTTGCGCGGGGAAGCCGAGGCTGAACAAGCGAAGAAAGAGCTTACCGAGGCAAACTTGCGCCTGGTTGTCTCGATCGCCAAGAAGTACACCAACCGAGGCATGCACTTTCTCGACCTGATCCAAGAGGGCAATATCGGGCTGATGCGAGGAGCAGATAAATTCGAGTGGCGCCGTGGCTACAAATTCTCCACCTACGCCACGTGGTGGATTCGCCAAGCGATCACCCGCGCGATTGCCGACCAAGCGCGCACGATTCGCGTTCCTGTCCACATGATAGAACGGATCAACCGGCAGGTCCGCACAAGCCATCAACTCGTGCAAGAGCTTGGACGTGAACCTAGTTCCGAGGAGCTTGCCACCAGAATGGAGGTCCCCGTCGATGCCGTGCGCAAGACCAAGAAGATTGCCCAGCAGCCCTTGTCTTTTGAAACGCCCATTGGCGAGGACCAAGAAACACATCTAAGCGACCTGGTCGAGGATAAGGGTGTCGTGTCCCCGTCGGATGCGGCCATCAATCTGAACCTGAAGGAACAGATGACGTATATGCTGAGGACACTCACACCGCGCGAGGAAAGAATCATTAAGATGCGCTTCGGAATGGATGACGGAAGTGAGCATACGCTAGAGGAAGTAGGGCAAGTGTTCTCGGTTACACGTGAGCGTATCCGCCAAATCGAGGCCAAAGCGCTGCGCAAGCTGCGGCACCCGTCGCGCTCGCGCCGGTTTCGGATCTTTCTCGAGGGCTCTCTTTGAGAAATCTGCAGATTGGGTCGCTGAGCGGAGTTTGGAGCCGCGTAACTGAGTTTGTTCAAAACGGAAGAGAGGAAGTATGAAGAACCTTTTTGTGGGCAACATGAGTTTTCAGACGACGGAAAGCGATTTGAACGCGCTGTTCAAGCCGTTCGGTCAAGTTGGGCGCGTCCACATCGCCATGGATCGGGAGACCGGTCGAGCCCGTGGTTTTGCTTTCGTGGAGATGCCCAACGACGAAGAGGCGGCCAAGGCGATCGCGGCCCTCGACGGAAAGGAATTCGGTGGGCGAAACCTCAAGGTGAATGAAGCACGGCCCAAGGCAGAACGCAGCACCTCCCGGAGCGGCACCGCGCGTGGCCGCGACCGATTCTCAAACGAGGACTATCGAGAAGCGGCTCGCCAGCCCCGCGAGCCCCGCTGGTAGCTTCAAGTACACGCACGGCTATGTTCAGCGCGACTTTAAGGAGATGCGATGGCAATTACATTCCAAAAGCGTCAGAAGGAATTGAAGAGACAGGAGAAGCAACGCGAGAAGGCAGAACGCCGCGCACAAAGAAAGCTCGCTAAGCGCGCGGAAAACGATGCCTTGCAGGAAAATGGAGTACCGCCCATCGAGCCAGAATCCCAAAAGTGAATTGTTGGTGACGCCTGGCCAAATGATTGTGACTTCTGGCTACAGACCTCTGGGGCGCTTAACGCTAGTGGCAAGACCAACTTGTTCTAGCACATAAATGAAATGCCATCCGATGTCCGGCTGCCACCGTGCAGCCCAAGGCGCGCTGAAGTGCAATGGATTGCCTAACTGGATTCGCGCTGGAAGAGCCGGGAGACAAATTGCAATGACTTTTTGCCCTGAGGTTCTTCCTTGGTTTGGAGCTCACTTAATCGCGCATTTGCTTTGATGTGCTCCGAATCAATCTCGAGGATTTTCCGGTACAAGGGAACCGCTCGCCAGGGCAACTTCATGAGCTCGTAGAGCTCCGCAAACTGAAAGTACGTGGATGTGTTCCAGGGATCGAGTTCGATGGCACTTTCAAAATACTTCAAGGCTTCCTGACGGTATTGCGGCACCGCAGCTAAACTCCGCGCCAGCATCGCATGATGCTTGGCCACGTCCGGGGCGAGTCTGACGCATTTGCGCAACCACAGAATCGATCCCCGAAGATTGTGGGCCTGCAAGCACTGTTTGGCCCGGAAGAGACATTCGTCTACCGTTTCCTCACTTTGGGTTTTGCTCTGGCCCAATAAGAAGGCGCCTTTCTCGACAAGCTCCTGGTCGTAACGGGCGCGTTTTTCATCATCCGTTAGAGTCAAGTAAGCCTTGGTCAGCCGCCCCATGAGATCCTGCAATAACCCCACCCATTCGCTTCGCCCCATATGGTGGTCCGGGTGAAATTTGCTCGCCAGGCGGCGGAAGGTCTGCTTGATTTGAGAAGGCGTCGATTGTCCGTTTACGCCGAGGAGTTCGTAATAAGTTGCTTTGCCGGCGAATTCGAGAAGTTTCCGTATTTCTTCCTCAAACTGTTTGAGGCTTTCTTGATTCTCGGAAGGCTGCGCCTGCGGCTCGGGCTGCGGCATCGCAGCCGCTTGAGTGGACTGTGCGGGCGCACTCGGTGACACGCAGACAACGATTCCCAATACCAGCAAATTGTAAAGCGCACGGGCAGCTTTCGCCTTGGGCAACCCACCGTTGTTGAGGAGGTCCCTGGCGGATACTGCCTTGGAAATTGCCTCGGTCAGTTGCCGTTCGCTATCGTCCAATTCCGCAGATTGATAGCGCAACAGCGGGTCGGGCGAAAGGTCAACCCAAAGATGGTCATCTTCAGCCAGATGCTCCAACGGCAGATCGTTGGCCTTGCGAACGGCTTCGACCAGGAGTTTCCCTAGCGGCACAGCAATGCCAATTTCCGGGACGACATTTCCCTCCAGCGACCCGAAAAAATAATAACGGCAGGCGGGATAGTCCAGAACGGAAGCAGTGATCTGCTTAAGCTGCTTCTGTACCCAGCCGGCAACCTCCTCGGTGGAGTAGAGGCCCATTTCGGCGATGGCGGAGCCGAACCGCTGGCCGGTTTCGACCAATGCGGAAGCCTCCTCAAACTCGCGTTGGGTCAAGTACCCGGCGCGAAGCATCATCTCGCCCAGACTGTCGTGGCGGTCGCTGCTGGTGGCAAAGATCAATTGCCCAGAGTTAAAGAACAACTCCTTTTCCATGCGTCCGAGCACGAGCTGTAGCTTGCCAGTCATCCGGCCGGAGTAGATTCGGCTAAGCACGGCAAATAATTGGTGGTGATTTTCGATTTCTCCAGAGTCCAGCGCCGGAAGTTCGGACGCAAACCAACTCGATGGTGCGGCGATGGCCTGCCTGGGCTGCTCCGCCTTCAGTTGCTGGACAAAACGATGGAGCCGTGCCCGGCTATCCGAGTCCATGTGAACGAACTGCACGCCCATGCCGCGACCAGCTCTTGTGTGCCGGACGACAGCCCGAGCGCGCACCTCTCCGCTGGGGGAGTCAAAAAGGACTTGAAGAAAGGTTCCAGGCGAAGGTGGTTCGGCGGCGTAGAGGTAGACTCCACCCATGGACACCGTCTCCGCGCCTGAGACGTCCCGTTTCCCACCGCCTTGCCAGGCCACCACCATTTTCTTTGGCGCCTTGTACCTGACACTGCGGCGGCGATCTTCGTCTTTGATGGTAATGCTGAAATCCCTCTAATCAGAATAGCTTTGAATAACCTCACCTGGATTCCGATGGAAGGCACAGTGCTCTAAAGCGCATCATCAAACGTGATGTTCTTCTTCCTCCATTGAGATGCAACGAGAGTACAGAAAAACAGGAGCTTCGCTGGCAGCCACGTATAACAATCTTCGAAACGCGCGGTAAGGCACCACGCTCGCGAGAAAGGCCCGACAAATTCCCGCGCGCTACTCAAACGCCTTTCGAAACAGCGTGAATCGCCGGTTCAAGTCCGCGATTTCTTCGCGCAGCGCCGCGACTTCATCTTCTAATTTCGTCAGGCGTTCCTTGTCGGGCGAACCCGTTCCGGCATGCGGCTCTTCCTTCGCTTGTTGCTCCCAGTGCCCCACATCACCCGACAACAGATGGACGTAGCGAATCTCTTTGGTTCCCGGCTGCCTGGCAAGCGCCTGGACCAGCGGCGGCTCGCGCTTCATCAAGTGCTGCAGGCTGGATTGCACGGCCGCCAAGTCGTCGAAGGAGTGGATGCGTTCAGCGCGCCCGCGAAGTTCACCGGGTGTTTGCGGCCCGCGCAGGAACAACAAGCAAAGAATCGCGCCCTCATGCCTGTAGAAATTGAAGGCTTCCTGCATCCGGTGCTCGTACTTGGTTACTCGGCTGTCCGCGGGACTGACGGACCTCACCAGGGATTGGCCTTCCAGAGAGCGCAACGCCTCGCGTACCGCCGCCTCGTCCAGGTTCATCACCGGATCGCGGTTCGACTTCTGGTTGCAGGCGTTGACCAGCGCATTCAGGGAAAGGGGATAATATTCCGGCGTGGTGGTTTCTTTTTCCATCAGCGAACCCAACACGCGGCATTCCACTTCACTCAGGACGATGTTCACAGCCAGGAATGATACAACAGGACTTCCAGGCCGCTCTGCCCACCGCGGGATCGCCGTTCCAGCCTGCAAACTTGTTTAGGAACGATTTTAGAAACGATCACGCAGTCTTCGTTGCTGCAGTTTGCCAAATCAGCATAGGAAGAGAATAAAGATGTCTTGCTTGCACGTGATTCCAGCTCTTCGCTTGCTGGACTGGGCGCAGTGGGCCAAACTCTCAGAAGCATTTCCAATAAGTTTTCTGAGATGTGGCCAAGGAGGCATGCATGCGCGGTGTCCTACTCGTTCTCCTGTTATTACTGATGCCTTCCCTTCTTGCAGGGCAGCAAGGGTCGGGGCGGATCGCGCTTGCGACGGCACAGGCACCGGTCACCTCTGCAGCGACGGCAACGAGAGCCACGGCTCAGCCACGGGCCAAGATTGGCGTGGCCTTAGAGGGCGGAGGTGCGATGGGCCTCGCTCACATCGGCGTGCTGAAATGGTTCGAGGAACACCACATTCCAGTGGATTATGTCGCAGGCACCAGCATGGGAGGGCTGGTTGGCGGATTCTATGCCGCAGGAATGAATCCGGAGGAGATGAAGGCTCTCATCGAAGGCCTGGATTGGCGAAAGGTTCTGAGCGACCGCACGCCGTATGAGGAGCTCTCCTACCGCCGAAAAGAAGACCAGCGGGCTTATCCGAATTCGCTGATTTTCGGATTGCGGGATGGCTTGTCCGCTCCCGCTGGATTGATTCCCGGTCACCAGATCGGGCTGGTGATCGACCGCGTCACACTTCCCTATTACGGAATTTCTTCGTTTGACGATATGCCCGTGCCTTTTCGCTGCGTGGCGACGGATCTCGTCAGCGGGCAATCACACGTGTTCAAGGATGGGCCATTGGCCGTCGCCCTACGCTCGACAATGTCGATTCCCGGAGCGTTTTCTCCCGTGCACGAAGGGAAAGCCGTCTACGTGGACGGCGGACTGCTCGATAATCTGCCGACAGATGTGGTCCGGCAAATGGGTGCAGAGATCGTGATTGCCGTGCATCTTGAGACCGCTTCCGTCGAAGCTAAAGACATTCGGTCTGTTTTCAGCGTGCTGAACCATTCCGTGGGCGCGGTTATAACAGAGAACGAGCTGCGCAGCCTCGTGCAGGCAGACGCAGTCGTTTCCGTGCCGCTCGGTGAATTCACGACCGTCGATTATGCAAAACGTGAAGCCATCATGCAGCGTGGATACGAAGCAGCCAAGTCACGCTCACGCTTGTTGGAAGCCTTTGCGCTAGACGAGGCTGACTGGGATTCGTATCGCCAAGCGCGGAAGGCGCGAATGCGCACGGAAATACCCGCGCCACAGTTCATCAAGATTGAAGGAGTGAGCTCCGAGGGCGAGGTAAACGCGCAACGCTATTTTAGATCCTTGCTGGGCAAACCACTCGATACGGCCAAACTCGACGACCTCTTGACGCGCACGACTGGAGTTGGCCGCTACGACTCAGCAGGTTACTGGCTCACCGAGCAAAATGGAAAGACCGGCCTGCTCGTGCATGTCGTGGAAAAAACCGACGCGCCGCCGATGTTTCAGTCTGCGTTTGAGGTAGACGGTTCGCAGGCCGGCAACGTGGATTTCACGATGGGCACGCGCTTCACGTTCATGGATGTGGCAGGCTATCGCTCGGAATGGCGAACCGACCTGCTGCTCGGCAACACGTACGGAATTCAAACCGAATTGTATCGGCCGTTTATTGCGGAGAGCCGCTGGTTCTTTGCGCTGCATGCGGACGCCAGTGATACGGCGTTTCCCATTTACGCGAAGAACGACCCGCTGGCAGACTACCGCATTTACCGCATCAACGCCGGGGCCGACCTGGGATATGGCTTCGGGCGCTTCAGCGAGTTGCGCGTAGGCTACGAAGTCGGTTCGTTGAACACTAAGCTGCGGCTGGGAACGCCGCAGATCCCCTCCGTGGAGGGGCGCGTCGGGCAAGCGCACTTGCACTACCTGTTGGACCATACCGACGACCCCGTGATTCCCCGGCGCGGGTTCAGCGTGGAATCGAATTTCCGATGGTTCGACCAGAGCCCCGCCGCTAAAGCCGGCTTCCCTTCCCTGGATTTGAAGATGGGCTATTTCCAACCGATCACCCGCCCTGCGTCGCTTTTCGTAGAAGGCGAAGGTGGGACCACATTTGGAACCACCAGCACCGGGATTCCGCAATTCTTCCTGGGCGGGCCGGTGCGGCTCAGCGCCTATGGACAAAACGAATTTCAGGGCAACCAGTTCTATCTATTCCGTGCAGGCTACATGCATGACTGGATCACTTTGCCGCCGTTTCTTGGAAAAAAAATCTACGCCGTCGGAGCGTATGAAATCGGCAAGATGTACGCCGTTACAGCCGACAGCAACCTTCCAAACGATGTGGTTGCAGGATTCCTGGCGGAGACCGCTGTGGGGCCGTTCTTCATCGGCGGCAGCGTCGGAGATTCCGGCCACCGCAAATGGTTTTTCCAGCTGGGGCGCGTGTTCTAGCTGCCGGCACACGTTGCGCATCCAAGTCCGGTGTTCGCGCAGGTTGAGCCATAGCCAGTAGTGTGAATCGATGCTTGGGATCACGAATGCTGCTGCATCCAAGAAGAGGCAAAGATTGGCGGTCCTAGCATTTCCATGCCGTATTTCGCCATGAGATCACGCATGGTGTCGGGACCCTTTTTGTCCATCGGCACCTTGCCCATCTCGTCGAAAAACTTTTCAAACCCACCTGGTTGGCACATGAGGATTAACTTACCTTCGGTTGTAGCCGTATTTGCCCATACGTGAGGGATGCCGCGAGGCAACCAAAGCTCCCGCCAGTCGCCAGATTGTGCTCTTCGCCCCCTGCTCTAAATAAGAATTCACCGGATAGAACGTAATACCATTTCGTCTTCGCGATGATGAACGTGCAGGAATGGCCCGGAACGCGGCAAAGCATTCATTTCAAAAATCGTGCATGCCCCTGCGGTATCTTCGCTTGATACTTTGCACGGGGATGCTTTGGCTTGTGCAGCGTTTCCGAAGGCAAAACGATTCTCGCCGGGCTTGGCTACGGCTATCCTGCCTGCGGCAACCGCCTGCGTCGGCAGCATGGAACTGACGGACGCGAGTCCGAAAGCACAAAGCAGTGTTCGGCGATCGATGTTTGTCATGGCCGGAATCTTACGCCGTGAAACGTGAGAGCACAATTGCGAGCGTGGATTCACGCTGCAGTCACAGTTCAAACAGACACGCCGGATATACCGGATTCCCTTGACTTTCGCTTTTTGTTCGCCTATAGTGCCTGGCGGTAGAGGAAACGGGAAACGGGTGGCGCGCCGTCCTGTTTGTCACAGACAAGCTCCATTGCCGGCTAGGCTCTCACGAGCTTGTCTGTGGCCAGGTTGGCCGCCGCCCGTTGAATCTACTCCAGAACCCGCTTCCCTGCATTGACCCCGTAAGGGGTCACAATGACTAGGAGCCACTATGAACGTCTGTGCCGAAAGCCCAAGCATAGCCCTTACTAACCCCGTCATCGCAACTATGCAAGAAGGTGTCGCGCTCGCGGAAGGGCCTGAAGAAGAAAAAGGCTGCGGCGCCGAAGCTTCGCAGGCTGGCGATCGCCCCGCTGATTCCGCTCCAGCGGAACCGCCACAAGCTGAACCGGCGGAGAAAAATCCGTGGTCGGCGTGGGCCTGGCTCGGACTGTGCAAAGCCCCCGCCCGCAAAATCCCCAACATCGTCCACGTGGACGTGGACGCGTTCTTCGCCTCGGTCGAGCAGGTGCTGAACCCCCGGCTCCGCGGCAAGCCTGTGCTGGTGGGACGCGGCTGCGTTGCTTCCGCGAGCTATGAAGCGAAGTTCCTCGGCGTGCGCACCGCGATGGGCTTCCGCGAAGCGCTGCGCGTTTGCCCCCAAGCCATCGTCGTGCCCGGCCAGTACGAACACTACGCCGATTTTGCCGAGCGCGTGCGTCGCATCCTGGAAACCTACACGCCGGTGGTGGAAACTGCCGCGCTCGACGACTTCTACCTCGACTTTGCCGGCACCGAACGCCTCTATCCGAACTATCGCGGCACGCTAATGCGGTTGCAGATGGAAATTTTCAAGAAAACGGAGCTGAGCGTTTCGCTAGGCGCGGCGCGGACGAAAGCCGTCGCCTCCATCGCTTCGCGGCTGGAGCGCCCGCGCGGCTTCCGCATGGTGATGCCGGGAACGGAAGAAGAATTCTTGACGCCGCTGCCGGTGGAGAAGCTCCACGGCATCGGCCACGTGCACACGGGCACACTGGCCGAACGCGGCATCGCCACCATCGGCCAATTGCGCCAGGTACCCAAGGCCGCATTGCAAGCGGCCTTCGGCGAAATCATCGGCCAGCAACTCTGGGAGCGCGCCCGCGGCCTTGATGGCCGCGAGGTGCTGCTGCCCGCAACGCCCAAGTCCGTCTCGCGCGAAACCACCATCGAAGGCGGCACCATCGACACGGAATTTCTCGGCGGACTCATCGAATATCTCTGCGAGCGCATCGGCTCGACCCTGCGCGAGTACGGCAAGCAGGCGCGCACCCTCGGCCTGCGCATCCGCTACGTCGACCATTTTTCCACGCATCAGACGCTGCGGCTCGGGAAACCCACCAACGACGAGCGCGAACTGCTCATCGCCGCCAAGGAGCTGTTCGCGAAACTGTTCACGCGGCGCGTGGCCGTGCGGCTAGCGGGCGTCAGCGTGACGAATCTGGAGGCCGACCGCCGGCAAAACGAATTGTTCGACACCGGCGCGAATCGCCGCTGGTATCTGAACCGCGAGATGGACCGCGTGCGCGGCCGCTTCGGCTGGAACGCCGTTTTTTACGGCAAGGGCCTCGCCCTACGCGAGCATTACGCCACCAAGCCCAACGGCCTGGTGCTCTCGACTCCATGCTTATCGAGGTAATTCTATATAGCTATGGTATAAGCCCCATTGTTATGGATTATTAAAGCTAAAGACATGAGGGCAACCATGAGTCCAACGCCTGAAGTTAGTGAAAGACAGCGCAAAGCTGCGTTTAAAGCATGGGAAACCATTCGCCGAAAAGGATCTGAAAACGAAGCACTTGGAAGTGATGAAAAAAAGAAAAGGAGTAGGTCAAGGACGACGAAAGCAAGCGACTATCCCGAAAACTGGAAACACATCGTAGCCGAGATTCTCAATCGCGCACGAAACAAACAGGGTCAGGAGCAATGCGAGTGCCATGGCGAATGCCTGAAGCATCATGATCGCTGTGAGGAAATCAATCACACATGGCCGAAGCTCAGAAGGCGCAAAGGGAAGGTTAAAATCCGTCTTACGATAGCGCATCTTTGCCACACTCCTAAATGCGACGACAAATCGCATTTAAGGGCCATGTGCGAGCCTTGCCATTTGATCTATGACTTGCGTTGCCGACAAAAATCCCTGCAAGGCGACCAAGCGGTAGAGTGGGCCATGCAGCAGGGTCAGAGGCGATAATGCCCCTTCTTGGATTGGTCAAGCCTTTGCCGGTTTTGGCCTGACCGCAGCAAATTTAGCTTCTCTCCCCGTCTTCCTACCGTAGAAGCGTAGTTCTCGGGGCTCCTGTGTTCGTTCATTTGCACTGTCACAGTCACTATTCGTTCCTGCGGGGCGTGGTATCGCCGGAAGAGATCATCACCGCTGCGGTCGAGCAGAAAATGCCAGCCGTAGCGCTGACAGACACCAACGGCATGTACGCGGCGGTGCCGTTTTACAAGAAGGCACTGGAAGCGGGAATCAAGCCGATTGTCGGCGTTGTGTTGGACGTCGAATGTGCCCTTCCGTCATTTCGAGCGCAGCGGGAACCTCCTCTCTCGGCGCGCCTTTTGCGCCGAGAAATCTCTCCGGTTCTTTCTCGCCATTCGTCACTCGCCACCCGCCACTCTACATCGCTAACGCTTCTGGCGGCGGACATGGAGGGCTACAGCAATCTTTGCCAACTTGTCACGCTGCGGCACTTGGGCACGACCAATCTGGCCGGCCTGCCCGTCCATCAGCCAAGCCTCGGCACATCAACGCAAAACGAGGCAGCCGCCGCGGAAGACGACGGCCGGCCGGTGACGTTGCAAGGGCTGGCGGAGCACAGCCGCGGCGTCATTGCGCTGGGTTCATTGCCTTCACGAATGCACGAAACAGTTGGAATCTCCCAGCTCAAAGACATCTTTGGCGACCGCCTGTACATCGAAGCGCAGCATCTTTCCCCCGGCGATGGCCGCACCGTACGCGAAGCCGAACGCCTCGGCCGCGAACTCGGCATCCCGCTTGTGGTGACAAACAACGTGCACTTCCTCCGGCCGGAGGAGCATCTTCATCACCGCGCGGTGAACGCCATCCGCACCGGCGGATTGCTTACAACCGTCGCACCACCCTTCGCTGACGCTCAGGGCAAACCCGAAATCACCACCGGTGAAGCCTGGTTCAAGCCGGCGGTAGAAATGCAAAAGGTTTTCCCCGATCATCCGGAGTGGCTCGAAGCAACGCAGGAAATCGCCGATCGCTGCAATCTGCAACTCGAGCTGGGAAAACTGATCTTCCCGGAATTTCCCGTCCCCCAGGGCGAATCGGCGTTTTCGTATTTGTGGAAACTGAGCTTTGAGGGCGCGCGCAAACGCTACAAGCCGCTGCGCCCGGAAGTGCTTTCGCGACTCACACACGAACTCGAAGTCATCGAGCATTGGAAGCTCGCTCCGTATTTCCTTCTCGTGTGGGACATTGTCGAGGAAGCGCGCCGCCGCGGCATTCCCGCGGTCGCGCGCGGGTCCGCCGCCAGCTCCATGGTGACGTATTGCCTGGGAATTTCGCGCGTTTGCCCGCTGCGCTGGGGGCTCTACTTCGAGCGCTTCCTGAACGCGCAGCGCGGCGATTGCCCGGACATCGACATCGACATCTGCGGTGCGCGCCGCGATGAACTGCTCGATTACGTCTACAAGCGCTGGGGCCCCGAACATGTCGCCATGATTGGGAGTTTTATCACCATGCACGCACGGCTGGCCGTGCGCGAAGTGGCAAAGGTATTCGGCGTCCCGCCGGGTGAGGTCGACCGCTTCACCAGGCGCCTTCCGCACCGGCCGGTGCGCGAGATTCTGCAGGCGATTCGCCGCTTGCCGGAATGCCGCGACCTGCCGGTCGATGACGAGCCGTGGAAAACCATCCTGCAAGTAGCTCTGCGCCTCGACGATGCGCCGCGGCACATGGGAATTCACCCGTGCGGCACCGTCATTTCCTCGCTGCCACTCAACCGGCTAACGCCATTGGAACGCGCGACGAAGGGCATTGTCGTCACGCAATACGACATGAACGCCGTGGAAGCGCTGGGGCTGATCAAGATGGACCTGCTCGGTCAGCGCGGCTTCACCACTATGTCGCTGGCGCTGGACAACATCGAAAAAAAGGAAGTTAAGGAGGTAAAGGAAATAAAGGAGGTAAAGGAGAAGAGCCGTGTTGCGCCGGATGGCGTGACGCCGTGCCCCAAGCCCCGCGAAATCGATTTCGACGCCATACCCGAAAACGACCCGGCAACTTGCGCGGTGATGGCCGCCGGAAAAACACTGGGAGTTTTCCAAGTCGAATCGCCGGCCATGCGCGGCATGCTTCGCCTGATGAAAGCGCGGACGCTCGAGGAAATCGCCATCGCGCTGGCCATCATCCGGCCGGGCGCAGCGGAATACGGATCGAAGGAGCTGTTTGTCAAGCGCCTTCGCGGAAAAGAAAAACTCGTCTACCCGCATGACGCGCTCAAGCCCATTCTTGCCGACACGCTGGGTGTCTGTATTTACCAGGAGCAGGTCATGCAGATTGCGCAAGCGGTTGGCAGCTTGTCGTTGCAGGAAGCCGATCTGGTGCGGCGTTCATCCGCAAAGTATTCCGGCCGGGCGGATTATGACCGTCTGCGCGGCAAATTTGAGCAAGCCGCAGCAATGATGGGCCTGACGAAACAACAGCGCGAAGAAACCTGGATGATGGTAGAAAAATTTGCGGGTTTCGGTTTTTGCAAAGCGCATGCGGCAACTTATGCGCACGTCGCGTACCGCATGGCCTACCTGAAAACGCACCACCCGGCGGAATTTCTCGCCGCCATGTGCAGCGCCGGAGCAGGCTTCTATCACGTCTCCGCCTATGTGGAAGAAGCTAAGCGCTGGGACATCACCGTGCACCTGCCGTCGGTGAATCATTCGCGCATGGAATACACCGCGGAGGCAAACGTGAACGGCAAGCGCGCGTTGCGCGTGGGGCTGATGCAGATCAAAGGCCTGCGCATCAACACGATCACCGCCATCGTACGCGCGCGCGAAGAATCCGAGCCGTTCCACTCCCTCGAAGATTTCCTGCGCCGCGTGCCGGTCGAACGGGACGAAATCGAAGCGCTCATCAAATGCGGGGCGCTCGATGCATTGTGCGAGGAAGCGCGCATGACGCGGCCCGAAATGCTCTGGCAATGGAACTTGCTGCAAGCTGCAAACAAAAGCGCGCTGCCAAACGCCTCCCGGTTTCCAGGAATTACGCTGCCGGACAAAGCACAAACTTTGTTCGCGGAAGCCAACGCGCAGGATTCCGTCGGCGCGGCGCTGGCGGAAATGCACATGCCGGAATACACGTTGGAGCAAAAGCTGCGCTACGAACGCGAAATCCTCGAAGTCTGCGTGAGCGGCCACCCGCTCGACTTTCTGCCGCGCAACGGCGAAGCCTGGAGCGACGAACTCCCAGGCCTCCTCGGCAAGCGCGTGACGCTCTGCGGCTGGGTGGTTACCTACCGCCATGTGGGCACGAAAAACTACCGCAACATGATGTTCGTCACTCTCGAAGACCAACACGGCCTCTATGAGGTCGTTCTCTTCCCCGATGTCTACGACCGCTATGGCGGCCTGGTCTTCGAGACGCGCACGATGCGCGTGACCGGACGCGTTGAGCCTGGCGGCCAGATCAACGGCGAAAAACTGGAAGCGCTAAGGAAGTGAACGGTGTAATTATGATTCGCGCAAAAACGCAAAGCACAACGCAACTCCCGGAACCGGAAGCGGGCCAGCCAGCCGGAAGCGGCGAGGAGTGGCTGGGCCGGAACCGCAGCAACAGACGGCGGCTTTGGGAGCGCCTCAACCCTCTCAGCCGCAAGCAGATTCGCGTAATCGCAGAAGCCCTGGCGCTCCAGCAAACGCACGCGCAATTGCCGGAGCCTATACGCGCGCGCCTCAGTAGCGCTCACCAAGAGCTGGAAAGGCTGGTGGCGCGCATCCGGACGCTGCTGGCCGAGTTAGCGCGGCGGACACCCCCCAGGGCATAAGGATTGCAGTGCCCAGCGGTATGGACGATACTTTTTGTATGCTCGCTTTTGCAGCACGCCGTACGTTTTTGCTCGCGGCAGCAGCGTCTGCGCTGCTCGCGCTGGCTCCCTCGGTGCGCGCCGATGAAATCCGTCTGAAAGACGGCAGAAAGCTTTACGGCGTGATCGTCGCCTATGAAGACAACATGTTCAAAATCAAGACCGACTTTGGATATGAGCTGATCGAGAAGGACAAGATCGCGTCGATCATTCCATCGACTCCCGCAAAACCGGAACCAGGGAAGAAAGATTCAGCGAAGCCATCAAAGCCGGCGGGCGACCCGCAGCCCGGCGCCGCGACCGCTTCCGAAGGGGCATCCGAGCCAGCGAACGGCAGTGCAAAAGCGGCGAATTCCGACCCACCCGGAAAGCCAGACAAGTCGTCGTCCAAAATTACGAACGCGACGGCCAAGCCGGAAATCCCCGCAAGCACCACTGCAGCGAACGTGCCCGCTCCGGCCATCAACGGCGCAGCAGCAGCACCGTCCGGGGACTCCGCCGCGCCCGCTCCGCCGAAGGAGCCGGAGCCGCCG
>Ga0307479_10002070_pt1 | contig 18269 bp, 17 predicted proteins | sample atmos_gasesECM4C_FD_203743 | JGI IMG/M metagenome (GOLD analysis project Ga0307479, IMG submission 203743) | Hardwood forest soil microbial communities from Morgan-Monroe State Forest, Indiana, United States - atmos_gasesECM4C_515 | ecosystem: Environmental > Terrestrial > Soil > Temperate... | reverse complement strand
CATGGCCATGTATTCCTGGGTGCCCGACAGCGCTGAGGACAGGTTGCGGTACAGGCGGTTGGCCAGAATGCCTTCCGCCTGCTCGGGCGTCTCGGCGTAGCGGCGGATGAGATCGTCGAAGGTGCCCTTGGGGTCGAGCATGAGCGCGGACAGCTCGCCCGGCCATGGCCCGTCGATGCGGCGGGGCGTGTTGCCGAGGTTCTCCAGACCGAGGGCGTCAGCCAGGCGACGGGCGGGGTCGATGGTCACCACACAGGCGCGCCGCCCTCGCCGTGCCCCTTCGACGCCGAAGGCGGCGGACACCGTCGTCTTCCCCACACCCCCAGAGCCGCTGCACACGATGATCGAGCGCTCTTCGACGAGGTTGGCCAAGCCGTGGGCCACGTCCTCGGACGTGCTCATGGCTCTCCGACGGCCGGCCGGCGTTCGTCGTGCAGGCTGGTACGGCGGGGCTCGTCCGGCAGGGCCGCCACGGCGGTGGCGAGGTCTTCGGCCAGCAGCTCGAGCTGCTCGGGGCCGACGGCGGCGTCGTGGAGGAATCGGGTGCGCAGCTGGGGCAGGGGCAGCTCCTCGGCGAGCCGCCTGAGCTGCTCCTCCTGCAGAGCGAAGCGGTGGCGCTGGAAGGAGGCGGCGGCGGCCAGCCCCTGGCTCGTGGCGGGGTCGAGGTCCACGCCGGCCTCGGCCGCTGCCTCGGCGGGGTCGCGGTCCAGGGCGGGCTCGTCGGGGAGGCAGCCGTTCACCACCACCGGCCCCAAGGTCACCCCGATGCGGTCCTCCAAGGTGAAGGCGGCCTCGACCACCTCGTTGACCGGCATCTCCTCGGGAAGGGTCACGAGGGCGACCTGGCTGCGGGCTGGATCGGTGAGCAGCTCGACCACGTCGGCGGCCTGGACCCGCACCGGCCCGGCCCGGGCCGCGTCCAGCAGTCCTCGCGCCGAAGAGAGAAAGGTCATGGCGTGGCCGGTGGCGGGGGCGTCGACGAGGATCAGGTCGGCCGCCTCACCTCGCTCCAGTGACTTCACCTTGCCCAGCACCAGGATGTCCCGGATGCCCGGGATGGCCGTCGCCACCACGTCGAGCGCTCCCGACGACACGAGGCGCTTCGAGATCCGCTTCATTCCGTGGTCGGCCAGGTACTCGAGCAGCGCGTCGTCGGGGGTGATGCGCCGTGCCCGCACCTCGCCGGCGCCGTCGTGGAGAAGGGTCTCCTCGTAGTCGAGTGATCCCTTTCGTCCGAAGGCGGCCATCACGCCGCCTTTCCCCTCCAGCTCCACGATGAGCACGGACAGCCCGGCATGGGCGGCCATGCGGGCCAAGGCCGCCGTCACCGTCGTCTTGCCGACTCCGCCTTTGCCGGCCACGACAAGAACCCGGCTCTGCCGGCAGAACGAGGCCACGTCCATGGTTCTCGAAGGAGCGTATCGAAGCACCGTTCCCACCCCTTGCCCCGGGCCGGACAAGGCCCGCCCGACCGCCTGAGCCCGTCTGGGAGCCGCCTCCGAAGTCGCCTCCCCGAAGGTGCGCAATCCCAGGTCAGAGCCCTTGTCGAGGGCCGGGGCACCAGGTAGCGTCGCCTCGACAGCAGGAGGGGGAGTGGCAACACGCACGTTGGCGGAGTCTTGGCAGGACAGGGCGGCATGTAAGGGCCCGCAGGCGACGGTGTTCTTCCCACCGACCCAGTCGGAACGAAAAGAAGAGAAGTTGGCGCGCGAAGCACGGGCCAAGGCCATCTGCAAGACGTGCGTGGTGCGCGTCGAATGCCTCGAGTACGCCATCTCGATCCGTGAGCCGCACGGGATCTGGGGTGGGCTCAACGAAACCGAGCGCAAGCAGCTCGTCGAGCGCCGCGCCGGCTGACCGAACTGGACCGAACAGAACCGACGCTCAGCCGGACAGGGGCAGTCCGAGATGGGCTTCGGCAGCGCGCACCCCGGTGCTGGCACATACCGCGGACGGACGGGCGCCGTCCCCGGCGCACACCGCGGCGCTGAGCTCGTCGGCCGCCGCCAACACCGCCGAGCTGCCGGCGTTGGCGGTGCTCCCCAGCGACCCTGCCACCTGCCCCAGCGACTGGCCGGCCAGCGCGCCGGGCGACACGCCGGTGGCGTCGCCGATCGACAGCACCTGGTTGTTCACGTCGACGAAGGGAAGGTTGAGCCCCGGGCCCGGGCCGTCGTAGCGCTGAAGGAGGCCCGACAGCGTGGCATCCAAGGTGCCGAGCGCCGGGTAGCCGGCGGGGGCGACCGAAGAGAGGGTCTGGCCGTAGAGGTCGACGCCGTCCAGCGAGACATACGGGCTTGTAAAGGTGGCCCCGTCGAAGGCGAAGCCGGGGGTGTGTGCGAAGACCTCGGTCGGCGCCGAGGACAGCGCTCCCAGGTGGGAGAAGGTGCCGAAGCGACTGAGCGCCACCACCACCACCCAGCTCTCCGCTGCGCTGTAGGGAGAGAACTCCGCTCCGACGAACACCACCTCCGGGTGTCCGCCATCGGTCAGCGCCGGCTGGCCGGCGAGGACGGTCGGCCCGGACACGAAGCCGGCGGCCGCAGCGGCGTCGAAATCCTGAAGCGGCAGCCCGGCGATGGCGCCGACCGCCTCCGCCGGGGCCGCCGCCGGGGAAGGCGGAGGGGGGGCGGTTCCCTCCGTGAGCTTCACCACCACCAAGGCGACGATGAGGACCAGGACGAGACCGATGAACGCCCAGGTCACGAGCGCCATCGGCAACAGCCGCGCTGCAGACGGCGGAGCGTCGCGCCCGGTCGGCGTCGGGGTCGTCATTCGGGGCCGAGAGCCTACTCAGCCACCCCTCGTCGGTTGGGGCCGCGACCAGAGGGCATCCCTTGCCCATGGGAGCGACCGGCATAGATTCGCCCAGATGGGGATGGCGCAGAGCGCTCGGGCAATCGCGCAAGTCGTGCCATTCGTGGGTCGTTCCTCAACCGCCGGGGATCGCGTGCCGAATTCTTCGGCTGGGGGGGACATGACAGAGCCCGAAGCGATGACCCGCCTTCGACCCGGTGGTCGAGGAAGCAGGGGAATGCCCGTGCTCTTCTTGCACGGATGGGGGGTTGGCCCCCACTCCTACTCTGCCCCGCTGGCGCAGCTCCGCTCCCTCGGATGCGACGTCATGGCGCCGGCGCAACCCGGTTTCGGCGGCGCCGCCGCCCTACAAGGCGACGAGTGCAGCTTCTCCGGCTACGGCCGCTGGGCCGCCTCCTACCTCGACACCATGGACGTCGACGAACCGGTCGCGGTGGTGGGCCACTCCTTCGGCGGGGGCGTGGCCATCCAATTGGCCCACGACCATCCCGAACGCGTCGCCGACCTGGTGTTGTGCAACGGGGTGGGCGGGTTTCCGTGGGCGGGGCCCCAAGGCCCGGACTCGGTGACGGAACGACCGTGGTGGGAGTGGGGCCGGATCCTGGGCGCCGACCTCTTCGCCGCATCGACCATGGTGCGGGTCCTGCCCGCCCTGCTCGGTGAGGCCGTCCCCAACTTGGTGTCGAATCCTCTGGCCATGTGGCGGGTGGGTGAGTTCGTACGCCGGGCGCACCTCCTCGACGAGGTGACGACGCTCCGCCGACGCGGCGTCCCCATGACGGTGGTGTGGTCCGATCGGGACCGCCTGGTGCCACACGCGGGGTTCCTCGCCATCTGCCGGGCGGCAGGCGTCCACGGCGAGGTGGTGCCGGGCAGCCACAGCTGGCTGATCGCCGACCCTCGGCGCTTCGGTGACATCGTGCTACGTGCCATGGTCGACGCCGGCGCCGTGCCGCTCTCCATGGCTGCCGCCGGCTGACGGCCGGCACTCTGGTCATCCGGCGTTCCTCGCGCAGGCCTTCGGTACCTTCCGCGGCCAACCCGTAGCCTGGGAGGCGATGGCAGAGTCGTCCCCCTCATCCGTGGCAGCGCGTGACGCGGCGACGATCATGCTCGTGCGCGACGTCGGGGGCAGCGAAGCCCCGTCGCTCGAGGTGTGCATGCTGCGCCGCCATCTCGACTCCGACTTCGTGGGCGGCGCCTACGTGTTCCCGGGCGGCAAGGTCGACGAGGAGGACCGGTCTCCTGCGTCTGCGGCGGTGTGTGCGGGCCGGACCGACGAGGAGGCCAGCGGTCTGCTGGGCATCGACCGGGGAGGCCTCGCCTACTGGGTGGCCGCAGTGCGGGAGTGCTTCGAGGAAGCCGGCGTACTCCTTGCCTATGAGGATGGCGCCGGCGCCAGCCCCGTCCCGGTCGACCTGGCGTCACCGACCTCGCGCCGGCGCCTGGCGGCGCGCCGAGCCGAGCTCAACGGTGGGCGGGTCGGGTTCCTCGACCTCCTGTCAGCGGAGGGCCTGCAGCTGGCGGCCGACCGGGTCCACTACTTCAGCCATTGGGTGACCCCTGAGGCGGCCCCCAAGCGCTACGACACCCGCTTCTTCGTGGCGGCGCTGCCCCCGGGTCAGGTACCCGTCCACGACGAACACGAGACGGTGGACACGGTGTGGGTGCAGCCCGCCGACGCCTTGGCACGCGCCGCCGCCGGGGAGTTCGACCTCATCTTCCCTACCATGAAGAACCTGGAGGCGGTGAGCCGATTCAGTTCGAGCGACGACCTGCTCGCCGCCGCTGCCGCCGTGGAACGGGTGCCGACCGTGCTGCCCCGGGTGGTGGCCGACCACCGCGGCTTTCGCATCTTGCTCCCCGGTGACCCGGGCTACGAAGAGGCGGTCGGGGCTGTGGACGTCGAAGCGTCGCGTTCGCTGAGCTCGGCGGAGGTGGGGGCAGCCGTCCGCAGCGTCGACATCGACGGCGTGAGCAGGCCGGACCCATGAGCGCCGTCGAAGAGCCGGTGCTCGACCCGGGTGCCCCGGCCGAACCGGGCCGGCCCGTGGCACTGGTGCCGGGCGTGGTGAGGCTGACCGCTCCGAACCCGGGACCGATGACGGGCCCGGGCACCAACAGCTACTTAGTGGGAACGACGGAGGTGGTCGTGGTCGACCCGGGCCCGGACGAGCCCGTCCACGTCGATGCCCTGGTCGAAGCGGGAGCGGGCCGAATCCGGTGGATCGTGGTGACCCACACCCACCCCGACCACGCCCCGGCAGCGGCGGCGCTGTCGCAGCGCACCGGAGCCGAGGTGCTGGGCTTCGGGCCCCGAGACGGCTTCGAGCCCGACCGGACCGTGGGCGACGCCTTCGAGCTGGGCGGGGACGACTTCTGTCTGCGCGCCGTGCACACGCCAGGACACGCCTCCAACCACCTGTGCTGGATGCTGCTCGGCGAGCAGCTGCTGTTCTCCGGCGACCACATCATGCAGGGGTCGACGGTGGTCATCGCCCCGCCCGACGGGGACATGGCGGCTTACTTGTCGAGCCTGCAGCGCCTGCTCGACCTCGATCCCCCGGTGCGGGCCATCGCTCCAGGGCACGGGACGCTCATCGAGTCTCCGGCCCCCGTGGTGCAGGGAGTCATCGCCCATCGTCTCGAACGAGAGCGCGCCGTCGTCGCCGCCTTGGCGGCGGCGGGGCGGGGATCGGTGGACGATCTCCTGGCGACGGTGTACTCGGACGTGCCCGACGTGCTCCATCCCGTGGCCCGCTACAGCCTGTGGGCGCACTTGCGGAGATTGAGCGACGAAGGGTCGGTCATCAGCGACGACCCCAACGACATCGCCGCGCTCTGGCAGCTGGCGTAGCTCAGTTCTCGGCGGCGGCGTCGAGTGCCTGGGTCACGTGGTCGAGCATCCGTGCCGTGCACCCACTCGTCTCGACGACCGGGGCGATGTCCTCGACCACCCTGCGGGCCAGCTCGCCGAAGGCATCGGCCAACGGCCCTGTGCCGAGTGCCACTGGAGCACCGGCGTCGCCGGCGGCCGACATGTCGGGGTGCAGGGGCACCGTGCCCACGAGCGGCACCCCGAGCTCGGTGGCCAGGCGAGCGCCGCCGCCTTCACCGAAGAGCGCGTAGCGCTCGCCGTGCTCGCACACGAACGGGCCCATGTTTTCCACGACGCCGGCCACGCGCAGATGTCCCTTGCGGGCCATGTCGGCGGCACGGGCCGCCACCTTCTGGGCCGCCACTGGTGGCGTGGTCACCACCAACACCTCGGTGCGGGGCAGCATGCGGGCGAGACCCATCTGGACGTCGCCGGTGCCGGGGGGCATGTCGATGAGCAGGTAGTCGATCTCTCCCCAGCGGACGTCTTCCAGGAACTGCTGCACGGCTCTGTTCAAGATCAGGCCGCGCCACATGATGGCCTTCTCCTCGTCGGCCAGGAATCCCATGGACACCACCTTGAGCAGGCCGTCACCGACGGGCTGCTCCATGGGCACGATCTTCTTCTGCTCGGCGCGCAGCTCGCCCTGCATGCCGAGCAGCCGGGGGACCGAGAAGCCCCAGATGTCGGCGTCGAGGAGGCCCACCACGTGACCCCGCCGGGCGAGCGCCAGCGCCAGGTTCACGGTGACCGACGACTTGCCCACCCCGCCCTTTCCCGACGACACGGCGAGCACCCGGGTCGACACCGGGATGTCGACGGCGAGGGCCCGATCTTCTTGGGCGCGCTTGCGGGCCTTGTCCATGACGGCGGCCCGTTCGGCGGGGGTCATCTCGGACATCTCCACCTGGACCGACCGCACCCCGGCGAGGGCACCCAGGCGGGTCTGGACATCGGAGCGCAGCTGGGTGCGCAAGGGGCAACCGGCAACGGTCAGCGCAACTTCGACCGCCACGGCGCCGTCGTCGGCCACAGAGACGGCGCGCACCATGCCGAGCTCGACGATGTCGGCGCCCAGCTCGGGATCGATCACCCCGGCGAGGGCGGCGCGTACCGCGGCTTCGTCAGGTGCCGGCGGCGACGGCGCCTCCGCCGAGCCGGAAGGCTCATGGCGTTCGGCCACCTGGTCGATGCTACTGGCCTGTCCATGCTGATCAGGGCGGCCGCCCTCGCTGACCAGGGTGTGTGGTCGCCGACGAGGTCGTGACGCGGACGAGTCCGGCTGGGTCCTCGGGTAGGATTTGCCCCGTGAGCACGATGACGTCGGTAAACATCGGGAAGCGGCCGAGCCCGGTCACCTTGAGCGACGCCGCCGCCGCCAAGGTGGCCAGCCTCCTGGCCCAAGAAGGCAGCGACAACCTGGCTCTACGCGTGGCCGTCCGTCCTGGGGGCTGCTCGGGGTACAGCTACGAGATGTTCTTCGACTCGGAGATCGCTGAGGACGACATCCTCCGTGATCGCGACGGCGTGAAGGTCGTCGTCGACCCGGCCAGCGCCGAGCTGCTTAAGGGTTCGACGCTCGACTACACCGACGGCTTGCAGGACGCCGGGTTCCACATCACGAACCCGAACGCCACCCGCACCTGCGGCTGCGGCTCGTCCTTCAGCTGAGCGAGGGACAGCCCGCCGGCGCCACCACGGCGCCCCCTTGCATCCGCTTCGAGCTCGACGGCCGACCCGTCTCGGCCACCGACGACGGAAGCTCGCTTCTCGAGGTCCTGCGTGAGCAACTAGATGTGCGCAGCGCCAAGGACGGCTGCAGCCCCCAGGGCCAGTGCGGGTGCTGCACGGTGTGGGTGGACGGTTCGCCCCGGGTGGCGTGCGTCACGCCGGCTCGCCGCGTCGCCGGTCGTCAGGTCACCACACTCGAAGGGCTCGAGCCCGAGGTGCGGCGACGCTGGGTAGAGGCCTTCGTCGCCACCGGCGCCAGCCAGTGTGGGTTCTGCACGCCGGGGATCGTCATGCGCCTGGCCGGCATGGAACGACGCGGCGGCAGGCTGGGCGAAGACGAGGTGGGCAGAGCGCTCGCCGCCCATCTGTGCCGGTGCACGGGTTGGCGGACCATCTACGAAGCTGCCGTCGTCGCCACCGGGTCGGCGGAGGTGCCCCGTGGCGGTGGCAGCAGTTTGGACGGCGACGCCGCGGCACGCCGGGCCGCCCTCGAAGGGGGCACGGCCCAGGCGGTGGGCGACCAGGTCGTCGAAGGGGGAGCGGGCTTTGCCGACGACACCGCTCCTGCGGACGCGCTGGTGGCCGTGCCGAACGCCTCGGGTGGCTGGGCGGTGGGCGACAGCCCGGCCGCGGCGCGCCAGGCCGCCAGGCGCGTCCCGGGTCGAAACTCGACGGTGTCCTTGCGGTACCCGCTCGAGTTCCCCGAGGGCGACTTCGTGCTCAGGCTGCGCACCACCTTCGTCGAACCCGCCTATCTCGAGCTCGACGCCTCGTGGTGCCGGCCCGGTGGCGATCCCGTGTCCCCGCTCGCCAACGGTGGTGCGTTCGGCGGCAAGTGCCACTCGGCGGTGACCGCCGCCGCCCGCCGTCTCGCCGACGAGCACGGGCGCCCGGTGCGGGCGCTCTACGGGCGGGAAGACGTGGTGCGTCTCGGCCCGAAGCGCCCGCCCGTGGCGGCTGGAGTCCGGGCCGACGGCACGGGCGTGATCCGGGTGGCCCGCACGCCGAACTCAGAGGGCCTGGGGGCGTGGCACCTCGCCGTGCAGGAGGCCTTTTCCGGCTTGGTCATCGAAGAGCACGAGGTGGCTGGTCCCCCCGTCTCCGCCGACATCCGGGCCGCCGGCTGGGCCGAGGCCGCCGTGTTGCGCGCCGCGTGGGAAGCGCTCTCTTCGGGCCACACCGGCGCCGGGCGGCCGGTCACCGTTGTCTCGCCCGATGGTGCCTCGGCGACGGTCGAGGTCGACGGCGACGGTGCGCTGGCAGTGCGCGTGTCTGCCGGCGCCGTGCTCGACGAGGTCGTGCTGCGCTCCTATGCGGTGGGCGCCGTGCACCAGGCACTGGGATGGGTGCGGCGCGAGGGCCTGGCCGTGGACGACGGGGGGCAGGTCCTCGACCTCACCATCCGTTCCTTCGGCATCATCCCCGCCCGGGACATGCCGCCGGTCGAAGTCGTCGTGGAGGATGGGGACGGTCCGCCTCGCCGGGGCAGCGACGCCGTCTTCGCCGCCACGGCCGCGGCAGCGTGGCTATCGGCAGGGCTGCCGGCCCAGTGGCCGATCGAGCGAGGAGGTTGAGCAATGGCGGCACCGGTTGGCCCCTACACGCCGGCCCAGCGAGCCGGCCCGTGGCTGGTGTGCTCAGGCCAGATCGGGATCACGCCCGGCGGCGGTCAGCCCGTCCTGGCCCAGGGCCTGGCCGCTCAGGTCCGTCAGGCCATGGCCAATGTCGCCGAACTTCTCGAGGGACAAGGCCTCGGCTGGAAGGACGTGGTGAAGGCGACGGTGTTCCTCGCCGACATCGCCGATTACGCGGCGTTCAACGAGGTTTACGTCGCAGCTCTGGGCGACCATCGTCCCGCCCGTTCGGTGGTGGCCGTGGCCGGCCTGCCGTTGGGTGCGCTCGTCGAGATCGAGGTGTGGGCCTACTCACTCGCTCAATCCGGAGGCTGACCCCAACGCTCCCGGCGGGACGGCGAAGCCGCCGGCGGGGCCGTCACGGTGCCCAGGTGCCCTGCCCGAATCGGTAACCCACCGAGCGCACGGTGGCGATGAGATGGGCGTGCTCCTCGCCCATCTTGGCCCGAAGGCGCCGGACGTGGACGTCCACGGTACGGGCGCCGCCGTAGTACTCGTATCCCCACACCCGGCTGAGCAAGGTCTCGCGTGTGAACACCTTGCCGGGACGGGCGGCGAGAAAGCGCAATAGCTCGTACTCCATGTAGGTCAGGTCGAGCGCCCTGCCGGCCACAGCCGCCTGGTACGTCTCCAGGTTGAGCACGAGTGGGCCGTACTCGATGAGCTCGGGGCGCAGCCCCCTGCCGGTGCGCCAGAAGAGGTGGGTCAGCCGGGCGTGCAGCTCGTCGGGCGAAGCGGGAAGGACGAGGAAGTCGTCGAACTGGTCTTCGCGCAGCTCCAAGTCGGCGAGCTGGTCGGCCTCGACGGCCAAGAGCACGGGGCGCAGCGGCACCTCTCGGGCGCGCACCAGCCGGCACAGGGCGAAGGCGGCCGCCCGGTCGGCGATGGCCGACACCACGGCGCCGGCCCAGCCGTCCTCGGGTTCGTCGGTCTCGGCGTGCTCGGGCCGGGCCACGGCCTTCCACGGGTAGCCGGCACGCTCCAGCGCCAGGGCGAGCTCGGGAGGGAAAGGATCAGGGAAGCACAGCAGCGGCTCCACCGGTCTCCTTCCGTCTCCTCGTCCGCGCTGCTTTCGCCCTCAGAGGAGGGGGAAGTAGCGATCGCGCTCGTACTGGCTGATGTGGGTCTTGTAGCCGGCCCATTCGGCTCGCTTGTTGCGGATGAACCATTCGAAGACGTGCTCGCCCAGCGCCTCGGCCACGAGCTCAGAGCGCTCCATCTCGCCGATGGCCTCGTGCAGGCTTCCCGGCAAGGGCCGGATGCCGTCGGCCGCCAGCTCCTCAGGGGTCATGGCGTACAGGTTGGCGGCCGCCTCGCGGGGCAGCTCGTAGCCCTCGTCGATGCCCTTCAAGCCGGCGGCCAAGATGACCCCGAAGGCCAGATACGGGTTGCAGGCCGAGTCGGGAGCCCGGTACTCGATGCGGGTCGACTCGATCTTGTGGCGCTTCACCACCGGGACGCGCACCAGAGCCGAGCGGTTGTTGCGGGCCCACGACACGTGCACGGGGGCTTCGTAGCCGGTGACCAGACGCTTGTAGGAGTTGACCCACTGGTTGGTCACGGCCGTGATCTCGGGCGCATGGCGGAGCAGCCCGGCCATGAACTGCTTGGCGACCTCCGACAGGCCGTAGGGGTCGTCAGGATCGTGGAAGGCGTTCTTGTCGCCCTCGAACAGCGACACGTGGGTGTGCATGCCCGAGCCCTGCTCGCCGCCGAGGGGCTTCGGCATGAAGCTGGCGTGGACACCGCGGCGCTGGGCTGTTTCCTTGACGATGAGGCGAACCGTCATCACCGTGTCAGCCATGGTGAGGGCGTCGGTGTAGCGCAGGTCGATCTCGTGCTGGCTGGGCGCGTCCTCGTGCTGCGCGTGCTCGACGGGGATGCCCATCTCCTCCAGGGTGAGCACGCTGCGCTTGCGCAGGTCGCTCGACAGGTCGCTGGCCATGAGCTCGAAGTAGGAGCCGCTGTCCAAGGTGACCGGCTCGTGGGTGGGATCGGCGTTTGCGAAGTAGAAGAACTCGATCTCCGGAGCGGCGAAGAAGGTGAAGCCCTTCTCCCGGGCCCGGTCGAGGGCCCGGCGCAGCACGTGACGGGGGCAGCCCTCGAAGGGTGAACCGTCCAGGTTGGAGATGTCGCAGAACACCCGCGCCACCGGCACCTCGTCGGGATGCCAGGGAAGCAGCTGGAAGGTCTTGGGGTCGGGCCGGGCCAGGACGTCGGATTCCTGGACCCTGCTGAAGCCGTCGATGGCCGACCCGTCGAAGGTCATGCCCTCCTCGAGGGCGTTCTCCAGCTCGGCTGGGGTGATCGAGAACGTCTTGGCCGTGCCGAGCACGTCGGTGAACCACAGCTGGACGAAGCGGATGGCCCGCTCCTCGACCGTCCTGAGCACGTATTCCTGCTGACTGCGCATCTGAGCCGGCGACCTCCGGGGTGCCCTCGCCGGTCCCGGCCAGGATCGGCCCCTCCAGTGTCGCAGGCGGCGCAGGGGGTGGCCGCCGGGTTTACACGCCGTTCACACACAGTGCATGCAGCGGCAACGGCGGCGTGCCAGGCTGGCGCCCGATCGACGTCCGGTGGTCGTGGGGGCCGGGTCGCCGGCGCGGACTTGTGAGGCCGCAGGCCGACCTACCAGCATGTGCGGCCGTGCCACGGGCCGCCCCGTTTCTGTTGAACGGGCCCGGACCCGGCCACATCGGGCGCCTGACAAGGCATCGACAGAAGGGCAAGGAGGAGCCGTGCAGCAGCGCACCCCGGCGGAGGTTCTCCGCCTGGTGAAAGACGAGCAGATCGAGATCGTGGACTTCAGGTTCATCGACCTCCCCGGCCTCATGCAGCACTTCTCGGTGCCGGCCCATGCCCTGACCGAAGACCTCTTCGAGGAAGGGATCGGGTTCGACGGCTCGTCGATCCGGGGCTTCCAGGAGATCCAGGAGTCGGACATGTTGCTCGTGCCCGACGGCAACACCGCCGTCATCGACCCATTCCGCCAACACCGCACGCTCAACCTGAACTGCTTCGTGCGCGACCCGGTCACGTTGGAGCCATACAGTCGTGACCCGCGTTATGTAGCCAGGAAGGCCGAGGCCTACCTGGGCACCACCGGGCTGGCCGACACCTGCTACTTCGGCCCCGAGGCCGAGTTCTTCATCTTCGACGACGTGCGCTTCTCGCAGGACGTCCACTCCGCCTACTACCAGGTCGACTCGGTGGAGGGGACGTGGAACACGGCCCGGGACGAGGACCCCAACCTGGGGTACAAGATCCGCCCCAAAGAGGGCTACTTCCCGGTGCCTCCGGCGGACCACTTCCAGGACCTTCGTTCGGAGATGATCCTCACCATGGAGCGCCTCGGCATCGAGGTCGAGGTCCAGCACCACGAGGTGGCCACCGCCGGCCAGGCCGAGATCGACATGCGCTTCGACACGCTGCTCGTCATGGCCGACAAGCTCATGCTCTACAAGTACATCGTGAAGAACGTCGCCCGCGAGGCCGGCTACACCGCCACCTTCATGCCCAAGCCCCTGTTCGAGGACAACGGCTCGGGCATGCACACCCACCAGTCGTTGTGGAAGGGCGGGGAGCCGCTGTTCTACGGCGAAGGCTACGGCGGCCTGTCGGACATCGGCCGCTGGTACATCGGTGGGCTCTTGAAGCACGCGGCGGCGATCCTCGCCTTTGCCGCGCCCACCACCAACTCCTACAAACGCCTGGTGCCGGGCTACGAGGCCCCCGTTAACCTCGTGTACTCCCAGCGCAACCGCTCGGCGTGCTGCCGGATCCCGCTGTACAGCCAGAGCCCCAAGGCCAAGCGCGTGGAGTTCCGCTGTCCGGACCCGTCGTGCAACCCCTACCTCGCCTTCTCGGCCATGCTCATGGCCGGCCTCGACGGCGTCCAGAACCGCATCGAGCCGCCCGACCCGGTGGACAAGGACCTGTACGACCTTCCCCCCGAGGAGTTGTCCCGCGTGCCTCAGGTGCCGGGGTCCTTGGATGCGGCTCTGGACGCACTGGAGTCGGACCACGACTTCTTGAAGGCCGGTGGGGTGTTCACCGACGACCTCATCGAGACGTGGCTCGAGTACAAGCGCGTCAACGAGATCGACGCCGTGCGCCTACGGCCTCACCCGTGGGAGTTCATGCTCTACTACGACATTTAGTTAGTTAGTAGTAGGCGACCAGCTGCTTCGGACAGAAGGAACAGCGGTTTCATCGGCGATTCCACGTCGAGACGGCCCTACGCGTTCACGGGGTCTGACTGGGGCGCCCTCTGTCGAGAGGAAGCCCCTGGCCCTAACCGGGCTCTGACCCATCGCTTCTGGACCCCCCCTGACAGGGATGTTTACAATGGGGGTTGCAGCGGGCAGCGGAGGGCTGCGTGGAGCAGGGGATGTGGGTCCGAGCCATCGAGTACGAGGACGTCCCACGCGACCTAGCTGAGTCCGTGGGCCTGTCACCTGCCGAGGTCAACAAATACTTCGGTGACTCCAATGAGTTGGCAGTCGTGAGGTGTGTGGACCGGTACGGGCAGAAGGTCACAGCGGTCACGGACCTGGGTCGCTTCAAGCAACTCCTGGCCAATGGAGAGGCCGGGGATCGTGACGGGATGTCCGTGACGACTAGGACATGGCCCATCCTCCTTCGAGGCTGGTTGCAGCCAAGCTGACGAGTTTCCCGCGGGTCCAAAGGACCGCTCAGGAATGGCGTTATCGGGCAGGTTGGACAGTCGCCAGGCGAGCACAAGCGGCACTTCCAGGGTGGGGGCGCAGTTCGATGCCCATTGAGCGCCGCGACGTCCTCGGTTGGTCAGTCCAATGCGATGTGCCTGCGACCTAGGAGCTGCCTGACCCAACCGGCTGAGCCGCCGGCTTGATGTTGGCATTGCGGTGGAAGACGTTGGCCGGGTCGTAGATTGCCTTGATCCGGGCCAGCCGGTTGTACTTCTCGGTGCCGAATGCAGCGGCCACGTCGCTTTGGTCCTCGTCGAGGGCGTTGACGTAGGTCCTCGTTACCATGTGAAGCGCCAGGTCCGAGTGCAGGCGGCGAACCCACTCCCGTTCGTCCCGAAGCATCTCTGCTGTAGGACAGAGGGCGACGTTGAAGATGTACCAGCCCGGTGAACGGTCGCCTCCAAAGGCCGTTTCGTCGTCGCCGATGGTCGAATAGGCCCCGTCCACACGGTAGAAGAGGATCACGGAACCCGGCGACTGCTTATGGGGGAAGCGCCGGGTGACCACGTCGATGACCGCGTCGGTGATCTCGGTGACCTGGCCACCCTTCTCGTAGTCGTACTGGCCCCAGCGGTTGTCTTCGTCCAGCATCTTGTTGAGCTCCAGGTAGGGCATGGGCGTGACGAAGTCCCACAGCGGGGGTGAAGCCTCGCGGATCTGCTTTACCAGTTCCCCGTGCTCCTCGGGCCCACCAAAGCCGACGACGATCAGGGCGTAACCCTGCTTCATATGATGCTCGGCCGGCACGAACGGCGCCGGTGGCGCATTGAGCCCGGCGATGACGATGTTGAGCTCCTCAGGCAGCGACCGGCCGAGGTCGCGAGCCAGGCGTAAGACCTCCGGGCCCCGATCCAGATCCCAGAACAGCAGGGCCACCTGGACGATGGGGCCGACGGGGTGGAGGGCGAACTCGAACTCAGTTACCACCCCAAAGTTGCCGCCCCCACCTCGGATCGCCCAGAACAGGTCGTGATTCTCGGAATCGCTGGCCCGGCGGATCTTCCCTTCGGCGGTCACGACCTCGGCCGAAACCAGATTGTCGATGCTGAGGCCGTGTTTGCGTGTGAGCCACCCCATCCCTCCGCCCAAGGTCAGTCCCCCCACGCCGGTGTGGCCGATCAGGCCCACCGGAAAGGCCAGCCCGTGCTCCTGGGTCGCGGCCAACACGTCGGCCAGCAGGGCCCCGCCCTCCACTTGGGCCCGGCGGGTTTCTGGATCGACCACGACCGAGTTCATCCTGCTCAGATCGATCATGAGCCCGTCGTCGACGACTGCCTTGCCCGACGTGCCGTGGGCGCCGCCGCGCACGGCGATCTCCAACCCATGCCGGACGGCAAAGCTCACCGCTGCCGAGACGTCTTCGGCCGACCGGCACCGGGCGATCACCCCCGGGCGTCGATCGATGGCGGCGTTCCAGACCCGCCGGGCCTCGTCGTAGTCGCAGTCTCCGGGTACGAGCACCTCGCCGCTCAGCGCTTTCTTCAGCTCCTCGATGCTGGTCTTGTCCTGGTTCGACATGTCGTGTCTCCTCGGTTTCTCCGTGCCAATTGGCTCCTCCCACGGTCGAACGGTGGTGCTCGGCCAGGTCGTCCCGTGAGGCCGGGTCGCAGTGGGACGGTGGGCTCCTCTGCTCAAGTGCCCCCGAACGTCGCGATCAGCGCCCGCTGGTCAGGATGGGGGGGCGGACTCGCGTCGGGCAGCCCGGCGAGGTAGTCGAAAGCGACCCCTACGCTCGGTCCGGCGATCATCGGGGTGTGGGCGCCGACGATGGCGCTGGGGCGCAGCTCCCGGACGCGGCGCACATGGTCGGCGTAGGTGTGGCGGTCGACCATCGAGATCCATGGGCAAAGAGCGTGGTGGTGGAACATGGCCATGCCCTCCTCCCAGAGCCGGGTCGGCAGCTCCTCCACAGATCCCACCGGTTCGGCGGGCATGGGGGTGGCGAAGGCATCCGAGGCCCACAACACCCCGGTCGTCGGGTCGAACAGCGCTCGAGTTCCTGGGCTGTCGTAGACGGGCGGGCGCAGGGCGAGAAGGGTGCGGTCGCCGATGTCGAAGGAGCCGCCCTCGGACACCCACCGCAGCCTCGCTCGGGGCGCAACAAACGAGCTGGTCATCCGCTCGGTGGCCGCCCAGGAGGTCACCAGCGTGGCATTGGCGCATAGCTCGAGAACCTCCGCCAGGGCGCCGGTGTGGTCCTGGCCGTCATGGGACAGAAAAACCCAGCGCACCTCAGCGGGGTCCACCAGCGAAGTGAGATCGGCGAGCCACGATCGCTGGTTCGATCGGATGCCTGTGTCGACGATCACCGGCTCCGCCCCACGGATCACCATGGAGTTGACGGCAACGGTGAAGGGGGCAGCGATGGCGCGTATGGCGCAGCGAAGGACGAAGGTGTCGGGCCCGACCGGCAGCGGCGGGAGATGGATCGGCGGAGGAGGATCGAAAGCCACGATTTGCACGGTACGCACGCCGGGGTGCCCTGACCATCCCCCAGTGAGGCGGATTTCGGGCCCAAGTCGGGGGGTGCGCCCCCCCATTTTGGGGGGTGCGTCGCACGGGCCCCGTCGGTATCCTTCCGGCTATGGGGGTGACGAATTTCATTCGCGCTCGCGACCGCCTCCTCTCCGCCGACGCCGGCGAGCTAGCCGTCGGACCGGTGTGCGAAGAGATCGTGCACGCCTTTCACGACATCGTCATCTTCGACAAGTGCGCGCTGATGACCACCGACCCCGAGACGCTCCTGCCCGCCAGTGGTGTGGTTGAAGGCTTCGCCTCCGAGGCGTGTGCACCGTTCTGGGACAACGAGCTGCTCGATCCCGACTTCAACAAGTTTGCCCAGCTCGCCCGCAGCCACGATCCCGTGGCCACCCTGGCCGAAGCCACCGACGGGGACCTCATCCGCAGCCCACGCTACGAAAAGCTCTACGCCCCGTTCTCGGTTTCCGACGAGCTGCGTGCCGCCTTCGTGGCGGGGAACACCTGCGTCGGGTGCGGCGCGTTCGTCCGCCCCGGCGAAGCCGGTGTGTTCAGCGCGGAGGAGCTCGTCGACGCCCGCCAGCTCGTGCCGGTGGTCACAACGGTGCTGCGCCGCGCCCTTGGCCGTGTCACCGACGCGGCGCCCAACGAACCCCCCGTAATGATCATCCTCGATGCCAACGACGAAATCACCGCCGCCACGCCCGGGGCAGCGCAGGTCCTAGAGGCGCTGCGCGGTGCCTTCGACGGAGAGCTACCGGCACAAGTGCGGGCGGCCGCCACCAAAGCCCGTTGGGGCCGCGTCACCACCAACCTCTCTACCAGGATCCGCGACAGCAGGGGCATCTGGCTCCGACTGCACGTCACCCCCGTCGAAGGCGAACTCGGCTCCGTCGCACTTCTGTTCGAGCGGGCCCGCCCCAACGACCTGGCCCGTATCCTGCTCGACTCCTACGGCCTAACCCAGCGCGAGACCGACATCGTCCTGTTGCTCGCCCGCGGCCTGTCGGCCAAGGAGATCGCTGCCGAGCTTGCCCTTTCGCCCCACACGGTCCGCGACCACGTAAAGTCCATTTACGACAAAGCGGGGGTCAATAGCCGCGGCGAACTCGTCGCCACTCTGTTTTCGAACCACGTCATCCACTGGCTACACAGCGCCGTCACGACCATCGGCTGATCTCGGCCCGGGTTCAACGCTCATGGTTCGCTCCCATACTCCGGTACTTCGCAGCGCTGGGCTTCCCCCGGCGCACCGGGGGGCTCCGCCGCAACCCGGTACCGGGGCCCGCCGTCGCCAGTCGGTCCAGCCAATCGCTGAGAAGCCGTCGCTCTGCAGGGGACAGGTCGCCAGACGCCTCGGTGAGCAGTGCTCGCAGCGCCACGGCGTGCACCGCGACCCGTTCAGCTGCTGGTGCTGCGTCAGGTCTTTTGTTTGGGGCCTCGGCGGCGGCCGGGACGGTGATGGCGGCAAGTATCGCCTCGCGCATGGTCTCAGAGAGTCGCAGGTCACGCTGCTCGGGTGGGGTGGCCGCGAGAGTGACCCTGACGCCGGTACCGGCGGCGTGGATCAGGTCCGTGGCGTGAGCTACATCGACGCGGAGCCGCCCGGCTTCGGCGATGCGGGCGACGAATCCCTGAAGCACGGCAACGCCTTCATCTATCACTGATATCGAGGTACCGACGGACGGAGCGCTGTACAACAGCGCGAAGGCGTCGGGGTGGGCAAGGCCGAAGGCGAGGTGGAGGTCCCACCCCCGCCGCAGGTCGTCGACCGGGTCGTTCGTAAGCGCGCGGCTCGCCTGTTCTCGCACGTGGACGGCGAGCGTCTCGCGAGCAGCCACGTCGAGCAGTCCGTGCATGTCGCCGAAGTGCCGATAGATCGTGGGCGGTTGCACTCCGGCCGCGGCGCTCACCGCTCGCGTGGTTACCGCCCCGCGTCCGCCGGTCGCTAGCAGTTCGGTGGCGGCGCGCAGTATGCGGGCTCGAGCGTCCGGCCTCGAG
>Ga0307479_10002069_pt1 | contig 18270 bp, 17 predicted proteins | sample atmos_gasesECM4C_FD_203743 | JGI IMG/M metagenome (GOLD analysis project Ga0307479, IMG submission 203743) | Hardwood forest soil microbial communities from Morgan-Monroe State Forest, Indiana, United States - atmos_gasesECM4C_515 | ecosystem: Environmental > Terrestrial > Soil > Temperate... | reverse complement strand
ATTGATCGTCGCCGGCGTGGCGAGCTTGATTACGCTGGCGGACCGAATTCATCCCGTCGCGGGCGCGATCGCATTTTGGACCATCGTGCTTGCAGCCGCTGGCGCTGCGCTCTATTTGGCGATTGCATACGCGAGACTTCCGGGCGCGCTGATTCCGCCACAAGAAACTTCCGGACCGAAACACGACGCTTATTTGGAAGCGCTTCGCGTCCGGCTCCGGGCTAATCCGAAGACCCGGGGAATGCCGGTAGCTACCGAAGAAGAACTTGAAAACGCGCTCACGATTTTGTCGGCCGAAGCGGATTCGGTCGTTCGCAAAACGGCGAGCGTGGTTTTTCTGAGCACCGCGCTGATGCAAAACGGGCGATTGGACGCGTTGATCCTCCTCTTCACCCAAATCCAGATGGTCACCAGAGTCGCGCGAGTGTATGTGCAACGGCCGTCGCCGCGCGAAATGATCAGGCTCTACGTGAACGTCGCTGGCACGGCGTTCATCGCCAGCGGACTCGAATCGCTCGACCTTGGCGAAATGGTCGCTCCCCTGGCGACTTCAGTTGTTCCGGCGTTGAAAGGCGGACTTCCGATGTTGAGCGGAATCTCAGCGCTGCTGGTGAAATGCGTTTCGAACGGCGCGGCCAACGCGTTTCTCACCTTGCGAGTGGGCGAAGTCGCGCGGCGTTATTGCGAACTGACATCGCGCAGTTCGCCGGAATTGATCCGCAAATCCGCGACTGCAGCCGCGGTCCAACACCTTGGCCGGATCGTGCGCGAAAACGGCGCGCTGGTTGTGCGAAAGATTTGGGAGGCTACCGGACGCGCGTTGATCGACAGCGGCGTTTCCAAGGCGGAAGACATCGCCGCGGCGACGCGCGGTTTGTTCGGCAAAATCTCCCATTGGCGGAACAAAGAAGCAGAGCCGGCGAGCGTCGTTACACGTGACCCGCCTTCGCGAGGCTTCGGCGTGGCAGGCGACTGATCTGTGACTTGCGACCTGTGACAACTGAAGACAACCCCGGAGTCATTGCGTTCCCGCCGTTGATCTGGCTGGTGAGCGTGGTGATAAGCGTGCTGATCCATTTCTTCGTGATCCGAATTCCGATCATGAATTGCTTCGCCTGTTTGGTGTGCGGAATTGTGCTGTTGGTTTTGGCGCCGACGCTCGCGTTGTCGGCCGTGGTAACAATGAAAAAAGCCGGAACCAATGTGAATCCGGCCGAGCCGGCGTTAACAATTGTGCGCGGCGGACCGTATCGGTTTACTCGTAACCCCATGTATCTGGCGCTTTGTTTACTGCAGGCTGCGCTCGGATTTTTTCTGAACGACTGGATCGCGCTCCTGTTTGTTGTTCCGCTGGCTTTGGTTTTGCATTATGGGGTCGTCTTGCGTGAGGAACGTTACCTCACCACAAAATTTGGCGGACCATATCTGGAGTTGAAACGCGAAGTGCGCCGCTGGATCTGAAGAAGACGTTGAGTCGTTGAGATGTTGAGACGTTGAGATGGTTGAGCGAAGCGACCAGTTACCTGCGCGGCGCGAGGCGGTGGCGAAGTTGGAGGAACGGCCTTTCCACAGCAAGAAACAGAATCGCTGCGACGACATAAACGCAGAGTTCAACGCCAACCAGAGCAAACGTCGATGTAAGCGCGATGTCGTGAGCTAAACAGAATTTCGCGACGGCATGGATGACGAGTTTCTGAACGAGATACGCGCTGTAAGCGATGCTGGCGATGAATGCAGTGCCCGGAATTCGGACCCGACGCAGTGGCAAACGATCGCTCTGGGCGCAGACGAGCAGGGCCGCCATGCCGATGGCGAGCAACGGAAATTGCCAAATGACAGCGGCGAAAGTGAGATATTCGCCCTCACCTAACCATAGCGCGAAGACGATAAGGCCGAGAGCTGGCAACCAAAGCCAGATCCCGCGGTTCGTTAAACGATCCCACCATTCCGGCCGGAATTTTTCGGTCGCGGCGAGAGCGACGCCAAAAACGAGCGGGTCAAGCCGGGTCCAGGTCGGATAATAGATCCAGGCTTGATAGCCGCGGAAGGCGACGCCGCTGACCGCCGCCGGAGTCTGATAAGCAAGAAATGCGCGTAGCAAAATCCCGCCGACGAAAATCAAGCACGGCATGATCACCGCCCCGCGCGGCCAGCGATTCACAAAAAGCAAAGTGAACGGAAGCGCAAGATAGAACTGGTCTTCGACCGCAAGCGACCAGGCGTGGGAGAAAGCGGTGCCGCCATGAAGGCCGATGTTTTGAACCGAAAAGAGAAATTTCCACCATGGATACATTTCGGGGTACTCGCGCCATGACGGCAGAAAAATGTAAATCGCGAGAATCATGAAGTAGGCCGGCATGATCCGCAAGGCGCGTCGCGCGAAAAAGCGGCCGAGATTGATGCCCTGATTACGCGCGAGCGGCGAAAGGATTTGGCCGCCGATTAAATAACCGCTGAGAACAAAGAAAAGATCGACACCGATCCAGCCCCAGCGATGGACGCGACCCGGCATGGGAAAGCCCATGATGCCGGCGTGGTAAATGACGACCACAATGATGGCGAGCGCGCGGAGAAGATCGAGCCCCGGCTGGCGTTCGCGGTCTTGAAAGCGCGGATCGACTTCGAACGGGTGCGACGGTTTGGTTTCACCCACAGGTCACAAGGAAAGTAAGAAGTAGAAATTGTGAATTAAGAACCAGAAGCAGCGGCAAGATCGACAAATCATCCAGAGTGATTCGCACGCGATTGCAATATCTTTCACAGAATTGCAACCGAGGTCCGAGCCGGACCGGCATTTGGCTGGCACCACAGGAATCTTAACCGCGGTATTTTTGGATCAGATGATCGATGTAAGCGTTGTAAGCCTCAGCTAGCGGCGCGCTTTCGATGAACAGGATGTTCTCGGCGTTAAATTCGGCGCTGCGGGAAAAGTTATAAGAACCGGTGATCACGGTATCGTCGATGACGAGAACTTTATTATGCATGAAATCGTGGCGCCCGGTCGGGGTGTAAGGTGTGGAATTTTTTCCGACCAAATTCGCGCGCTGAATGATTTCTTGAAGCGCGGGAATTTTCCAGCGATTCGACGGCACTTCCTGCCATTGCTGGTAAACCTCTTCCATTTGGGTGCGATCGTAGATTCCGTCCACCCTCACGCGGCTGGCGCGCAGCAGATTGCCGAGTTCGGAAATGAGCGTGCCGGAATTTATCAATAAGCTGCAAATCCGGACGCGGCGCTTGGCCGCGCGAACCCGGCTCGCGATCTCGGAATCGATGGCCAACCCGCATCCCGGCGAAAACATGACGCGGGCTTCGGCTGATTGACTGGAAAAAGCGAGCGACACGGGCACAGTCTGGATCTCGCCTGTGTTATCGAAGTTTTCTTTTTCCCAGATTTGTTCGAAATCCTGCGCGTAGTAATTGGCCAACGCCGCGGAATCGATCTCTACGACGTTGTTTTCCATCAGGGTGAAAGCGTCGTCGGTCAGGTTGGTCGAACCGGTCCAGACTGATTGGGCATCGCGGACGACGAATTTGCTGTGCATCAGTTTCATGCCGGCAATGCGTCGCCAGGGATAGCCTAACGACTGGATAAATGCTCCAGTGCCTGCCGGCGCAGGATCCTGACCGGCAGCGACATTTGGCTGGAGCGGTTTGTCGCCGTCGTAGCAAAAGCGAATTTGCACACCCGCCGCGGCACGCTCGCGCAAAGCCGCGCTCAGCGTAGCTTTGAGCGGATCGCTGAGCCGCATGTCGTAGACCGCGAAATCGAGACTTTGTTTAGCGGCGCCGGTGAAGTTTGTCAGCCGAGCCATGACGGAGTCGGCAGACTGTTCGCCTTGAGCGAGAAAGAAAACGGAAAGCGAATCCATTAATGGATTACAAATGATTCAACCACGAATTACACGGACTTAAACGGATCACTCGGAAGATTCGGCTTCATTTTCAGAGTTCAGCCGAAGATAACCCTCCACGAATGCGCGCGACGAAATTTGAGTTCGAGCACCGCTTCTGGATCATCATGGCGATTTATTTCGCCGGCTTCGCGCTGTCCGCGGTCGATCACACGCCATTCATTGTCTGGCTCCGACATTTGATTGCACCGTCAATTCGACGAGGAACGCCGGAAACCGAAACGTTCGCACGAACCGTGATCACAGCCGGCGCGCTGTTGGTCTTCCTAGCGGCGGCAATTCGAACGTGGGGCGCCGCGTACTTGCGAACAGACGTCGTCCACGATACTGCGCAACATTCCGAAGCGCTGGTCGCAGACGGCCCGTTTCGTTACACCCGAAACCCACTTTACCTGGCGACTCTGCCGATGGCGGCCGGAATCGGTATGTTAGCGAGTCGGACCGGCTTCGTATTTCTCGTTCTCGCGAATTGGATTTTTGTTTACCGGCTGATTTTTAGCGAAGAAGAGACGCTGCGCGAAAATCAGGGCGAATCATACCTCGCGTATTGTCGCTCCGTTCCGCGATTCTGGCCGTCGCTTCGGCCACGCCTTCCTTCAGGAGGCCGACAGCCTTACTGGACCCAGGCGTTCGCGGGCGAAACTTTCGTCTGGTTGTTCGGTTTCGCCGAACTCGCGATTGCATTAACCTTGAGGCCCGAGATCGGATACATTCTGTTTGGACTCGGGTTCGTCGCGCATTTCATCATCAGTCGCGGAATTCAAAGACGAAAAAGATAAAAGGGCCCGAGGACGAACCCGCGGGCCCTTTAGGAGAAGCTTAAGATTTGGAGAAAGTCTATTTCGCCTTGGTGTAATTAATCTCCATCGTTTTCTTTTCCCCGCCGCCTTGGTTCTCATACCACTCGAAGGTCATGTGGTTTTTATCGGGGAACTTCGTGACCGAGCGAATCTGGGTTTTCATTCCCGGCATCATTTCTTCTTCGCCGGTGCTGGTTATCGACTTAGTCGCTGGATCGTAGTCGCCTTGCATCGTCATGATTCCGGTCCCCATGTTATCCATCCAGGTGGCAACGAACTTTTTCTTCACGTTGTCGTAAGCTTCGAGGCCCATTCCTTTAAACGTGACGTCTTTCATTTTGCCGTCAGGGCCCGGCATTTTCATCATGCCGGTATAATCGCCGACCAAAAACCGGCCGTTCATGACCATTTTCCTGGTGGCCGTGCCTTTTGATTCCTGCGGCTTGGCGGACGCATCACCGTCCATCCACATCTTAACGCTGTAATTCCAGGTGCCGGCCGTGTCGGCAAGCATCTTGTGGTTCTCGTTCAACTTCGACATCTCCATCATTTGCTGCATCATTTTTTGCATGTCAGCCGCGCTCGGTTGGCCGGCCGGAGCGGTGGCGCCGTTATTGGCGGGAACGGCCACGTGCCCCATATTCGACATTTTGCCGCCGGGCGCAGGGGAAGTGGTCGTGGTTTGAGCAAGAGACGAAACAGCAAGAAACGCCGCTGCGATAAACAGGGTAACAATCAGGGAAGTTTTCATGGGAGTATTCTGCCAGCGATGACCGACGACTGACAAGTGACAAGTCGAGCAACCTGCGCCTCTTTCGTCAGCTTTTCGCGGGACCAGAAATGGTCCCGCTTTTTTTACCGAAAAGCGGCTGCTACCAGCCAAGCACCTTGGCGAAAATCAACGGCGCGACGATTGTTGCGTCCGATTCGATGACGAAGCGGGGCGTGGTCGAGCGTAATTTGCCCCAAGTGATTTTCTCATTCGGCACCGCTCCGGAGTACGAGCCATAGCTGGTCGTCGAATCGCTGATCTGACAAAAATAACCCCACTCGGACACTTGTTGGGTGACGAGGTCCTGGTTGAGCAACGGCACAACGCAAATCGGGAAATCACCCGCGATGCCGCCGCCGATTTGAAAGAAACCGATCGAAGAGTCTTTTGATTCGCGCCGGTACCATTGGACGAGCTCCATCATGTATTCGATGCCGGAACGAACGGTGTGAACTTCGGGAATGTGTCCGGTGATGCATCGGGCGGCGTAAATATTTCCCAGGGTAGAATCTTCCCAGCCCGGCACCACCATCGGAAGATCTTTGTGCGCGGCCGCCATCATCCAACTGTCGGCCGGATCGATCTCGTAGAACTTTTTGAGCCGGCATTCGCGCAGGATTTTGAACAGGAATTCGTGCGGAAATCTTTGCTCCTTGTTCTTCGCGGCCTGAACCCATTCGTCGATCACGATACGTTCGATGCGGCGAATCGCTTCCTCTTCGGGAATGCAGGTGTCGGTCACGCGATTGAGATGGCGGTTCAGAAGCTCTTCTTCCTGTTCCGGGCTGAGCTCGCGATAATTCGGCAGCCGCTCGTAGTGCGTCCGGGCGACGAGATTGAACAGGTCCTCTTCCAAATTCGCGCCAGTGCAGGTGATGGCGTGCACTTTGTTCTGACGGATCATCTCCGCGAGAGAAACCCCCAGCTCGGCGGTGCTCATCGCTCCGGCTAGCGTGATCATCATTTTTCCCCCGGCTTTGAGATGCGCGATGTAAGCGTCAGCGGCATCCTTGACTACGGCCGCGTTGAAGTGTCGGTAATGCCGATCAATGAATTCACTGATAGGCCCCGCCTTTTCGCGGTGAACGTTCGCGGCTTCACCTGTCCGCTTTCGCTGCACGGAAAATCTATAACGCGTTTTTTGGCGAATGATCACGCATTTTTTTTGGCCTCGGCAAAATTTTTTTAAGGCAACGAGCGACCTATCAAAGCGGCGAGCGATTGCGGAAGGATGCCGAGCAAAAAGACGGACGCCGCGAGAACCGCCATCGTCGCGGCCGCGACAGCGTGAGAAGCGCGGGGTGCTGGAGGGACGGGTTGGACCTCAGGGGCTCGGTCGACAAAGACTACCTTGAGAACAATCAGATAATAATAGAGCGAAACGAAACTGCCGAAGAGCGCGACGACCACCAGCCAAAGCAGACCGTAATTTCCGCCGGCGCGAAGAGCCGCGCTGAACAAATAAAATTTCCCAAAAAAACCGGCGAACGGCGGAAGTCCGGCAAGCGACAGCATGAAGGTCGACAGACACGCAGCAGCCACAGGTGAGCGAGTTGCCAGCCCAGCAAAATTTTGCAGGTCGTCACCGCCGGTTTCGCGTTTCACCAGTCCGACAACAGCGAACGCGCCGACGAGGGTGAGGGCGTAAATTGTCGTGTAAAAAAGCGTCGCCGAAAATCCGTCACGACTGCCAGCCACCAGTCCAAGCAGAGTGTAACCGCCGTGCGCGACAGCCGAATAAGCGAGTAGCCGCCGAACGTTTGTTTGGACGAGCGCGACAAAATTTCCAAGCAAGATCGACAAAGCAGCCAGCGCGGCGAGCACGGGCGACCATCCCGCGATCATCCCATGCCAGGCGGCACTGCCATGAACCGGAGCGAAACCGATGAGGACAATTTTTCCAAGCACCACGAATGACGCGACCTTTGAGCCTGAAGCGATGAACGCGGCGCTCGGAACCGGCGCGCCTTGATAAGCATCCGGAGCCCAAAGATGAAATGGCGCCGCGGCGATCTTGAATGCAAAACCAACCAACGTCAGAACAATGCCCGCGGCAAGAAGTGGTTCAACGGAACCGCCTGCTCCAAATTTCTGCGCAGTAGCCGCGAGCGTCGTCGTTCCCGACATTCCGTAGACGAGACTGATCCCAAAGAGAGTGAACGCGCTCGCCGTGCTGCCGAAGAGAAAATATTTCAGACCAGCCTCCGCCGACCGCAAATCCGTTTTGTCGAAAGCCGCCATCACGTAAAGCGACAACCCCAGAAGTTCGAGGCCGATAAAAATCATCAAGAGCTCTTCACTGCCCACCAGGAGCAGCAGCCCAACCGTGCCAAGAAGCAGCATTGCCAGATATTCACCGGTGTTCCGCTGGGATTTTTCCACGGCCACCAGGGGAACAGTCACAAACGCGAACGCGAGGCAGATAACCTTAAACAGCGAATTGAGCGGCGAAATGACGAGCATGCCGTGGAACAGAGTCGCATTCTCGGGCAACTTCAGAACCGCGCCGGCCGCGAGCGCAAGCCCGATTGCGGCCAGAAACGTAACCATCACATTCGACTTCGACTTGGTGAGACCGATTGCGAGAACTACCAGCGCGGTAATGACGACGATCGCTTCCGGCGAGGCGAGTTTGAGTAATTCGAGATAACTCATTTCAAAAAGCGCATCGCTTCGACCGCGGGTTGGATCCGGTCGAGCAGGATTTTTGGATAAACACCGACGGTTACGGTCGCGAGCATCAATAAACCGGCCCCAAGTTTTTCCGGAATTGTGATCGGGTCCATCTGCGGCGGCGCAGCGCTCGCGTTCGCAGGATCGACATCGAAGAAAGACCGTTTCAACGCGCGAAGCGTGAACGCGGCAACCAGCACCATTCCGGCACCGACGATCCAGACTGCCACCGGGTATGTTTTCCAAGCGCCGATAAGGATTGTGATTTCCGCGGCGAACCCGCTGAATCCCGGAATGCCCATCGAAGCCGCCGACGCGATGACGAAAGTGAACGCGGCAAACGGAAGAGCGCGCCGCAAATTCATCGAAGCTAGCTCGTCGAGGTCGCGAGTGTGGGTGCGGCGATAAATCATGGTGCCGGCAACTGCGAAGAGCAGTGCGCCAATGACGCCGTGAGAAAACATTTGCAAGACCGCACCGGAAACTCCGAACACGTTGGCGGTCGCGAGACCCAGCAGGACGAATCCCATATGACTCACGCTGGAATAGCCGATCACGAATTTGAGATCGCGCTGACGCAACGCAACGGCGGCGGCGTAGACAATTCCGATCACTGAAAGAACAACGAGGGTGTTACGCCACATTTGGAAACCTTGCGGAAAAAGATTCATCGCCACGCGGAGCGCGGCGTAGGCGCCAAGCTTCATCACGATTCCCGCGAGCAACATTGAGCCGGCCGTCGGCGCCGCGACGTGGCCGGTCGGGGCCCAGGTGTGCAACGGCCAAATACCAGCGAGAACCGCAAAGCCGAAAAATAAAACCGGAAAGGCCCACGATTGCAGTTGCGGCGAAAACTGAAATTGCGCGAGTTGATTGAGGTCCAATGATCCGGCGCTTGCGTAAGCGGCGATGACACCGATGAAGACGAGCGTTCCGCCGAAAAATGAATACAGGGTCAACTTCATCGCGCCGTATTCCTTGTTGGTCGACCCGAAGATCGCGATCAGGAAATATTTCGGGACGATCACCAATTCGTAGAAAAGAAAAAGGAGGAAAAGATCGGCGCTGAGAAAAACGCCGTACGAGCCACCGACGACCAGCAAGAGCCAGAAAAAGAATTCATTCGCGCGCTTGTTCACGTCCCACGAGAACAAGACTGCGCTGACCGCCGCGATTCCGGTTACTAAAACCAGAACCAAACTGATGCCGTCGAGCGCGAGATGGTAATTGATTCCGAGCGTCGGCACCCACGGAACACGGACGATCGTTGTGAAATGCGCAAGATCGACGTCGTGCCGGAAGAACGGCGCGAGACTGATCGCCAGACCGGCCATTGTTGCAGCGAGCGCGATCCAGCGCGCGAAACTACGCGGCAGCAGGAGAATGACGACTGCGCCGGCGAAGGTGATGTAAATCGTCCAGGCGATCATTCGTTCTAGCCGAACAACCGCGCCATTTGAACGACGGTGGCGTTGAAGATGTTGAACACGAACTGTGGCGAAATACCGATCGCGAACATCAACAGCGTCACCGGAACGATCACGACTTTTTCGCTGAGAAGAAGATCCGAAAAGCCAGTGCAACTTTCAGCAAGCGGGCCGCTGAAGAGTGATTGCATCGCGCGCATAAACGTCACTGCGGTGAAAAGCAGACCGAGAATGGCGACGGCCGTAAACGTGGCGGCTGTCGCGAACGAGCCTTTGAAAATTAGAAACTCCCCAACGAATCCATTTAGGCCGGGCAGGCCTAACGATGAAAACATCGCCACGCTCATCCAGCCGCACAGCAACGGCGTGCGCGCCATCAGGCCGCCGAAATCGTCGATCCCGCGCAAACCGCGACGTTGCTCAAGCAAACCGACAAAGTAGAAAAGCGCCGCGGCAGTGATGCCGTGGTTGAAGATCTGCAGAAACACACCGCTCAATGCCGCGTGCATGTCGATCAAAGATGAGGTCGATGCTGCCGCAATCGCGAATAGTCCGAGCAGGCAATAGCCCAGATGGTTGATCGACAAATAGGCGACCATGCGTTTGAGGTCGCGTTGGACCCATGCGGCCAATGGCGCGAAGACGATCGAGCAAACAATCAAGGTGAGTATCCAAGGCCCAGCGATTTTGATTTCATTCGGAAAAAGCGGAACGAGCAAACGGATGAAACCGTAAACGCCCATTTTGGAGAGCGTGCCGGTAAGGACCATCGAGACGCCGGTCGGAGCGGTTTGGTAAGCATCCGGCAGCCAGGTGTGAAATGGAAAAAGGGGAACCTTGACGGCGAGACCCAGAAAAATTCCGCCGAACACGAACCACTTGAAGTTTCCCGCGATCAATCCGCTTTTGCCAAGGTCGGCAAGCGTCACGAAATCGAATGTCCCTTTGGCAAAATAAATCCCGAGAAAGGCCAGAAGCATCGCGACGCTGCCCAGGAATGTGTAGAGGAAGAACTTGACCGCGGCATAGTCACGATTCTCACCGCCGTAAATTTTGATGAGCAGAAACGCCGGAACGAGACTCATTTCGTAAAACAAAAACCAGAGAACAAAATTCTGGGCGGTGAACGTGCCGTAGAGTGCTGCGTGCATTACCAGCATGAGTGCGCAGGCCCCGCGTTCCAGTTTCTGCGCACAAAACGCGAACGGAAAAACCAGCGAGGTGAGCAATACGAGAATCAAACTTAGGCCATCAATACCGACGACGTACTCGGCGCCGATCGCTGGAATCCAGGGGTGCCGTTCGATCAGCTGTAAACCGGGCGTGCCAGCGTCGAATTTTTGCCAGAGCATCAAGGCGTAAAATCCCGAAAGCGCGTTGAAGATGAGCGCAACCGCGCGCGGATTTTTCGGGTGCCCGATGTAAAGCACCATCGCGCCCGCGACCGGAATGATGATTAGGAATGTGATCAAGCCAACCATGCGTAAAACAGAAGAAGGGCGATCATTCCGAGCGCGAGTGCGCCGAGATAAGTTTGAATCTGTCCCGAGTGAAGGCGTGACATCACGCGCCCAAATCCGCGCGCGCCATCGGTTGTTTCATCCACCCCGGCGTTAATGACGCCCTCGTCGGCATCCATAGTAAGCGCTCCAAAAAATTGGCCGATGGCGGCGAAACCGCGAACCAGGCCGTCCCAAACATAGCGGTCCATCCAATCGGAAACGCGCGCGGCAAGCGCGGCGAGAGCGATGACGGTTCGATCGTAAACCTCGTCGATCCACATTTTGTTTTCGAGAAAACGGAAGAGGGCCGGCTGCGCGCGTTGCACGGGATCGACATCCTGCGCGCGACGATACAACAAGACGCCGATTGTGAACCCAGCCCCGACAAGAACCAGCGAAACCAAGAGAATTGGCCGAAGGAGAAGATGGGAATCAAAGGGAGCGCTGTGTCCGGTCAAATAACTCTCCAGCCATGGCCAGGCCGGCGTCAGCACGATGCTGAATGCGATCGCGCAAATCGCGAGCACGATTAACGGAATCGTCATCACGTTGGGACTTTCGTGCGCATGGTCTGCGTTGCCGCGCGGACTTCCCCAAAAGACATAGATGATCTGCCGCGTCATGTAGAGCGCAGTGAGAACGACGCCGATCAACAAGAAGTAGTACGGCGCATGCGAGGCCGGCCAATTTGACGTCGCGTGCAGAATTTCTTCCTTAGTCCAACCACCGGAAAAAAAGAACGGCACACCACTTAGCGCCATCATGCCGACGGCATAGGTCGTAAACGTGACCGGCATGAGTTTCCGCAGACCGCCCGTTCTTCGAATGTCTTGCTCGTGATGCAGACCGTGAATCACCGAGCCGGCGCCGAGAAACAGCAACGCTTTGAAAAATCCGTGCGCCAGCAGGTGCATGATTCCGGCGGCGACGCCGCCGACACCTAACGACACCATCATCAGGCCGAGCTGCGAAACTGTGGAGTAAGCGAGGATGCGCTTGATGTCGAACTGCGCGACGGCAATCAATGCCGCCATCAATCCGGTAATGACGCCAATCCAGACGACAACCGTCAGCGACGGAGTTACACCATTGACCGCGCCAATGGCAAAAATCGGATAAACGCGCGCGACCAGAAAAACTCCAGCCGCGACCATGGTTGCGGCGTGGATGAGTGCGCTAACCGGAGTCGGACCTTCCATCGCGTCCGGTAACCAGACGTGCAGCGGGAATTGTCCGGATTTGCCGACTGCGCCGCAAAAAATCAGGAGCGCTATGAAAGTGGCAGTCCCGCCGAGCGCGGCCAATCCGGCATTTTCCAGACAGCCGCGGCCGGCGTCATAGAAAAGCAATGTTCCGCTTTGGTGATACAGCCACAGGATTCCGAGAAAAAATCCCATGTCGCCGATGCGGGTTGTGATAAACGCCTTTTTCGCCGCGGCCGCCGCGCTCGGCCGTTCGATCCAAAATCCGATGAGCAAATACGAAGCAAGGCCAACGAGTTCCCAGAAAATGAAAAGCAAGAGCAAACTGTTGGCGACGACCACGCCCAGCATCGCGCCGGAGAAAAACGACAGGTAAGCAAAGAAGCGGGAAAAGTTTTTGTCTTCGGCCATGTAGCCGACGCTGAAAACAAAAATGCACAGGCCAACGAGTGTGATCATTAGCATCATCGCCGCGGCGAGCGGATCGAGAACAAAGCCGAGGCGCAGACTTTGTTCGCCGAACGTGAACCAGGTGAAATTCTGAACGCCGCGAAATCCATGAACGTGCAGCGTCGGCGCGAACGCGAAGATCGACATTGTCAGCGCGGCGATTTGTCCAAGCACAGCAACGCCGGCCCCGGCCAGCCGCGCGTGTTTCCCGAAACCCAAAATTAACAGCCCGGCGACGATCGGCGTGGCTGGAATCAACCAAACGTTGCTCGTGATCCAGGAATTCATCCTTTGAGCCGATCGAGTTGGTCGACGCTGGTGGTGTGAAAATGGCGATAGACCGCGATGACCATCGCGAGACCGACGGCAGCCTCGGCAGCGGCGATTGCTATGGAGAAGATCGCAACCATCACCCCGATCGGTTGCGCCGGCTGCGGCGCGAATCGCCAGAAGGCAATAAAATTAATGTTCGCGGCGGCGAGCATCATTTCGATTCCAATTAAGATGAAAATGGCGTGACGCCGGCTAAGTGCCGCGAGAAGTCCGATACAGAATAGCGCCACCGAAACGATTAGCCAGATCGACAATGTCATTCGCGCTTGTCCTCCAGAACCAGGATGAGAGCGCCAATGAGCGCCGCCGTGAGCAGGACGCCGACGCATTGAAGCGGCCAAACGTAACTGGTCATGAGCGCTTCGCCGATTTGTTTTACGGTCAGCGCTTTTATGACCGGCGGACCAATTGAAACCGATTGTGTTTTGAGAATTGCCCAAACCAGTCCGGCAAACACGGCAATCGCGACAATGACCCCGCCCCAATTAAAGCCGCGGTCCTTTTCCGCGTCGCGCCTAGTCAGCAAAATCGTGAACACGATCAACACCGCGACCGCGCCGACATAAACGAAAATCTGAACAAGGCCGACGAACTCGGCGCCGAGCAAAAAGAAAAACGCGGCAACGCCGACAAACATAACCGCAAAACTCAATGCCGCGTGCATCAATCTCGGATTCGTCGCGGCGGCCAGCGCGAAGGTGAGAGTGAAGATTGCGATGATCGCGAAAACAACGCTGTTCATTCGGCGAAACGATACGTGCGCGGCGTGAATTTTTTGCGGGTGTCGAGAAACAGCGAAAGCACGAGGTAAACGATTGCAATGGTCGCAAACGACCAGAGCCATCCCGACAAGCGACGGCCCGCATAATGCCAAACTGCGGCCGAAATGAGGCAGGTAAACGCCATCGGAAGCATAAACTTCCACGCGAAATTCATCATCTGGTCCACTCGAGTGCGTGGCAAAGTGCCGCGCACCCAGATGAAAACGAAAAGCAAGATCGACAATTTGGCGAAGAACCAAATGTAAGAAGGAATGAACGCGAGCCAGGGGAGCGGCGCGCGCCAACCGCCAAGGAATAACGTTACCGCCAGGCCGCTGACGGCGAACATTCCCAGGTATTCAGCCATGAAGAATGTGGCGTACTTGAAACCGGAATACTCGGTCATGTGACCGGCGACAATTTCGGACTCGCCTTCCGGGACATCGAACGGCGTGCGGTTCGACTCAACGAGGCCGGAAACAAAAAATAAAATGAAAGCCGTCGCGCCCCAGGGGGTGAGCACGAACCAGTGAGGAACGAAACCGAAGTAGTAATATTTTTGCGCGAAAACGATTTTGTCGGGATTCAACGAGCCGACCGCCATCACGACAGGAAGCACGGTGATGAGCAATGGAAGCTCGTAACTGATCATTTGGGCAATCGCGCGCATCGCCCCGAGCATTGAGAACTTATTGTTGCTGCCCCAGCCTGCCATGAACACGGCCAGCTCGTTTGTCGATCCAACCGCGAAGAAAAACAGAATCCCGCCGTCAATCACGAACGGCGTCATGTTTCGGCCGTAAGGAATTACGCCCAGCGCGAGGATCGCAGCCGCCGCGATCAAAATCGGCGCGAGAAAATGGACGACTTTATCCGCCCGCACCGGCACGATGTCTTCCTTGATCAGCATTTTGATTCCGTCGGCCACCGGTTGAAGCAAACCGAATGGGCCGACGCGATTCGGGCCGTAGCGATTTTGCATTCGTCCGAGAATTTTTCGCTCGAGGACCGAAATGAGCGCGAACAGCGTTAGAAAAACTCCGAGCAACGCGATGATGTTGAGCAAACTCGACCCAATCTGGACCAGCCAATTCGGCGCGTGACCGACCAGCGGCGAAAGGAGCCACTGTTTCGCGCGGATGAAAATTTGATCGAGAGAATCAGCCATTCCCAGATTGCCACCGATTAACACAGATGAAACACAGATCAAAGAGTAGTAGTATTATTTCTGCCTATCAGTGTAAATCTGTGTCGATCCGTGGCTGAATTGTCGATCTTTCATTCATGACTCCGAATCCGTATTTGTTCATCGTCATCTTCGCTGGCATAGCGTTGGTGTTTCCGTTGCTGCCGCTGGGACTCGCCTGGCTATGGCGAAGATTTTTTCAACCGCCAAAGCCGGGTGCCCAAAAAAATGCGATTTACGAATGCGGCGTCGAGTCGATTGGCGATGCGCACGTGCAGTTTCAGTCGCAGTATTATCTCTACGCGATCATTTTTTTGATCTTCGACGTGGAAGCGATCTTTCTTGTGCCGTTCGCGGTCGCGTTCACGAATCTGCCTGTCGGCGCGTTCATCGCGATTCTCGTGTTCCTGCTTTTGCTAATCGAAGGACTGGTTTGGGCTTGGGCCAAAGGTTGCTTAAATTGGGCTAAATGAGGTCCAAGCCGGACTGGTACGTAACAGAGGGACAATGAGCGAACAGATTGACGAGAATCTCCGAAGCGAGCTCCAACGACAAGGCGTGTGGGTCACGTCGATGCAGGAGCTCTACAACTGGGGCCGAAAAAATTCGATCTGGCCGCTGCAATTCGGTCTCGCCTGCTGCGCCATTGAAATGATTGCCACCGCGGCGTCGCGCTATGACATCGCGCGATTCGGCGGGGAAATTTTCCGGCCGTCGCCGCGTCAGGCCGATCTCATGATTGTCGCGGGCACTGTGACCAAGAAAATGGCGCCACAAATCGTCCGGCTCTACAACCAGATGCCCGACCCGAAATATGTGATCTCGATGGGCGCCTGCGCAATTTCGGGCGGCCCGTTCAAGCAAGGCTACAACGTGCTCAAAGGAATCGACCGTTACATTCCGGTCGATGTTTACATTCCGGGGTGTCCGCCTCGGCCGGAGGCATTGCTTCACGCGTTCATGGAATTGCAGCGCAAGATCGACAATCAGAAATTGAGCGGCTCCGAGAAAGCGGAATTTCTGAAGCCAGAGCAGCCGAGCGAGTTTCCAGTCCCAGCGTTTGGCGACCACGATTTGAATCCGCCCGCGAATCCAAAGGTTTATCATCCGCCGAAACTCGAAAGACAGAGTTAAAAAGGTTACATGACACAGACGCGCTTGAAGATCTGCCATTGTAACATTTGTACCGTTTAACGTTGTAACGTCCTCATGGAGACGCTCGAACAGATCAAGAACCGCTGTGAGCTGGCCGCGCGCGGTGCCAAAGTCGAGATCGTCGCTAATCCGGGCCCGTCACAGCAATCGTCATTGCTGATCGACAACGAACACGCGGTCCCGGTCGCAAGATTTCTGCGCGACCATCCGGCGCTTAGTTTTGATTTTTGCTCCAACGTGACTGGCGTCGATTGGCTTGATCGTGTCGCCAAGAAAACCGCCAAGGTCAAGCAGGTCGTCGACGGCGTTGAAAAAGAGGTCGATCAGACAACGGAGGAGAAGATTCCCGGTTACCTTGAGGCGGTCTATCACCTCTACTCGATAAAGCTCAAACACGGGCCCCTCATTATTAGACTGCGCACCGAGAATCGCGCGGATGGCACGCGATTGCCTTCGTTAACGCCGGTTTGGCGGAGCGCCGAATTGCAAGAGCGCGAAATCTTCGATCTCTATGGAATTGTTTTCGATGGGCATCCAGATCTGCGCCGGATTTTGATGTGGGACGAATTCAAAGATCATCCGATGCGGAAAGATTATGTGCAGCCGGACGATTTCGAGTGGGAACCAACGCCGCACGATGAAGTGCTCGAGCGCGCAAAACAACATTACACTTCCCGACCGCAACTCGACGGCGCAGAGAAAATTACCGCGCCGCAATCATGAGTGCGACCATCGAAACGATCGAAGCAATGGAGCGGCCGCCGGTGACAATGACTTCGCGGCTCGATGGCGAGCTGCTCGAAGTGTCGATGGGCCCGCAACATCCTTCGACCCACGGCGTGTTTCGAATGAACGTCGCGCTCGAGGGCGAGATCGTTCGCAAACTCAAACCGGTGTTCGGTTATTTGCATCGCAATCACGAACAGATCGGCGAGGACACGACTTATCTCGGCTCGATGCCGTATACCGATCGGCTTGATTACTTCTGCTCGATGACAAACAACTGGGCCTACGCGTTGAGCGTTGAGAAACTCGCCAGTATCGAAGTTCCCGAACGAGCTGAATATCTGCGCGTGATTCTGGCCGAGCTGACGCGATTACAAAATCATGCGTCGCTCCTGGGCTTTTTATTGAGCGACATGGGCGCGTGGGGCACGCCGTTGATGTACGCGTTCCGCGAACGCGAAAAAATTCTCGATCTGTTCGAATCGCTCTCCGGCTCGCGGATGATGTGCGATTATATGCGGTTCGGCGGCTGCCGGGTGGACGCGAGTGACGAATGGCTCTCGCGCGCCAAACAGATTGTCGATCGTTTCCCGAAGTTTCTGGATGAGTTCGAGGAACTGATCTTGCAGAACGAGATCGTCATCGCGCGGACACAGAATGTCGGCAAGCTTTCACCGGAGCTCGCTGTCAGCGCAGGCATCACTGGGCCGATGCTGCGCGCGTGCGGCGTGAATTACGACATCCGCAAAGTCGACGGCTATGGAATTTATCCGAGGTTTAAGTTTCGGATTCCGTTAGGTGAGCACGGTGATACTTACGATCGTTTGATGATGCGCGCGCTCGAGATGCGCGAGAGCGTCGAAATCTTGAAGCAGGCGCTGGCCCAAATTCAACCGGGGCCAATCGTGAATCCGAAAGTCAAAGTTCGCGCGTTCCGCCCGCCGGTCGGCGAAGCTTACGGACGGATTGAAGGCCCAAAAGGCGAGCTCGGATTTTATTTGATCAGCGATGGCGGACCCAATCCGTATCGTTATCGGGTGCGGCCGCCGAGCTTTATCAACCTCACGGTCCTCGAAGATATGTGTCTGGGCCACGTGGTCGCCGACGTCATGGTGATTCTCGGCAGCGTCGACATCGTGATGGGCGAAGTCGATCGTTGAGATCTTTCAGCGCAGCCAACCGCCTACAGCCTGGATCGCCTCGAGCTTGTTCGGTGCAGTGATCCACGCGGCGAGCGCGCCGGCGCGCGAGTCTGGGGGGAACGGGATCTCTACTTTGCCACCGACCATTTTCTGATTGGCGAGCGAGAGCACGACGAAATCCTGGCTCAAATTCCGGCCACCGTTCTCGCCCGCCGTAACTTTTGTCG
>Ga0307479_10002068_pt1 | contig 18277 bp, 19 predicted proteins | sample atmos_gasesECM4C_FD_203743 | JGI IMG/M metagenome (GOLD analysis project Ga0307479, IMG submission 203743) | Hardwood forest soil microbial communities from Morgan-Monroe State Forest, Indiana, United States - atmos_gasesECM4C_515 | ecosystem: Environmental > Terrestrial > Soil > Temperate... | reverse complement strand
GATCAAAGTCACAGCGTCTCGGTCACCTTGTGCAGCCCGCGCGGATTATCGGGATCCTCGCCGCGGGCGATCGCCAGCTGCAGTGAGAGCTGCTGCAGTGGAAGGATTTCCAGCAATGGTGACAATTCCTCGGGTACTCCGCCGGGTAACGCGATCCGACCCGCCAGGTGCTGCGGCGCGGCGCCGGCGCCGATGACGACGATGTCGGCCCTGCGTTCCGCCAGCCGGGACAACACAGGCAGCATCGCTCGGCCGCTGGCGCCCTCGGAGACGATCGCCAACACAGGCACCTGTGCGTCCACGGTGGCAAGCGGACCGTGCAGCAAGTCGGCGCCCGAAAACGCCTGAGCGGAAAGGTAACATGTCTCCATCAGTTTGAGCGCGGCCTCGCACGCGGTGGCATAGGAGTAGCCGCGACCTGTGACGATCAACCGCTGAGCGAACCGGTAGCGCTGGGCGACATTTCCGACATCGCAGGCAAGTACACGTTCACCCAGATCGGGCAGACGGGTCGCATGCCCGGCGCCGCGTACCTGGCCGAACAACAGATACAGCGCCAGCAGCTCGGCGGTATACGACTTCGTCGCCGCGACCGATCGTTCCGGTCCGGCGAGCACGTCGACGTGGATCTCGGCAGCGGCGGCCAACTCGGAGCTCGGGTTGTTGGTCACGGCCACGGTCAACGCTCCCTGCTGGCGGGCGACCTCGACCGACTGCACCAGATCGGGCGAGCCGCCGGATTGGCTCACCGCGACGTGCAGCACGTCGCGCAGCTGCGGGCGGGCCCCGTATATCGTCATTGTCGACGGCGACACCAGGCCGGCCGGTAACCCGTGGACAACCTCGACGAGGTATTTGGCGTACAGGGCTGCGTAGTCACTGCTGCCGCGGGCAGCAAAGAGCACGAATCGTGGTGCGGCATCGGCGATCCGGGCTGCCGCCCCGGTGATCGGGTCGGCACCCTCGGTCAACAAGCGGCGCCACACCGCAGGTTGCTCGGCGATTTCTGCGGCCATCAGCCGACCCGGAGCGGTCATGGGCGACTGTCCGTGGCGGCGGGCCAGCGGCCGCCGTTCTCCCAGAAGTGCCGGATCTCCTCGAGCTGGCGGCCCTTGGTCTCTGGCGCACACCGATAGACGACACCGAAAGCAACCACGGCGAAAAACCCGAACACCGCGTAGGCGCCTGCGCCGCCGAGTGAATGCAGCATCGTCAGGAAGCCGGCGGCGACGATCGCGTTGGCCGCCAGGCTGGAGGTGAGCATCGTGCTCGACCCGATCGACCGCAGGCGGGACGGGAAACTCTCGCCGGCGTACACCCATACCATTGAGCCGAACCCGAAGCTGAACCCGATGATGAACAGCAGCACGCCGGCGAACCCCAATATGACGCTGGAGCCCTGAGCGAATACGGCGATCAGTACGACATCGGCGGCGATCATCATGGCAATGCCGGACAACAGGATTGGGCGCCGACCCAACCGGTCGACGAGAACCAACGCGGCACACACCGCCGCCAACCCGGCGAGCTGGACCAGTGCCGGTAGAGCCAGCAGCGCGAAATAGCCCTTGAAGCCCATGGCTTCGAATATCCGCGGGCTGTAGTAGATGATCGCGTTGATCCCGGTGATCTGGACGAGAAAGCCGAGGGTGATCACAAAGATGGTGGCGCGCAGGTACGGCCGCCGCAGCATCTCAGACACGCTGCCTTTAAGGCCACCGCTGCCTTCGCTCAGCGCGCGACCGATCTCGGCCAGCTCTGCCTCTATGTCGGCCCCGGGCTCCACTCGCAGCAGCGCCCGCCGGGCGTCGGCGACCCGGCCCTTGAGCAGGTACCACCGAGCGGTATCGGGCATGCGCAGCAACAACGGCAGCAGCAGCGTCGCGGGTACCATGGCCAGCCCCAGCATCAACCGCCAGCTGTGCGTACCGGCCAGCAGGTAACCGACCAAATAGCCGAGGATTATCCCGCTGATAGTGGCCAGCTGATAGGCGGCCAGCAACGATCCGCGCACCGCTGCCGGTGCCGACTCGGCCACGTATACCGGGACGACCACCACCGACACGCCGATAGTCAGACCGAGCAGCAATCGGGCCGCGAGCAGCATCGGCATCGACGCCGACGTCGCGCCCAGCAGCGCGAAAACCGTGTAGCCCACCAGGATCAGGATCATCGACTTCTTTCGCCCGATCGCATTGGCGAGCACGCCGCCACTGAGTGCTCCGGCGATCTGGCCGATCACCACCATCGTCGTCAGCAGTTCTTGCTGCGATGTTGTCAGGCCGAATTGGTCGGTGATGAACAGCAGTGCGCCGGCGATGCAGGAAAGGTCGTAGCCGTAGATGACGCCAACGCTGGCCGCGGTGAGCCCGACCAGTAATCCGCGTTGCGAGGGGCGCGTCAGTTGACCGGCACCTCATACAAGGCTTCAGTCACCTCAGAGACGGTGCCACAGCAAACTTGGGTGGTCAACCGTCCTGCCGGACCGCCCTAGTGTTGCGGCCGGCGATTCATCGAGCGCGCCACCATGATCAACCCGAATACGACGAGGGTGCCGACGACGGCGACGCCCACCCGCACCGGCAGCGCGTCGGTCGACGGCATGAGCCCCGCGGCCTCGGCCCGCCGGTCCGCGGCGCCGTCCGGCTTGGTCGCCATCAGCGCGGGGTCGGGTTCGATCAGCGTGCCGACCTGGGTACCCGCAGCGGTGCCGAAGCCGTAGTCCAGCAGGTGTGCTGCCTGTTCCCACGGTGCGATCGGCTGCCGGGTCCCATGCAGTAGCACCGCCATCAGCCGTCGGCCGTCGCGGTTGGCCGCGCCCACGAAGGTCTGGCCGGCGTCGTCGGTGTAGCCAGTCTTGCCGCCCAGTGCGCCCGGATATTTGTAGAGCAGCTGGTTGTCGTTTTCCAGCTGGTAGCCGGGGTGGTCGCCGTGTCCGGGGAAGTCGAAGGTGCGGGTCGCGACGATGTCGCTGAAGGTGGGGTTCTGCCATGCGTACCGGTAGAACAGGCCGATGTCATAGGCCGAGGTGCTCATGCCAGGCCCGTCCAGTCCCGACGGCGTCGCCACCCGGGTATCCCGCCCGCCCAGCTTGGCGGCCAGCACATTGATCTTCTCCAGCGCGGTTCCCATACCGCCGAGCTGCATGGCCAACGCGTGCGCGGCGTCGTTGCCGGAGTGCATCAGCAACCCGTGCAGCAGCTGATTGATCGTGTACGTGCCGCCGTCGTCGACGCCCACCTTGGTGCCCTCGGCGGCCGCGTCATCGGCGGTTCCGACGACCGACTTGTTGAGGTTGAACGCGTTGATCGAGGCCATCGCGACCAGCACCTTGATGATGCTGGCCGGGCGGTGACGCCCGTGTGGATCGCGGGCAGCGATTACAGCGCCGGTGTCCAGATCGACCACCAGCCATGCCTCGGCGGAGATGTCGCCCGGCACCGGTGGTGTGCCGGGTGCGGTGACGATGCCGCAGCCGCCCAGCGCCTCGCCGCCGACCGGCTTCGGCGGCACCGTCAGTGGCAGGGGCGGGTCACCGGCCTGGGGAACCTCCGAGGAGTCCACCGCGGGTGGGGTGGACACCTGGTACGGGCAAGCTGGCGGGCCGGCATTGGCTCCGGGGGCGGGCTCGGCCCTTCCAATCGGCACAGCCGTCGACAGACCCATCGTAGTCGGTCCGGCGACCATGAAAACCGCTGCTACCAGGCATGATGCGGAACGTAGGAAGCTCATCGTCTGTGCAGAGTAGGCGATCGGGGCCACCATTCGCGGGAGCCGCGCTGTGACCGGTGTGATAGAAGTTACTAACTGGGTTTACAGCTTGGTGGCTGCCAGGTCCACGTGAGCGACGGCCGGGAAGCTGATCGTGCCCATCCACAGCTTGCCGGCCGCCTCGACCAAACCGGTGACTGCGCCGAAGTCCGGATGCTCGCTGCGCAGGCCAGCGACGGCCGCACCGCTGTCGGGATCGAACGCGACCGCCCAGACCTCCGGCTTGATCTGCGGTTGCAGCCTATCGGGCAGTCGCCACACCAACTTCCGGATGATCGGGGCCCGCGGCAACATCCATTCCAGCGCGGCGTTCACCTGGGTAACCATCGCGGTCCAGATTCGGCCGTCGGCACCGGTGGAAAGGTTGTCGGGCATTCCGGGCAAGTTCACCGCCAACCGTGTCACCGATCCGGCCTGCGGCCCGGCCAGCCAGTACTTCGACAGCCGGCGCGGTTGGGTCTCTGCGAATACCAACGCTGACCCATCGACCGTCGGCGTCAACCCGTTGGCGAAGTACAGTCCGTCGACCAGCGTGGTGACGGTGCCGTCCGAGTCGAGCCGGAACAAGCCGCCGCGTGCGCCTGCCTGCACGATCGGGGCGGTATAGTTCTCGAATCCAAAGTCGCACGTCGACTCGGTGAAATAGATTGTGCCGTCCGGTGTCTCGGTGACGTTCGAGCAGAACTTGAGCCGTCTGCCGGCGACCGATTCGACAAGCACGTCCAGCGTGCCGCTGGTCGAGTCGAGGGCGAGCAATCCACGATGGCTGTCGCAAATTAGTACCCGGCCGTCTCGAGCGATGTGCAGACCGAGTGGTCGCCCGCCAGTGTCGGCAATGACTGTGGGCTCGCCGCCGTCGGTTGGAATCCGCACAATGCGCCCGTCCTCCAGACCCGTCCACAATTGGCCGGCCGTGTCGACTACGACATCCTCGGGCCCGTTCCCAGGGAGCGGGACGACGGTAATACTCGGCGTCGGCATGTCCGGCAACGGGTCGACCGGTGGCGGCTGCCACCGGACCGGGTCGATCTGTGGTTTGCGCACCATGCCAGGGACTTTAGAGCCGCGCTTGGGTCTCCGTGAGCACAGCGGTGTGTGCAGATTAGGCGATCGGCCGCCGGATTCCGGGGACCCGGCCCGACTTCGAGTTCGGTCACGATGGCCGCATTTGACAGTGTCACCAAACTATATGACACTGTCATTTAACTATGGAGTCACTGCTGACGCTGTCCGAATTCGCCGCCGCCGCCGCCAACGCGGTGCAGGCGTCCGGCGCCGTGCCCGAGAATCGCCAGGCGAAGCCGATTCCGGCCGAGCGGATGGTTCGCTACTACACCGCCAGGGGATTGCTGCCCCGACCTGGCACTCGCGGACGAGCGCTGACCTACGGGCGCACTCACCTGCTGCGATTGGTCGCCATCAAACGGCTGCAAGGCCAGGGCCTGTCGCTCGATGAGATCGCCGAGCGTCTGGAGGGCCTGGCGCCTGCGGAGCTGGAGTCCCTGGCCGCGATCCCGGCGAGCGCGATGCCGGCCGACCTGGGTGACCCCGAGACTGCACCCGGCCCGTCTCGCGCGGCCGGTCGTTTCTGGGAGACGACTCCCGAGACTCGGCTGCCCCAAGGACCCGCCGCCGAGGAGTCCGGGGTAACCAACCTGCGGGCCATCCGCCTATCCGACACTGTCACGTTGGTGATCGACGGGACTGAAGTTCACCTGCCTGCGCTCGACACCCTGCGGGGCGCCGCCGCACCACTGCTGGACCTGCTCGCCGCCACCGCCGACGACACCCCAAATTCAGGGAAGGACCACCACCAATGAATGCTCAGCTACTGCCTCTTCTCACCGCCGAACCCGCACCTTCGACGGGCCGGCCGACCTGCGGCGAGCTGAGCTCGGCTACCGGCGAGTGGCTGCCATTGAAGGCGGTGAGCGTCGAAACCGACATTGTCGGCATGACCGCAAACCTCAACCGTGCGGCAGCGTTTCATCAACACCGGCGATACGGCGATCGAGGCCACCTACGTGTTCCCGCTGCCGGCGCCCGCGGCGGTGACCGATTTCGTCGCGTCCCTGGCGGGACGGCGGGTGGTCGGCGTGCTGAAGGAGCGCGGCCAGGCGCGGGTGGACTACGAGCAGGCCTTGGTCGCCGGGCAGCGCGCCGCGATAGTGGAGGAGGACCGCTCCGACGTGTTCTCGGTGCGGGTGGGCAACCTCGGGCCCGGCGAAGAGGCGACCATCGAGCTGCGACTGACAGGCCCGCTGGCGTTCGAGGACGGCGAGGCCACGTTCCGCTTCCCGCTGGTGGTCGCTCCGCGATACACCACCGGAACCCCGCTCCCTGGTGACCAGACCGGCGCCGGTTTGGCGTGCGACACCGATGCCGTGCCCGACGCGTCAAGGGTGACCCCGCCTCGGCTGGCGGACGGCGACGATCGTCCCGACCTGCAGATATCGCTGACGCTCGATGACGGCGGGCTGGATGTGTCGGAGCTGCGGACCTCGCTGCCCACCGCCGTCACGGAGTCATCACCGGACGGCTCGACCCGATTACTGGTCGAGCCGGGTGCGCGAGCCGACCGCGATTTTGTGCTGCGCTTCTGCGTTGACCGCACCGAACTGTCGTCGTGCGCGCTGCTGGTCCCCGACACCGAGGGTGACGAGGCTACCTGGTCGGTGACGGTGGTGCCGCCCGCCGAGACGGCCAGCAACCCGCGCGACGTCGTCGTCGTGCTGGACCGCTCCGGGTCGATGGATGGCTGGAAGATGATCGCCGCGCGGCGGGCGGCGGGACGCATCGTGGACATGCTCGACGCCGGTGACCGGTTCTGCGTCCTGGCTTTCGACAACCAGGTTGATACACCCACCGACCTACCCGCCGGTCTCGTCGAAGCTTCCGACCGCAACCGCTTTGCCGCGGCGTCGTGGCTGGGTTCACTGAACGCTCGGGGCGGGACCGAGATGGCAGAGCCGCTGCATCAAGCCGTCGAGATGATCGCCGCCATTGGCGAACGCCGCCAGCCGAGCGTGATCCTGGTGACCGACGGCCAGATCAGCGGCGAGGACCACCTGTTGGGGTCGCTTGCGCCGCTGATCGGCCAGACCCGCGTCTACTGCGTGGGCGTCGACCGTGCCGTCAATGCCGGCTTCCTCGATCGTCTCGCTCGTCTGGGCAACGGACGAGCCGAGCTGGTCGAATCGGAGGATCGCCTCGACGACGTGATGACGCGGTTGGCTCGGACCATCGGGCGTCCGTCGTTGACCGACATCCGGGTCAGCGCCGAAGGAGTCGAGATCATCGACGGCACCGTGACGCCCAACCGGCTGCCCGATGCCTTTGCCGGTCTGCCCTGCGTGATCTCAGGGCGCTACCGGCGCTCCGAAAGCCAACCCTCTGCCGCCAGGTTCCGCGTCGAAGGCGGCGCCCCGTCCGGCCCCTTTGCCAAGGTTGTGCCGGCCCGGCTGGTGACAGCCGCGGCCGCCGTGCGGACGATCTGGGCCCGCGCCGTCGTGCGGGACCTGGAGGACGCATATGCGTCCGGGGGAGCGCAGGCGGCGCTGGCCTCGCGCCTGGTGGCCCACTCCATTCGGTTCGGGGTGCTGTCGCGGTTCACCGCGTTCGTGGCCATTGACCCGGAACGCACGGACGCCGGCCCGCTCGTCGAGCTTGTGCAACCGGTCGAGGAGCCCTCCGGATGGGCGGCCGCGAGCTATGCGGCGGCTCCTCCGCCGATGATCGCACGAGCGCTACGGAGTGCTGCTCCTGCTGCTGTTCCTGGGATGCCTATCGGTTATGCGGCACCTCCTCCGCATCCCGCAAGGCCGCGGCCCCTAAAGAAACTGCTCAAGCAGGTGGAGAAGGGAACCCAGGTTCGGCGCTCCGGACTCGACCGCGTGCTCGAAGAGCTGACGCTGCATCGCGGCGCGACGCACGATCCCGGCTTGCGCTCCGCGCTCGACCGGCTTTGCACCGCGCTGTCACGGTTTTTGCAGAACCCCAGCGCGGCACGGGCTCGGGAGGTGCTGGTGGCCGTCGAAGCGGTCAAACGGGTCCTCACCGCTGCCGAAAGACCGGCCACCAAGCGACGATTCTGGGAGTAGCCCGCCTAGAAGCGCCCGGGGACTTCGGTGAGCACACTGCGCAGCACGGATTCGATGGTGTCGAACTCGGCCTGACCGCTGATCAGCGGCGGAGCCAGCTGGATGACGGAGTCGCCGCGATCGTCGGTGCGGCAATACAGCCCGGCCTCGAACAGTGCCGAGGACACCTGGCCGAGCAGCGATGAGCGTTCCTCGTCGGTGAAGGTCTGTTTGGTCGCCTTGTCCTTGACCAGTTCGATGCCGAAGAAATATCCCTCGCCGCGGACATCGCCGATGATGGGCAGGTCATACAGCTTCTCAAGGGTGGCGCGCAACGCGGGTGAGTGCTGTTTGACGCGGTCATTGAGACGTTCGCGCTCGAAGATGTCCAGGTTGGCCAGCGCGACGGCCGCCGACACCGGGTGGCCGCCAAAGGTGTAGCCGTGCCGGAACATCGTGGCGCCGTCGTTGAACGGCTCGAACAACCGGTCGCTGGCGATCATCGCGCCCAGCGGTGAGTAGCCCGACGTCATCCCCTTGGCGCAGGTGATCATGTCGGGCACGTAGCCGAAGTCATCGCAGGCGAACATCGACCCGATCCGGCCAAAAGCGCAGATCACCTCATCAGAGACCAACAGCACGTCGTACTCGTCGCAGATCTCACGCACCCGCTCGAAATAGCCGGGAGGAGGCGGGAATGAGCCACCGGCGTTCTGCACCGGCTCCAGAAACACCGCGGCGACGGTATCCGGCCCTTCGAATTCGATGGCCTCGGCGATCCGGTCGGCGGCCCACTGCCCAAATGCCTTGGCGTCGTTATGAAATGGTTCGGGCGCGCGGTAGAAGTTGGTGTTGGGCACCCGGAAGCCGCCCGGGGTCACCGGCTCGAACGGCGCCTTGTACAGCGGCAGCCCGGTGATCGCCAGCGCACCCTGGGTGGCGCCGTGGTAAGCGATGGAGCGCGAGATGACCTTGTGTTTGCCGGGTTTGCCGGTGAGCTTGAAGTACTGCTTGGCCACCTTCCACGCGGTTTCGACGGCCTCGGTGCCGCCGCTGGTGAAGAACACCCGGTTCAAGTCGCCCGGGGCGTAGTGCGCGAGGCGTTCGGCGAGCTCGATCGCGGTCGGGGTAGCATATCCCCACAGCGGGAAGAACGCCAATGTGCCGGCTTGCCGGGCCGCGGCCTCGGCGAGTTCGGCGCGGCCGTGACCGACCTGCACCGTGAACAGGCCGGACAGCGCGTCCAGGTAGCTTTTGCCGCGGTCGTCGTAGATGGTGACACCCTCGCCGCGAGTGATGATCGGCGGTGTGATGCCCGCGCCGTGCCGGGCGAAATGCAACCACAGATTCTGAGTCATTGGGGTCTTTCTGAGGGTCGTTGTGCCCGCCGAGCGTAACGCTAGGCTCGGGCCATGACCTCAACGCAGGTCACCGAGTTCGAAGCCCTGCGACCGCATCTCATGGCGGTCGCCTACCGGGTGACCGGCACCGTGGCCGACGCCGAGGACGTCGTCCAGGAGGCCTGGCTGCGCTGGGATGCGCAGGACAAGGCGATCATCGACCTGCGCGCCTGGCTGACCACCGTTGTGAGCCGGCTCGGCCTGGACCGGTTGCGGTCGGCTGCGCACCGGCGGGAGACCTACACCGGCCACTGGTTGCCCGAACCGGTTGTCACCGGTTTCGACGACGCCGATCCACTGTCTGCCGTGGTGGCCGCCGAAGATGCCCGGTTCGCGGCAATGGTGGTGCTGGAGCGACTCAGCCCGGACCAGCGGGTCGCGTTCGTGCTGCACGACGGGTTCGCCGTCCCGTTCGCCGAAGTGGCCGACGTGCTGGGCACCAACGAGGCCGCGGCCCGTCAGCTGGCGTCGCGGGCCCGCAAGGCCGTCGCCGCGGAGCCCCCGCCGGAGCCGGATCCCACCCACAACGAGGTGGTCGGCAAGTTGATGGCCGCCATTGCCGAAGGCGACCTGGACGCCGTGGTGGCGCTGCTGCATCCCGACGTGACCTTGGTCGGCGACGCGAATGGCAAGGCGTCGACGGCGGTTCACGTCATCCATGGGCCGGACAAGGTGGCCCGGTTCATGCTCGGCCTCGCCCGCCGCTACGGCCCGGCGTTCTTCACCGCGAATCAGCTGGCATTCATCAACGGCGAACTGGGCGCCTACACGGCGGGCAGCCCGGGTGGCGACGGGCATTGGGCGATGTCGCCGCGGATAACCGCCATGACGGTGCGAGACGGGAAGGTCTGCGCCATCTGGGATGTCGCCAACCCGGACAAGTTCACCGGGTCTCCGCTGCGTGAGCTGGCTCGCTAAGCTCGCTAGCCCAGGGAATGCGGCAGGCGTCACCGGAATTGAAACCCTGCTCGGTGATGCCCAGCGCTGCGTTCACCCGCGCGCGCATGTTCTCCAACCCGATCTGGTAGGTCAGCTCGATCACTCCGGCATCGCCGAAGCGAGCGCGCAGGTCGGCGACCTGCTCGTCGGTAACGGTGTGCGGATCGCTGGTCATCGCGTCGGCATAGGCGATGGCCGCGCGCTCGTCGTCCGTGTAAGCCGGTGAGGTGGCGTAGCTGTCGATGTCCTTGAGTCGTTCCACGTCGAGGCCATCCAGGCGCTGCAGCATGGATCCGAAGTCGACGCACCACGAGCAGCCGATGGTGCGCGCGGTCCACAACACCGCCAGCTCACGCACGCTGGCCGGCAGTTTTCGCGACGCCCGCTGAATCAGGGTCTCGTGCACAGCGCTGGCGACCAGAAGGGGCCGGTGATGCGCGACGACGGCGAACGGCTCGGGGACTTCGCCATAGCGCCGCTTGGCAACCCGGTACATAGCGCGAGTCAGCAGGCCGGCGCGCTTCGGGGGTAAGGGCTCGATGCGGGTTTTCTGTGTCATACCCGTCAGACGAGACGGGTTGCCAGAGTGTGACGGGCGGTTCATTTGCAACCCAAGAAAGTCCTTACAGCAGCCGTGATCTAGAAATGCTGGGTTGTGCCGAACGTCGGCCGGCCAGCCACCCCGCGCCGCAAAGCTGTGGTCCGCTAGCCGGACCGACCCCTTGCACATAATCGCGCGCCGGGTATGCGATTCGGGAAGCCTCTCGCGAGCCGGTGGTCGACTACGCCGCTGAATGTCTCGACGCACCGTCGGCGCAACGGAGGTCGTCTGGAGGAACCATGGCCGCCACCAAAGCCGACAAGCCCAGCCGAGGCGAATCGTCGCCCGCCCCAACCATCACCGCCGTACGCGGCGGCGTCGTCGTGGGCACCGGCTTCCTACCCGACCACAATGTCACCGTCAGGATCACTCGCCCCGGGGAGGACATCAGCGACTACCTCACCTACACCACAGACCGTAACGGCTACCTGCACGCCGATCTGCCCGCCACCGCCCTGGGAGGGATGCTGCGCATCGCCGCTACCGACCATCGCCCCGATCCCGACGGCGCTTGCGGCCGGCTCTGGAGCAACACCTACACCCTCAGCGTTCGTGATACTTAACCGGCGCCGCCGTTTGTGGCCACGAATGCGGGCCAGCACTGCGGATCGGTTGCGCGCAAACGCATTTCGTTGATCAACCAATGCAGCGCCCCGTCGCCGCCGTCGCTGACGAGATGGCTGATCCGCGGATAAAGCCGCTCCACGATCTCGCGGAGGTCGTCGACAGAGCCGGTTTCGTGCACCTCGCCCCACGGCCCGGCCATGCGACGCAGGGCGGCGCTACGATCGCCCGGCTTCCCGCGATTCTTCCGTGCAAGCGGATTGACGACGACGCCTAGATACATACGGACATCACCGACGTGGGCTCGTCGCATCCCATTAAATGCTCGTCCGGGACTGCGGCGCTCCATGGGGATTACGCGCGCAATCGAAGAATGGTACCTGCGACGTCTTCGTCGTCGTGCAGCACAGGGGCGCGGAGCGTTCTCCGGGTTCGCGTCATCTTCCCGTCGCGAACCAGCCCAGGGCGGAAGCAAGCACCGAGCAGGCCAGGAATGCCGCCAGGGCCAATGGACGGGCGACGGCCTTGGGCTCCGGTCGCTCCCGCAGCGGGTCGATGGCGAGGCGGGCACCTGCGTAGCCTGTCAGTGCGAAAGCGAAGATCGTCCCGCGCGGAGTGCCAACGGCGAGCAGCGCCGCCGACCCGCCCAGCAATACCAGCGCGGAGGCGAGTTCAAGCAGCTGGACCGGATACCGTCGCTGCCGGCAACCGGTGTGATCGGGCAGGCGTAGACCGAGCCAGCCATCGCTGCGTCGCCCGGAGCAACAACCGTTGAGCAGGCAGCCCACCCTGGTGAAGATCATCCCGACGAGAATCGTGAACGTCGCGCCGTCCCAAAACGCCGCGAATGGAAGCCGGAGCGCGGCGACGACGACCGGCGAGAGCACCAGGGCGAGCACCAGACCGCCATAGAGCGTCATGCCGCCGTCGGAGTATCGCCAGATGCGGCGGGGGTCGCGCCGATAGATCGCCCAGTGGTCGAGCACGAACCAGATGCGGGCACCCGCAACCGCCGGCGCAAACATGATCAGCGCAGCGACGGCTGCCGGCGTGCGGTGCATCCCCAGGCTCGGCCCAACCGCATACATGACATAGAAGCCGCACACCAGGCCCAAGTAGAGCAGCGCTGGATAGCTCCAGATGGGCACCCCGCGCACGCTGAATAGAACTCTGCGCACCCGACTACTGCCCGGGAGTAGCGATGAGTGAAGCGCCGGTAAGTGCCGCCCCCGCGAGTATCGCCACGTCGGCGAGGTTGAACACCGGCCATCGGCCGATAGCCACGAAATCTACGACGGCTCCACGAAATATCCGGTCGCTCAGGTTGCCCGACGCCCCGGCCAGCGCAGCCGCGACCCCAGTCACAACGAGCGTGTTCTCGTGTAACGCCGGCGCGCACAGCAGCGCCATCACCGCGCAAGCCACGGCCGCGACCCACAGCATGACCAGCGCGCGCAGCGAGGTGCCGCGGGTCAGGAGCGGACGCTTAGTGAGCACAACGCGCACGAAGCGGTGATGGCCGAAGGTGAGTTGACGAACGGCGAGCTCCTTAGTCGCGCGGTCAGCCGCGACGATCACCCCTGCCAATAAGAGGACGTGCACGATCTCAACTCCTGCGACGCTTGGCGCTCAACGCCAACACTCTTCACATACAGCGCGTATCCCCGCCGGCGAATCTTGGTGGCCCGTAAGCCGTAGCGTTCCAGGGCCCGTCTCGCCGGGCGGTGAAGCGAGCCCGTGTGGGCGACGATAGACGGGAACCCACGGCGCTGCGCGAGCAGCTCAGCGTGGTAGCCGAGCGTTGACGCGACGTCGCGCCGGCGGGCGTGGGGAGCGACCGCGATCGTGCCGACGTAGTACGCCCGCCGCGGCGGTCGCGGCGTGGCGGCGATCAACGGCGGCAGCGCCGCGAAGATTAGTGGCCAGCGGCGCGCGTTCACGTACCGAAGGCCCTTACGCAGCAACGCCCCATGGAGCCGATAACGGTCGCGCGCCGGAAAGCCGATCAGGACGCCGGCGAGTCTCCCGTTCAGCTCGGCAACGATGGCGTGCTCGAAACTCGCCGAGTGACCCGGCATTCGCCACAATTGCTCGATGGCCGCGCGCGCACGGAGTTCGGACCCGGCCACCGAGATATACGCCTGCGGCGCGGCCTCGAAAACGAGGCCGGCCACCTGATTGTCCGGGCGCGCCCGGCGAACCACGACTTCGGGCGCTGGGAGCACCGGGGGCGGGCCCGAGTACGCCGGAGCGGCAGGCCCGTCACTGGCCAGAGACACGACGCGCTTCGTGGCTACCCTGCCTTACATCCCGGGGCTAGTTAATTCTCAACCAGTTGATTCCGTTCGGGTGCGTTCTGACAACTATGCGGTCCGCTGAACGGACCGCACTCTTGCCGGCGTTCAGCGCGAGAACATCAGCGCGCGCTTGACCTCCTGGATCGCCTTGGTCACTTCGATGCCCCGGGGACAGGATTCGGTGCAGTTGAACGTGGTCCGGCACCGCCACACCCCGTCGACCTCGTTGAGGATCTCGAGGCGCTCTGCGGCGGCCTCGTCACGGCTGTCGAAGATGAAGCGGTGCGCGTTGACGATGGCCGCCGGGCCGTAGTACTGGCCCTCGCTCCAGAACACCGGACAGCTGGTGGTGCAGCACGCGCACAGGATGCACTTGGTGGTGTCGTCGTAGCGGGCCCGGTCGGTAGGGCTCTGGATCCGCTCGCGGGTCGGGGGGTTACCGGTGGTGATCAGGTAGGGCTTGATCGCGCGGTAGGCGTCGAAGAACGGCTCCATGTCGACCACCAGGTCCTTCTCCACCGGCAGCCCGCGGATCGGTTCGACCGTGATCGTCAATGTTTTTCCAGGCTTGTTCGGCTTTTTCTTGGGCAGCAGGTCGCGCATCAGCACCTTGCAGGCCAGCCGGTTGACGCCGTTGATGCGCATGGCGTCAGACCCGCACACCCCGTGGGCGCAGGATCGCCGGAAGGTCAGCGTGCCGTCCAGGTAACCCTTGATGTAGATCAGCAGGTTGAGCAGCCGGTCGCTCGGCAGGCAAGGCACCCGGAAGCTTTGCCAGCCACCGGTTTCCGCGAAGGCATCGGGGTCGTCAGGGTTGAACCGGGCGATCTTCACGGTCACCATCACTGCGCCCTCGGGGATCGGCGGCAGGGGCGGTTCCACCCTTGGCTCGACGGTATCGCCTACGGCCATCAGTACTTCCGTTCCTTGGGTTCGTAGCGTGTCTGCACGACGGGTTTGAAGTCCAGCGCGATGTCGCTCAGCAGATCGGTGCCCTGCTTGTAGGCCATGGTGTGGCGCATGTAGTTGACGTCGTCCCGGTTCGGATAGTCTTCGCGGGCGTGGCCGCCGCGGGACTCCTTGCGATTCAAAGCGCCGACCACGGTGACTTCGGCCAGCTCTAGCAAAAAGCCCAGCTCGATGGCTTCCAGCAAGTCGCTGTTGTAGCGTTTTCCCTTGTCGTGCACGGTGATTCGGGAGTAACGCTCCTTGAGCGCGTGGATGTCGGTGAGCGCCTGCTTCAGTGTCTCCTCGGTGCGGAACACGGCGGCGTTGTTGTCCATCGTCTGCTGCAGCGCCCCGCGGATATCGGCGACACGTTCGTTGCCGTGCTCGGAGAGGATGTCGGCCACCCAGCCGACGACCATCGCCGACGGGTCCGGCGGCATATCGGTGAAGTCGTGGCCCCGCGCGTAGCCGGCGGCGGCGATGCCGGCCCGGCGGCCGAAGACGTTGATGTCCAGCAGTGAGTTGGTGCCCAGCCGGTTGGCGCCGTGCACCGACACGCACGCGCACTCGCCGGCCGCGTACAGGCCCGGGACGGTAGAGGTGTTATCCCGCAACACCTGTCCGGTGACCGTGGTCGGGATGCCGCCCATCACGTAATGGCAGGTGGGGTAGACCGGGACCAGCTCCTTGACCGGGTCCACGCCGAGGTAGGTGCGGGCGAACTCGGTGATGTCGGGCAGCTTGGACTCCAGTACATCCTCGCCGAGGTGGCGGACGTCGATGTAGACGTAGTCCTTGTGCGGGCCGGCGCCACGGCCCTCCAGGACTTCCAGCACCATCGAGCGCGCGACGATGTCACGTGGTGCCAGGTCGACGATCGTGGGGGCGTAGCGCTCCATGAAGCGTTCGCCCTCGCCGTTGAGCAGCCGGCCGCCCTCGCCGCGCACGGCCTCGGAGATCAGGATGCCCAGGCCGGCCAGGCCGGTCGGATGGAATTGATGAAACTCCATGTCCTCCAACGGAAGTCCCTTGCGGAAGACGATGCCGATGCCGTCGCCGGTCAGCGTGTGTGCGTTGGAGGTCGTCTTGTACATCCGGCCCGAACCACCGGTCGCGATCACGATGGCCTTGGCGTGGAAGACGTGGATCTCGCCGGTGGCCAGCTCGTAGGCGACCACCCCGGTGGCCACCGGACCGCTCGGCGTCTGGGTGAGCACCAGATCCAGCGCATAGAACTCGTTGAAGAACTCCACGTCGTGCTTGACGCAGTTCTGGTAGAGCGTCTGCAGGATCATGTGGCCGGTGCGGTCCGCCGCGTAGCAGGCCCGGCGCACCGGGGCCTTGCCGTGGTCGCGGGTGTGCCCGCCGAAGCGGCGCTGGTCGATGCGGCCCTCGGGGGTGCGGTTGAACGGCATCCCCATCTTCTCCAGGTCGAGCACCGCGTCGATGGCTTCCTTGCACATGATCTCCACGGCGTCCTGGTCGGCGAGATAGTCGCCGCCCTTGACGGTGTCGAAGGTGTGCCATTCCCAGTTGTCGTCTTCGACGTTGGCCAGCGCGGCGCACATGCCACCCTGCGCGGCGCCGGTGTGGCTCCGAGTGGGGTAGAGCTTGGTCAGCACCGCGGTGCGCACGCGGGGGCCGGCCTCGACGGCTGCCCGCATTCCGGCACCGCCCGCGCCGACGATCACCACGTCGTATCGGTGTTGCTGGATCACCCGGGTCGCCTTTCAGGAGATGTTCGGGTCGAAGGTCACAATCACGTAAGTGCCCAGCACCAACGTGAAGCCCATCGCCAACAGCAGCAGGCTGTTGAGCCAGAACCGTGTGGCGTCTCTGCGGCTGTAGTCGTCGATGATGGTGCGCAGGCCGTTGCCCCCGTGCAATTGCGCCAGCCACAACAGCGCCAGATCCCAAAATTGCCAGAACGGCGACGCCCAGCGCTGCGCCACGAAGTTGAAGTCGAGGCGGTAAACGCCGTTGTCCCACATCAGCATGATGAACAGGTGCCCGACCGCCAGGAACACCAGCGCGACGCCGGAAAACCGCATGAACAGCCAGGCAAACTTCTCGAAGTTGGGAATGCCGGCCCGGCGCCGCGGCGACCGGGGATTGTCCAGGCTGGCGGGGCGGTCGTGGCTACGCTGACGCACCGGCGCTATCTGGCCGCGGCCGAGCTGAAGGTCGGGGCTGCTCATCGGAAGTGCTCCCACATGTGGATGCCAATTACCACGCCCGCCGGAACCAAGAGCAGCAGGAAGACGATGCCGACCACCCACCACATCAGCCGCTGGTAGCGGGGGCCCTGCGACCAGAAGTCGATCAGGATGATCCGGATCCCGTTAAGTGCGTGGAAAAGCACCGCGGCGACCAGGCCGAACTCCATCAGGCCGACGATCGGCGTCTTGTAGGTCGCGAGCACCGCGTTGTAGGTCTGCGGGCTCACCCGCAGCATCGCGGCGTCCAGAACATGGACAAACAGGAAGAAGAAGATCGTCGCGCCACTGATGCGGTGCAGCACCCACGACCACATGCCGGGATCTCCCCGGTACAGGGTGCGAGGTGGTCGCCGCTTGCGCGATGATGCCGGTGCTGTAGCCGGATCCACGGTTGTCGCCGTTGTCCTCACCGCCTTCGTTGTCGCGTAGACACTAGCCGGGCAATCGAGCTTAACGTGGCAGCAATGCATGCGGTACTGATCAGTCTGATCGAGATCGTGCGGCGTGTCGGGGTTAGGGTGTCCTTCTTAGCCGGTCTATCGGTGAGGAGGATTGCGAGATAGCTGACATCGATTGGAATGCGCTGCGGGACAAGGCAACCCAGGCGGCAGAGGGAGCGTATGCGCCCTATTCGCGATTCTCTGTGGGCGCGGCCGCGGTGGTCGACGACGGCCGCGTGGTCACCGGATGCAATGTGGAAAATGTCTCATATGGCCTTGGTCTCTGTGCCGAATGCGGCGTGGTGTGTGCCCTGCATTCGACCGGCGGCGGCCGATTGGTCGCGCTGGTGTGTGTCGACGCGCGTGGTTCGCTGCTGATGCCGTGCGGACGATGCCGTCAGGTGCTGCTCGAGCACGGCGGCCCCGAACTGCTGATCGACCACCTGGACGGGCCGCGCCGGCTTGCCGAGCTGCTGCCCGATGCCTTCGGCCCCGACGACCTGGCCCGGGAACCTTCTTGACTGACGTTGCATTCGACGCGCCGACGGTGATCAGGACCAAGCGGGACGGCGGTCGGTTGTCCGATGCCGCCATCGACTGGGTCATCGACGCCTACACCGACGGCCGGGTGGCCGATGTACAGATGGCGGCACTGTTGATGGCGATTGTTTTGCGCGGCATGGACCACCGCGAGATCGCCAGATGGACGGCGGCGATGCTGGCATCCGGTGAGCGGATGGATTTCAGCGATCTGCGATTAACGACCGTGGACAAGCACTCCACCGGTGGGGTCGGGGACAAAGTCACACTGACGGTGGTGCCCGTCGTCGTCGCCTGTGGCGGCGCGGTGCCGCAGGCGGCCGGCCGTGGGCTCGGGCATAGCGGCGGCACCCTGGACAAGCTGGAATCCATCGCCGGGTTCACCGGGGGGCTGTCCAACCAGCGGGTGCGCGAACAACTTCGCGACGTCGGCGCGGCGATATTCGCCGCGGGTCAGCTGGCGGCGGCCGACGCCAAGC
>Ga0307479_10002067_pt1 | contig 18284 bp, 16 predicted proteins | sample atmos_gasesECM4C_FD_203743 | JGI IMG/M metagenome (GOLD analysis project Ga0307479, IMG submission 203743) | Hardwood forest soil microbial communities from Morgan-Monroe State Forest, Indiana, United States - atmos_gasesECM4C_515 | ecosystem: Environmental > Terrestrial > Soil > Temperate... | reverse complement strand
TGTGCTTGTTGCTGACTACGCTGCACCTCGCTGGGAGCGTCCGGAGGCACGCTGTTTGTGTCTGCAGGTCGAGCCGTCGGTACAGGCGCTAAGGGAGCCTGTGAGGGATCAGGTCGTGTTGAGCCGGACTGCGTGTCTTGCGAAGCTGTGTCCTGCTGCGTTCTGGCATTGGAGTCTTGCGCGGATTGCGCGCTCTGGGGTGCAGCCGTGGCGGTCTGGGCAGCGACGTACTGCGGCACATTGCACAATAACGCCGACAAGCTAATAGCCAGACTGCGACAGCCAATTTGCTTCAGGGTCATAACTGCTCCGATGCCTTCCGATCAATGACGTAGGCTCTCATCAAGAGATGCCAAAGGAGAGCTGCGGGTTAGCCGCAGAGCAGCTTCTAAGCTCCTGAGCGAGCAAATCAGACATCGAGCTGTTTTTTCGCGCTCTGAGAAGGAGACAAGCCTGACTGCTGGATCCTGCCGCTGGACGGAAATAGAAAACTGCACAACTTAGCAGCCTAGGTGCTTAGTAGCTTAGAAGCTATTTCGTTTGTAACTTTTGCGCTTTCACGATCTCCGTGGAGAATGCATTCTGCGGGGTTTCGTCGCTTCCTACATTCAAAACGCGTTGAACGTCCGCCTCTTTGTCGACCAGGTTGGTCAGCCGATTCTTCAAATAGGTCCAAAGGTTGGGAATGTTGGTGTCGTACCAGCAGGATTCGTACATGCGTGGCGATAAGCCGCAAAGCATGCGGAAGCCGGTGTGTACCAGATGCGGAGAAACCAGCATCGCCGCTGCCAGTCGATGATTTCCTTCAAGAATGGTAAGCGGCTGCTCTTCATCGACTCCGATCAGGAGCACTGCCGAGTTTACGGAATCGCGCTGCAGGCGATAGCGCAGGAGCTGGATTTTGGAAAATGCCGGATCGCTTTTTGTAATAGCCGACTCGCGTATGCGCTTAACGATTTCGCTAAGCAGAAAGCTGCCGTTGGAGATCTTGCGCCAATGCGCGCGCGGAAAAACGCGAATGCGCTTCAGATCGCCGGCATCGATTTCCGCTTCGTGCCAGATAGTGTCCTTTGGGAGTTCGCGCCACATGTGCCCGCGACGGCGATAAAGCAGAGCGCGGCGAATGGAGTTTTGTGCCTCATCCGCCAGATCGGGATCCAGAACGATGCTCTCAAACTCTTCCCGATCGCGATCGTATTCCTTCTGGTAAAACTCGTTCTTCAGAAACTCGGCAATCACTTCCGCTTCGGTGATGCGGCGCTTGAGAATCATGCGGCCTCCTTCCACCGTAAACTTTGGAGGGAACGCAAAAATGGGAGTGAAACCACGAGCAGCATCAGCACTTTCAGCCAAATCTGCACCATGATTACCTGTCGCAAATCGGAGTGGAACATGTAAATCGCAAGTACGATGGCGCCGCTGAACAGCAATTGCAGCCAGCCTGTATTCGCAATCTTGCGAGACATCTCATAGGTAATAAGCACCATAGCTACGGCATAAAGCGCTGTTGAAATCGCATAAAGACTCAGCAGAGACTCAGCCGAATGAAATCCTTCGCCGAAGACCAGGTGCATCACGAATCCAGGGAAAACAGCCAACACCAGGATGAAGCCGATGCACATCAGCAAAACGATGGCAAGCGGCACTCCCAGCACGTGAGCTTTGCGGGGCTCCTCCTCGCTGGATGCGGCGCTGACGGGAAACATCGCGCTCACTACTTGCCAGGAAGCGAAATACAGCAGGCGTCCCACCAGGGCAACTGCCGCATAGAGTCCGGCGAGCTCGGAGGCAAAAAAGTGCTTCACCAGAATGATGTCAACGTTATTGATGATTACCTGACCGATGAAAAAGACGATGGCCTGCATTCCTTCACCGAAGGAGGCGGGAATGCAGTCGCCGACAGGGCCTATCTCAGCGACTTCATCTTCAGGCACCTTGCGCGCGCCGGGAAGAAGCGTTGCCGCGATGATAGAGGCGGACAGGGCGCCGACCACCCCGAAGATTCCATAACCGAGTTCGACCAGCACGATCGCAATGGCCAGCTTTGAGGCAGCCTCAAAAATGTAATTTCGAGAAAGTGACCCAAAACGGCACCAGCCCTGCATGTTTCCACGCTTGACGCCCAATTGGTTGTAGAAGGCCATTGCAATCGCAAGCACGGCAATGACCCAGGCATTGGGCATCCGCAAGTACGCCGAGATCGGCTTTTGCGCAATCACAAGCAACAGCGCCACCGCAACGCCCACCTGCCAGGCCTGCCGGCTCATACTTCGATATACAGAGAGTTTTGCCGGCGGGCTATCGTTGCGCGCCACAAACTTGGCGCAGACCAATTGGAACGAAAGGCTGATGCAGGAGAGCAGCATCAACAGCGTGACTATGGCAGCCGCTTGTGAGAACAGCGCTGGGCCGAGAAGACGCGCCATGATCACGTTAAAGAGGAAGTTGAGGCCGGAAACAAAAGCGGAACCTAGCAGCAGTATCAGGCTACCGCTCAAGAGTACGGAGGCCGGAGTCTTCAAACGTCTTTCACTCCAGTGAGAGCGCAGGCCTTCCCGAAGTGGCAATGGAATTGTGGTCTGTTCAGAGCTCATGAATGCGAGGCGATCTGCTCCCAGTGTTGCTGCTTTGGATGTAGAAATTTTGCGGTTGGGTGCCCAGCTTAGGCAGCCAACCGGTCAGGAGTGGATGCGTCGCGATAAGCAGGAACCTGTCGCATTGCGTTCGGCAGGAACCCGGAGAAACTGCGAGCCGCATCGGTGGACGTCTGGTAAATCTCAAACAGGCGATCCGTGCGCGTGAGTTCGAGCACCATGGCTGCCTGCGGAGAGAGTGACGCCAGTTTCAGATCGCCGTCACGCTTCATCACCTCAGAAACGCAATGCAGCAACATCTCCACCCCAGCGGCATCGAGCTGCTTCACGAGTGAAAGATCGAAGACCAGTTGCGGGCGGTCTGCCTTGAGAAAAGGCTGTACATCCTGAAGAAACTTGCGCGCTTCGCGCTGATTTACTTTCTCCGGCATGCGTTTTACGACGACGGGTCTACTGATTTCCATATTCCCTCATTCCTGCCACAACACCTGACGATAGAGCTCGTTCTTGCGTCACGGGACGAGTCACCGCACCCGGATCGAAGCTCCCGGGTGATGGACACTTGGAATCGACCTGCGATTCTCGCTGTCTGCGTTCCCCAATTAAGCTGCGGACTATCTGACGCGGAACGAATGTGATTAAGTTGGCAGCGTGATTCAGAGTGCGAAGAGCCGATGTGTTCGGCAACATTGAAACCAGGGTGGCATCTTCGACTTCGAGTTGAGCGTTATGTTTGACGCTAAAGACGCGCCGGGATCCCAACACCGAATGAGTCAGATCGAGTCCGGCTCCGAGATAAGAGAGCGGCAGCAATGTGCTGGCCTCGACGACCGATCCACAATCGACGACGCAATGATGCTCGATCGAGCTGCCGCGAGTGATCAAAGCTCCGGCCCTGATTTTGCTCGACGGCCCTATATAGCATGGAGCAACTAAACGGACATCGCGATTTACCCTGGCTCCTCCCGCCACCCACACGCCCGGGCGAATTTCCGTTCCTAATGGTTGAATGGAGGTTTTCTTCATCAGGCTATCCAGCGCCAATGCACGTAAGTCCGCAGGCGTTTGCAATCGATTTACGTAGCCCAGGGTTTCAAATGGGCGAGTCTGGACTCGCGTTTTGCGAAGACTGTGACGCAGCAGAAAGGCTGCATCGTTACGGCGCGAACCGGAAAGAACGAAGAAGTCGATTAATCCGTCCGCCGCCATCACTTGCGTAATGTGGCTGCGCTGATCGAGATGAAACTGAATCAGCGGGTCAAGTTCCACTTCGGCGTATGCGCCAACGCGGATTAGGATCACCAACTCGGCGCCCGCCTGCACCAGATTTTCAAACTCTTCCTCGGCAGCGCGCCACAGTTGATCGCCTGGAACTTCCTTGCAATCCGGATCGGACAATCGAAGGTCTTCCAACAGAGGCGAAATTGAAGGGGCAGCGCGGAGTACCGAAATGGAATCGATTCCCGATTTTCTCAACCGATCGGTAATCCGACGCAGGATCGGACATCCCAACAGCGGCAGGAAGGAGAGTGGGACTCCAGAGAAAGCTTCTGGGGCGGCAGAACGAGCTTCACCTGAAGTGGGATCAGAATCAATCGGAACTCCAGCGAGCAGAATAGCTCTTATGTCCATGGCACCCACACCGGCGCAGCAGCGCGAAAGATCATCGTGGAGCCTGGATGCACACCAAGACATCGCAGATCGCAACGCATGATCTGTGATGTCGCGCTCGTCGCTGCCGGAAAATCACGATTGACCGTGTACTTCCGCGAATCCTGAATCAAGTCGATTGCAGTGTTCGCAGAACTTTCCGCACAGAGGTTCATTGGGCCTTCCTGGCTCATTTAAAAAAGCGTCAGGCGAATCACGGGAACAATTTGTGCCTGTCCGTGGCCAGCCAAACTATAGAAATCCTGTTGCTGAATTCCAACCGAGAACCGAATGGGATACTCGACCGGGAACTCACCTAGTCCATCACGCTGGTTCTGGCGTAAGGGCTTGAGATAAGAGATGTAAAATCCGCTCTGCACGTTGTCATAAGCATGCAACAAGGGATCCTTCCCTCGCCCTGATTGCCAGGCAAAATTTCCATCTAAGGTCCATTTCGGCGTGGCTCGATACTCAAAGCTGCCTGCCGGCATAAAGGCTTCAGCGCGGGCATATTGCGGAGCCTGAACTCTCCAGGAACGAATCATCTGCACCATCGGAGTAACAGTGAGCTTCTGGCCAAATTTCCGCTCGAAACCAATGTAGGAGGAAGTCGTAAAGAATTCGCTGACAATGGGATTGAACTGGAGGTCACGGATGGTGTAACCGGTCACCAGCGCATTTCTTCCCCAGGGATGACCAACGGTGAAGTCGATGCGCGCGCCTTTCTCGCTCGAGCTGAGGTTTTGCAACGTGAATGGTCCAGACTCGTGATATGCCTGTCCGCGTATGGTCAGCGCGTTGAAAAGTGGACTGCTGGAGAGATAGACGAATTGCCGGAACAGATTCTGGTTCACATCGAAGCTGGTAAGGAAATTGCTATCGCGCCGCACGGTGAACTGCAGTCCGGTGTTGAACTCGAACCTCGCGGCTCCTACGCGTAATACGGGGTTGATTCCGCCGTTGAAGTTGTAGTTATTGGTGTTGGTGGAAACGATTCGAGAAGCAAACGGCAACGAATAGTTGCCGGAATAGTGATCGAGCTGGAAGAAGCCGCTCACCTCGGGAATCCCGCCGTCGGGGTGGTAACGATACCCTTGGGTGTACTGGGTTTCCACCAGACGACGTCCGCTGGGAAGCTGGCTAGTGTTGCCGCTCTGGCCGAAGAGCTTGGCGTCGGTGACGTAAATCGTCAAATCATCAAACACCGGGGCGATTGAGAAGTCGGAGAGCACATTGAACTTTCCCGTTACCGGCAAGCCCTCTTCTCCTGCCGCTTCATGCAGGCTGCGCTGGACTTCATTGTTATCGTTCTCTGGAGCCAGAGCATTGGCGCGCGCGAACGCACTCACGGCGTTGGGCATGTCGTGGCGCATGCGATAAATGGCGCCTTCAGCCAGCATGTAGTCATAGTCGTCGGCATATTGGTCGCGACTACCAAGGCTCGCCAGATACTGTTCCGCGCGGCGATCGTCTCCCTGCGCCAGTGCAACATTCGCCATTCCCACTGCAACCTGCTCGTCGGCAGCGCCAGATTCCTTCGCCCGTTCATATAGCTTTTGTGCGAGATCGAAATCGTTCATGGAAAGAAAGATATTTCCAGCGGCGACCAAATCGTCCGCTGTGGCGGGAGCAGCTTCGCCAACCCGCGCTTCAGTGAACCCGAGGGAAACCTGCTGGCGGGCATCATCGTATTTCCGCTGATTCACGAAGAGTCGAGCGAATGCCAATCGAGTCTCCACTCTGTTCGTGTCCGCCGCGTCGAGCGCGCGCGCAAAGCGCTGCTGCGCTGCATCCTTTTCACCCAATAGCAGGAGAGCGTCGCCGGTGGCAAGCAGCACCGCGCCCTGATCCGGAGCCTGATCTTCAGCCGCCTTCACGTCTTGCAGCGTTTCCGAGCGCATCTTCAGTTCGGCCTCGGCATGAGCGCGCTGCGCATAGAGAAATGGATCGTCAGGCTCTTCGCGGATCGCAATGGTAAGTTGATCGATAGCCGGGCGGTACTTGTGCTCGTAGTAGAGCGTGTCCGCCAAGGCTATGTGCAGAGATAGATCGCTCGGAGCCAGCGAGATCGCAGCGCGATACTCCGTCTCAGCCTTCTGCAACTGGCGAAGCTGGCGGTATGCCGTAGCCTTTACCTCGTGAGTGGCGGCGGAAGCTCCGAGAATCCTTTCCGCCTGAGCTACTTGCTCAAGAGAAGCGTGCGAACGATGCAACTCCAGATTCGAGAACGCAGCTCCTAAGCGCGCACTGCCATTATTGGGCTGGAACTTCAGGGCTTGATCGAAATCCGCGAGCGCATCCTCTGCGTCCTGCAGGTCGTTCTCAACATAACCGCGATTGACATAGGCCTCGACCATCTTGGGATCACGATGTAAGGCGCGGCCATAGTCATCGGTCGCCTGGTCAAGCAGTGCTTGTTGCTTGTGCACGTGACCTTCGAGAAGCGGGAAGTTGGGCTCCTCCGGCAAAATGACTTCGTAGCGCGAGGCCAACGCCAGCGTGTCGTCATAACGCCCCAGGTTGTAAAGGTCATACGCGAGGTACACAGCGCCATCCAGATCCTTGGGACGCTGCACAAGCACCTTGTATCCAAACTGCGCGGACTCGCGATACTTGCCTTCTAAGAACAGATTGCGCTCCCATTCGCGCTGGATCTTAGGATCGTCCATCATGGCCGGAGTGGAACGATGGATCCATGCATTCGCAAGCTGGAACTTATGATTTTGAATCGCCGCGTTTGATCCGCCGGCGATGATGGTTGAGCTCTGCGGCGCTATTTTGTAGCCCTGCTCATATGCGAGTTCGGCTTCGTCGAGACGATCCAGCGAGGTGTACATGTCTCCCAGCGCCAGGTACGGCACGTAATCGTTGGGATACAGCTTTGCCATCTGATGGAAGTATTGCTCCGCCTCCCGAGTCTTGCCTTCGTCGCGCATCAGGTAGCCGAGACTCTCATAAGCGTAGCGATTGTTGGGATCGTGCTTCAGCACCGCAAGATAAATCTGCTCGGACTCGCTTTTCTTCTGCAAGACCCACAGCAAATTGGCGTATTGCAGCTCGATGTTCGAGTTGTTCGGGTCGAGCTTCATCGCTTCTTGCAGGTCCTTTTGCGCGGCGTCATAGCTGTTGCTGCCCATGGCGATAGAAGCCCGAACGCGCAGGAACTCGGCTTTCTGCGGACCTTCCACCTGAATCTTGCTGATCTGCTGCTCGGCAAGCGCGATCTGCTGTTGCGCGGCAGCATTGTTCCCGAGGGATTTATAAAGCTCAGAAAGGTTCAGGCGGATCTCAATAGGGAAAATGGGACCTTCAGGCACGTCCTCTGGCATGCGCGCCAATGCAGCTTCATATTCCTTTGCCGCAACGTCGTCTTTGTTCTGCATTTTTGCGAATGCAGCGCGAACTGCGTGCAGACGATAGTGATCGGCATCGATGCTGGCCGCCTGATCGATAAACCTCTGCGTCTTGTCCAGATCGTTCATGCGCATCCAGGCTTGCGCGGCACTCAATTGAGCGTTGATGTTCTTCGGATCGGCGCCGGCATAGCGCGAATAAGTGTCTGCCGCCTCCTGCTTCATTCCAGCGAGCTCGTAGGTATAGCCAAGATCGGCCAGCAGGTCGGGTTTTTGCGAAGGAGCGCTCTTCAACGTTGCAATCGCTCCTGCATAGTCGTGAGACTCACGCTGGAAATTGGCTACGGCGCGGAAGATGTCGATATTGTTCGGATCGCGGTGGCGGGCCATGTCGAGCAACTGTTTCGCGCGCGCCGTCTGGTGCTGCTTCATGTAACCGATAGCCATCAGCAGTTCGGCGTGTGCTGAAGGTTTGATCTGCTCGGCGTGCTGCAAAATCTGCAGCGCCTGCGGAATGTCGCCGCTCTGCATGAAGAGTTCGCCCGCCATCATCTGATCGTCAACGCGGTTCGGATACTTCGCGATTACGTCGAGCAGAATCCGCTTGGCTTCGCTAATGCGACCAGCGCGAAAATATGTCTGTGCGAGTCCGGATAGTCCTTCGGCAGCGTTGGGAGCCAGTTGCAATCCACGCTTGTAGGCGCTTTCCGAATCGGAGAGGTGACCTGACAAGCGGGCGGCGTATCCCAGAGTGAACCAAGTCGCCTTTTCACCCGGAGCCATCTCCACGGCACGCTTGGCGTGGATGTAAGCGGCAGAGGGATCGTTGTGCCTGAGGGCATCGTCGGCGGCGCGCTCTTCGCGCGTGCAATCGATGCTGCACCCAAACCTTCCGAGGCTGGATTGTTCCTGGTCCTCGGCGGCAGGAGCAGCCGTTGCTTGCGAGCCCTTTGCTGACTTTGTCTTTGCAGGTTGAGACTTCTGCTGCGGCTGCTGAGCTTGCTGTCCGCCGATTTCGAAGGTCTGCGCCTGCATCGAAGCGGCAAACACAACAGCTACGACGAACATGTTTCGAAGCATTGCAATGGGCGCGAAGGTCATTTCCGGGGAACTGTTCTTCATCATCTCGGCTTGGACTGAAGTGCTTTCAGATTGCGTGCGGGCCCGAACAGCAGCTCAGCGCGCCCAAGAAGCCGATAGCGGTTCTTCGAGCAGCAGCTCTGCCGACATTCAGGTTGGATGCAGCCCGAGTCTCTAAGAGTTAGCAGCTAAGGTGAAAATGTGAAGGCATTCGGCACTCGGCATTCAGCGTGCAGCCAGGAACGATGAAAGCCAATCACCACCCAACTCGCTACTGGCTGAGCGCCGAATGCCGATTGCCTCTGTTCCAGAGCTGCGGAAAACCCAAGCTGCCGAATCGGAATCAAAACTAAGCCTGTAAGCACTCTCCGGAGGCGTTCCTTGTTCTATAGTTCTGGCACTTTTCCCGCTTCCAAGCGCATTCCCATGTTTGGGTGGCTGCTGCTGCTCGCGCTGGCAGTCCATGCTCCGCTTCTCCTTTTGCAACTACCGGCAGGCTCGTTCGACGGCAACACGCACATGTTCTTCGCCGACCACTACGCTCACCACTGGTTCAACCCGTGGAATGAGAAGTGGTTCGCCGGGTTTTCCCAGACGACCTATCCGCCGCTGGTGCATCAACTCATCGCTTTGTTTTCTCACATTGTCGGCTTGACCTTCGCGTACACCATCGTGCAAGCGCTGATCATTCTGCTGCTGCCGATCGGCGTTTACCGCTACGCACGCCTTTGGGTAAGCGAACGAGCTTCCTTGTACGCGGCCATCGGAAGCATCTTCCTGGGCTCGCTTTTTCAGATGGTTTATCAATCCGGACAGATCAACACGACCTTCGCGTCCGTAATGCTCCTAAATTCGCTCCCGTTTTTCTATGTTTGGATTCGTGAAGGGAGCGCGCTGGCATTTTGGAAGGGACTGGCGATCTTCCTCGTGGGCTGCGCGGGTCATCACGTGAGCTTGATCTTTTCGACGCCCTTTTTCGCTATACCAGTGATCTGGCTGGCTGTGATCGACCATCGCGAGGACCGCGCTGACGCGACTATTGGCGGCGTCGTTGCTCGGACTGCAATATTTGCCGCGCTTGCGATTGTCGGGACTCTCGTAGTTCTATTCCCATATTGGATCGAGCTGTATCACAATCCGATTAAACAGGCGCCGATCTATCACGAAAGCCGTGCCAACTACATCCTCGAGACAATGCTGGGAATGAACTTTTGGTTGATACCCATGGGAGCGCTGATTCTCGCGCTTCCTTTCATCTTTTGGAGAGGCATCACTGACAAACGCCTTCGGCCGCTGTTCTTTGGATGGTGGTTCGTTGCCATGATCGGTCTCGGGGGAACGACCCCATTTCCCAAAATCGTTTTTGGAACACGCATTTGGGAAATCCTGACGTATGAGCGCTTTACCTACTGGGCAACGTTGATGGCGATGCCTTTCGTCGGCTTGATCGCTGAATGGGTGATTGATCGATTCCGCGGTAAGGGGATCGCCGCATTGGCATTGGCGGCGATTCTATCCGGATCGGGCGCATTGGCCTGGCTGCATGCCAATCCCATCCAATCGGCCTCTTTCAGCATCGATGAGGTTGTAAATTTCCTCAATCGCGACGACCACGCCAAGTACCGTTATCTAACGCTTGGATTCGGAATGCAGCTAGCTCGCGTCGGCGTACTCGCCAATGCGAGCTCCGTGGATGGCGATTACAATTCCGCGCGCTTGTTGCCCGAGTTGATGGCCGGCGGTTCCGCGCAATTGACCAACGCCAAGTACTTCGACCATGGCATGGAGGCGCTACGCTCGATGCTCCAACACGCCGACCATTATGGGTTGAGGTACATCTTTGTCCGCGACCGCTACTATGAGCCGCTGCTCGCATTTGCCGGCTGGCGGCAGGCCGAAGTCTATGACAACGGCAACGTGACCTTGTGGAGTAAGGACGATGTGCCTCCCGCGCACAAGATCACGCCGCCCCCTGGAGCTGTGCCCACCCCCCTCGAGGGCTTTCTGTGGGGAACCCTGCCCATGGCCACCGTGATATTTGCGCTGGCGCTTCTGATCGCATTTCCAGAGCGCCGCCGCCTGGCCGAGACGATTGATTTTCCAACCGCCGCCGCAGAGCCGGTGGTCTTGCGCGAGGCCCAATAAATGAGTCGCATTCTTGTCATCGTCATGATCGTCATTACCGCGGCGCTCATCGTCGCGGGCACCGCACCGACCAGGGAGAAGGAGAGGACTACCTCTCCGGAGGGCACAGTGCAGGCCTTCTACGGTCGGGTAAAGTCCGATGATTACCGTGGCGCGTACTCCCTGATCGCGTCTGCCAGCAACGTTGATTTGAATACCGTGTATCACGACATCGCAGGGCGCGACGGCAGCCTGAAGACGTTATCGCGTTTGTGGCGATCGGAAGCTCGGGTAATCGCCCAACATGGGAATGAGGCTGTGGTACGGGCGAGTCTGGAATGGGCGACCGCAGTGGGCACGCTCCACGAGAACAAAGACTTAAGACTTGTCAGCGATAACGGCGGGTGGCAGATCGTCTGGCCCAAGCACCACGAAGCTAATCTTCCGCCGCAGGTGATTCCGGTGAATTATCTGCGCTGGGACATCGTCCATCCCGACTCGGAAGAAAACGAGTGGGGCGCGCAGAATGCGGAGAGCCCGCACGTGCGCATCACTTCAATGAATGCAGTCGAACGCGAGGGCAAGGTCATCATCCTCGGCGAACTGGTCAATGAGGACACCGTCCCCGGCTACGTGGACGTGCAAGGCATCCTGCTGGGCAAAGATGGCGAGCAACTCGGAGAGGAGACTAGCTTCGACAAGATCTCTCACGTACTCCTGCCGAAAGAAATCACGCCGTTCCGCATCGACTTTGACGGTGTCCATCTGAATCAGGTGAAAAAGGTCACGCTGAATCCAACTTCGATCCTGGTACCGGCTTCAGCCGATCCCGTCATCGGAGTGCTGCACCAGCAGCTTGAGAAGACAGATTCCGGCCACACCGTGCTGAAGGGCGAGTTGATGAATCAAAGCGGAGAACTCGTGAACATTCCGCAGGTACTCGCGACCTACTACGACAACAGCGGCCATGTGATCTGGATTTCTGACGGATATGTCGATCAGGCGCTGCGTCCGCAGATTTCCGTTCCGTTTGCGGTGAGCGTGAATGACGACATTGCCCCCAACGTTCACAGCTATCGCGTTGTGGTGAACCACTATTCCATGGATCGGCCAAGCGCTTAGGCAGGCATTAGGATGAGATCACGGTTCTTCATTGTCGTAATACTCACTTGCTTTCTTGGCGCGGGGACTTTGTTCGCTGCAGAACTGCGGCTGCCTAATAAGGCGGTCGCGGGAGAAGGTATCGCCATCGCGACCTCAGGAAGCGGGGACGCAACACTTTATATCTCTGGTCCAGGCACAGCCATCAAGCGACAGATAAAGCTTGGCGATCAAGTTCAGATCAAAGGTGAGGAGCTGCGGAACTCCGGCTATTACCTGGTGGCACTTAAGGGCAGCGATGGCGACAACAACAAAGAGTTGTACGTTGCTCCCGCAGCGGCAGAGAAGATCAACTTTCTCGCTCGACCCTCGCGCGTGCCTGTTGGCCAGCCAAAGGTGATCGCAGGCACGGCGTTCGTGTTCGATCAATATGAAAATCTTTTAATCGACCCCACTTCTGTGACGTTTGATTTGTCTGTGCCGGGCGCTCCTGCGAAGGTGGAACGACTCACTACAAAAGACGGTGTCGCCTACCTGCAAACTGGCTCCGGAACAAAGGCGGGGCCCGGACAGTTCGTGGTGAGCATCGGCAACAACTCTGTTCGTCGCGTGGTAGAAGAGACAGCTTCGGAACCATGCAACCTGCGCTTCAAAGTTCATAAGGAGAAAGAAGGACTGATCGCTGAAACCGATCCGGTGCGCGATTGTTCGGGCAATCCGTTGCCGGACGGCACGATTGTCACGTTCGTGTCCACCGAACCAGGCAAGGGACGCTCAACGGTCGATGCCCGCATCAAGAAGGGCGTCGCACGCGCTGTGCTCCCTGCTATTCCCGGAGCGACTATCTCGGTAGCTTCCGGCGTCGTGCTCGGTAACGAAGTGCGCTGGGGAGGTGGAGAGTGAAGCACAACAGTTACGGCCAAAGACGCTCAGCATCCCTGGGCGAAACGATCCTTCGTTTTCTTTTGCTCGCCGTCTCCATCGCGCTGATCCTCAGCGGATTCCTGCCGCTGCTATCCAAGGCCTTTGCCGATGCGCCCGACTTGGTACAGGTGAAGCTCGATGCCTCGCAGATTCAACCGCGTCCCCTGGAGCAACTCACCGGGCAAGCGATCGCAAAGACTTATTCCAACGCCTGGAAAAACATGGAAACGGCGCTAGCGGAGAACCGTCCGGATCTGATCGACGAAAGCTTTGTCGGATACGCACACGACAAACTGGCGGCGCAGGTGAAAGCGCAGCAAGCCAGGGGATTAAGCACACGATACCTTGATCATGGCCATCAGGTGGACGCTACGTTCTATTCTCCTGAAGGCTCGGCGGTGCAGTTGCAGGACACTGTTCGGCTGGAAATCCAGCTTCTCGACGGCGGCAAGGTCATCGCATCGCAAAACGTTACCCGCAAATACATCGCGATAGTGACGGTTGTCGAAGATAGCTGGAAGGTTCGCGTACTCGATAGCGTGCCTGGTTTCTAGGGCTCCCGCACAAGCTCTCCCGTTACAGTAGAGAGACGCCAGCACGCTGCGTCTCCTCGATGCACGTTGCAGCGCGATTTCTGTTGCCGCGAACGGGAGACGTAGCGTGCTGCGTCTCTACAACATGCAGGGGCTGCTCGCCCCGAAAGCCGTTCAATCCATTGGCGTACTTTGACGGCTTAAATCCAGCTACTCTGGATTTTAGTGGCGCGCAGCTTAGTTCATGACGACAATCGATACTCGCCATGACTCACGGCGCCGACCCATTTCTCCTGCAGTTGCTGGTGATCTTCCTTTGGGCGAAGATCTTCGGAGAACTCTTTGAGCAGCTCTCGTTACCGGCGGTGCTGGGAGAGATTCTTTCCGGCGTCGTGCTGGGGCCCTATCTCACCGGCTTCGTCATTCCTAACGATGCCACCACTTCGATCGGCGAGCTGGGCGCGATCTTTCTTCTCTTTACCGTGGGTCTGCAAATCCGGCCCAAAGAACTGATTCGTATCGGAGGCTCCGCAATCGGTGTGGCTCTGGCCGGCGTAGCGCTTCCCTTTCTCATGGGATTCGTCTTCCTTGTCATCCGGCATCATCCCACGCACGAAGCTGCCTTTATCGGCGCGGCAATGGTTGCCACCAGCGTAGGAATCACTGCGCGCGTCCTCGACGATCTCGGCGTGACTCAAACGCGTCCTGCGAAGATCATCCTGGGCGCAGCGGTATTTGACGACATCCTGGGAATGATCCTGCTGGCGGTGGTAGTGGGTCTGGTTTCTTCGGGGCCCATTGCCTGGATTCAATTGATTCTGCTGCTGGTGGAAGCAATCGGGTTCGCGCTGGTCATGATCTTCTTCGCTCCGGGAGTCATTCAGCGCATGCGTCCCGGTCTGGAGCGCATGGAAACTCACAATGCGCCTCTGGTGCTTGCGCTGGCCATCTGCCTGGCGCTATCCGTCGGCGCAGAAAAGATCGGCATGGCGGCGATCATTGGCGCTTTCTTTGCTGGGCTGGCATTTGCCGAGTACGCTCCGGAATGGAACCTGATGCCGCGAGTCGCGGGCATCAATGAATTTCTTGCGCCTTTTTTCTTTTTCATTATGGGAGCGAAGCTCAACCTCAGCGTGTTTAACGGTTCGCTGCTGGTGGCGGCCATCGTGATTTCGATTCTGGCGATTATCTCCAAATTATTCGGCTGCGCACTCCCCGTGTTGCGCGAAGGCTGGGACACAGCCGTGAAAGTTGGAGTGGGAATGACGCCACGCGGCGAAGTAGGACTGATCGTTGCGCTCATCGGCTTGCAGATGAGGATGATCTCCGACGCTGCTTACGCCATCGTCGTCTTCATGACCGGAATGACCACGCTGTTCGCGCCCATTACCCTGCGCTGGCTGTATCGCAACGAACCCAAGACAGATCAATCCCGGGAATATGACACCGGTGAGACTATCGAGCGAGTGTGACGGTCTTAGCGCGCGCTTTCGGCGCGGGCGCTGTCGAAAAGCAAATCGAAGCTGTCGGGTCCGGGATGGTAAAGAACAAAGCGGTTTCCCTGATCTCCGAAGGCGCGGAACAGAAGTTCCCCTCGTCCGTTGCCGCTGGCGTCTACCGCATCGATGATCTCCAGCCGCGGATACACGTCAAGGTGAGCGTCGTCGGTGACTTGCGTGAACACCTTGCGCAGGCTTTCATCTATCTCTTCCCAGGCTGCGACGGTAATGTACTTCTTTGCGCCATCGAGCATAACCGTCGCTGAGTAAATCACGATAGGAGCGTTGTTACCGTTTACGTCAAAAATGCCGAACTTGGGATTATCCAGTTCGATCGGCGACGAGGCGGGCGGTGTGTGGACACGCTGCTGTCTCCCGGTTTTCTGTGGTGGAGAGCTCGGCTGTTTGCGTTGCTTCTCCAGTTCTGCGCGAACCAGCTTCTCCATATCGTCACGAATTTGGGCAAATTCTCCGGTTTTGTAGTGAGGTATGAAGGAGTGGGACTCAGGCCCGCCTGCGTCAGAGACTGCAGCCAGCATGTGAGTCTCGGGAACAACAAAGGAAGGAGGAGGCGCGTTGGCGGCCGACTGCTGCGCTTTTATCTCTTCAGCACTGTGGCGGCGCAGAGTGGGGCGCTCGGGATCGCGATCGATAGTGCTCAATATCGCATCGGTCTGCTCTTTTGGCGCAGGGGGAGGCGGAGTTCCGCGCCGCAGTCGCGGTCGATCCTCTTCTGCTCCTGCGGTGGACTTCGAAGCAGCGACTGTTTGTCCGCTGCGGGTGGTCTGCGCTCCAGACTTCGTCATCTGCACGGTGATTGCGCCCTTAGGCTCGAAGAGACCCGTGCCGTACCAAGTGTCATTCTGCTCCCGCACTCCACCGACGGTGAACGTGCCAATCGGCTCGCCGGTCTTGAGGACGTCATAGATTACGCCAGACTCGAGCGCCATGGGCTCTGGCTGCGCCTGGTAAAGGTTGGCGTCGTAGTAACGTCCTTCGACCAGAATTGCGACTGGAGTGACCACGGAGGCATGCGGCACCGGCTTCGGGCTATCTCCGTTCCAGGTCACCACAGCGATAGCGCGAGGTCCACTTTGCTTCTTTCGCTGGGCGTGTGCCGCTTGTGGAGCAAACCAGCCAGCAGCGGCAAGCAGCATGAGACCAGCGCAAGCGAACACCACGGCCTTGCGGTATAAATGTGCGAAGCGATCGTTAAAGGACAAATACTTCATGGAAATTGGCGATAAGGTACCCGATACAAGCGTGCCCGACCAGGACGGACAGCCGGTTAGTCTAAAAGACTTTCGCGGCAAGCCGGTTGTGCTTTTCTTCTTTCCTAAAGCAGATACTCCGGGTTGAACCATCGAGGCCTGCGGTTTTCGCGATCAGTTCGTGAAACTGCAACGCGCCGGCGCGGTCGTGCTGGGCATCTCCAAAGATTCACCGCAAGCGCTGAAGAAGTTCAAAGACAAATATAGCCTGCCTTACGCGCTTTTGGCCGACGAAGACAAAAAGCTTTGCGAAGCCTTCGGTGTCCTCAAAGAGAAAAACATGTACGGTCGAACCACGATAGGAATCGAACGGACATCGTTTCTAATCGACGAGCAAGGGTGCGTGGCAAAGATCTTCCCCAAGGTAAAGCCCGAAGGTCACGCGGAAGAGGTGCTGGCGGCGGTGAAGAAGTAGAAGAAACAGGCAGTCGGCAGTCGGCACTCGGCGTTCGGCTATGAAACACTTAGCAGAAGTCTCGCGGGGCTCTTGGAAAGTCTGTTTGGCAGAGCCCCGCAGAAGATAATGAGCGGTCAGACGCGGAAACCTCAGAACGTCAGTAGTAACCATTTGGCGCAAAGTCTCAAGCGGGGTTCATGGCTGAACGCCGACTGCCGAGTGCCGAATGCCTGCTCTGGCCGCGCCGAATACAATAGAACCACTCTTCCATGTCCCAGGCCTTCTTCCAGCGGCTCAGCCACAAGCACCCCAGTCTTCGCAACTTTCGCCATTACGACATTCTGGTTCACATCTTCGTTGTCGTTCTGCTGATCTCGAATCTGGTGGGATCGAAGATCTGTGCGATCGGACCATTTCGCATCTCCGGCGCGCAGCTTCTTTTTCCCATTACTTACATCTTCGGCGACATTTTTACTGAGGTGTATGGCTACTCAGGCTCGCGGCGCGCGATTTGGATTGGCTTTTTCGCTTCGGCGCTAATGGCCGTGATGGGCTTAGCGACTGTGCACATACCGGCGGCGCCGGAGTGGCCCAATCAGCATGCTTTTGAGGTGGTGTTCAACTTCGTTCCGCGAATGGTGGCCGCGAGTCTGGTCGCCTTCTGGTGCGGAGAGTTCGCCAACTCATACACCCTGGCGAAGATGAAGTTGCTCACCCAAGGCCGTTGGCTGTGGACGCGCACCGTGGGATCGACGGTGGTCGGACAAGCGGTGGACACCACCATCGTGATGTTTCTCGCCTTCGGTGGAACGGAAAGCACGCGGTTGATTCTGCGGCTGATCGTGTCGGGCTATCTGGGCAAGGTTCTCTATGAGGTGCTGGCCACACCGCTCACCTACGCGATCGTGAACTTTCTCAAGCGGACCGAAGGCGTGGATGTGTACGACACACACACCGATTTCAATCCATTCTCCAAGGAGAAGCAGGGTGAGACTGATGCGGCGATCGTTTCGAGAGCGGCAGCCGTCGGAGGAGGAGAAGGCTAGGTTTTGGCGAAACCAAGGATCTTCGTCGATGCAACGAATAGGGACGCAGCATGCTGCGCTCTACAAGGGCTTTCTTACGTCAACTCAGGCTTCGGTAGTTGGCTGGCGCCGCGGCTTACTGTGCCGTCGCTGTTGACTTTCATTACCATCAGAACTTTGTCGTCGGCTTGAACGCCGTGGCACCACTGGTTCACTTCTTCGATCACTGCCTCGATGATTCCTTGAGCGGTCTTGTCGCGGTGTCTGATCACGGAGGCAGCCAGTTTCTCGGAACCGAACTCCTCGTCTTTTTCGTCTGAGGCTTCGAGGATGCCATCGGTGCAGCAAACCAGAATGTCGCCCGCCTTGAGCTGCGCTGTGCCTCGGGTGTAGTCCGTTTTTGGGAACAGACCAATTACCGTGCCGCCATCTTCGAGCAACGAGTACTTGCCGGTGGCTCCATCCACCAGGATGGGGGGCACGTGGCCGGCGTTGATGTAATGCAGGCCATTGTGACGCGTGTCCACCAGGCCGAGGAAGCAGCTCAGGTACTTCTCCGACTTGGTGTCGTTGTAGATCATCTCGTTCAACGAGAGCGCCAGCACCTCGAGCGAATGCAGGTGCATCACCAGCGCGCGAAGCGTGGCTTGAAGGTTCGACATTACCAGGGCCGAAGACACGCCCTTGCCTTCAACGTCAGCTACTACGAGCAGAAGCGATTGCGGTCCGAGGT
>Ga0307479_10002066_pt1 | contig 18289 bp, 18 predicted proteins | sample atmos_gasesECM4C_FD_203743 | JGI IMG/M metagenome (GOLD analysis project Ga0307479, IMG submission 203743) | Hardwood forest soil microbial communities from Morgan-Monroe State Forest, Indiana, United States - atmos_gasesECM4C_515 | ecosystem: Environmental > Terrestrial > Soil > Temperate... | reverse complement strand
TGGCCTGTGGCAGTAAAGCCATGCTCAGCCTCTCCCGGGTGCTGGGCGGTTCCCTGAGAGGGCAGCCAACCGCTCACGTCATCGCCGACGCCGAGCTCGACCGGCTGGTGCGCGATCTGATCTGCACCGTGCCGAACGAGGCTCCATCTTTCGGTGGCAAGAAGCCCGCGGGGTCCGTTGCCATGCATCCGGGACGCCGCCATTTGCGCACGGTAGGTCTCGGCAATTCCTTCGGCCCGGGGATCGAACCCGGCGCCGAAATAGATATTCTTCCAGGGGAACTCGACCTGGAACCCGGCATCAACATCATCGCTGAGCGCGCCAGGGCGTTGACCCGCGCTACGGGTGCGGCCATTGCTCTTCATTCCGGAAAGGAAATCATCTGCCGGGCCCGCACTGGTCGAACGGCGCCTGACCTTGGGGTCCGTCTCCAAACCGACTCCGGCCTTTCCGCCGAGTGCGTGCGCACCGGCGAGATTCTCCTTTGCCACGACGCCGAAACCAACCCCCGCATCGACCTTGCCAGCAGTCGCCGCCTCGGAGCACGCTCCATTTTGGTGGCCCCGCTCCGCCACGATCGGAGGACACTCGGTATTTTCGAAGTGCTCTCGGCCGAGCCCTACGCCTTTCACCAGAGCGACGTTTCGACCATGCAATTGCTGTCCAATGTGATGGTTGCAGCCATGACCCGGCGATCGAGCAGGCGCCCTGTGAAGCAAAAGTGGCCAGCCTAGACATTGTCCGGACGACCCGGCCGCAGTGACTGTCCGTTACCCTCTTGCCTCGTGTCCTTCTGACTGCGCGAGAAACACTTTCTTTCTGGAGATATCGCGTTAATATTGTTAGTTCACCATGCACATGGAGACCCTGGGGACCCCTAGCACCGTTTCCGCCGGCATTCTCAAGCCTTTGCCGCGCCGACGCAGGCGAGCCGTGCGTCAGAAAGTTCATACTCCCGCCTACGCCAGCCTCAACGGCGGTTCCGACGACATGGTGCTCGACCTGAGCGAAATCCTCGACATCAGTGAGACTGGTGTTGCCATTCAGACTTCGTCGTCCTGGGAGATCAGCCGCGTCCTGAATCTCTGCCTGGACCTCTCGGAAACAAAATCCTATTTGCACACCACCGGTTTCGTGGTCTGGGCGGACCGCACCGGACGCATCGGGGTTCGCTTCCCCGAGTTGCCGGATGCCTCGCGGCGCAAGCTGCAGGAATGGCTCTTCCTCAACGCCATGGTAGCGGCTTCTAACTATGCGGTGAGCCATGGCGAGCCCGAAATGGAAAACCTTGAGCCTTCGCCAAAAAATGCGCTCCCGCCCCAGGGCGCTGGTGGCGCACAGTTTGACTCCCGGGCCGACTACACGACCACCCTGTCGGCCCTTTCGGCCGTGCAGCGCGAGGTTGAGGCGTTGGGGCCGAACCTTGACGCCGCTTTGCAGTTGATTGCGGAACGTGTCCGAGCCTTCACCCAGGCGCATGGCTCCGCGATCGCTCTGTCAGAAGACCATGACCTGGTTTGCCGGGCCAGCGCTGGTGACGCTCCCCCCATCGGAGCGAAACTCGCGATAGGCACCGGATTCTCCGGTTACTGTGTGCGAACGGGTTTTCTGCAACGTTGCGACGACGCCGAGACGGACAATCGCGTCGACCGTGAAAGCTGCCGTGTGCTGGGTATTCGCTCGATGATCGCGGTGCCCATCCGTTTGGGTGAAACCGTTATCGGTCTCCTGGAGGTGTTCTCCTCCACCGCCCATGCCTTTAACGACCGTCACGGAACCATGCTGCAGCGTCTGGCCGACACGATTCTCGCCGCAGTCAATCGCGCCAACCGCATCCGAAATGCTGCCCCGCGACGGAATGGGAACGGCGACCTTCCTTCGTTCGGCCCTTCGTTCTCGACCTCAGGAAGTTACCCCTTCTCCTCCGCGCTAGCGGAGCCGGAGACGCGCGGCACAATTAGCTTGCCCAAGAGCCATTTGAACCTGCTGGTGGTCGCTGCCGTCTCCATCGTCATCGCCCTAGCCTATTTTCTGGTTCCTTGGGCCTTTGAGCAGCTTCGTCCGGCTAAGCAGGCCGAAGCGGCTCCGCCTCCACCGGCGGTCACGACGGTCAGATCGACTGCCAGCAAGCCAGTGCGGCCTCTTACGCTTGAGGAAGTTCGCAAGCGCGCCGAAACCGGAGATCCCTACGAACAGGTGGCCCTTGCCACCCGCTACGCCACCGGCGAGGACGTTCCCGAGGACTATTCCATGGCTGTGCGCTGGCTCCTTCGCGCGGCCGAGCAGGGCCACGTGGGCGCTCAGGATACTCTTGGCACCTACTACTCGGTTGGTCGCGGCGTTCCCAAAGACATCACCCGCGCATACTACTGGTCCTTCCTGGCGCGCGCTGCGGGAAGGGAAGCAAGCAAGATCCGGGTGGCGTTCCTAACCTCTCAGCTGACGCGGGGCCAGGTGCTAGCCATCGAGCAAGAAGCCAACAAATTCCTCAAACAGCACCCGCCCCTCACCAACAGCGAGTCCTCGTACTAGGCGTTTCGGTCGGCCTGCGGGGCAGCCCCTTTGTAGCGCCGGCATCTTGCCGGCTGTCGCGAGGGCGTCCTCGCCCTCGCAATGGCGGGCGTAAAATACAAAAGGGGGGTTCTCCTGCCAACTCTTCGCGAAATCGTCGACCAGCGAGTGCGCGAGGGCGACCTCTACGAAAAACTCGATCGCGATCGCGTTCGCTGTTATGCGTGCGGCCATTGCTGCCCGATTCCCGAAGGCCAACCCGGCGTCTGCAAGGTCCGCTACAACCGGGGTGGCACTCTATATGTGCCTTGGGGGTATGTCGGCGGCGTACAGTGCGATCCCATCGAGAAAAAGCCATTCTTCCATGCCTATCCGGGAGCCCTCGCCTACAGCTTCGGGATGCTCGGCTGTGACCTCCATTGCGCCTATTGTCAGAACTGGGTCACCTCCCAGGCCTTGCGCGACCCGAATGCCGTGTCACCGCCCCTCGAGGCCTCTCCCCAGGACTTGGTTCGCGATGCCCTTCACCAAGGGGCGCGAGTGTTGGTCAGCACCTACAACGAGCCGCTGATCACCGCCGAATGGGCGGTCGCGATCTTGAAGGAAGCGAAGGCCGCAGGATTGATCACGGGCTTCGTCTCGAACGGCAACGGGACTCCGCAAGTCCTGGAGTACTTACGCCCGTGGCTCGATCTCTACAAGGTAGACCTGAAGAGTTTCGACGACCGCCACTATCGCCAGCTCGGCGGCCGCCTCCAGCCCATTCTCGACACCATTCGCGGCCTGTACCGGATGGGACTCTGGGTGGAGATCGTTACCCTTCTCATCCCTGGCTTTAACGACTCCGACGCCGAACTGCGCGGCCTGACAGAATTCCTGGCCAGTGTCTCACCGGATATTCCCTGGCACGTGACTGCCTTCCACAAGGACTACAAGATGACCAGTCCCGCGGATACGCGGCCCCAGGACCTGTTCCGTGCCGTCGAGATCGGCAGGCAAGCAGGGCTCCGCTACGTGTACGCCGGCAATCTTCCCGGCGGAGTCGATGATCTGGAAGACACACGCTGCCCGGGATGCGCGGCCACGCTGATCCAGCGCTACAGTTACCAAATTGATGCCTATCGCATCACAGCCGACGGGAAGTGTCCTTCCTGCGGGCTGGCGATTCCGGGCCGCTGGGCTTCGCACTTTGGCGGTCAGGTCACTTCTCGTCCTTTCTTTCCTCGCCGGGTGTCCCGTTTGGTTACAATCGCAGATCAACACTAGCGCAAGGACAATACAACTTTAAGGGATGCGAAGGCTCTGTCTCATCGTGGCGGCACTGTGCTTTCTGACCGCCTGTTCACCTCGCGACTTCCTCACTCGTCGCCTGGCTGCGGCGCTCATCGCCGGATCGGACACCTTCACTGCCTCGCAGCAGTTCTGGCTGCGCATCGGCCCCGTATCCAATAAAGACTTCTCGTCACCGCAGTACCTGGTCTTGCAGCATCACCGCTGGATCGTCGGCGGCAGCACGTCGTGTCCGCCCGACGTCTCGCCGCCCCCTTGCTGGGAAGTGGCCTTCACTCCGCTAGGTGTCGACGCGTTTCATGACTTGATTCGTGGCACTGAGACCGGCAAGGAATACTTCAATATCCCTACCGCCAGAAGGGAACTGGTCGCGGTCACCGGGATCAGCAAGAACGGGGATACCGCGGACGTTGAATTCACATGGCGCTGGGCGCCCCTCAACGAAGTCGGTTCCGCTTTGAATTCCGGGGAAGTGCAATACAAATCCACGGTCGCCATGAAGCACTACGACGACGGCTGGCGGCTCGTCGAGGGCAGCGCTTCTCGTGGCAATCAGGCCATCGATGATGCTCTTAAGAATGCTGAACCCGTGCCGTGAGGCTCCGATCACGCGTCATCACATGTCGATTTGCGTGAGTCCCGTTGCGGGTGATATCCCTTCTTACTTTGTCTTTCCTATGACCCGACCATACTTTTCTGGGCTCGTTCTCTTGCTTGTCTTGACCTGCTCGGCTTTCGGTACCGATAAACCGAAAATCACCTTCGACGAGTTCTTCAACTCCGTAGATTTCACGGCTGTCCAGATTTCTCCGGACGGCAATTTCGTAGTCATCGCCACCGAGCGTGCCGACTGGGACCGCGAGATCTACCAGACCGACCTACGGCTGTATCGAGACGACGTCCACGGTGGCTCCTTGACCCAACTTACACAGTCGGGACATGACTCGGTCCCGCGCTGGTCTCCAGATGGAAGGTGGATTGCCTTCTTGTCCGAGCGCGAGCCCCCAAGCGGTAAGGGCCGCGAAGGAGATGAGAACGGCAAAGACGACAAGGCTGTCGCGCAAATCTATCTGATCTCCCCGAATGGCGGCGAAACTTTCCCGATTACGTCTGGCGACGAGGCGGTGCACACTTTCAACTGGTCGCCCACTCCAAGACGATTTACTTTGCTACCGGACTCCGCGGAACAAAGATCAGAAGGACGCATACAGGAAACTCTGGAAAGACGCCGTTCAATACCGCGGCGCCGAGCGCGGCGACGTGATCTTTGGTCTTGATCTGAACGACGCTTTGCAACGTCACGCCGCCGTCGGCACAAAGGAGACACCCGACGCAGAAAAAGACGAGAACTCGACTCCGGGCGCGCGCGTGATTGCGAGCACCCCCTGGCGCGTTCAGAGATTGGAGACATCCCCCGACAGCCGCCGCCTCGCGTTTGTCACGACCTCGGTCTCACAGCGCGAAGAGAAGCTTGACGAGTTCGAGATTTACTCAGTTGATCTCACCCATGCTTCTCCGGGAACTCCGCCGGCTCACCCACAACCATGCACTTGAGCAAGATCTGACCTGGACCAAAGACAGCCGGCATATCTACTTTCTGGTGGACTACGGTTCCACCGAAGGACCCTACCAGGACAATCAAAGACGCCTTTACTGGATCGACGCCGACACCGGCGAAGGCCAACGTTGGGCAGACGAGTTCGAAGGCGCAGTCATCCGCTACGCGGAACTCCCCGATGGCCGCGCCCTGGCCACTGGCCGGCTCGGTACCGAGGTTCAGCTTTACACGCAAGAAAATCCCAAGTCAGTGTTTGCAAAGCAGCCGGGTTGGGCCGGCACCTACGAGATGGCGTCTCCTGCGAAGTCCTCGCAAAGATTGGCGTTCGCGTATTCCTCCTTCGATCGCCCCACCGAGGTCTACCTAGGCGACGCGCCCGACAAGCTCGATCAGCCCGCCCCATCACCGCGTTCAACAAGCTCTTTCCAGAGGGCGACCTCCCGCGTGGCAAAACCTACCGCTGGAAGTCGGAAGATGGCACGACCGTCGAAGGCATCCTCATGTACCCACCCGGCAAGTTCGAAACCAAGAACCCGCCGCTGCTCACCTTGATCCATGGCGGTCCCAACGACGCTGACGGGAACCATTTCGAAGCCGACTGGTATCAATGGGACCGGCTGGCGGCCACCAACGGATGGTTGGTTTTCGAACCGAACTACCGCGGCTCAACCGGCTACGGAGACAAGTTCATCCTGGGTATCATTCACGAGATGGTTTCCCGTCCGGGCAAAGACATCCTGGCCGGTGTGGATGCGCTCGTGAAAGACGGAATTGCGGACCCCGATCACGAGACCATCGGCGGTTACAGCTACGGCGGCTATATGACAAATTGGCTGATTACCCAGACCACGCGTTTCAAAGCCGCCGTGACCAGCGCTGGCGCCGTGGAGCACGTCGCTAACTGGGGGAACGACGACACCGTCCTCGACGATGCTTACTTCCTTGGCGGCCACGCCTGGGAGGCCCCCAAACGCTACGGACGCCGACTCACATCGTCACGGGTGCCGAAGACGTGCGCGTGGCGCCCCTCGAAGCCTACCTGCTCGAGCGTGCATTACACTCGCTCGGTGTCCCCACTGCGCTGCTGGTTTTCCAAGGAGAAGACCACTCACTCGAGAAGAATTCCGGGCATGGCAAAATCAAAGTCCGGGAGGAGTTGCGCTGGCTGCAGAAGTACGCTGGAGTCGGAACCGCACCTTGAGGAACGGAAGGGTCATCAACGAATCACCCGTAGCCTCTTCAGCTCTCGCATCTCCTTTTGGAGCGCCGTGACCGCCTTTTCGTAGGAGCTCTGCAGGTTGTCATCACTGGCTACATACATCCAGTGGTCTAAGAACAAACTCTCTTTCGCGGTGTAGATCGCAAGACTGATCGCCGTGCTGCTCTTGTTGACGTCGGCGTCCATGCCCACAACGCTGACCACCATGACCGACTTGTCCTTGTCGGTTACCAGGCAATAGGGATCGGATTCCTTGATGCGGTCTTTAAAGCCAGTAACCCACTGGTCCGCGGCGCTGTTCTCCTTGGTGGACTGTACCAGGTAGATGGCGGTAATCCCGGGATGATTCTTCCCTTCGCAAACGGCAGCCTGCGCGCAGCCGGAAAGAAGGGAGACGAACAGCAGGATTGGGACCACGTGTCTCATAGCAGATCTTTTCACCTGAGCCGATTGAAGAGCATTTTACACTTCCGCGCGCCACCGTCGGCACCCAAGAGCAATCAAGAAACTTGGTTCGAAGTAACTTCCGAGGTGGAAGGCGAGACCTGAATTCACTGCCCCGCGGGCCGTGCCGAGGCTGACGCAATCTTTACCCGGTGGGACGTAGCTGCGAATCGCGCGATGCCTTTGTACAAGGCTTCCGCAATTCGCTGCCGGTATTCGGCGCTCTGCAGCCGCTGTTCGTCGGCAGGGCTGCTGACGAAGGAAATCTCAGCCAGGATCGACGGCATTTGCGTCCCGGTTAATACTACAAACGACGCTTCCTTCACTCCCCGGTCGCGAATGCCCGTATTCCGTGACGCCAGGGCTCCGTAGAGTGCGTGCTGCACGCTGGCCGCCAGTTTTCGTGATTCGTTGACTTTATCCTTCAACTCGACGCCCGTGAGTTTCGCGTGTGCAACCCCTACGGCGTTAGCGTTTTCGCGATACTCGATGTCGCGGGCCTCGGGCGGAGAGAAGAAGCTCGAGTAGTAGGTCTCCACGCCGCGGGCGGAAAGCAGGTTGCTGTAATTGGCGTGGACTGAGACGAACAAATCAGCCTGCACTTTGTTCGCGAGTTCCGCGCGTTGTTCCAGGGCGATGTAGTTATCGTCCTTGCGCGTGAAAACAACCTCGCTCCCCAACCGGCTCTCCAACAGATTCCCCAGCCGTTGCGCTACCTCCAGCACCAGGTTCTTTTCGAGCAGGCCTTCGCGTCCGATCGTTCCCAGGTCCCATCCCCCGTGCCCGGCGTCCAGCACGATTCGAAGTTTTGGGGTATGAGCGCGCAGCTGCAGATCTTCTCGCGTAGCGGGTGTAGTAGGGATCGCTTCCGTCCTGTTTTCGGGGCCAGCCGGCGGCGCAAACGGGTCCATCTTAGGCTTGGGCTGTTCCTTATCCTCCACCCGGCGTACTTCGATCACCAGTCGGCGAGGGTTCTCTTCGCGGCTCTCAGAAAAACTCGATCCCGCTTTGGTCTCCAGGACAACGCGGGTCACGTTTTCGACGGGCTGAGCCACGCGTATGCGACTCACCAGCCCATCGCGTACATCGATTACCTTCCCGTTCACCCCAGGCGCCACGGACGTATCCAGCAGGTCGTAATAGACCCGCTCCGGGTCCGAAAGCCGATGCTTTTCGTATTGCACCGGGTCTTGCTGAACCCTATCCTGCATGTCGATCTCAACCGTCGTCGTTCCCGCTGCCGAAGATACGCGGATGCCCGTGACGAGAGGAACTCCGGTTGCTTTCCCGCCGGCAGCGGGGCTTACCGTTCCGATCTGTGCCGTGGTCGCGGAGGCGTCCGTGGCGCCTGGCGATATTGACGAACTGAGCGCGCTAGGCTGCCCCGCGCTCGCGGTCACCGAACTTCTCGCCGCAGCTGCCACGGTGGTGTGGGAACCATTGTGCGCCCGCCACCATAGTCCTCCGGCCAGCAGCGTTCCCACCACCGCAACCAGCAGTACCAGTAGTAACGCCGGGCGAAGGTGTTCCGTCGCCGTCCCGTGAAGTTCGGGTGCAATGTCTTCCTTGGAGAACTCCAGCGGGATTTCGCGCAGCTCAGGTGCGGCGGCTTTAGGTTGCGCCGGGGGCGGCGGGCTCATCGGGATCTGCCGCAGGCTCTGCAACTCCGCCGACTGCAGCTCTGCGGCTGCCACCCTGGCGGCGCTGACGATTCGGTCTTCGTCCTCAGGTTTCAACGCCGCCAATATGAGTTCGGCGAGCAAGTTCAGGCTGCGCACTTCCCCGTCGTCAAATCCGAAGGGTTCCGTGGAGAACGCTTCCAGCAGTCCGACGACCCTCGACTGCCCCAGCAGCGGGACCGCCACCATCGACCGCGTGCCTAGCCTTCTGCAGGCCTCAACGTTTACCCGGGGATCTTTTTCCGAGTCATCGCAGCGCACGATTCGTCCCGTGCGGAAACACGCCCCGGAAAATCCTGCCTTTGCGTCGAGCTGTACTCCCCGGTCCGGCGCCATCGTGCCCGCCGACGCCCGGCAGATGATCTCATCCCCTTCGGCCAGCGCGATCGCAATCCCATCCGCGCCGGTGATCGTTAGCGCCCGCTCCGCCACCAGTTGCAGAACGTCGTCGAGCACGAACTTTTCGAACTCCCAGGTGTCGTCAACCGCTCCCAATCCGGCAGCATACTGGCGTGCCTCTTCGGCTCGCTTGCGTCGGATCTGCTCGTGGAGGGTCGAAAACGCCAGCAGCGCCTGCAGCGCTTCCCGGCGGTCCGTCGGCCGGACCAGAGCCCCATTTGCATCGAGGAGGGAATCCTGCGATGGGATTGCCTTAGAGGTTAACCCAACGTTCGTGTTGGAGGGGTTGGTTGACATGCAGCAGCCAGCGTATTCAGAAGTTTCCTCCTGAAACTACCCAGTGTGGGCAAACGGCAAAGCCTTGTCAATTGACCGTTCTTCCTATTACCAGAGTTCCGCCAACTTCGGCTTTTACCGGCGTACAACCGGGTGTCACTGGTAAGTTACCGGGCTTTGTCCCACCTTGCAATGTCCCGCAGTACACGAAAGTCACCCTGCCACTCTGGGTCGATCCAACCGGGTCCAAAGTGGGGAAACCACCGCCAGCCAAGCTTCCTCCGCGAGGCTCCGGCTCGTTCGGGACTGTGGTTAGCTTGGACCAGGCCCTGCCCTTGTCCAAAACATACACATTGCCCGCCGGGTCGAATCAGCATATCCTGATTTGTAGCAAGCGACCCCAGGGCTGTGGCTGTGGAAGAAGAATTAAAGCAAGCATCGAGTGACTCGAAACCCAAGCGGTTGAAGTGGCTGTGGCCCATGGGGCTGATGGCGACAGGACTCGCAGGGGCGGCCGTCGTCCTCCGGGGCTGTTGGCACAGCAGGATGAGCTGGCCTATCCGTTCGCAAGGCTGTGCTTACCAGGTATGCACCGGCTGTGGCGTCAAACGCCTGTTTGATGAGGATGCCTTTCGAGGCTACGGTCCGTACAGTTATGATCTTCAACGCCTGGTTGCCATCGATCGCGCTAAGCGATTGAAACGTAAACCGGAAGAGCCGCCGTCCGAGCGCCGCAGCGCCTCTTGATTTCACCTCTCGGAACCATCCCTGATACTGCAGCATGCACTATCCCCGAGGCTAAGATTTCCAGATGCAGCCTTCCCCCGGCCCTGAGACCTCTGCGGTTTCGGCAACCGGCCCGACACCGGAGCGCCGGGTGCATTACCGTCACCCCATTCATTCGCTGGTCTACGTAAACCTGGATGAGGGCAACGGGGGCATCATTCGCAACCTGAGCGAGGGAGGCGCTGCCATCCAGGCCGTGGCGGCCCTCCAACCCACCCAGTTCCACCACATGCGCTTCGACTTGCTCAGTCCCAAAACTCGCATCGAAGTCAGGGGACAGGTCACTTGGGCCAACCTTTCCGGACAGGCTGGCTTGCGCTTTACGGATATTTCGCACTCTAGACGCCGCCTGCTCAACGATTGGGTGTTGGTCAACCTGCTCCGCCGGATTGAGCAGGCCTGCCCAGAAATCGTGGGGCCGGTGGATGGCAGGGATCTGGTCCTGTCCGCCTCTGCACGGCCTGCCATTCACTTGCCGCCTACGTCGCCAGGCAATCCAGCTGCGGAGGCATCGGTTTCGGGTCCCCTGACTCTCAACTGGTGGCCTCGATTAATGTCGGCCCGCACCCTGGCTCGCCTGACCGACGGGCTCGTGCTGTTTTCTGCCGTCCTCGTGTTCCTGTTTGTGATTCTGGCGATTACGGAAACTCTGCCTGCATGGCCGGTAACCTTGGGACTTGCCGTCGGCGTCTTCGCTGTCTTTGCCGCTCTCTACCGGTATCTGTTTACGGTGATTGGTTGCGGAACGGCCGGGGTCCACCTCGCCAGAATGGCGATTGGAGAGCAAGAACAGCCAGGGTTGCCTAAGCCAGAAACCCGGTTCCGGTGAAGAACCATGTCGCGGTGCATCTAGCCCGCGGCCAAATAAGCATCACTGTGCGAAATACTGTTGCGCCAGCCAAAGCTGCAAGCCCTTCTGAAGGCGCGCCGGGACATCAACAAAACGAATTCCGGCATTTCCGAGCTTGTCGGTCCAGGCGATTTCCCCATGTGCTTTGACCGTATAGCGCGTTCCCGGAAGCTTGAACGACACCTGGAGCGACTCCCGAACATCGAGGTTCCGTTCCAGATGCACGCCGATACCGCCCTGGCTAAGATTCAACAGTTCCGCCCGCACGCGCTTCCGATTTGCGCAATGCAGAGCTACCGGGATAGCGATTGACTGGCGGTGATAGCGGAGCCGCCCATCCAGAATCAGATTGCGCGCTGCCGATAGCGTACGCACGGCTTGCTCCACCGAAATCGGCTTCTCGAAACTGAACAGCGCTCCCGTCGCATCGAGGGCATGCCGTTCGCGCGGCCCGCTCATCACTACCAGCGGAACGTTCAAAGGGAAGTGCGAGTCGCGCTGCAGGTGGCGCAGAAAACGATCCGTCCCGCTCAGGTCACAATCTACGATCAGTGCATCCACTTTCGATGTGGCCAACTTAGCTTGTGCCCGTTCCGGTTGCGATTCAACGTCAACATTGATGTGCAGGCCACCCAGAATACATTCCAGAACACTGACTTCCTGCCAGTCGCGGGAAACCACCATCGATGAAAGTGTCATGATTCGACTCTAGTCGCGCCGGTAATCGCGCCCTAGATCACGAAGGTAATGGGAAGAAAGGGCCATGTCCTTCGTCGTCTTTGTCGCTCTGTGTCGTTGTTCAACGGTGTGCAGGTGATCTTTGCTGACGCCTGACGGCCGACGACTAGATACTGACGACGAGCGACTAGAGACTAGCGACTAGCCTTACGCGCCCGTCGCCTTGCTCTGGCCGCGATACCATTCAACCGTCCGCCGCAAGCCCTCCTCGAACTGCACCTTGGGTGCGTACCCAAGCTGTGCTTTTGCCCTGGCGATGTCGGCCAGCGAGTGCTGAATATCGCCCTCCCGCGCTGGAGCATATTTCACGCCGCCGGCGTATCCCGTAAGTTTCTTCAGCAGCGTGAAGGTTTCGTTCAGATCGGCACGGGTTCCCGTGGCCACATTGAAGACCCGGCCCGCCGCCTTGTTCGCGGGGGCTTTGGATGCCAGCAGATTCGCATCGACCGCGTTGTCAATGTAGGTGAAGTCCCGGCTCTGGCTGCCATCCCCGAAGATGGTCGGTTGCTCGCCGTGCAGCATCTGCGTAATGAACTTCGCCAGCACCCCTGAATACGGCGACGCAGGATCCTGCCGCGGACCAAAAATGTTGAAGTAGCGCAGGCTGACCGTCTCCAGCCCGTAACACCGATAAAACGATGTCATGTAGTATTCGCTGGCCAGTTTGGCCACCGCATACGGCGAGATCGGGTTGGGTGCCATCTCTTCGTGCTTGGGCAAGCTCGGTGCGTCGCCGTACGCAGCTGACGAAGCCGCATACACCACTCGCCGCACCTTGGCATCCCGCGCCGCAATCAGGATGTTCACTGTACCGTCCACGTTGGCCTGGTTGCTGCCCAACGGGTCCAGTACCGACTTGGGTACCGAGGGAATCGCGGCCTGGTGGAAGACGCACTCCACTCCCCGGCATGCGTCCTTCATAGCGGACGCGTCGAGCAGATCCGCTTCGTGAAAGTCGATGCGCGCGAGAATCTCCGCGATATTCTCGCGCTTTCCCGTAGAGAAGTTGTCGATGCCGCGAACCTGCTCGCCCGCGTTAAGCAATGCTCGCGCGATCGAGGACCCGATAAACCCCGCAACCCCGGTGATCAGATAAAGAGCCATAACCGTTCATCATAACCAAAGCCATCGAGTTTCTGCTCGCAGTCCATGCAACTCCAGCCCCAGGTCCACGATTGCCCCGACCGGGGAACGTGGCCGTCATCTCCAGGTAGCAACCATTCAGACTCAGGTCGTGAACCTTCCCCGGGTGCGTACGTTCGTGCCCCTACGCGGAATTCCGCGCTGCCCTCACATTTGTAGCGAGGACTCCGGCGCCGCTCGGTTTCCACCGGCGGCGTCGCGGACAATGCAGTTACCGGCTCGGCCGAGGTTGCCAATCCGCACTCTTCGTCTCGCTCGAGACGCCGAAGATAGTCTGCGCCGCTGCTTTCCGGGCTCATACCGCGGTTCCTCGGGGATTTCCCTGTATCGTTCTACCGGGAAGCGGAGTCGGAGGGCATCGTTACGAAGGTCGATCCTGCATTTCGCGCGGAGGGAGCGGTGCGGCTACGGGAACAGTTCAGGAATGGGAGGTCGTCGCTGCTTCGGTCGCCTTCCGGATCTCCTCCCACAATTCCCCACGCCCGGCGCCGGTTTTCGCCGAGAACGGCAGGATGCGCGCGTTCGGGTTCCTCTGCTCTAGCACATGCAACGCGTTGCGCAACTGGTTGCCCGACAGTCGGTCACTCTTGGTTGCGACGATGAGAACCTGGCGGCCGGTGGCGTTTAGGAACTCGAGCAGTTGCTGGTCGCTTTCTTGCGGTGGGACATTCACATCGACCAGCGCCAGGCACAGCGCCAAAGTTGGCCGCGTCTTCAGATACGGATCGATGAAGCTGGGCCACTGTGCCGTCGTTTCCCGCGAGATCTTCGCGTACCCGTAACCCGGCAGATCGGTAAAGATCATCTCCGGCTTGGGCCTGCCCGCGATGCGCAGCTCGAAGAAGTTAATGGCCCGCGTGCGGCCAGGGGTGGAACTCGTCTTTGCCATCTTCGTGCCGACCAGCGAGTTGATCACGCTGGACTTGCCAACATTGGACCGCCCCAGGAAGGCAATCTCCGGAAGACTCGGAGCAGGGAAGTGGGCCACATCGCTGGCCGACAGCAGAAATCGGGAAAGGACTCGCACAGACCAGTTTCAGGGTTCTCGGGGCAAGTTGCAAGTGGACTACCGATCCAGCCCCAGCGGATGCTTATCATCCTGAACGTCCGCCTCCTTGACCGGTTTGTGCTTATGCCAGAGATGCAGGGCTCCGGCGATCGCCAATCCCAGCAACACGCTCACCGCAAAGAAGACACGGTACGCCGGCAGGCCTATCAGCAGCACCGCAACCACCAACATCGCTGCAATCAGCCCGGTTCTGCCCGGAAACAGGCCGCCTAAGCGACTCCCGGATGCCATAGCGCACTCCGCACAATATTCTAACGCCAACAGAGAAGAGTAGAGACGCGAGCTGCAGCTGCGGGAAAGCAAGAAGCCCGCCGAAGCGGGCCTTAACCGGCAACCGAGAACCGAGGGAGAACAGTCTTTCTACTGATGTGCCGCCGGACTCTCGCCCGTCTGCGGGGCGATCGGCGTGATGGTCTGCGGGGTCTCTTCCAAAATCTGCGGAAGTGGTCCTTCAAGGGCTACCTTGAGCACCTGGTCCATCGTATCCACGAAGTGCATCTTCATCTCGTTGCGCAAGTTCTCGGGCACTTCTGCCAGGTCTTTCTCGTTGTCTTTTGGCAGGAGCACTTCGAACAGCCCGGCGCGGTGTGCGGCCAGCAGCTTTTCCTTCAGGCCGCCAATTGGGAGCACTTTCCCGCGCAGGGTAATCTCCCCAGTCATGGCGATATCCCGTCGTACCGGAATCTTGCTCAGTGCACTCGCGATCGCGGTTGCAATCGTGATCCCCGCCGATGGCCCATCCTTGGGAATCGCGCCCTCTGGCACGTGCACATGGATATCGAGATTGCGGTAGAAATCGCGGGGCAGTCCGAGTCCGCTGGCGCGGGACCGAACGTACGACATCGCCGCCTGCGCCGATTCCTGCATGACGTCGCCAAGTTTGCCCGTCAGCGTCAACTTGCCTTTGCCATCGACCACGGTCACTTCCGTGCTCAAGATCGAGCCGCCCACTTCCGTCCAGGCCAATCCGGTGACCAGCCCGACTTCACTTTTTTCGTTCGCCAGCGTGTCGCGGAACTTGATCACGCCCAGGAAGTCTCCGACGTTCTCTCCCGTGATCGTAATCTTGTAGTCCGGTCCTTCCTTCACCACCTTGCGCGCCACTTTGCGGCACACATTGCCAATCTCCCGCTCCAGATTGCGCACGCCCGCTTCCCGGGTGTAGGAGCGGATGATGCCCGTGATAGCGTCATCGCTGAACTTGATGTTCTTGTCGGTCAGCCCGGCCTGTGTCAGCTGCTTCTTGACCAAAAATTGCTTGGCGATCTCGACTTTTTCCGGCTCGGTGTAACCGTGCAGCCGCAACACTTCCATGCGGTCCTGCAAGGCTGGCGGAATCGTGTGCAGCACGTTCGCGGTCGCCACAAAAAATACCTGTGACAGGTCGTACTCCACATCAAGGTAGTGGTCCACGAACATGAAATTCTGTTCCGGGTCCAGCACTTCCAGCAACGCCGCCGACGGGTCGCCACGGAAGTCCATCGACATCTTGTCCACTTCATCCAGCATGAAGACCGGGTTTTTCGTCCCCGCCTTCTTCATCATCTGGATAATCTGCCCAGGCAGCGCTCCGATGTAGGTCCGGCGATGTCCGCGAATTTCGGCCTCGTCACGCACTCCACCCAACGACATCCGGACGAACTTGCGGCCCGTAGCCTTCGCAATCGACATGCCCAGCGAAGTCTTGCCCACGCCGGGAGGCCCGACAAAGCACAGGATCGATCCCTTGGGATTCTTCACCAGCTGGCGTACGGCCAGGAACTCGAGAATGCGTTCCTTGATCTTCTCCAGCCCATAGTGGTCTTCGTTCAGCACCTTCTCAGCCCGCGAAATGTTGCGAATTTCCTTGGACCGCTTCTTCCACGGCACCGCCAGCAGCCAGTCCAGGTAGTTGCGTGAAACGGTAGATTCCGCCGACATCGGCGGCATGGCTTCCAGCTTTTTGAGTTCCTGGATGGCCTTGTCCTTGACTTCTTTCGGCATCCCCGCGGCTTCGATCTTCTTCTTCAGCTCATCGAACTCGCTCTTCTCGCCGCGCCCCAGTTCCTTCTGGATGGCCTTGATCTTCTCGTTGAGGTAGTACTCTTTCTGGGCCCGCTCCATTTGCCGCTTCACGCGCGACTGGATGGTTCGGTCCATGTTCAACTTTTCGATCTCGATGTCGAGCACGTCGGCAATGCGGGTCAGCCGCTCGGCGGGATCAAAAATCTCGAGCAGTTCCTGCTTTTCCTCGATCGAAAGCTGCAGGTTGGCCGCGATCGTATCGGTCAACTTGGCGGGATCTTCCATCCGCACCGCGGCGATCATCGTCTCGTAGTTCAGCGACTGGCACAGCTTCACGTACTGTTCGAATAAACCTGTGACTCGCTGCATGCCCGCTTCGATCTGCGGATTGGTCTCGGTCACGTAACGCGCCAGCCGCACCGACGCCTGCATGTAGCCGTCGCTGTCGGTCACTTGCAGGATCTTGCCGCGCTCGATGCCTTCGACCAGTACCTTGATGTTGCCGTCAGGCAGCTTCAGGCTCTGCACGATGTTGACCACCGTGCCGACCTGGTAGATCTCGTTCGCCTTGGGCTCGTCAATCGAGGCGTCGTGCTGGGTCGCGAGAAAGATCTTCTTGTCGGCGGCCAACGCCTCTTCGAGCGCGTGCACGCTCGACTCCCGGCCCACGACGAATGGGGTCATCATGTAGGGGAAAATGACGACGTCCCGAATGGGCATCATCGGGAGTTTCTTGGTTTCAAATTTTTCCTTGGGCTGGGTCACTCTGTCTCCAAAAGTCGGTGCTTCCCGGATTCGGCCTTCCTGCCTCAGTAGCGCCGCCGTCCTGGCGGATGCGGGTCTTCGCTAGCCCGCTTTGTCCATCATCGCGATCGAAACGTCGCGTTTCTCCACCATCTCCCGGGTCACTTCGAACTCCTTCACTTTCTTCTGACTCGGCAGATGGTACATGAGGTCGAGCATCAATTCCTCAAGAATCATACGCAAGCCCCGGGCGCCCACCTTGCGCGCCATAGCCTGCCGGGCAATGGCCCGGGTGGCTTCCTCGCTGAACTTCAGGCGTACATTCTCGAACTCGAACAAACGCTGGTACTGCTTGATGATAGCGTTCTTTGGCCGGGTCAGGATCTCGATCAGAGCAAACTCGTCCAGATCCTCCAATACGCCTACCACCGGCAACCGACCCACAAATTCAGGAATCAAGCCGAACTTGATCAAGTCTTCCGGCTGTACGTCGCTGAGCAACTGGTAGTTACGCTTGCTGGGGTTGACGTTCTCTTCCGTCTCCACCTGCTCGCCGGTCTTGAATCCCAGCGACTTTTTGCCCACGCGGCGGGAGATGATCTTTTCCAGCCCGACAAACGCTCCCCCGCAAATGAAGAGGATATTCGTAGTGTCGACCGGCGTGAATTCCTGGTGCGGATGCTTTCGACCACCCTGCGGCGGGACGTTCGCAATCGTTCCCTCCAGGATCTTCAGCAGCGCCTGCTGCACCCCTTCGCCCGAGACATCGCGGGTGATCGAAGGATTCTCATCCTTGCGCCCGATCTTGTCGACCTCATCGATATAGATGATGCCGGTCTGGGTGCGGCCCACGTCACCTTCGGCCGCCTGCAGCAGCTTCAGGATGATGTTCTCCACGTCCTCACCGACATAGCCGGCTTCGGTCAGCGTGGTGGCATCCACGATCGCGAACGGAACGTCCAGCATGCGGGCCAGCGTCTGCGCCAGCAGTGTCTTGCCGGTGCCCGTCGGGCCGATCAGCATGATGTTCGACTTGGTCAGCTCGACGCCGTCGCCACTCTTCTGGCGGTTCATGAAAATGCGCTTGTAGTGGTTGTAGACTGCAACCGCCAACTTCTTCTTGGTCTGTTCCTGCCCGATCACATACTCGTCCAGGAACGTCTTTACCTCTTGAGGCTTGGGAAGCTGGTTCGGAGTGGAGGCCTCCGGGGTCGTGGTTCGGTCATCCTCGAGGATCGAGTTGCAGACCGCCACGCACTCGTCGCAAATGTAGGCCCTTGGGTAGTCGCTGGGCGACGAGATCAGTTTCGCTACCGCGTCCTGCGACTTGTGGCAGAACGAGCACCGCAAGATCTCATCTGTACCCGACCGGTTTTTCACTCGGCTGTACTCCTTCTGTCACCCGGAATTGCCCGCCCCGAGGCTCCTTTCGCCCGGTCGGTAAGCAAGTCGTTATCTCGCCGAGACCTCCAGTAGAACTGCGACCGGCGAACGCCGATCATACCTCTACTTCGTCTTGTAGATGATATCGTCGATGATTCCGTATTCCTTGGCCTGCTGCGCGTTCATGATGAAATCG
>Ga0307479_10002065_pt1 | contig 18295 bp, 42 predicted proteins | sample atmos_gasesECM4C_FD_203743 | JGI IMG/M metagenome (GOLD analysis project Ga0307479, IMG submission 203743) | Hardwood forest soil microbial communities from Morgan-Monroe State Forest, Indiana, United States - atmos_gasesECM4C_515 | ecosystem: Environmental > Terrestrial > Soil > Temperate... | reverse complement strand
CGAACGCGGTGCAGTCGTGACGGCCTTCCTCGCCGTCGCCCTCTCCGCGGCGCTCGTGGGCTGCTACGCGCAGCCGGGCGCCGCGGAGGGGACCGACGAAGCGCCCGCGGACCTCGCGGGCAGCGAGCTCGAGGCCCCGAAGCTCGCGACGGGCTTCCAGTGGCACGTCATCGTCGACCCGGGCGTCCCCGAATTCGAGGCCGCCGAGATCGAGCACGCGCTCGAGGCCTGGAAGGCGGTCATCCCCTGCGGCTTCGACTGGACCCTCGAGCGCGCGGCGGTCGGCAGCTGGGACGACGTTCTGCCCGCGGGCACGCTCGCGATCAAGATGGGCGAGCCGCCGCAGGGGAACGGCGCCGTCGGGCAGACGCTCCGCCCCGCGCCCCCGAACTTCTTCCTCGAGGGCGCGACCATCGTCCTCCAGACGAACTACCGCTGCGACGACTTCCCGCGCGTCGCGCAGCACGAGCTCGGGCACGGCTTCGGCCTCCCGCACGCGCCGGGCGGCGTCATGGTCGACCCGGGCGTCGTCGGCGCGCGCGTCAACGCGACGGACGCCGCGGTCTACGCCAGCCACTGGTGCCCGCGATGACCCGCGAGCGCGCCATGGTGCTCGCCGAGGTTCGCGAGATCGTCGAGGCGAAGATGAAGGAACTGATGGATCCGACGAGTCGCGCGCGCCGCTACGCGGTCGCGGTGCTCGGCGAGCTCGCCGAGCAGATCAGCGAGCTGGAAGAAGCGACGGCGAACGCGCGCATAGGATCGTACGCGAGCGCCCAACTCGAAGCAGAAGAGGAGATTGCATGAATATCCGAAAAGGACAGATCTACCGCCGCCGAAGTGACGGTTTCATGTTCCGCGTTGACTCGTACGCGCGTGATACGAAGAAATGGCGCGCTGTGCCTGGCGCGTTCATGCGGTGCGTCCACGCCACGAGGATCTTCGGTTGGTTCGACGCCGACGTCATTATTCGTGACTTCGATCGGGTGAAGGCTTGAGCCTTGGTCGATCGCGCCGCGAGTACCGGATGGCCGCGGCTGCGCGGCACCTCGCCGACGACGTCGACGCGGGCGCGTTCGACCCGGCGCGGGTCTCGGACCTCCTGCGCGCGCTCGCCGAGGCGCTGTCCGATGTCCGGAACGAGCTCGACGACGTTCGGCGCGTCGCCGCCCACGAGGCCGCGACCGAAGCGGCGGAGAAGCGGCGCGGGCTCGCCGCCGCGATCAGCGCTTCCCGAGGTCCGTGACTTCCTGCACCTCGCCCGGGAGGTCGACCGTCCGCGACTCTCGGTTCCACGAGCCCCACGCCCAGTACGTGCTCGAGTCGTTCGCGTCCTTCTGGACCTGCACGTCCTCGACGCCGGCGTCCTTGAGCTGCTCGGCGATCGCGCCCTCGGAGGCGAACGCGCGCTTCCAGAAGCCGACCACGATGCGCGCACGATACCGGTGCCCCTGCTCCGCGGTGAACTGCATGCCTCGAGGCTAGCAGGCTCAGAGCGACGACGGTGCTTTCGAATCGTTCCGGATCTCCGTGTCCGGGCACGAGCAGATGACGAGGACCGCCACGCCCTCCTCGAGGTCCGCGACCTTCAGGTGCATGTCCTGCCCCGCCTCGCACTTCGCGCTCCCGCCCGGCGTCGCCACCGACCCCGTGATGACCGAGACCGAGTCCTGGCAGGCGGGCTTGAAGGGCGCGCACGACGGTGCCTTGGTGACCACCGGCGCGCAGCCCAGGACGGCAGCGGCGAACGCGAGTACTCCGAGCTTCATCCCTCGAAGCTACCGGATCTCCACCTCGACGTCCCGGAACCCCTTCTCCAGGCGAAGCTTCGCGAACGCCGCGTACTCGGGCGAGAGCTCGATCCCGACGACCTCCGGCCAGCCGGCGAGCAGGCAGCCCGCGACCTCCGATCCCACGCCGGAGAACGGGACGAGCACGCGCTCGGGCTTCGGCGGCAGCACGATCGTCGCCATGTACCGGATCAGGTCGACGGGCTTGACGGTCTTGTGGGGGTTCCCCGGGCCGCGCTCCTTCGTCGACGCCTTCCCCGAGTAGAAGAACCGGCAGAACTCCTCCGGCAGAGAAGCGTCGAGCTCGTGCTCCTCGGGGCGATAGAACGACTTCGACCCGTCGCCCGACTGCGAGCGCGCGTCCGCGCCGGCACCCGCCTGCTCGTCCATCGCCACGTTCGATGGCCAGCGCCCCTTCTCGAGCTGCTCCACCTTCCCCGCGAGCTTCCGCTGCGTGATCTCCGACTTCTTGTCCTTGAACGCCGCGCCGCGCGTCCCGCCCGACGTCCCCACGCGAGTCGCGTCGACGTTCAGCCCCGCCACGCCGTGCTTCAGCGCGTTCTCCGCGAACGTCCCCTCGGGCGGTCGGCAGAAGAGCGCGGCGGGTTCGCAGCACGGCTTCAACGTCGTGTTCCAGCCGTCCCAGAGCTTGGCCTCGGGAGTCGCGGGATCCGTGACCGCTCGGCGTTCCCCCCCAAGGAGCTCGTCGATCGCCTTCGAGAGGTCGCGCCCCTTCGGCATGCCCTTCCCGTAGATCCAGGAGAACATGTCGCGGATCTCGAAGCCGGCGTCCTCGATCTCCACGGCGGTCCGGTGGTAGGTCTTCGTCGCGCTGAACGCGAAGCCGTGCGCGCCGGGCTTCATCAACCGAAGAACTTCCGCCCATTCCGCGGCGCGGGGGACGTCGTAGTCCCACTTCGACCCGACGAACGAGATCCCGTACGGGGGGTCGCAGACCACGGCCTGGAACGACTGCTCCGCGAGCTCCTTCGCGCGCTCCTCGGCCTTCCCGACCAGGATCGTGACCTTCCGCATGGTGCCTCCTCCGAGAGGATGACACCTCGATCTCGGCGCGCCCCCCGGGCTTCGATCCCGGGACCCTCCGGCGCTAAAACCGGCCGCTCTGCCTGACTGAGCTAGGGGCGCGTGGTGGAGAGGGCGGGCTATGCTCCCGCGACCTCCCGGCGCTAAAGCCGGGCGCTCTGCGAACTGAGCTACCTCTCCGAGTCGATCACCGAAGCAGCGGAAGCGAGCTCAGCGCGCGCTTCAGGTCCTCCTTCCTCCCGGGCACGACCCCGAGCGCCATGAGCGCGCCGCAGTAGGGCGCGTCGGGCTCGACGATCCGGACGTGCCGGATGCCGTTCTCCTCGAGTCGCGCGGCCACCGACCGGAGCGCGTCCTCGTTGGGCACCGTCAGCACCACCGCGTGCGTGCCCTCCGGGAGGTTCCCGGGGCTCGACTCGCCCGCTGCATGAACGATGTTTGCCGCCTGGATACCGCGCGGCAGGTCCGCACGCACGACGACGTAGTGAAACAGGAACTCGTCAGCGCATTAGCGAGGAGTGCATGGAGATCTCCATGTCACGGGCCTCGCGGGCGCGCTAGTCGTCCTCGTGGTTCCCCACGGGCTGCGCCTTCGCCCACCGCTTCGCCGCCTTCGCCTTCGATCCCCGCGCCGCGCGACCTCGCGCGGGGCCGTGCGCGGCGTGCGCCGCCGTCCTCCCGAGCTTCATCGGCGTCTTCCCCGGGGGGTTCGCCGCGACCTGACGCTGGAAGCCGTCGCGCGGGTCCTGCTTCAGGAAGACGAGCGCGCTCTTCGGCACGCCCGCCGATCCACCGAGGATCGGCTCCGAGCTCGGGACGTCCTCCTCGGACTCGCCGAGCAACTCGATGATCGGGGCGTCGTCCGCGTCGGCCGCTGCCCATTCCTTCACGGTGGGTCCCACGACCGACATCTTAGCCCGCGGCGAGCTTCTCGTGCTCCGTGGCCTGGCGATCGGCCTCGTTCGCCCGCTTGATCATCGACGCCCGGACCTGCGCGTCCGCCCCCGAGAGGCCGTCGCGATGGGCGCTCGCCGCCCTCCGGAACGCCTCCGCGGCCTCGGCGTGGCTCCCGTTGCCCGCGCGAGCCGCCTTCCCGAGCTTCTCCGCCGCGACCAGCTGCGCGAGGGGAGTACTCGCCGCCTGGGCGCGAGCCGCCTCCGGGACCTCGAACTTCGGGGGCTTCCCGGGCGCTGGCGGGGTCAACGTCGCGCCCGCGGGCTTCCCGGCGACCAGCGCTTCCAGCTTCGCGAGCCGGGCTTCCAGGGCCTCCACGTAGCCCGCGGGGCGGGTGCCCGAAGCCGAGGCTTCCGTCGGGGCAGCCGGCTCCGCGCCTCGTGCCCAGTCCTTGATCGACGCCATCAGCCACGCCCCGCGATGGCGCGAGCCAGCTTCTCGCGAAGGAGCCAGAACCCGCGCCGAGCGCGCTCGAGCCACGGGCGACTCGTCCGGAACGCCTCCCTCTCGAGCACCGCGAGCCTTCGGTTCTTGTCCTCGATGGCGTCGATCATCGAGGACCGAAGATCACGAATCGGCCCGCAGCACTGGTGCGCGAACGGCAGGATGGCGGGCGCGTGTGCCTCCGGATCCTGGAACATGAAGTGCTCGTACCAGTCCGCGTTCGTGACGAAGTCGAGATCCTGCTCGCAGACGTCGCACTTGCCGCGTCGCTTCGCGAGGCACGCGGACACCTTCGCCTCGTGAGCTTCCTTCGTGTCCAAGGCCGCCACCGCTCCTTCTTTGCCACCCATGAGCGCCTCCGATGCCGGCTGCTCCGAGCGCGCCGGGCGCCGAAGCAGCATGGTCGAGGATGGATCGCCTCTGCCTGCTCTTCACGCTCCTCGTCGCCTGCTCGTCGCCCGCGCCCACCGTCGAACAGCCGGCGCCTCCCGCGCCCGCGAGCACGCCCTCGGGGCAGGGAGGCGAGCCTTCGGGTCCTCCCCAGCAGGCCTTCGTTCCTCCCTACCCCACTCCAGCGCCCGGCGAGCTCGGCACGAACCCCTGGCCCCCGAGCTCCGCGAAGCTTCCCTACACGCTCGAGCCGAAGCGCTAGAAGCGCCTCGCGCGGTTCCCCGGCCACTTCTCGATCTTCTCGAGGTGCCTGCGCTCCTCCGACGGGCAGATGCGCCATCCGAACCGCGACGCGCCCGTGAAGCTCACGTGGTTCCGGAGCCGGTCCGCCTGCGCGCGCGGGTACTCGTCGCAGTAGCCGCACTCGCCCGGCGCGTGGAGGATGAGACCGTCGCAGTGCGGGAACGCGCTCTCCGGCGCTTCTTGGTACATCGCCCGGTCATCGAGCTGGTCGATCAGCTCGGCGTCGTCCTCCGGAGTCGGGGCGTGCTTCTTCCGCCAACGGACGTAGAACGCCGCCGTAGCGAGCAGTCGTTCGAGCGGCTTCCACATTAGGTCACCAGGTGGATCCCGGCGCTGACCGCCTTCGAGCGCCGGAGCTCGTCCTCGTAGCGCTGGATCTCCTTCAGCAGCTCGTCCTGCTCCGCGCGCTCGAGCTGATCGAGCGGGTAGAGGAGCACGTGCTCGGGCATGGTGAGCGCTTCGATGCTCATCCACATGCAGAAGGGCATGAGGTCGCGCTGGATCCGCATTCCCTGCCCGCCGTCCTGAAGCAGCTGGACCTTCATCTCCATCACCGGGCTCAGGATGGAGGTGGCTCCTTCGCGCTCGTGCAGCTTCCCGACGAGCATCTTCGCGCCGACCAGCGCGACCACCCAGCCCTTCAAGGCGTTCGTGATCATCACCCCTCCTCGAGGACCGCGTGGATGTCGGTCGCCTTCACCAGGAAGACGTCCTTCTCGGTCGCGCTCACCTCGATCGCCGCGTACTTGCCGTAGAGCACGCGGTCGCCGACCTTGACCTCGGTCTCCACGAAGACGCCCGTCTCGAGGACGCGCCCGGGACCGACCGCGAGCACCGTCCCGATCACGGGGCGCTCCTTCGCGTTGTCGGGGATGATGATCCCGCCCTTGGTCATCGCGTCCGCGCGGTCCTGCTGCACCAGGCAGTAGTCGCGGACCGGCCGGATGTGCCCGAAAGTTCCCTTGTCGCTCATGCCATTCACCTCGGGCGCTCGGATGCCGTGCGCTTTCGCAAGAGGCCGATCATCGCGACGCCGTGCTCCTCGGTCATGTAGACCGGGACCGGCGGGCCGGAATGGCGAGCTGGGTCCATGAAGATCTTCACAGCGTGGATGGCGAGAGTCCCGTCCTCGGGGATCCCGCGCCACCCGAACTCCCGGAGCTTCTCGCGTAGCGAGAAGTAGTCTCGGTACCCGACGATGACGGCGTCGAGGCGGACGTCCTCGAGCAAGTGCTGGTTTTCCAGGCAGATGATCTCGTCGACGAGCTCGCCCAAGGACTCCCGATCGAGGAGCTCGATATCGAGGCGATGTTGAGGTTCGAAGACGGGCGGCGCGTCGGTGATCAGCGACGCGACTCGGACTGGCAGCGGGATGACGAGGCGCATGATCATGTCCGCGGCCGGAGCGGTCGAAACTTGAATTCCTGCTCCGACTCGACGCCGAGCCGCACCCAGATCGTCGCGTCCGGGTCGCTGTCGTAGTCGGCTTGGATCTCCCAGACGACCTCGAGGACCTCGAACTCGGTCTTGCCCTCCCCGGACACTCGCGCGTCCTCCGCCGACCCGAAAGCGAGGCCGTTGATCACGATCCGCTCGCCCGGGATCGGCAGGCGGTTCCGCCACGGTCCCCGCCACACCATCAACTCATCCCCGATCATGATGTCGACCTTCATAGCGCTCCCTTCGCGACCTTCCCGCCAGCCTTCAAGTACTCGAGCTCCCAGACGCGGCAGGCCTCGCCCATCGTCGTGGAGAGCGGCAGGCGGTCGAACGCCGCGTCCGCCTTCACCCGCGCTTCCTTCGTCGGGTAGAGCTTCTCCAGCGAGACCAGGATCTTCGGCTTCTTGACCTGCATGCCTTCACGAGCGAAAGGCGGGATCACAACCCGCCGTCGCCCCGATAACGCAGATGCTCTCAAGCTGCCGAGTAAGAAGGCGAGGGAACCGGATACGGTGGGAATCGAACCCGCGGGCGCCAGCCTCCCGCTCGGTTCCCTCGGTGGAGTCGCCCGGAATCGAACCGGGGTCCTCGAAGTCGTCTGGTCGCTCTTCTACGCGCGTAGCCGACGGTCGTTGCCTCGCGTCCATCAGCAGCAAATCCCTCGAGGAGGGTCCGGGACCCACCCGGCCGATCCTTCGCCCGAAGGCGCCTCCATTCTCGACACCGCCACTCGCAGGAGCTCCCCGGAAAGGGGCGTGACCGGCGTCCAGTCCTCGTGGGTTGACACGCTCGGGAGGGTACTAGGACGACCTCCCCGGCCCGTGCGCGACGGCGTCCGTCGCTTTTCGAGCCTTTCCCGAGCATGGCTCAAGCAGCCTTGCGGCTGTCGAGCGCGATCGCGTTGTCGTTCGCGGTCATACGTGGCCCGTTTGGTCGAGGCGGTTCGTGCCGTCCGCCTGCGCGCAGAGCGTCCCTCCTTCTCCGAGTCGAAACCTTTTCGACCCCAGAATCGAAGCGGTGCCCTTCTCGCGCCATCCCCGTCTATCCCCAGCGTAAGGGGTCCTCTCGGAATCGGGGATCTTGCTGAAGTGTCGCTCCGAACGCTGATCAGGATGCCGATCCACGGAGGATCGGCAAGGGAAAGATCGCCCTCAGAAACCGCCCTCGATCATCGCCATGTTCGCGGTGTCCCCCGTGAACGTCGATGCGTTCGTCGGCGTCAGGCTGAAGTGCCCGCCCCCACTCGTGCAGGGGTCAGACCACCATCCGGGCGCCCCGGACGCCCACCACGTCCAGCCGATCACCTCGTCGGCGTTCGCGGCAAAGTACGCCTCGGTGTTCTTCCAGAGCGTCGCGCTCCCTGCCGTGCTCGCGCAGAACCCGACCTCCCCCAGGAAGACCCGGTACCCGCGCGCGCGCCCCTCCGCGACGGCGACGTTCAGGCGGTCGCTCACGACCGTCGGGGACGCGATGTCGGGCGCCCCGCCCCCCGAGTTGGCGTCCGCGTAGACGTGCACCTCGGCGGCGATGCTCCCGAAGGCGTCGAAGAGCGGCTTCCCGGGACCGTTCGCGTTCAGCCACCCGTAGGCGTTCGAGCGCGCCGGCGACGCGGTGTCATACCAGGTCGACGCCCACTCCCCGCCCCCCGTCCAGCCGTTCCCCGGCACCAGGATCTCGTTCGTCGCCCCTGCCGCGCGGATCGAGTTGATCGCCTCCTGCGCGATGGAGAACCAGGCCATCGTGCTCATGGAGTTGGGCTCGTTCACCAGCCCGAACATCACGCGGGGGTTCGAGGCGTATCGCGCGGACATCTTCGCCCAGAAGTCGGCGAACGCCGTCGCGGGCACGGCGCTCGAGCCGACCAGCTGCCCCTTCCACGTCGCGCCCCCCGTGTCGCCGGCGCTGTTCGCCTGCCAGGGCTCGACGATCACGTACATGCCCCTGCTCGTCGCGTAGCTCACCACGCGGTCGTAGTTCGCGAGGTAGGCGACGTAGTTCGCGCCCGGCGCGGGGATGGGACCGAAGAGCGAGCTCTGCACCCGCTCCCACGAGAACAGCACCCGCAGCGCCGTCACGCCCTTGCCGGCGAAGTAGTCGATCTCCCGGTCATCGAACACCGGGTAGTCCGTCCAGGCCACGGGGCCGGTCGAGCTCGCGAGCTGCCAGCCGCCCTCCATCCCCGCGAGGTTCGTCCCCCGAGCCTTCCCCAGCCCCGCCGTCGCGTCAGGCGCCCCCGTCTCGGGGCTCGCGTCGTGCTTGGCGGCGTCTGCCCCGGCGTCCGCCAGGCAGGGGCAGGGCGGGCAGCGCGTGGCGCCGAGGGGGCTCTCCGCCAGGGACCCGGGATCCTCCGCCGAGGCGCACGCGAGGAAGACCGCGAGCGCGCAGCCGAGGAGGACCAGGACGATTCGAAGGGGCGTCAGCCGAAGGGTCAGCGTCATGCCCGAAAGCATGAGCCCCTCGGCGTCCCGCGTCAGGCTAGCGGACCTCGACGGAGAAGGACGCGAAGCCGCGCCAGCGATTCAGCATTCGAAGCAGTGCATGAGGTCTTGCTCGAGGCGCTCGTTCTTCAGCTTCCTCGTTCGACTTCTCCAGGCCGTCGATCTCCTGCTCGAGGCGCTGCATTCGAGCCGCGGCGTGCTCGTTCCGTTGCTTCTGCGCCTCGAGGTCGCGAGCGAGCCGCCCCGCCTCCTTCGCCAGCGTCCTCGCCAGTCGCCGGAGCTCGCGATGGACGACGCGCTCCTGGCGGATGAACTCGCGCGTCTCGTCCGTGGACGTGGTCACGGTCCTGCCCGGGTGTCGCGCCAGCAGATGCTCGGTGTCGTGCTTGTCCTGCAGCAGCCGGCTCGCCTCCTTCGACGTCTCGAAGGCCAGGACGTTCGCGATCAGGTTCGAGAGCTTGCTCACGCGAGGCCTCCTTCTTCGACGCCCTTCAGCCAGTAGACGTAGAACGGCGCGTCGGAAAGCGGCTGGCTGGCGTTCCAGCTCCGCATCTCACGCATCGCGGCTTCCGAGGACTCGAAGTAGTGCCGGACCTCGTCGACCACGTACCGCGTCTTGGTGTCGCCGAAGTTGGGCGCGCCGAGAATCGTCGAGCCGAGCTCCGGGAATCGAAAGAAGCCGCCGTAGACGTACCCGAAGACGTAGGTCTTCACGGCTCCCCGTGGACGGCGTCGTGCGCGGCCACGTACGCGGCGCACGCGCGCACGAACGCCGCGTCCGCCCGCTTCCACGCGAGGTGGAGCTCCATCTTCGGGTTGGGAACGTTCTCGTAGACCATCTGCGCGCCGTCCCTCAAGCGGAGGACGCGCTCCTCGACCTGCAGGCCGTCGAAGGCCTTCAGCAGCGCGCTCGCCGCCATCAGGCGCTCGGCAGCGCCCCGAAGGTCGCTCTCCGCCTTCTCCCTCAGGGCCTTCTCGCGCTCCTCGTTCGCCACGGCTCAGCCCTCGACGACCAGGGACTCGATCAGGCGATCGAGGTGGCCAGCGGGGCGCAGGTCGTGCTCGCGCTTCCGGGTCTCCTTCACCAGGATCCGGAGGACCTGGTCCACGGCTGCTTCCGCGGACGAGCGGTTCGCGGTCACGAAGAACGCGTCCTGCATCTCGTTCGGGGTAACGTCGACGGGGTTTGGTCCGGCGTAGAAGGTCCAACGGTTGTGCTTGGAGTCGGACTCGAGCTGCACGAACGCGCGGTTCCCGCACGTGAAACGCACGATCTCCTTCGCCGCCAACATCTTCTCCTCGAGCGTCTTCATGGGTTTTCTCCTACCCGGCTGGATGCCGGTGCGCTTCTTCCCAGGCCAAGAAAGTCGGGTCGACGTAGCCCGCCTCGACGGCGGCGCGGACGTGCTCGCCCTTCGCCGTGTGCCCGACGTAGCAGTGGCAGCAGACCGGGGCGCCGCACGCGCGGCAGGGCCACGGCTGCTCCTGCCGCCCCGAGAACGGGTCCTTCGGGAGTGCCTTGCCGCAGCCAGGGCAGCGCGCCGCGAACCTCGAGGCGATCTTCACGCGATCCGCGGGCCGTTCAGGTACAGCTCGACGGCTTCGAGGACGTTGCCGAGCGTCGCTCCCGCGGGCATGTGGTCGAGGACCGACCGGTCGATGAACTCGACGAGCTCGCTCGAGCAATCGTACGCGCCGAAATAGCGCTTCCGAACGAGCTGCCGCGCGGCGCGCGCGTCCCCGTGCGCGAAGTTCGAGCCGACGAGGTCAGCGATCAAGGCTCGAGCGATGTCGGCGACCGACCCGCGCATGAGATCCCGCGAGTCGACGGCGTTCTCCGTGCAGAACTGCGAGCACACCGCGACGCCCCTCGCCGCGCCCGCCTCGAACTTGAAGATGTCGGTGGGCGTGAAGGCGTTCCCGCAGATCGGGCAGTACTCGCGCCGGCGAGCTTCGAGCTTCTCGGGGATCCAGTGGCGCTCGCGAGCCACGCACTTGGCTGGCGGCCACGAGAGGTCGAACGCCGTGCGAGCGAGCGCGGGCAGCTGCCCGTCGTAGTCGATCCGCTGCATGACCATCGCGAGCGTCCCGGCGCACTCGACGACCACGTCGCCGGTCTCGTAGGCGCACTGGAGCGCTCGCGCCTCGAGGGCTCGGAGGTGCGGGACCTTCGCCGCCCAGATCATGGCCGCGATGCAGTCGCCGGCGCGCGTCGCGTTACGAGCCTCGCGCATGCAGTCGTCGACTGCGAGCTCGATTTCGTAGAGGAGGCCCTCCTTCGTCGCGATCGGGTTCTCCCGCTTCGGCGGCATGATGACCTGGAACTTCACGAGGGCTCGGGCTCCGGCTCCGACTGAGAGACGGCCGGGAGCGGCGCCTTCCGCGGGTCCTTCGCGAGCTCGTCCTCGAGCAGCGCCGCGGCGTTGGCCAGGGAGTTGAGCGCGTTCGTGAAGTCGGCCTCCGCGCGGTTGACGATGACGATCTGGTCGGCGAGGTGCTCGCGAGCGGCGATGAGCGTCCCCTTGCTGACAGCGAGCTCCCCCGCGAGCTCGCTGATGGTCCGCTGGTTCCCGTAGCCGTTCTTGAACTTCCTCGCGGGTGCACTCATGGGTCCTCCGATGCCGGTCATCGCGGCGGCCGCCGCACGAAAGTCATGTGGTGCTCGGGCAGCGCGCACGGGTCCGGGAGCAGCGCGCCGGTGCGCGCGTACCGAACGCGCCAGTCCTCGCCGTTCGCGAGCGTCCGATCGACGAGCTCGTACTCAACGCCGTTCAGCGCCCGCACCACGTCGCCGGCCTGGAAGCCGTGCGGGTGCTCGTAGGTCCAGCCCAGCTCGAGGTCGATCCCGGGGCAGCCCATTTCCTTCGCGTGCTCCAGGGCAATCATCGCGGCCTTCTCCGGGTCCTGGGCAATCCCCCAATGAGGGCCGTCCACGAAGCAGTCGCCCGTCTTCACGAGAGGCTCGACGCGCGCCATCCACCCCGGAGGCCCGTGGTCCCTGCGCAACTTCTTGATGCCCACCCGGACCTCGTAGGGGTTCGCGCGGAAGCGGACGAGGCTCATCGGGGATACAGCCAGGCGACCGGTACCCGGATCAGGACGTTGACCTTCCCGTCGGCGATTTCCTCGGGAGGGTTGTTGCTCGCGTCGCAGATGACCTGGTAGGTCGGCACGACGCCGCGCTGCTCGAGTAGCTCGAGAAGAATCAGGCGGCTGACCGCCGCGATCACTCGCTTCCTGGGCACGCGCTTCACGACGGCCCGAAGTTCCCGCGCGGGGGCATGGCGGCGCGCCCGGGGACGAACTGCGGCTCGCGCCAGAACATGCCGCGCGTCGACCCCGCCACGCCGAGCTCGACGCAGGCGACGTAGTTCCGCGCCTCCTGGTGCATCAGGAGGTGGACCATCTTCCCGCGCAGCTTCGTCGCCGCGTACTGCGCCGCCGCGCCCAGGATGAAGTACTCGAGGATCGAGGAGACCATTCGCTTCACCTCATGAAGAAGTCGACGCGACCTCCGAGGCAGTCGAGCCAGATCTCGACCCACTTGCGATCGCGCGAGCCGTGCAGGCGCCACCACATCGACTTGACCTCCGCCTCGTTCATCCAGCGATGCATGCCGAGGCTCGCGAACACCATGCAAGCCTCCGAGTGGAGCGGCGGCTCGCCTTCCACCATTCGCGGGATCTGGTCGAGCAAGCCCTCGTCGCGAAGAGGGAAGATGATCACGTCGAGGTCCTTGGCGCTCAGGCCCTTGAACAGGACGCTGCCGGCGAGCGCGCACGTGAGCCCGACCTTGCGAAGCTCGGGATCGAGCTCGCGGAGGAGCGCGAGGGCGTCGTGAAGCGTCCAGGTCACGCGAAGAATTCCTTGGCGAAGCTGTTGAGAGCCGACCGCCACCGGCTCGGTGGGACGTCGTCGTGGATCCCCTGGAGCCCCATCACGAGATCCATGTTCGCGTCGGTGTCCTTGACGCCGGACGCGACGATCGCTTTCCAGACCAGCGCCGTGCAGGCGACGTTCGTCTCGAACGTCTTCCGGTAGTGCTTGTCCGCGATCAAGCAGCCGGCCGCGCACTTCAGACCTTCTTCCGACCGGTACGCGCACGCGCCGTCGAAGCCAGGGAGCAACGACTTCTCCCCCTGCTTCAGGAGATGATCGCGGACCTTCTTGTAGAGGGCTTTGCCGTCGAGCTTCTTCATGGTTCCCTCGGGATGCCAGGGGCGGGATAGGGAGCATCGGAAATCGGATCGTAGGCCTTGCAGGGAACCGGGGTGGAGAACCGGATCACCTCGCCGTCCAAGACCACCGTGACCTCGGCTCGGCGGTCGCACGGGCCAGGAGGCACCCGGAAACCCCCCGGTGCCGGCGCCACGCCGGGCTTGGCGGGGCTTTCGGCGGGAGCTTGGGCACTGGGAGGCGAGGGCGCGTCGGGGCCGCAGGAGCCGAACATGCCCAGCCCCGTCCCGAAGCCGACCAGGACGGACGTGGCCGCGGCCTCCCGGAACGCCCAGGCGACCTCCCAGGAAGGGCTCACGCGCGCGCCCGCGCAGCCAGCGCGAGGCGCCGCTTGGCCTTCCGCTCCCGCTTGTCCCGCGCCGCCTGCAGGTGGGCTTCGTGGTTCACCGGCACGCTGACGCGCTTGGGGATCGCGATGCAGCCCACGCGGGTCTCCTCCACGGGAAGCTCCGAGGCAGCTTCGCGATGCTCCCAGAGCTCGCGCCGAGGCGGGCTGGAGACCCCCGCGGCGATGATGGCGGCGAGCGACGGCAGCAGCCCGAGGACCGCGCGCCGGCGGGCGAGTGGCGCGGCGCGGTTGGTCTCGGTGCCGACGACGGGAGCGCCTTCGAGGGCGGGCTTCTCGTCGTTCATTCGTCAGCCTCGGCGCGATCGAGCAGCGCGCTGTCGTCGCTGCAGAGCTGGATCGCATCGTGCTGCTCGGAGCTCACCGAGAAGCACTCGGGATCGTCGAGCGCGACGTCCGACATCCGGTGCCAGATCTTTTGGAGCGCCGTGATGGTGAACGCGTCGGGATTCACTTGGAGCTCGAACGTCATCGTCACCGTCGTCTCGGTCTTGGCTTCGCTCATGGGGTCTCCGATGCCGATCCTCCGTGGATCGGCGGCTGCTATTCGGCGTCGGGAAGGCGCGGGGCGCTCGGCGGCTTCTTGGGCAGGAGGCTCGGGTCCTTCTCCCAGGGCTGGTAGGACGCCTCGAACTTCGCCTTGCGCTCTCTCCACTGGGCGATCTTGAGAGCCGTCGCTCGCTGGCCGTTCCCGCCGTTCGCCTTCGCGCGCGTGCCCGCGGGCATGCCGGGCTCGTTCGCGATGTTCCCCCTCGCGATCCCGTTGAAGAGCCGGCACTGCGTCAGGAACCCCTCGCGGAACGACTGGTAGAGGCTCTTGGTCGGGTTCTGCTTCAGCCACTCGATCGAGCGCAGGATCCGGGCCTCCCAGTACTCGGCGCGCTCGGGCTGGGCTGCCCTGATCTTCCCGAGGGCCTCGTGGTTCAGGAGGTCGTGGAGCATGGCGAGGTCGCGCTGGCGAGCGAGCTTCCCGAGCTCGAGGTCCTTCATCGCCCGCACCTCGGCGTCGCGCTCGGCCTGGTAGGCGAGGTGCTGCTTCTGGCGGTTCCGGTCCCATCGCCCTCGAGGGTTCGCGCCCATCAGCAGTCCTCGTGCTCGAGGAGTCGCCGGAGCTCGTCGCGGGCAGCGTGTCGCTTGGTGAGGAGGCGATCGATGTTCGCGAGGTTCCTCGTCGTCCGCGCGACCGCGAGCTCGGAGACCGCTTCCTCGAAGGCGTCGAGGGCGACGCTCTCGAGCGAGGGGCTCCCGCGAAGGGCCACCGATCGCTTGTAGTCCTCGACCGCCGTCCGCGTCTGCGAGAGCAGCAAGTTCAGCGCTTGCCCGGGCGATTTCGCGGTGACGAACTTCCCCGCGGCCCGGGCCTCCCAGTCGTCCTTGTCGGGGTCGTAGGCGAGGCTCGCTCGCGCCTGCCCGAGGCGGTCGGGGATGGCCTGGCAGAGCGTCGCCGCCTTCTCGAGCTTGTCGATCAGGCCCGGCTCGCGTTCCTCGCCGAAGATCATCGGCGACAAGGAGAGCATGCGAGCGCCGCCGTGCTCTCCCGCCCGCTTCCAGGCCTTCTCGATCTCGATCTCCAGGAACGTCGCCGCGTGGGCGAGGTCGAGCACGGGAACCGCGTCCAGCTGGATCTGGAGGACCGTTCCCCCTCGCTGCTCGAACTTCGAGGTGAGCGGGATCTTGACCGCCTTGGTGACCCAGTTGGCCAGGATGGACAGCGTCACCTTGGTCGTCTCGCGCGCCATGATCGCCGGGTTCGCGCGGTCGAGCACCATCCGGGCGCGGGCGAGCTCGCGCATCAGGTCGAAGACGTTCATGGGCGTCTCCGATGCCACCAGCGATCCGGGAGCATGGCCAGGATCGACGCCGCGGCCATGAACGGCAGGAGGATGGCGACGGTCAGCAGGAAGCCGGGCTCGCGGTCGAGGTTCTTCACGAGCGCTTCCCCGACTTCGACCGCTCGCCGATCCACGGACTGATGGGCACGACCTTCGAGATCTCGGCCTTGAAGATCCTGGCGATCCGGTCGGGATCCCTCATCGCCTCGAGGTACCGCACCCGCCCCGCGAGCTCGCGCGCCTTGGTCCACTCGCGCACGTACCCGATCGTCAGGACGACCTGGGCGGCGAGCAGCAGCCAGTCGACCACGATCGCGTCGCTCATCGGCGATCCTCCGCGAAGGCGGCGAACTCGCGAGCGAGCTTCTCCACGAGCTTCGGCGACGTGCTGAAGCACTGCTGCATCAGGAGCGCCTGGAGCGTGGTCTCCTCGGCGTCGAAGCCCTCGAGCCCGTTGCATGAGCAGTGCGAGGCGTGGGCCTCGTAGAGCTTCCCGCCCTTCAGCCAGATGGCCTCGGCGGACCCCTCGTAGTCGGGGCAGTCGTAGCTCGCGTAGATCAGGCGAGCGCCGGCGAGCTCTTCCTTCGAGCCCTCCCACTGCGAGTAAAGGTCATCGAGATCGCCGAAGCCACCCTCGAAGATCGCGCCAGCCGCGTCGCACGGAGACCCGACGATCTCGACCTGGACCGTCTCGCCGACGTGGATGGAGATCGCGACGTGCTCGATCTTCGGCTTCAGCAGGATCCGCTGCTCGATCAGCCAGTTCCCGTCGCCATCCAGCCGGGCGCGAGTCTCCCGCCGCTGCCACTTGGAGTCGGGGCCGCCCTCCTCTCGCACCCAGCCGTATTCGTCGGTGGTCATTCGCCCTCGCCTCCTGCCGATCCACGGTGGATCGGCGCCTCGCTCGCGGATGCCGTCTCGGGCAGCAGGAGGTGCTCCTTTCGCGCTGCCTCGGCGAGCCGCCCCTGCTCCATCGCCTCGGCCAGGTAGTCCGACGCGTCGTCCCCCGACAGCTGCTGGACCACCTGGATCATCGCCAGCGTCACCGTCTGGTCGACGTTCACCTGCACCGGCGCCAGCGTCCCCTCGATCTTCGCGATGAGCTGCTCGAAGGCGAGGACGTTCGCCAGGCTGGGCTTGTGCCGCCACGTCTTCCCCTTCGCGTCGGCCGGGTCCTTCTCCCCCATCCACGCCACGGCAGCGGCGCGCCGGAGCCTCGCCAGGGCCTCCTCCTTCCGCTCCACCAGGCTCTTGTGCGCCCGGTCCTCGAAGACCCGCGTGATCCTCGCCCAGAGGACGTGCACCCGTCCCCGGGTCATCCCCGGGTACTTCTCCTTCATCGCGCGCTCGACCTGCCGCTTGTCGAAGCCGTCGATGCGCCAGTCCTGGACCATCTGGAGCTGCGCCATCGTCTCCTTCCGCGACCAGATCTTCTTCGTCCCCGTCCACGTCGGTCGCGCGACTTCCTCGGGGGGCCGCGTGGTGGGCAGGGACGGCGGCTGGACGGTCGCCATCACCGAGGCCAGGTCAGCCTCCAGGCGAGCGGCGTCGGGGGCGGCTTGGGGCACTTCTGCGGCGGGAATCGAGGTTTTTCGGGGCATGATCGAGGGCGCCTGGAGTCACTAGACTGTACGACCTCCTCGCGATCGACTACTCCCTCGGGGGCCTGCGGGCTTCGTCGCCGACGATTTGCTGCATGACCAGCCCGACGGGCAGGCAAGCGTCGCAGCAGGAACGGGACCCGCGAACCAGGGTCGCGAGGGCACCGCACGACAGCCGATGCAGGCGCGGATCATGGCTGGCGGCGATCGGTCGCCGCGACGAGGTTCGAGGCGAACTCGGATGGCCTGGCCGCGTGAGCAATGCCCGACTCGTCGACCAGCCAGAGGCGGTAGAAGCCGAGGACCCACGACCACTGGACGGGGACGTGGGAGTCGAGGCAGCGCTTCCGCATGATGCGCTTGTAGCGCTCCCAGGCTGCCACTCGCTTCTTCCGGACGCGGGCCTTCACGAGATGATCGTTACTTCGGGCCCGGGCTCCTCGAAGCCGAAGCGGAGCGCGAGGTCGAACAGCGCTCCCGGCCAGGAGATGATCGGCGCGTGGTCGTGGATGTCCTGGAGCTTCGTGACGAGCCGGCGGTTGGCGGGGGTGTCCTCGACGCCGCTGTCGAAGATCGCCTTCCAGATCCTCTCGGAGGTCTCGAACTTCGCGGAATGGCGGTCCACGGAGAGGCTGACGCCCTCGAACTCGGGGGAGTAGTGGGCGTCGTCGATCAGGCAGCCAGCCGCGCACTTCGTGCCGCGCTCGCCGCGGTAGGCGCACGAGAAGCCGAAGCCCTTGTTGGGGATGTCGACCTCGGCGCGATTCCCCTGCTTCAGGAGGTGGTCGCGGACCTTCTCGTAGATGGCTTTTCCGGTGAGGAGGGGCTTCGCGGGGTCGGGGGCATCGTTCATGGATCGACCGGATGCCGGCTCTCCAGGCACCTTCGCAGGATTTCGAGCCGGGGGGCGAGCTCGCCCGCCAGGACGCTTCCGGTGCGCTCGGCGATCGCTTCGAGCTCGCCGAGCTGCTCGCGGGCGAGGCGGCGGGCTTCCAGGGCCTCCAGGCCGACGAGCGTGCACGCGAAGCAGGTGCCGTAGCGCGAGTGCTCCGGGCAGGCGTTCACGAGACCCTCCACGGCAGCCACCGCAGGAGCTTCCTGGCTTCTGCCGGCTCGTGACGATCGAGGGCCTGGTGAATGCAGAGCTCGTCGCTGCAGCCCCAGAGGACCAGGTGCGAGCCCAACATCCGGTCGAAGTCTTCGTGCGCGACCCGTGGCGAGGGCTCGCGGTAGGGGTTCACGCCCGGCCTCGCAGCAGCCGCAGCGCGGCCTCCTGGGCCTCCTTGGTCACGCACGCCGCGACGATCGACGACCGGTGCTCGCGGCCTTCCACCCAGCGGCGCACCTGCCACTCGGGGTCGCCGTGCTCCGGGTAGTACACCCAGTCTTCGTAGATCGCTCCGGCCGGGACGAGCTCCATCACTCGCTCTCCGGCTTCTGGATGATGATCGGCGCGCGCAGCTGCTCCGAGTTGACA
>Ga0307479_10002064_pt1 | contig 18301 bp, 18 predicted proteins | sample atmos_gasesECM4C_FD_203743 | JGI IMG/M metagenome (GOLD analysis project Ga0307479, IMG submission 203743) | Hardwood forest soil microbial communities from Morgan-Monroe State Forest, Indiana, United States - atmos_gasesECM4C_515 | ecosystem: Environmental > Terrestrial > Soil > Temperate... | reverse complement strand
CCATCTGCACCAGCTTGCGATATTTTTGCTGCGCCTGCACCAGCATCTCGCCCTCGGCAGGATTGTGGCTGCACGGCTTCTCCACGTAGACATGCTTGCCAGCCTGCAATCCGGCGATGGCCATGGGGGTGTGCCAGTGATCGGGGGTAGCAATCGTGATGGCGTCAACGTTTTTTTCTTCAAGTATCTTGCGAAAGTCTTTCTCCGCCACCGGAGTCTCGCCCATCTCCTGCTGCGTGCGGTCGGCGAATTTCTGGAGAATACTACTGTCCACATCGCATACATGCGAGATGCGGGCCGCGCTTCGATTCGCCTTGAGCGACGATAGATGCGCGTAGGCGCGGCCATTGAGGCCGATCACCGCAAAATTGAGCCGGTCGTTGGAACCCATGATCTGGGCATAGCTCTTTGCCGTAGTGCCCAGGGCAAGCCCTGCCGCGCCCACGGCAAGTGCATCGAGAAACTCACGTCGTGTAGCCATAAAGTCTCCTTGTAGCCAATTGTCGTCTGGCAAACAAACATCAGCAGGAAATTCCAGCTTTGGCAAGGGTCTTCTTGAGTCCCTCCATGCTGATGCGTGTGGAGGCTTCAGGCGACCCTCCGCCGTGCCAGTGGGTTTCAAGACTCAACCCATAGCGAAACCCGTCGCGCTGCAGAGCTTGGAGTTGTCCAACCCAATTCACGATGCCGCCACCAACGGGAGCCCAATCGTATTTGTAATCCGGCGTGGTGACCACATCTTTGCAGTGACAGTGGCCGATGCGATCTTTGGGCAGCATATCGTAGCCGGTTGGATACGGCGTGCTTCCCAGGGCGGCGGCATTTCCGGGATCCCAGTTCAGCATGAAGTTCTTGTTTGGAATCGCTTTCAAAACGGCAGCAGACTCTTCACCGGTTGCGGTGTTGCAGGACATCTCATTCTCGAGCAGGAGGATGATGTTGTCTTTGGCGCAACGTTCCGCCGCCTGCTGTAATTTCGCATTCATGGCTGCCCTATAGGGTTTGGGATCGTCCAGCCGCCAGAAGTCGAAACAGCGAATTCTGTCCGTATTGAAAGATTTGCAAAGCAAGATGCAGCGCTCCAGCAGCTTATCCTGGGCGCTGGCATCGAAGCTCGCATGGAACTGGTCGCGGGTTTCGCTCTGCGACGACCGCGGGGCTCCCGGCCAGTCTGTCTTGAAGAGTGGGCTGGCAATATCTGTGACACGTAGTTTGTGTTCGTCAAGAATTGTCCGCACGTCCGCAATTTGTTTCGCGTCGAGTTCGGTGACGTTCTTGTTCCACATTGAGCGGAGCTCGATCCAGTGCAGCCTAAAATCACCGGACACAATTTGACATGCCTTCTCGAAGTCCTGCGTGATCTCGTCATTGATCACAGCCAGGCGGAAAGGACAGGCGTTCTCGGCGGCCAGCGATTCCGTCAATGAGGAAGCTACCGCTTTCTTAACCAGTCGAGGCATCGCCGCGCCAAGCCCCGCCAACCCTAAGCCCGCAAGCAGAGTGCGTCGCGTGTAACCCATACAGTTAACCTCCGCTAATCCAAACAGTTCTCCACCCGTTCCCCATTGACCGGAATACGCGTTATCTCACTGCACAAACCTACCGCGAGATGCCCACAGTCCTAACCCTGGATTTGGAACAAAGAAAATCTCTTCGCCGTTAACACAGTTGTTGCCGTGACGAAGCTTCTGCGGATTGTAGCGCGCCAGCATGCTCGTCAGATCGCCGTACTCAAAACCTACGCCTTCCACTTCTCGCTGGCTGAGATGTCCGGGACACCAGCGGATGGTGAAGCGGCCTTCGGACGAGCCGTGGATGAGATGAGCGGCCGCGCTCAGGTCGGCCGCCAGATCGGCATTCGCATTCACGGCTTCGAGCGTAGCCGGAGTTCCGCGATAACCGTATTTTCGGATCAACGCATCGATGGCGGGATCTTCGCCGAATTTGTTCACGCCGGGTGCGAGGATAATCAGCTCCGCATCGTCGGCGAGTGCCATCCGGGTACGATACACCGCCTTATTGCCCAGCCACGTGCTATGAAATTCGAGTGGATCCAAATAGACCAAGGCCTTGCGGATGGGAGCGTCCAAAATTTCGAAGTTTACTTTCAAGCTGAGCGCGGCGGCACGGTGAAGGCATTCCACGTCATCGCCGATGAATAGGCCACGCAAGGCAAGTCGGTCATCTGCCGCGCGGCCAACAACAGTGAGTACGTAAACGATGGGTACGTTTCGCAGAAAACGGTCGGAGGCCCAATTCAGAACATTGCGCACCGGGTTCTCAGCACGGCCCATGATTCGCTCCATCCCATAAACTGCACCCAGATAGTGGCTGCGGTTGATGCTCTCGCGGCCTCCGGTTCCCACCAGAATATTCTTGTTGTAATTCGCCATGCCGATTACTTCATGGGGCACGACTTGGCCGATGGAGAGAATGAGATCGAATCCGCCATGTGCGATGAGCCGGTTCACCTGCGCCGGCCACGCATAGTTCAGCTTGCCTTCCGACTGTTCATGAATGTATTCCCGCGGTACCTCGCCGAGAGTCTCGACGTCGGTGCGCCAGTTGTGGACGCGGAAGAGGTCTTGCGGCATCGCTCCAAACATTCGCGCAATCTGTTCGGGCTTCATGGCCGTATGCGTTCCAAGAGCAGGCAGAACGGCTTGCAACCGATCGCCGTAATATTCCCACGCGTAGCGCGTCAGGTCGCCGGAGCGAGAATGAACTCGGCTCTGATCCGGCGGCACCACGAGGACGCGATTCCGATCTCCAAGCCTGGCAAGACTTTCCAGCAGCAGAGCGCGCATCTGATCCAGAGTCAGATCGGTTTCAACACTGCCCGCTGCGCAGTAGAGGCTCATGCGATCGATTCCACCTTCTTTAATCCAGGAGCAAGCACATACAGAACGACCAGAGCCAGCAGATAAGCACTTGCGGCGATGCCGAAGAGGCTGGCATAGCTATGCGTCAGTTGCAGAATGTGGCCGGCGAAGAAAGCAAAAAGTGCGCTGCCCGCCGATCCCGCCATGCCGCCGATACCGACTACCGATCCCACCGCGCTGCGCGGAAACATGTCCGAAGAAGTCGTAAAAAGATTTGCCGACCAGCCCTGATGCGCTCCTGCAGCAAGGCTGATCAGCGCGATGGCGGTCCACTCCGACTTGGCGCTACTGGCAGTGTAGATTGGAACGACGAGACAAGCGCAGAAGAGCATCGCCGCAAGCCGCGCATGATTCTGCGAAAGCCCCAGGCGACGAAAGGGTGCGGGCAACCACCCACCACCGATGCTGCCGATGGCTGACACGTTGTAAACAATGATAAGTGGCAGTCCTATATGAGAAAGGTTCAGATTGAATTTCGCGCTGAAGTAAGACGGCAGCCAGAACAGATAAAAATACCAGATCGGATCGGTGAGAAACTTCGCGATGGAAAATGCCCAGGTCTGGCGGCAGCGCAACAATCGTCGCCAAGGCAGGGACGGAGACGGGCCCATTTCCTCAGCCGCCTCCTGGTAAATGTGGCGCAGTTCCGCGGATCTGAGTGTGACGTGATCGGTGGGCTTGCGATAATTCCGAAACCACCAGAGAATCCAGAGCACACTGAAAATACCCGTAGTCAGAAAAGCCGCGTGCCAGCCATAGCGCAATGTCACCCAAGGCACGATCGCTGGAGCCAGGATCGCTCCAACGTTCGCTCCAGAGTTGAAGATGCCCGTAGCCAGGGAGCGTTCGTTCTTCGGAAACCACTCCGCCACAGTTTTTATCGCGGCGGGGAAGTTGCCGGACTCGCCGAGTCCAAGGAAGAAACGGGCGAAGCCGAACTCCAGCACAGTGCTGGCCAGCGCGTGGCCCATAGCGGATACGCTCCAGACCGCCATCACCAACATGTAGCCGATGCGTGTTCCCAGCTTGTCGATCAGGCGGCCTGCAGCCAACAGGCCGATGGCGTAGGCAATCTGGAATGCATCGACGATGTAGCCGTAGCTGATCTCCGTCATGCCGATGCTGTGTTCGAGCGTGGGCTTGAGGATCGCGATTACCTGTCGATCCATGTAATTGATCGAAGTGGCGACGAAGAGCATTGCGCAGACGGTCCAGCGCACGCGTCCCAGCTTGGCGCCTGCAGATGAGGCACCCGGAATCGGTTCTTTGAAGGATGTCGTCTCCGCCATGGTGTTCTCTACAGTCGATAAGCCCTTTTCACCAACCGATAGGCGAGATCCTGCGCCACCTCGAAAGCTTCCTCTTCCTCCAGTCGATGCTCAGCAACCAACTTCGCGAGGAAGGCACAATCCATCCGACGCGCGGTATCGTGTCGAGCTGGAATGGAGAGGAAAGCGCGAGTGTCGTCGTTGAAACCCGCCGTATTGTAAAAGCCCGCCGTCTCCGTCACGCGCTCGCGGAAACGCGTCATTCCTTCCGGACTGTCGTGAAACCACCACGGCGGCCCGAGTTTCAAGCAGGGATAGTGCCCGGCCAGCGGAGCCAGTTCGCGGCTGTATGCCGATTCATCCAGCGTGAAGAGAATGATCGTGAGATCGCGCTCGTTGCCGAACTGATCGAGCAGGGGGCGCAGCGCGTCGACATAGTTCGTCGCAGTAGGGATGTCCGCGCCCATGTCGCGGCCATATTGCTCGTAGAGCTTGCGATTGTGGTTGCGCGCGCTGCCCGGATGGATCTGCATGACCAGTCCGTCTTCAAGGCTCATCCGCGCCATTTCGGTCAGCATCTGGGCGCGGAAGAGTTCCTTTTGCTGGGCATCGGCCTTGCCGGTGCCGACCCGGTGAAATAGCTCAGCCGCCTCAGTGGCGGGAAGATTCGCGGTTCGCGCTGTGGGATGACCATGATCGGTTGCGGTGCATCCGAGTTGGCGAAAGCGGACGCGGGTCGCCCGGAGCGCCTTGAGGTAGCCAGCCCACGTTGAAGTGTCCTCCCCGGTTTTTTCGCCGAGCTTCGCAATGTTTTGAGCGAACCCCTCAAACTCAGGATCAACTACGGGGTCTGGCCGGAAAGTCGGGAGTACTCTCGCCTTCCAATTCGATTCGCGGATCGCCTTGTGATCCGCCAGCGAATCCAGCGGAGAGTCCGTGGTCGCTAGGACTTCCAGATTGAAACGCTGGTACAGAGCGCGTGGCAGGAACTCTGGCGTGAGAAGCTTTTCCGAAATCGTGTCGAAGTAAAGATCGGCCGTCTCTTCCGAGAGTCGCTGTACAAGTCCGAAGAGTTCCTGGAAGACAAAGTCCAGCCACATGCGCGTTGGCGTTCCGCGAAAGAGATAGTAATGCCGGGCGAAAATGCGCCAGACTTCCCGCGGATGTTTCATTTTCCGCTGTCCGATCTCCAATTCGTCAAGTGAGATTCCCTGGCTGTAGAGCATGCGGAAGACGTAGTGGTCGGGCTGAACCAACAGTTGGGCGGGATCCGGAAAGGGCTGATTGCTCGCGAACCAGCCCCCCTGGGTATGCCCGTGAGGACTAACGATGGGCAACGTTCGCACAGACTCAAAGAGGATCCTGGCGATCTTTCGCGTAGCAGGTTCGGCGGGAAACAAACGGTCTGGATGGATCAGCATGACTCCGACACTATTTTGTCGCTTCGCAACCGCGATTGGCAATACAGGAGCGGCGCTCCGGCCTGACGAAGAGGATATCAGCGTCAGGCGAAACTGTGGCCAAGCCGACGCCCCATTGGTGATCTAATCTTTGTCGAGGCCGACTCATGTTGGCCCCGGATGGTTTGTGGGATTCCGGTCCAGATAATGAATCTCGCTCAGCCCGCGAAGTCGTGAAGCGGAACTCTCCGGGGTCACGTCGCGTTGCGGGCCAGCCAACATTTCATATCCCACCATAAACTTTCGCACCGTGGCAGAGCGAAGCAGCGGCGGGTAGTAATGCGCGTGAAAGTGCCACTCCTCGTGCGGCAGGCGATCCGTGGGGCTTTGGTGGAATCCCATCGAATAAGGAAAGGGCACTTCAAAGAGATTGTCGTATCTGGTAGTTAACTGCTTGATGATCTGCGCGAGCAAAGGGCGTTCGGCAGAAGTCAACTCAGTCATGGCACTCAGGTGGCGTTTGCTTAACAGCAGCGTTTCAAACGGCCACACTGCCCAGTAGGGCACAATTACCGCGAAGGCTTCGTTCTCACAGACCAGGCGGTCTCCCCGTTCCAATTCGAGCCGCAGGTAGTCGCACAGCAGGCACGAATGATTGCGTGCTCGATAGTCAAGGAACGAGGCCAGTTCCGTGGCAGGTTCGTTCGGGAAAGTCGCGTTGGCCCATATCTGGCAATGTGGATGCGGGTTGCTCGCGCCCATGATTGTGCCGGCGTTTTCGAAGACCTGAACATGCTGGACCCAAGGCAGCGCGGCCAAAGATTGATATTGGTCGATCCAGACCTCCACCACCTGCCGAAGCTCAGTCGCGTTCATACGCGAAACGGTGAGGTCGTGGCGCGGCGTGAAACACGCCACCCGGCAAATGCCGCGCTCCGCGCTGGCTACGAGAAGGCCGGACTCATCATGGGTAAACTCGGCGGCTTCGGGCACGAGCGCTGGATAGTCGTTATCGAAAACGTATGTTCCGGCGTATTGCGGATTTCTGTTTCCTCCCGCGCGCGCGTTTCCCGGGCACAGATAGCATGCGGGATCATACGCCTTCGCTTCTTCGCGGCCAGCTGCTTCGACTTTGCCCAACCACGGCCGTTCAGTGCGCTGCGGTGACACCAATACCCAGTCTCGCGTGAGAGGATTCAATCGGCGATGAGGAATCTGCTCGAGATCTGCAAGTTTCATGATCGCTCACACCGGTCAAGCCGCCGCTCGGACACCCTGTGACGGTCTCACCAAATAAATATCCGGAGCCATCCCGGTTGCGGAGTAATACTCCGCGGCAACGCGATGTTGGAATTCTTGACTGCACTCGCGCTCGACCAGATTGATGGTGCATCCGCCAAAGCCGCCTCCCGTCATCCGGGAACCATGGATGCCTCGCTGACGTTCGGCGATCTCCACCATCAGGTCCAACTCGGAACAGCTGACTTGATAATCGTCGCGCAAACTGCGGTGCGAGGCGCGCATGAGTTCGCCAAGCACTCCGACGTCCCCGCGTTCGAGGGCTGCGCCTGCCGCTTGCACCCGTTCATCCTCGGTGACTACGTGCCGAGCGCGTTTATAGAGGGTCGGCGTCAACACTTCGCAATTCTGTTCCAGTTCCTTGCGGTTGATATCGCGAAGCGCCCGGATATGAGACATGGGCCCCGCCAGCAGCCTTACTGCCTCCTCACATTCGGCGCGTCGCCGATTGTACTCGCCGCCGGCAATCGTGTGCTTCACCTTCGTGTTGCAGACGATGAGCGCGACATTGTCCGGCACAGCTAACGCGCGGTGTTCCAGTGAACGGCAGTCTAAAAACAAGGCTTTGCCCAATTGGCCGTGGCAGGCCGTGAACTGGTCCATGATGCCGCAGCGAGCGCCTACAAACTCATTCTCGGCACGCTGACATAGCTGAGCCAGGGTCAGCGATTCGATGTCATAACCCGACATGCGCATCAGGGCGTACCCCGTCGCAACTTCGATGGCAGCCGAGGAACTCAGCCCCGCGCCTAGCGGGACTTCGCTTCGAATATAAAGGTTGGCGCCACTCAAGGAATAGCCAGTTTGCTGCAGGATGGCGGCTACTCCAACGGGGTAGTCGCTCCAACTTTTGGACGGATTCAGTTTCACACCCGCTAGATTTATTTCCACTGAATCATCCAGATTTTCCGAGTAGATCGAAAGGATGCGATCCTCGCGCGGCGCGAGTGCGACCCAACAGGAAAGATCAATCGCCAGCGGCATGACGTAGCCTTCGTTGTAGTCGGTATGTTCGCCAATCAGATTTACTCTGCCTGGAGCGCAGTACACGGCGGATGCACCGCCAAAACGCTCACCGAACTTGGACTGCAGATCGTCCGCCATACTTAGTTAGACAGCGTTAGTTTCAACCACGTTCATTCGACCCGCGGCCAGAACCGCCCTTGCCAGTTGCAAACTTCCCTCTGCGGCGGCGACAATCAGTTCATGCCGAAAAGCTCTCAGCGGGATGATAACAGTGCCGACGCACAGTTGCCGGTCCGCGGTCCTTTCCTGCCTGGATCGATGGCGGTTGTAACGCTGGGTAATCCCCGGGATAAGTTTTGGGGCATGATTCTTTCGCTGGCGCCGGAAGGACTCAGTATGAGTGGTATCGAGCTGGCGTCTTTCGAGGACCTGGTGGTGATGGTGAAAGATGGGGAATCGTTCACACCCGCGGTCGTTTTTTTTCCGATGCACCGCATCGAACGAGTCGAGCTTGACCTTCCGGATGGGAATCTGCCATCGCTTTCTCAACGTTTCTCCGCCAAGACAGGGCTTAACCCTGCTGCCACGCTGGGCACTTCTCTGGCAGGCAGCGCCAACCGCCATAAGCCGGGCGACGCTGGCTCCTCGGTCCGTCGTGAGAAAGAGCCAGCATGAGATTGTCCAAAATTTTCACAGCGCCCAACCAGCTCACCATGCTGCGGATGGTTTTTGTTCCATTCATCGTGATCGAACTGGTCGAGGGCCGCTATTTTCGCGCTCTGCTGCTGTTTGTGATTGCGGGCTTCAGCGACGGGCTGGATGGTTTGCTGGCCCGGAAGTTGCATCAGCAGACTCTACTCGGTCAGTACCTCGATCCCATCGCGGACAAGCTCCTGCTGAGCACCATGTTTCTGGTGCTCTCCATCCTGCACAAGATTCCGTGGAAGTTTACCGTGCTGGTCTTCAGCCGCGATATCTCCATTCTTGCGGCCAGTGCGGTCTTGTTCGCGATTGCAGATCTGCGAAACTTTCAGCCCAGCATCTTTGGGAAGGCGAACACCTTTTCCCAGATCGCCGCCGTTTTCTTCGTCATGCTGTTTTGCCTTCGGCCGGAGCGCTGGATTTGGATTACGCGGACCGTCTTTCTGCGCGCCACTTTCGCCTTCACCATCATTTCCGCATTGCACTATGTTTTTTTGGTGCAGCACCGTCTGCGGACGCACCCACATCCGCTGGCCCCTCATTCGTCGGCCGACATCCGCGCCAGTTGACCCTTTTTCGCGCGCACCCCTAGAATTGGGGGTTCATCTCTGAGCGCCGCAATCGCCTATGGCCTTACGCCTTTACAACACCATGTCCTCGCAGATCGAGGAATTCCACCCGCTTCGCGATCATGAAGTCTCCATGTATGCCTGCGGCCCAACTGTTTACGGCTATGGCCATATCGGCAACTTCCGGACTTTCGTCGCCGTCGACCTGCTGCAACGATTTCTGCGACAGTCCGGCTATAACGTGCGCTACGTCATGAACATTACGGACGTAGACGACAAGATTATCCGCAATGCGGCTCGCGATGGCGTAAGCGTCCAGCAGTACACAGCCAAGTACGAGAAAGCCTTCCACGAAGATTCCACTTTGATTGCCATCGAGCAACCCAAGCTGGTACGAGCCACCGAACATATTGCGGAGATGGCGGATTTCGTAGCCAAACTGGTGGAGAAGAACATTGCCTACCGAACTGACGACGGTTCCTACTACTTCCGCATCAAGAGTTTCCCGCAGTACGGCAAACTGTCGAAGAAAGATTTCGGCGGCATGCTCGACGGCGCTCGCGTGGATGTTGACGAGTATGACAAAGACGACGCACGCGACTTCGCACTCTGGAAGGCGCCCAAGCCGGGCGAGGCCTCGTGGGATACCTCGATTGGGCCGGGACGGCCCGGATGGCACCTCGAATGCTCGGTCATGTCGATGGAGGAGTTGGGCGATAGTTTCGATCTGCATGCGGGTGGAGAAGATCTTGTGTTCCCGCATCACGAAAACGAGATCGCTCAATCGGAGTCGCTCACGGGAAAGACATTCGCTCGTTTCTGGTTTCACGTGCGTTTTCTGCTGGTCGAAGGCGAGAAGATGTCGAAGAGCCTGGGGAACTTTTATACGCTCCGCGACCTGGTGTTGAAGGGACACAAACCGTCCTCGATCCGATATCTGCTTGCATCGGTGCCTTATCGAAATCAGCTCAACTTCACGTTCGATGGGCTGAAGCAGGCTGCGGTTTCGGTGGAGAGACTAAGGAATTTTCGGCAGCGCCTGACCATGGGAAGCTTTCCGCCCGGCTCTAAGCCGGAAATGCAATCGCTTGCCGCTGAGACCATCGGCCGGATGAAAGCAGCGTTGGAAGATGACCTGAACACCGCTCAAGCACAGGCTGCGATTTTCGAGATGGTTCGCGGCGTCAACGCCGCTTTCGATGCGAATGGAATCGGGCAGGACGACGTTCCGCAGCTGCTAGTTGCACTGGATAAGTTCGACGAAATCTTCGCAGTGATTAAAGATGACGACGGGCCAAAGATGGAGCGAGTCTTCCATTGGGCGCCAACCGAAGGCCGCGAGAAAGACATCAGCCCAGAACTGCGAGAGGCGGTGCAGTCCGGTCAGCTCTCTGATGCCGACATCGAGAAGAAAATTGCCGAGATGGAGGCGGCGCGCCGCAGCCGCGACTTTAAGGTTTCTGATGCTCTGCGCGCGGAACTTACCAACGCTGGCATTGTCATCGAAAACACCAAAAATGGCGTACGCTGGCGCAGAAAGTAGTTCAACCGATGTTAAGCTGACAGCTGATAGCCGACTGATGATGGCCCTTATGAAATCGCTTGACGAATATCTCCGGGATGCAGAGCAGGCCCACGGACACCTCTGCGCGGGGCAGGTCCTGGGCGTGCGCCTGGCGATGCTGGGCCTGGTCAAGCTTGGGATCGACGATCCAAGCGGCAAAGACCGCAAGCGGCTTGTCACGTTCGTCGAGATCGATCGATGCGCAACGGACGCTGTTGCTGTGGTGACGGGATGCCGATTGGGAAAGCGCGCTCTCAAGTTTCGCGATTGGGGAAAAGTTGCGGCAACGTTTGTGGACGTAAGCGCTGGCAAGGCGATCCGCATCGCGGCGAAAGAATCGTCGAAGGCGCTCGCGCGCCAGATGCATCCCGAAATCGCCGACAAGAACCAGCAGCAGATGCTGGCCTATCGCGAAATTTCTGACGACAATTTGTTTAGTACACAATGGGTGAAGGTTGCATTGCCACCGGAAGAGTTTCCTGGATACAAAGGGGAACGCGTCGTGTGTGAGGCGTGCGGGGAAGGGATCAACTTCCGGAGGGAAGTTCGACGCGATGAGAAAGTATTGTGTAGATCTTGCGCTGGCGAGTGCTACTACGAACCACTCTAGGTCCCAAACTGCTTGAGTTTACAACCGGTCAGCTGCACTGTCCCATCGCTTAAGCGCACTCTTCATTTGTTCGTCTGTACGTTCCTGGCGAGGATGCGAGTGGTTGAGCCATCCCCTCGCCTGATCAAGAGCTTGGCGCTCCGCATCCGCTTGTCCAGCGCCTTCCTCGATCATCGCTAATCGCGTATATGCGAATCCGAGTTGGCCTTCGGTTGCTGAGTCGTGGGCCGCCCGTTCCAATTCCTCAAGCGTGCTAATCTCTAAAAGCACAGCTTGACGCGCGTGGACACCATCCGCGTGCTCAAACTGCTGCCTGGCAAAATTAGATATGACCGATGGGGCGGATATTGACGCCACTGACTCCATAGCGGCACTCAGTTCGTTGGCCGAATAAAAGCCGTACACGGCTCCCACAACAAATCCGCCAATCGCGGCAACCATAAAGGTAATTTTCATCGCTCTAGTCATTGCTTCAACCTCGTACGGAGCTGTCCGTCCGCCAGATCCGCCACTGCTTTGTCTGAGATGTCGGGCCAGCCAAGTGAGCGGAGAAGGTCTTTGGCTGCTTCCTGATGCGCAGCGGCTGCTTCTAAATTGTCTGCTCTCTGCTCCAATCGCGCCATCATTGCGTAGTCTTCCGCGAATCGCAGATCAATAATTGGCCACAGTTCCTGACGAGCTGTGCTGCGAATCTGAGCAAGGCTTCTTAGGTTGTTCTGGAGCGCTGATGGAGTGTTCTGGATCAGCAAGTTAGACAACCCGAGCGCAAGGAGGGTCTGACTATTTTGACGAAGTCGCTCCGCATCTTGCTTCTCGAGAGAGCTGAACCAGGTGGATTGCTTGTGGCGGTAGGCAATTCTTACTGCGCCGAAATACCCGAGGTATCCGCATCCAAGAAAAATAAGGAAAGCGAAATAGGGAAGTGCCCGTTTCACGGGGTAATTGTGGACTAGTTGCCTGTCTGCCGCAAGTCCGTCTGCTCGTAGGAGTACGCGACGCGCAGGATCGTGCCTTCATCAAAATGCTTCCCAAGAATTTGCAAGCCGATGGGGAGCTTTGTTTTGGTCTCGCCGCATGGAATTGAAATGCCCGGAATGCCCGCCAAGTCCGCTGTGACCGTGTAGATATCGGCCAAATACATGGCTAGCGGGTCATTCGATTTCTCGTCCAGGCGAAACGCCGCCGTGGGACATGTGGGCGTCACGATCGCGTCTACCTGGCGGAAGGCTTCTTCAAAGTCGCGAGTGAGCAGCGTGCGTACTTTCTGCGCCTTCAAATAGTAGGCATCGTAATAACCGGCGCTCAGCGCGTAGGTGCCGAGCATGATGCGGCGTTTTACTTCCGCGCCGAAGCCCTCATCGCGGCTGCGACGGTACATATCGGAGAGCGACTTCACGCCGTTGGCGCGATAGCCGTAGCGCACGCCGTCGTAGCGAGCGAGATTAGACGACGCCTCGGCGGTTGCGATCAGATAATAGGCTGGAATTGCGTAGGGCGTGTGCGGCAACGAAACTGGCACAATTTCGCAGCCCAGACCTTTCAGTTTGTCGATTGCCGTTTCCACCGCGTGGCGGACTTCGTCGTCGAGTCCGTCTCCGAAGTATTCTTTGGCCACGCCCAGCTTCAGGCCGCGCACTGGCTTTTCAAGTTCGGCGACGTAATCCGGGACGGGCACATCGGCCGATGTTGAATCCATGGGATCGCGTCCGGCAATGGTGCGCAACACGGTTGCTGCGTCTTTAACCGTCTTCGCCAGCGGTCCGATGTGATCTAGCGAAGAAGCGAACGCGATGAGGCCGTAGCGGGAGACGCGACCGTAGGTAGGCATCAATCCCACTACACCGCAGAACGATGCGGGCTGGCGAATCGAACCTCCCGTGTCCGAACCGAGTGCCACCACTGCCATGTCCGCAGCAACAGCAGCCGCTGAACCGCCCGAAGATCCTCCGGGCACGCGGGTCAAATCATGCGGATTGCGTACCGGATGAAATGCAGAGTTCTCATTCGACGAACCCATCGCAAACTCGTCGCAGTTCGTCTTGCCGAGAACTACGGCGCCCGCGGCTTCCATGCGGGCTACCGCGGTGCAGTCATAGGGTGGAATGTAATTACCCAGAACTTTCGACCCTGCTGTGGTGCGCACGTTGCAAGTCGACATCACATCCTTGATGCCGACCGGTACTCCGCCCAGGGGCGGCAGGGGCCTGCCTTCTGCGGCCATGCGGTCGATGCGATCCGCTTGCTCCAGAGCGCGCTCTTTGCACAGCGTAAGGAACGCGCCAATCTCTCCATCCTCTTTCTGGATTCGCGCGTAGTGCTGCTCGGCGAGCGCGAGTGCGGTGGTCTTGCGCTCTTGCACGGCGGAGCGGACATCGTCGATGGTGAGTGAAGTCACATCCATGGGAGACAGCAGATTCGCGACTGACTACCGGCCACTATCTTTCAATCACCTTTGGCACTCGGAAAAAAGTTCCATCCGAATCGGGCGCGTTCGTCAGGGCCGCTTCCTGGGATAAGGATTTGCGCAACCCCTCGAGCACATCTTCGCGACTTGCATAAGCAAATCTTTCGCTTCCCTGCTTGGATTCATCGACGCCGTAGCGGTCCGATACTTGCGCCATGGGCTCGACGTTGGTCGTGTCGAGTTCGTTCAGTCTGTCGATGTAATCGAGGATCGAGTTCAGATCGCGAACCATGTGGGTACGTTCGTCTTCGGATAGTTCGAGATTGGCGAGATCGGCAACGTAGGCGACGTCTTTTTCTGTGACCTTCATCGTCCGCTTCTATTCCTTTTTGTCCTGCTTGATCACAAATTCGATTCGCTCCACTTTTTGGCCGGCATAACGATTTAGTGTGGCGAGGTAGCGTGAGGCGAGGCTCTGCAATTCGCGCTTCCATCCGGCATCGGGAACCTCGATGCGCAGAACTGCGCCGGCAAACTCGATGGCTCGCGTGCGTTCGGCGACGGCTGAGCCGCAAACCAGCGGCCAGGCGAGCGCCGGAGCTTCCGACTGCGGTACGCGCCGCAGAGAGCCGATCACAATCCTCTCTAGTCCTGGGCCTGCCTGCTCCAATGCAATTCCTCGTAGGACAGATTTACCGAACGTCAATTGGGAAAGAGAGTTCGATTCTAGCATTTGATCGTTCGTACTGCTTTGACCCGAACCGGATATGCTGCGCTGTGCGAGCAACTTCCCGAACTACCAAACAATGCAGGAAAATCGAATTCAGTGGCGCAGCGCCTGAAGGTGCGACTGACAACCGCGGGCTATTGCGGTATGCCTGAAGGCATACCCTGATACGAACCGAGTCTTGTCAATTCAGGCTTCGGTCGAGCCCTGGACCGGAAACGCGCTCTTGACGAATTCTAGTGCCGCTTCGTGGGAGAGCAGTCGCCCTTCGAGCTGAGCCTCCTCTACTGTCTCTAGTATTTCGCGGAATAGCGACCCGGGGGCATATCCGGCGGCGATCAGGTCGTCGCCTGTGATGAATGCAACAGGGCGAATTTCCTCCGGCGGAATCTCTGTGAGTTTATTCTGTATGAACTCATACGTACTCAGATTGCGATGGCTGGCCAGGCTATCGGCGCGGTGCAACGCGAGATGTTCTCCAAAGCCGGGGAGGCGTAGAAATCTCTTCAGGGTCGACTCTTTCATTCGTGAGACGTGGCCGAAGCGCATGTGATTCTCGACCAGGGCAAGCACCTGGGCGGCGTCGTGGTTGGAGAAACGGAGACGCTCACAAATATCCGCAGTAATCTTTACGCCGACATCGACGTGGTTATCGAAACGGATGCGATCAGGGGCGACGCGGAAAGTGGCGGGCTTGCCCACATCGTGCAGCAAGGCGCCCCATGCGAGAGTTACGGGACAAGGTTGCGGTAAGTTTTCTAGCAGCAGCAAGGTGTGGACAAAGACATCGCCCTCGGGATGAAACTCTGGGGGCTGCTGAACTCCCTTCATAACGGAAATCTCTGGCAAGACTTCCCGAAGCAATCCGCTCTGATCGAGCAATAGAAAGGCACGCCGGGCGTTACCCTCGGTGAGCATCTTGGTTAGCTCATCGCGAACTCGCTCGCGCGAGACCATTTTGATTTCTTGGGCCAGGGCTTGAATTGCCACTAGCGTCTCAGTTTCGATTTCATATTCGAAGCGTGCCGCAAAGCGGACGGCTCGCAGCATGCGTAGCTTATCCTCGCCAAAGCGCCGGATCGGATCGCCGATAGCACGGATCAGCTTCGCGTCTAAATCCTTGCGGCCGCCAACAAAATCGAGGACCTCACCGGTCGTTGGATCGAGCATCATGCCATTGATGGTGAAATCGCGGCGGGCAACGTCCTCGCGGGGATCCTGAGTAAAGCGCACTTCATCGGGATGGCGGCCGTCGGAGTAGGCGAGATCGCTGCGGAAGGTCGCGACCTCCACCGGGCGGACTTGTGGCATCGCGGTTTCGTCGGGGTTTTCTGGTTTCCCCTCCGGCACGGGCACCAGTACGACCCCAAATTGGGCTCCGACAGCGTACGTGTCGGGAAAAATTTCCATTACCTGCGTGGGCGTTGCGCTGGTGGCTACGTCAAAATCCGCCGGCTCACGTCCGAGTAACAGATCGCGTACGCAACCGCCCGCAAGATAGGCTTGAAACCCATGCTGGCGCAGGGTTTTGATGATCGAGATGGCGAAGGTTTTGGACATGTACCGTAGGGCCAAAGGCTGCTGTTGATTTTATGGGATGTTCACGGCGCGGCTGAAGCCATGCCCTTTCAGAACTCATCGTATATCGAATTTCTTAGCAGCCAGTCGAAACGATTCAACCTAAGCGCAACAACGAAGGATCACCTTGCGCCACGCTCGACACCGGCTTCTTCTGTTCTGTCCGTTTTACAGGCCCACGCCATGCGCGGCGTGTTATGCGCGATGCCAAACTGTCCTTGGGCGTTGAGGACGATGATGCCGCCATGGCCATTTAACCGTTGCTTCAGATAGTTGACCGCTTCCTGGGCAGCCCATTCGGGAAGATTCCCCGCCAATACGCGGTCGGCCGTCCACTTGGCGAGCACAAGCTTCATGATGGGTTCGCCCCAACCCGTGGTCGAAACAGCGGCGCTAAGATTATCGGCGTAGCAGCCGCAGCCAATAAGGGACGAATCGCCGAGGCGGCCGGGAGCCTTATTGAGCGTGCCGCCGGTGGAAGTGGCAGCGGCGATATTGCCTTCGCGATCCAGGGCCACTGCCCCTACGGTATCGTGCGAAATCGAAGGCGCGAACAGGTCGTTCCCATCTTTCTCTGGCGCGGATCGGTCCGCGGCTTCGCGCTGATATGCACGCAGACGTTCCACTTCGCGCGGAATTACCAAATCTTCATTCTTGCAGAGGGGAACACCATGATCGGCGGCAAACTGCTCAGCGCCTTCCGAGACAAAATAAACATGCGGACTTTCGCTCAAAATTTTTCGCGCCGCGCGCACGGGATTCCGCAAGCGCTCTACGCACCCCACGCCCCCCGCTCTGAGGGTTGCGCCGTCCATGATCAGCGCATCCATCTGCACTCGGCCGTTGCGATTCAAGAAACTTCCCCGCCCCGCATCGAAGGTTTCGTCGTCTTCCATAATGACAACGGTTTCCTCGACAGCATCCACCGCCGGGCCGCCGCGCTCCAGCACCCGCCAGCCCGCCGCCAGCGCGTTGCGCACTCCGTTGATGTGGGCTTCGACCATATCATCGGGCATGGCCCAGGCGCCGCCGTGAACTACGAGAACGGGATTTGTTGGCAAAAGGATTCCTCAGAAGAAGTGGAACGACTGAATAGTCTAGCATCGCATGCCCGGAGTTTTTGGTCCGCTCAGGCGGCGTGGCCTGCTTTGGCAACTGCGGTGGGTGGGGCGTCCTGGGTCCGCGTCCAGGTGTAGCGCATGCGGTGGATTACGGTGAGCGTCGAGAGGACGGCTATGATCCACAGTACGGGCGCCATGCGGTTGAAGAGTGCGCCGATGATTACCAGCACCAGGCGCTCCGGGCGCTCCATGAATCCCACGCGGCAGGAGCCGATGAGCGACTCCGCTCGGGCGCGTGTGTAACTGACCATGATGGCGCTTACCATCACGAAGGCAGTGAGCACGACGTAGAAGAAGCGGTCACCTCGCGCGTAGAAAACCAGCAGGCCGAGGAACTGCGAAGCGTCACTGTAGCGGTCGACAACGGAGTCGAAGAACGCTCCGAAGCGCGTAACCCGGTTGGTAGCGCGTGCGACCTGGCCGTCCACCAGATCAAAGAAGCCGGAGAAGATAATCACCAGGCCGGCGAGGAAAAATAGATGCCGCTGTGTTGCGGCGGTAGCGGAGCCGAACAGGATTGCTGCCCAGGTGTTGACCACCAGTCCCATGAACGTGAGCACGTTGGGATTGATGCGCGAGAGGGCGAGCCAGCGCACAATGGTATCGAGCAGCACGCCGCAGGCGCGCCCGAAGGCGCTCGTCCAGCTAGGGGCCACTAGGCGCCCGCCTTTTCGGACTCGGCCTCGTCGTGAACGGTGATCAGGCTCAAGATTTCCAGTTCGCGCTTGCCGTTGGGAGTGATCACCGTGGCTTCGTCGCCAACTTTCTTATTGAGCAGCGCGCGCCCGATGGGCGATGTGGTCGAGATCTTGCCCGCGCCTACATCGGATTCTTCGCTGGTTACGAGTTTGTATTCTATTTCCTCCTTCTTGGTGCTGTCGTAGACCTTGACCGTGGAACCCAGCCCCACTTTGTCCTTGGGGATGTTGTTCATGTTGGTCAGGGAAAGATCGGCTAAGCGCTTGCCGAGTTGGCGGAAGCGTGCCTTGACGAACTCCTGGCGCTGCTTGGCCATGTGATACTCGGCGTTCTCGCTGAGGTCGCCGAGGGCTGCGGCGCGCTTGATCTCTTTGGGCAACTCGTGAACCAGTTCGTGCTCGAGTGCGTCGACTTCTTCCTGTAATTTTCTTCTAAGTTGATCAGTCATGCATGCGTTACAGCCTTCACGATTATAAACCTGTTGCGAGGCCCGAGGTACGGGCGGAGACACA
>Ga0307479_10002063_pt1 | contig 18303 bp, 12 predicted proteins | sample atmos_gasesECM4C_FD_203743 | JGI IMG/M metagenome (GOLD analysis project Ga0307479, IMG submission 203743) | Hardwood forest soil microbial communities from Morgan-Monroe State Forest, Indiana, United States - atmos_gasesECM4C_515 | ecosystem: Environmental > Terrestrial > Soil > Temperate... | reverse complement strand
GCATTGCGAAGGCCGGCGGGCGCGTCGTACTCTCGCGCGAGGCCGTCTGGACGATGTACCCGGCGCGAACGGCGCGTGGTTTTTGGGACCACCAGTTACGTTGGGCGCGAACAGTGCGCCTGTGCCGACCATTTTCCTACTTCGGTCTGCTTCTCACGCACGGCCTTCCCTGGGCGCTGCTTGCGGCTGTCGTGGCGCCGGCGAAATGGATTGCCGCCACCTACCCTCTTGCCTACCTGGCGCTTCGACTGGTCATGGCGTGGACCGTCGGCGTGTGGGGCGTAAGGGACGATGTGTTGCGTCGGAGACTCTGGCTTGTGCCATTTCGCGACCTGCTGAATTTCGGCGTTTGGCTAGCGAGTTTCGCGTCCAACCGTATCGCTTGGGGCGGCACCGAGTACGCCCTGCGCAAAGGCCGCATGATACCCATCGGCCCAGTTGCAGCGGAGTCGCGGTCGGCAGCCGCAGCTCCCCGATGAGTGGTTCGCGCGTATTCTGACAGGGGGGAGCCATGGACCGCCGCAATTTCATTCGTAGAAGCGCATTTGCCGGCGCGCTTGCTTGGATGGGAGTCCCCTCCAAAGCACGTGCGAGCAGCGAGCATGCATCTAAGAATATTTTCGACGTGGCGATAATCGGTGCAGGTGTTTTTGGATCCTGGACTGCCTATTTCCTGAAGGCCGCAGGGCAGCGAGTATTGTTATTGGAAGCCTATGGTCCGTCGAATGACCGGGCAAGTTCGGGCGGCGAAACACGGATCATCCGGATGGGATACGGACCGGACGAAATTTATACTCGCTGGGCCCGGCACGCGCTTCCACTCTGGAACGACCTTTTCACTCGTACAGGAATTCCGCTCTTCCATCGCACCGGAGTTCTGTGGATTTGCAGTCCGACAGATCGCTACTCTTTACAGACGGAGAAGGTTCTGACGGAAACCGGAGTAAAGTTTCAAAAACTCTCTCATTTAGATCTTCGAGAGCGCTATCCACAAATTGCTGTCGATGACGACGTGATTGGGCTACTAGAACCAGAGAGCGGCGTTTTGATGGCGCGCCGTGCGGTGCAAGCGCTCGTGGAGAACGCCATACAGATGGGCATCGAGTATCGGACTGCGGCAGCCGTCTCGCCCGTTGGCAGCGGCCGCCTTGATGCGCTGCAGATGCGTGATGGGACTTCTGTCAGTGCCGGAACGTACGTTTTTGCGTGCGGGCCGTGGTTGCCGAAAATATTCCCGCGTCTCCTTGGAAGCCGAATCATTCCTACCAGGCAGGAAGTTTTCTTTTTTGGAATACCCGCCGGCGATCTACGGTACTCCCCACCGAACCTCCCGACATGGATTATTCTCTCCGACGAATATTACGGCATGCCGGACCTAGAGAACCGCGGATTCAAGATCGCTTATGACGCCCATGGCGTGACCGTCGACCCTGACACAGTTGAGCGAGTTGCGAGCACAGAAGGGCTTGCATCGGCACGCGCATGCTTGGCCCGCCGTTTTCCCGGGTTAAAGGATGCACCGATGATGGAATCGCGCGTTTGCCAATACGAAAATACTTCCAATGGAGATTTCCTAATCGACCGCCATCCGGATTTCAGCAATGTGTGGCTTGTCGGGGGAGGCTCGGGCCACGGTTTCAAGCACGGTCCCTCGCTCGGTGAATATGCCGCAGAACAAATTCTAGGGAAGGGAGTTCCAGAGCCCCGCTTCTCTCTCGCAACTAAAGAAGCGGTCCAGAAACGAAAGGTGTTTTGACCGTCGGTTTGTCCTTAGACTGCGGGCTGCCTAGAACCGTTCCCTAGCTTCTCGGCCTCAAAAAAATGGACGAAAGCGTTCTTCTTCGCATATACTCTGCCGGTATTTGTGCACCTTTGAACCGTTTGCTTTTTCCGCTTCGGGGGAAGCGGAGAAGCTAGGGGTAACGGTTTACTTCTACATCTTTAAACTGGGGGAAATCCATGAGAAACGCAGCACGCCTCTTTGCATTTTGTGTGCAGCTTGGGTTGTTTTCCGCCCTCACTGCCATCTCCGTGTTCGGCCAGGTCAGTACGGCGACTCTAAGCGGCACGGTGGTTGACCAACAGAAAGCCGCCGTCGCCGGAGCAACTGTTACTGCGAGGGAGAGTGCTACTGGGCTAGAACGCAGTGCGCAAACCAATTCGGACGGAAGCTACACGATCACGAATTTGCCGGCTGGGAAGTACGATGTAACCGTGGAAGCCAAAGGATTTGCGCGGTCCGTCGTGAAGGACCTCGGGCTCGAAGTCGGCCGGGTTGCCGATACGGATTTCACGCTCAGCGTTGCCGGTACGGCAGAGAAAGTCGTTGTAAGCGAAGAGGCGGTCGGCGTGGATACCACCGAATCGACCATCGAGGGGGTAGTCAATGAGCGCTCCATCGATGACCTGCCGCTCAACGGACGCAATTTTACGGAATTGACATTCTTGTTGCCTGGCAACGTACTAGCGCCTTCCTTCGACCCGACCAAGGCGCGCTCCGTGGAAGTATCGTCGCTCGGTAATCTCGGGCGGGGCACCAACACAACCGTGGACGGCGTCGAAGACAATGATGCCCAGATCGGCGGGGTTTCTCAGAATTATACCGAGGAATCGATTCAGGAATTTCAGGTCGTAACAGGCCGCTTTTCCGCGGAGTTCGGCCGCGCCGGGTTCAACGCATTGAACATCGTTTCCAAATCCGGCACGAACGAATTTCACGGCGGGGCTTTCCTGTTTTTCCGGGACGACGCCCTCCAAGCCAAAGGGCCGTTCGGTGGCCCGGTGAAGGCGCCCTTTGACCGTGAACAGTTTGGAGGATCGGTCGGCGGGCCGATCATCAAGGACAAAGCGTTCTTCTTCTTTGCTCTTGAGCGCAACCGCGAGCAAGGCGCAACGACTGGGGGCTCACGAAACACTGTGACCGATGTCATCACGCAGAACTTTGCCTCCACGCCCTTCCGCGAGTATCTTCTCACCGCGAAAAGCGATCTGTTGTTGACTTCCAAGGACCGCGTGAGTATGCGGTTTTCCCTGCAGCGGAACAATGACACCGATCCCGGCACCTCGCGGAACGGCTTGTTGCAAGATCCCAGCAACTTTGAAAGCCAGCTGAACCATTTTTACCAAGGGGTGGCGAGCTGGACGCGGACATTGTCAAACACGATGGTCAATGACTTGCGTGTGAATTTTCTGTTCACCGAGAACCGCATCCAGCCGCTGACGACTATCCCGCAGATCGTCTTCCCCTCCATCAATGTTGGGGCAAATTTCCGAGCCGATCAGGGAAACATCCAGCACCGTGTCCAGGTGAAGGATGACCTCAGTTGGGTGAACGGGCGGCATACTCTGAAGTTTGGAGCAGACTACAGTCACCTCTCGTTGCCCGAGCCGACGAACTTCAATCTCTTCGGCCCTGGCCTGATCTTTGCAGCCTGTGATTTCCCCGGGCAGGCAGCCTGCCCGGGGATCACCCAGGATTCTCAAATCCCGGTGATTTTCGCGCTGATCAACCAACAAACGCTGACATCCGGATTTCCGGGTTTCGGCATTCGCGGGGCGATCCCGGCTACAGGCGATGATACGCTCGGGCTTTACGTGCAGGACGACTGGAAATTCCGGCCCAACCTGACGTTCAACCTTGGCCTGCGCTGGGAGTACGACAACGACTTCATCGGGAAACACCAGGTCAACCAGTTCAGCCCCGGCCCCCGTTCCACGGACAAGCTGGACTTTGGCCCGCGTGTCGGCTTCGCCTGGGATCCCATGCATGACGGCAAGACCTCCGTTCGCGGCGGATACGGTCTCTACTTTGACCACAACGTGATCGAAACACGCCAACTCGAACTCCTCGTAGATGGCGTTCGGCTTCCCATCCTCGTTTCGGTTTCGGGTGCCGGCGGCGGACCAAATTGCACTCTAGCCAACCCGTTCTGCAATGTGCAGCCGGGAGGCCCGCCGAGCATCCAGGTGACGGCGAATAATCTCCGCCAGCCTTTCGTTCACCAATGGGCGATCGGATTCCAGCGTGAGTTCTGGAAGGACTGGGTCGTGACGGCCGACTACATCGGCACCAGGGGCCGCCACTTCCAGCGGCAAGTAGAAGTAAACCAACAAGCCAACGGCACGCGCCTCAACAATAATTTCGGGAGCGTGATCGAGACGCAGACCATTGCCAATACCCAGTTTGACGGGCTCCTGGCGACGGTCAACAAACGCTTCACCAATCACTTCCAATTTCTGGCCTCCTACACCCTTTCCCGGTCGCTGAACGAGGATAACGATCTCCTGGGCTTCATTTCCGCCTCCAGCAATCCCAACAACCATGGAATAGACTTCGGGCCATCACCGAATGACTCGCGGAATCGCCTGGTCGTTTCCGGCGTATTCGACTTGCCCTGGGGAATTCAGTTCGCTCCGATTCTAACCACCTTCAGCAGCGTGCCGCTTGAGATCACTCAGAACCACGACTTCAGCGGGGGCGTAGGTTCGCATTTCTTCCGTTTGCCGGGTCTGGAGCGCAATGCAGGGAACCGGCAGGTCCATAACGGCGCGGACGTAAACAAAGTGATCGACCAGTTCAACGCTAACCCGGCTCTCGTTGCGGCGCACGGCGGTCCCTTGGCTCACGTGAACTCAAATATTGATCTGGCGCATCCCTTTTTCACCCTGGACTTCCGCCTCGTGAAGCGCTTTTCGTGGAAGGAGCGCTACCACGTCGACATCGGCTGGGAAGCCTTCAACATTTTCAATCACATCAACATCCTTGGAATCGCCAATACGAACTACGCTGGCCTTCAGGGGAATGTTGAAAGCCCGAACTTTGGCCAGCCACTCGGTGTGACACCTGGCGGCGTCTTCGGGACTGGCGGGCCACGCGCATTCCAGCTCGTATCGCGTTTCCGCTTCTGAGGGACGGCGTCTAAGGAACACCGCTGACTGGTCGTTTACAGCGTCATTCGTGGCACCGAGTGGTCGAATATCGTAACCGTTGCATCGGCACGTCCTTACGCGCTGGTCTTGTGCGGCGGCTGCTGTGCCAACAAGGACGGAGCGCCGACCGTCTCTCGAAAGAAGCCTGGACTTCTTGGCGACTGGCCCAACGTCGGTGAGCGCCGGCTAAGACGTTCAGGCGCCGCAATCTTCCACCCAGGCTTCGCCGCGTATACCTTGCGGCGCATGCAGAAATCATCGAAGCTCAGATGTTTGTATCCTCCGCGCTGGAGGCCGAATGGTGAGAAAGGACAGTAATGGCTGAATTTCCGGTGGACCAGGTGCGGCGGATGTTTCCTGCATTAAATCGCACTGAGAGTTCCGTGTTTTTCGACAATGCGGCCGGCGCGCAAATACCGCAAAGAGTCTTTGATGCGATCAACGACCATCTGCTCTGCCGCAACGTGCAGCGCGGCGGCCGCTACCGTGAAAGCAAGGAGGTAGACGCGGAAATCGCGCGCGCGCGAGAAGCGGTTGCCACGTTCCTGAATGCCGCAGAACCTGACGAGATAGCCTTCGGCATGAATGCGACCTCCTTCATTCGCCTGGTGAGCCTCGCGCTCAGTCAAACATTTAAAGACCGCCGGGAGATCATCGTGAGCGAGCTTGATCATGAAGCTAACATCGCAACCTGGCTGGCTTTGGAGCAAGTGGGCGCAGTCATCCGCTGGTGGAAAGTGCGCGAAGATGGGAATCTGCACTTGGCCGACCTTGAGCCGCTTCTTTCTTCGAAGACGCGTCTCGTTGCGTGCACGGTCACGTCGAACGCCCTCGGAACGATCATCGATGTTGCCGGCATGGCCAGGAGAGCTCATGCCGCAGGCGCAGAGGTCTTCCTTGACTGCGTGCACTACGCGCCCCACGGTCTCATCGATGTTCAGGGATGGGAGTGCGATTACCTCGTATGTTCGGGCTACAAAATCTTTGCTCCGCACATGGGGTTTCTCTGGGGCCGCCGCGCCGCCCTCGACGCGCTACCTACTTTCCGGGAGGACTTTATCCCGAATGTTCCGCCTCTCAAAATCGAAGTGGGAACTTTTGTATACGAAAACGTCGCCGGAATGAGGGCGGCCGTGGAATACCTAGCCGAGTTCGGTGGTCCTTCCAACGGGAACGAGGTTTCGAGTTCCCTGCGCAAGCGCTTGTCCAACGCCATGGAAGCGATCCGCGAATACGAAACGACACTTTCTGCGGCGCTCTTGCAGGGGCTGCGTTCGATCAAAGGAGCGGCCGTGTACGGAATACAGGATCCGCAAGCTGCTCACCTGCGCGTACCCACGGTCTGCTTCAATCTCAAAAATATTGCACCCGACGAGCTCACCACGCGGCTGGCCAACAAGGGCATTGCGGTGCGCGACGGCCACATGTATTCGCCCAGACTCATGAAACGGCTCCGGCTTTCGCCCGATAGCGGCGCCGTGAGAGTTTCCTTGGTGCACTACAACACCCAGGAAGAAATTCGATTGTTTCTGAAAGAGTTGCAAGAAATCGCGGGCAATTGATCCGCTCTCCATGCTCTTTCGGTGTAGAGTCTGAGGTTAAGCAGACAGCGCGAAGAGCGGTAGGGCCAGGATGAAGATCACGAGTGCTTCCGCCGGTGGTGAAAAAGCTCCCGAAACGCCGCGGCCGCCCCAGCATTTGCAACGCAAACTAAGCGAGCGCCAACTCTCCATGATTGCTATCGGCGGCGCCATCGGCGTCGGCCTATTCTTGGGGAGCAATGTCACCATCAGTCTCGCGGGGCCTGCCGTTATTCTCACTTATCTCCTTGGGGCGGTTCTCGCGCTGATCATGGCGTACGTGCTGGCGGAGATGGCGGTTGTCCACCCCGTCGCAGGCTCGTTCGGCATTTACGCCGAGTGTTATCTGAATCGCTGGTCGGGCTTCACCGTTCGCGCCACTTATGGACTGATTCAAATTATCGCCATCGGAGCAGAAGTCACGGCGGTGGCCATTTATTTTCAGTACTGGTTTCCCAACACGCCGCAATGGCTGTGGGTCGCGGTGGTTTCTGCGGGTGTTGTCGGTATCAACGCCGCGCACGTCGGGAATTTCGGAGAGTTCGAGTATTGGTTCTCCCTGATAAAGGTTGTGGCGATCATTGTTTTTATCTTCGTCGGAATCGCTTTGATCACCGGCTTATCCCCGCGCCCTGCGTTGGGCATTCGAAACCTGACTGCCTACGGTGGATTTTTGCCCCACGGGTTTCGCGGCATGTGGCTGGCGTTCACGCTAACGATGGCAAGCTATATGGGAGTGGAGGTCGTAGCCGTCGCTGCGGGCGAAGCTCGCCGGCCGGCGGAAGCGATTCCCCGCGCCATGCGCACGATGGTGTTCCGGCTCATCTTGTTCTATGTCCTGGCGATCGCCGTGATGGTGACAATGACACCTTGGAACCAGACGGGCGACGGCAGCATCTCGGGAAGTCCGTTCGTGCGCGCCTTCACTTCGATCGGAATCCCGAATGCTGCGTTCCTCATGAACCTCGTTGTGATCACCGCCGCGCTGTCCAGCGCCAACACCAACCTCTATCTTTCCACCCGTATGCTTTTTTCTTTGGCCCGGGGAAACTTTGCTCCAGCGTTGTTGGGCCGCTTGAGCGCCAACGGCGTGCCGCACCGCGCGCTCGCAGCTTCGAGCCTGGGAATGGTAGCTGCGATTTTTCTCGCGATCTATGTTCCTAAGCACGCTTTTCTATTGATGTACGGGTCGGCAGTGGCGGGAATGTATTTCGTCTGGATCGTCATCCTCCTGGCCCATCTGAGGTTCCGCCGCTCCATTGGCGCGAAAGTGAATGACCTGCCGCTGAAACTGCATCTGTTTCCCATCGCGAACATCGTGGCCATCGTTGTCCTAGTGGCGATCGCGTGCAGCACTTTTTTTGTGGAGGGACTGCAATACTCCGTGCCTGCTTTTGCCGTGCTTCTGGCAATCATTAGCCTTTTGTATTGGAAGGTGAAGCGCGGCGCAACGGCTGGCGCCGCTGTTCCGTTGGAAGCGAGTCCGGAAAGTCTTCTGCCGGAGCCCTAAGAGGAATCACTCAACGGGTTTTCACCGCCTTTGCTGTTCCCGTAAAGGAGAGGTAGGAATGAGCAGGGCCACCGAAGAGGTCTACTCTTCACTAAACGGTCAGTTCCGCGGAGACTTGCTGCGTCCCGGCCACACCGAATTTTCTGAGGCGCGGCGCATCTGGAACGGAATGGTTGCCCGCACGCCAGGTTTGATCGCCCGTTGCGTCGGAGTGCGAGATGTGCAGGCTGCGGTGCGAGCGGCAAGTGCCGCAGGCGTTTTCCCCGCTATCCGTTGCGGTGGCCACAGTCTTGCCGGGTTCAGCAGTTGTGAAGGCGGCCTGGTGATCGATCTTACCCGCATGCGGCAGGTGAACGTTGATGAAACAAATCGTCGGGCACGATTCAGCGGTGGCTGCCTTCTCGGTACCGTTGATACTGCGACCCAAGCCGTTGGGCTGGCCTTTCCCGCCGGCGTCGTTTCCCTTACCGGCGCGGGAGGACTGGTCCTCGGCGGGGGCACTGGATGGCTGAACCGCCTGCACGGTCTCTCCTGCGACAATGTCGAGGGCTTTACCCTTGTCGTCGCTGATGGATCTGTCCTCCATGCCAGCGCGACGGAAAACCCTGAGCTCTTTTGGGCATTGCGCGGTGGCGGCGGAAACTTCGGCGTGGTCACCGAGTTCGAGGTGAGACTTCACCCGTTAACCGCCGTTCTATACGGGACGGCGATGTGTCTGGGTGATGAAATCCCTCGTGTGTTGCAATCTTGGCGGGATTTCATGCCGGAATCTCCCGACAACTTGCGCTGGGGTATTTCCTTGACGATCGCTCCGGACTCGGAGAACGTCCCTTCGCACGTTCGCGGGCTTCCCGTCGCAAATGCCTCTGCGCTGTGGGCCGGAGATCTCGAGAAGGGCCGCCGTTATGTGGATCGCGTCCTTTCCTTCTGCAATCCTGTTGCTGTAACGAAAGAAGTGATTCCGTTCCTCAAATTGCAGACGATAGCGGACGCGGAATTTCCCCATGGGCGGCGCTACTACACCAAGTCCGGCTATTTCAAATCCTTCACCGACCCGAGCATTCACACCATGGTGGAAGCACTCGGCAGCATCCCCTCTGCTACCAGTCAAATTGAGCTCGCATACCTTGGTGGCGCCGCCGCGCGTGTTGGGGCCGATGAGACAGCCTTCGGCGATCGCAGCGCGCCGTTCGTTATGAATCTGCTCGGGAACTGGCCTAACCCGGAAGACGATACCCCCAATATCTCTTGGGTACGGAATTTGTTCGCGAAGCTGCGGCCGGCCATGGTGCCCGGAGTCTATGTCAACTTCATGAGCGGCGACGAAGATGACCGTGTGCCAGAGGCCTATCGCAACCGCTGGGAACGTCTCGTCGCCGTCAAGACACATTACGATCGCAACAATTTCTTCCGCATGAATCAAAACGTTCCTCCACAAAAAACCGTGGGGAACAGCAGCCATAACCAGAGCTGGTTTCAAAACCTGGAGCGGTAGATGAATCCGAAAGAAGCGACAAGGCGCGCAGGCATGGTTGGCTGTTTCACTGGAAGAGAAGCGTTCACAATTACGGCTGGGCGATGGCGACGATTTCGCGGAATTCGGCGTCGGTGAGGATTCCGCGTTTGGCGATGGCGCGTTTTTTTACGGCCGCAAGGATGGGGGCACGCCGATCGGGCACGATGGTCATGCCGAGCTCTTTGGCCTTCAGGTCGATACTGTCGAGGCCGCTTTTTTTGCCAAGAACGATGCGGCGGTCGGCACGGACCAATTCGGAGGAGTAGGGCTCGATGGCTTCAGGGATGTGGAATTGACTGGCGACGGCGCCGCTTTCGCGCACGAAAAGATTTTCGCCGACCAAGGGCTTCCAGGGTTCCAGCGCGTAACCCCCAGCGCGCCGCACAAATTCGGAGACTTCGCGGATTCTCGTGAGATCGAGAGCAACGGGAACATCGTAGAGGCAGCGGAGGGCGAGAGCGATTTCGGCAATGTCGGCATTTCCCGCTCGCTCGCCCATGCCGTTGATGGTGCCCTGAATCCAAGCTGCACCGGCACGGACGGCAGCAACGGCACACGCGGTGGCCATGCCGAAGTCATCGTGGCCGTGGAAGTGGAGGGGGATGCCGGGGCCGATCCACTGGCGAACCTGGCGAACAAGATACTCGACGGCTTCAGGGCCACAGGCGCCAATGGTGTCAACGACAACGATTTCGGCGGTGCCTGCCTCGAGAGAGCTGTGATAGACGCGCTTGAGGAACTCGGGATCGGCGCGCGTGCCGTCCACGGCGAAGAAGGCCACGCGAATGTTGTTTTGATTGGCGAAGGAGATGGCGTCAGTGATGCGCGTGAGGACCTCCTCTCTCGTGAGGCCGTAAGCGCGAAGCTTGATGTCGCTGGTGGGAGCTTCGATCATTGAAGCGTGGAGACCAAGGCGCACGAGCTCTTCGACATCGGCTCGAACGGCGCGGGAGAATCCCCAAAGCTCGGCGCGAAGGCCAGCTTGGAGCATGAGCTGGATGGCTTCGGCGTCCTCCGGGGAAACGCGAGGGAAACCAGCTTCGATGCGGTCGACGCCGAGAGCGTCCAGCCTGCGGGCGATTTCGAGTTTCTGCTGAGGCGAGAGAACGACACCGACGGTTTGCTCGCCATCGCGAAGAGTGGCGTCGTAAAAGCGAACGGCGGAGCGCGGAAAGGCTAGGCGAATTTCAGGCCGGGCGTTGAGTTCGCTGACCCAGATGCCGGAGTTTGTCGGGTTAAGCATCGGCTGTCCTTTCATTTATTGGCCTCTTGGGTCGCCACAGCCGCAGGCTTTTGGCCGTACGCGGCCTCCCACGAGATTACAGGGTTGCGGAGAATGCCGATTTTTTCGATTTCGCATTCCATGACGTCGCCGGGTTTGAGATACAAGGCTTTGGGATCGCCTGAAAAAGCAGCGACGCCAGAGACCGTGCCGGTGGAGACGACGTCTCCGGCGCTGTAGCCCATTGGCGAATAATGGGAGAGGATTTCGGGAATTTTGACGGACATTTTGCTGGAATGCGAATTCTGGCGCGGCTGGCCATTGACGCGCAACTGCATGGCGAGGTTGTGCGGGTCCGGGATTTCGTCCGCAGTGACGATCCAAGGGCCGAGAGGACAAAAGGTGTCGATGGCTTTGCAAAAGCTGAAGACGCCGGACTTCATTTCGCGGCGCTGGATGTCGCGTGCAGTGATGTCGTTGAAGATGACATAGCCGCCGATGTAGCTCGAGGCATCTTCGGGAGGGAAGTGCTTGCCGGACTTTTTCAGCACTACTGTGAGCTCAAGCTCATAGTCAAGCTCGTGCGTGAGATGCTCGGGATAGATGACCGGCTCGTCGTTGCCGATGATGGCGTCAACATTCTGGAAGAAGACGATCCAAGGCATGACGGGATGAGAAAAGCCGGCCTTGGTGGCTTCTTCATGGTGCTCGCGGAAGTTTCCGGCGGTGTGAAAGAACTTCTTGGGAATGATGGGAGCTTTCAGACGGATTTCCGAGGAAGCGTACGAAATCGGTTCGCCGCGAACGCCGGTGGCACTGTTCCCGCGATCAAGAGCGTACTTGAGAGCTTTGCGGGCGGCGTCGAGACTGGTGTCGCCACCTTCGAATAAGGCGCGCATGCTTGGCGGAACGAGCGCGTCCGCGATGCGTTGAAATGCGGATTCGCTCTCGCGGTCCTTCAGGTAAAGAGCGCATGCGGAGTTGAGGTCGATGATGCGGCCATCGTTGCCGGCGAGGGCGCCGATGCGTGATTGGCGCGCCGAATTTTCAAAGGTTACGAGTCGCATAAAGGCTCCGATCAAAAAATAAGATTAGTGAGTCCGCAGCAATCCGTGGCTGCCGGCTACTTCTTGAAGTGCGGCAGCACAGCTTCGCCGAAAAGCTTCGCCTGGCCGGTGCGGTCGTCGCCCCAGATCTCGAGCATGATGTGCGTGCAGCCGGCGGCGCGATACTCCTCGATGCTCGCTATGCACTCCTCGGGAGTGCCCGCGATAGCGCAAACTTTCCGAAGAATTTCGTCGCTAACGCTTTTGGCAGCCGCTTTGCGGCCGCCCTGTTCCATGGCTTCGGCGACGGGCCGAAGCTCTTCAAAAGTGAGGTCGGCGCAGTCGAGGAGAACGTCGGCGGAGCCTTTGATGTTTTGCACTTTGTTGGCGAGATACATGGCCGCCTGCTCGCGGGCGCCTTCCTTGCCTTTGGACGAGTCTCGGCCGATGCTGCCGACGATTACGGAACCGAGGGCCAGGTCGTTGATGTTCTTGCCTGCTTTCCGCGCACCTTCTTCCAGATTCTTGCGCGAATAGCGAACGAAAGCCGGAGTGGTGATGCTGGCGGTGAGCAGACCGTCACTGATGCTACCGGACATTTTCTGCATGACTGGCCCTGTTCCGGCGACATAGATGGGCGGAAGTTTCGTGGTGGCGTGAGCGTCGGACTTGAGCGGCGGAACGGAAGCGGCAAAGACCTTGCCTTGATATTCGAATGGACCGCCACGCAGAACACCTTTGACGATTTCGATGCTTTCGCGCATCACCGTGGCTGGACCGACTTTTTCCCCTTCGCCTTCGCCGATTTCCTTCATGAAGATCTTGGAGGCGCCGAGGCCCAGGAGGAAGCGTTCACCCGCGAGGTCCTGCATGACGCGCGCTTCCATGGCCACCTGCAGGGGATGGCGCGTGTAGGGCGATATGATGCCCCAGCCAAGTTGAATGCGGCGCGTTTGCGCGGCAATGACAGCGAGAATTGCGGTGGAGGAGCGCGCTTCGAAGCCATGCTTGCGCCACCATGGGTAGGCTTCTGCGATCCAGAAAGCGTCGAACCCGGCATCTTCGCAGGCTTTGGCCATAGCGACGGTTTCGCGGACGGGTTCCATGCTCAGTTGCAGCACGCCGATGTTGAATGGAATGGGCATTTTTCGCGGTTTGCTCCTGTTACGGTTGCGGGAATCCTGGGGAATTCGAGGCACATTTCGGAACGGGTCTCAGTGAGCGGATCGGCTTCGCCGAGATGGGCCGCATTAATGACGCGCCCCGATAAGGGAAATCGCAACTGTGTGCGCGCAGCGTTCTTGTTATTCGGGATCTTGCCATGAGTGTTCGAGACCTTTGATCAATTGCCATAGGGCTTTGTTTAGGGGCGTGGGGATGCCGACTTTTTCGCCCGATTGGGCGATAGCGCCGTTCATGAAGTCGACTTCGGTCTGGCGCTTCGCGAGAACATCTTGCAGCATGCTGGCGCGATGCTTGCCTGGCGCGTTCGCGCCCTTTTCTACAAGCTGGCGCGGATCGCCGTGAAGTCTTATGCCGAGTTTGGCTGCTACGGCTTCGCCCTCGGCGATCAAATCGTTAAAGAGTTGCCCGGTGGGCGGGAAGCGCGTGGCGGCGCCGTGGTGGAGGAGAGTGAGCGCACCTACGGGGTTTGTGGAAGCGTTGAAGATAAGCTTGGTCCACTGAGCGCCGCGGGCATCTTGCAAGGGAATGGTGTTCATGCCGGATCGCGTGATGAAGCCAGCGAGTTGTTCTACTTTGGAATAGGGCGTGTTGGTCGGCTCGAAGGGGCCGATCCAAGTATCGCCTTTGATGTCGAAGCCGACGTGGCCGGGAGCGATTGAGTGGCCGGCGGGAAACGTGGTGCCGCGGATGACAGCGCGCACGTGCTCGGCGATTAGCTCTTCGTTGCCCACACCGTTTTGCACGGAGCAAACGGGACTGTTCTCATCGAAAGCGTGGGCAACCTGGGCGATGGCGGCTTTGGTGTGAATAGCTTTGGTGGCGACAATGCCGAAATCGCAGCGCGGGAGGGACTTAGGATCGGCGGTAGCGTTGACGTGGGCGCTGAAATCGGCGGCTCCGGAAATGCGCAGACCGTTGTTGCGAATGGCACCGATGTGCTCCTCCCAAACGTCGTAGGCCCAAACTTCGACTTCGCCGGCTTTCGCCAGGTGTGCGGCGAAGAGGCTGCCAACCGCGCCACATCCGATGACCGCGATTCTCATCGAATGACGGCTCGCTCGCGGGTTTCCTCGCCGGTGAAAAAACGCCAGGGGACATCGGCGAGGCACTCGCCTTCGGTTTTGCCGATGCGATAGGTGTCCTGCGTATACAAGCAGACCTTGCCGTCCTGATCGACGACCTGCGGATGCAGCGAGAAGATCATGTTTTCGCGAAGGACGACATCGCTCTTTGCGCCGATGGCGGGATATTCGATCATGGTGGCGCCGATGCTGTGGCCGGAGAGATGGCCGAGTGCGAAACCGTGCTTGGCGAACTTCTCAACCACGGTGCGATGAACCGTGCTGGCGAGCTCGCCATCGCGCATGAGTTTGCGAGCGGCTTCGAGCGCCTCGGGATAGGCGTCGGCCATGGCTTGCGTGCGGGGACTGAGCTTGCCGCGGATGAGCGGGCGGGAGAATTCGACCCAGTAGCCGCCGACCCCGGTGATTTCGAGTGAATAGAGGAGGAGATCATCCGCGGCTACTACGCGGTTCCCAGGAACTTTGAAGGCAGCTTCGGCTTCGCCGTGCGAGCCGGAGAGGAGAATGTTCATCATGCGAGGGCCGGCACCGCGCGCGAAAAAGCGCTCGACCGCAGGAGCCATAATTTCGGCTTCGGTTTTTCCCGGCTTGTAAGCGCCAACGAGCGCCCAAAAACCGTCGAGGATAATGTCCATGGCGTCGCGAACCTCAGCCAGTTCTTCTTCGCTCTTGACGGCGCGCGCCATGTCGAATTGCACGTCGAAGGGGACAAGCTCGATCGGTGCGGCGGCCAACTCGCGATAATCGCGGACAGCCATGACGAAGTTCATGCCGTAGACGCCGACGCGCTTCCAGTTCCTCTCGCGGCAGCGTTCAGCGAGCCATTGTCCGGGAAGATCGGGCCAGACTTGATCGCGGATCCAGGGCTTGGATTTGTCGCCGATCCAGCGCGCTTCGCGCGGGAAAACAAGAGTGGGCTCGCCTACGAGCGGAAAAAGCACGTAGACGTAGCGATGAACAATTTCAAAGCCAGACATGTAGAAGGTGGCGCCTTCAAAGCCGGCATACTGATTGCCGCAAACGATAAGCGCATCAAGGCCCTCTCGCTGCATTGTGGCACGCACGTTATTGTGGCGGCGTTCGATTTCGCGCTTGCTTGGCAACGTTCTTCTCCTGACATGCTGAAAAGACTTTAAGCTTTCTTCAGGGGCTAGAGTCGCTCCTAAAGAAAAACCTTCCGCACCCACATCCACGCTATTGCGCAGCGCAGAGTTCTGCGGCAGTAAGCGCGTAAATCTTGGTCACGTCCACGAGCGTCTGGATACGAACTTTTTCGCCTTCGGCATCGCGCGGGCCGCTGGAGGGGCCGTAGTTGACGGTTTCGATGCCGTACCGGGTAAGCACGCTGGCGTCCGAGCACCAGGTGACGACTTCGCGCTCGGGCGGCGCGCCCATGACGCGCGCGTGACTCGAATCGATGGCGCGGATCATAGGGTGATCTTCAGCGATGCGTGCGCCGGGAACAGAAACGTACGTTTCGAATTCAAGGCCCCAATCGGGATGCTGCTTTTCCAGGTCAAGGAAGACCTGCTGAATGTCGCGGCGCGCGTCGCTCATGGGAATATTGGGCGGGACGCGCACGTCGAGGAAGAGATCGGTGCGTTCCGGAGTGCGGCTGGCGCGCCAGGGATGGCCACCGCGAATGCTGCCGAGATTGACGATCGCTTTCTTGCCGCCGTACGACGCTTTTTTCTCCCACGCCGCGGACCACTTCATGATGGTTTCCATCAACGCGTACATGCGGCGAATGGAGTGCATTTCCTCGCGGCCCTCACAGAACGCAGTGTGGACGTAAATCCCCGTACAGGAGATGCGCACCCACATGGAACCGAAATGCTCGAGGACCACGCGCATGTCGGTGGGCTCGCCGAGAATGCACATGTCCGGGAGGACGCCGTGGTTCACGAGATAGTGCGTACCGAAGCCGTAGCCGCGGTATTCCTTGCCCTTGTACTCGCCCCACTGCGTTTTTTCGATTTCACCGGCGACAGCCGCGATTATGACGTCGCCTCTGAGCCTGACGCCCGCGCGCTGCAGGGCTTTCACGGCGTGCGTGTAGCAAACTAGCGCGCCTTTCATGTTGTAGATGCCGAGGCCGTAGAGGGCCCCGTCCTTGACGACGGCGCGCGGTTTATAGCCGATACCGGTGAGAAAGTCTTCGCGGCCGGTGTTGGAGGTATCCATGTGGCCGTTGAACATCAGATTTTTTCCGGAGCCGGAACCGGTCCATCGCGCGACGACGTTCGCGCGGCCTTCCTCCACCTCCTGCCAGGTGACGTTGAGGCCAAGCTTCTGCAGCGCTCCGCGCATGTACTCGGCCATTTGCAGCTCTTCGCCAGTGGGGCTGGGAATGTTGATGACGTCGCAGGCCATGGCGACGATTTCATCTTCGCGAACGGCGGAAAGAATCGCGTCGGCCAGCTTGCGATCGATGGCGCTGGCGGGATTCGGAGTTTTGGCCGGCGTGGTCACGAGGAGCTTTCTCCTTCAAGCATGTGTGGAGCTCCGCGACTGCGCAAGACGAAAATCATCGGGATAGGAGCAAAGCTTTTCCGTGCCATTCTCAGTGATCAGAAAATTGTCTTCCACGCGCAGACCACCGCCGCCGGGCCAGTAGATGCCGGGCTCGATGGCGAGAACCATACCATTGCGCATGCTGCCGCTGCCGGCCTGGTGCGCGTACGGAAATTCGTGCGCCCGGGCGCCTACGCCATGGCAAATCGGATGGGAAGGCTGGCCGGGATAGCCGCCTTCGGCGATGCGTGCGCGCACCAGGCGATCGAGCTCGGGGAAACTCGCGCCGTCGCGGGTAAAGCCGACGGCTTCATGAAAAACCTTGAGGAGAAGGTCGAGGAGGCGTTCATATTCGGGCGTGAGCTCACCCGGGCAGAGATTCTTCGTGAGGTCGGTCCAGTAGCCGTCCGCGCAAACCCAGATTTCGAGAAGCGTCGGCTCATGTTCCTGCACGGGACGATTACCGGTAGCGGTAAATGTGGCAATGCCCTTCCCGGACCACACCAGTGTGAACGCACGCGCCATTTCTACTTTGCCCTTGTAGCCGATGCCAAGCGAGTGCACAAAACCCTCGTACATGGCGCCGACTTCGCTTTCTTTCATGCCGGGGCGGACGTGGTCGCGTGCGTACTCCATGGCCAGGGCGGCGAGCTCGTTGGCGAGCTTCATGCGCTCGATTTCCTGCGGGGTTTTGATGGCGCGGGCCTCATTGAGGAGTGGCGTGGCGTCGATGACCGCGCGCGCGATTTTGCGGAAGCCATCGAAGAAATTTTGCGTGGGAGTGGTCGGCTCACCGACCATGCGGTCCGCGGATTGCGTGCCCATGTTGAGCTCGACCGCGATTTTTCCGGTGAGGCTTCGCTGGCGGAGAACGTCGAGAGCAAGGTCGAGCGAGCGGTATTGCGGCGGGCGTGGGTCGCGCTCGTCGTAGCCTTTGAAGAGACGGATATCGCTGGTCCAGGAATTTCGCTGAGCCTCGGCGAGCTGCGGCTCAAGGGCGATGAGCGTGGGCTGGCCCTCGCGTGGGAAGACCACGATGTCGTAGCCCTTCATGCACCAGTAGTTCGAGAGATAAACGACGTTGTCCGGCGCGCGCACGACGAGAGCATCGAGGTCCTGCTCCTTCATCAGAGCGCGGGCGCGAGCGAGTTTAGTTTCGTCAGTGGGCCACGCCATTTTCGATCACCGCGTGTTTGTTTTCGTTCTTGAACGACCAGCCCGCTTCCTTGCCTTTGATTAGGCGGTAGAGAGCGGTGTGCAACGGGGCGGGAACGCCGGCACGCTGCGCTTCGCGGGCGATGGCGCCGCTCAGAAAATCGATTTCAGTGGGAAGCTGGCGGCGAATGTCGTGGAGCATGGAGGGCGGGTGATTGGTCATCGCGCCGAGCTTGTTCATGGCCCAGGGATCTTCATGGAGCATAATCCCCGCCGCTGCGGCCACGCGCTGGCCTTCATCGATCAGGTCGTGAAGCAAATGGCCGAGGCTTGCGAGCTGTGCTTCGTCCGCAAAGTGCGGTGAGTGCGGAAGACCGGTCAGCGCGGAAACGCTGTTAACGGATGAGTTGAAAATCAGCTTGGACCATTGCGCGGGGCGCGCATCTTGCAGCGCTTCGGCCTTCAGGCCGCTGGCTGCAATCAGATCGGCGGCCTGTTTGACGAGATCGTAGGGCGTGTGGCGCGGCTCGAAGGGACCGAGCCATGTGGCGGTGTCCAGCTCGT
>Ga0307479_10002062_pt1 | contig 18304 bp, 15 predicted proteins | sample atmos_gasesECM4C_FD_203743 | JGI IMG/M metagenome (GOLD analysis project Ga0307479, IMG submission 203743) | Hardwood forest soil microbial communities from Morgan-Monroe State Forest, Indiana, United States - atmos_gasesECM4C_515 | ecosystem: Environmental > Terrestrial > Soil > Temperate... | reverse complement strand
CCCCTGGCTTCGGCGGGCTGCTGGAGCGCATCTTCCTCCTGCCGGAGCTCAAGCTCCTGGACCGCCGGGCGCAGGTGTACGAGATCCTCGACGGGCTCGAGACCCGAGTGATCAACATGAAGCGAACGATCCGCTCGTGAAGCCCGGGCGCTGCGCCGAGATCATCCTCCCCATCTGGAGCCGCCGCCGCGCCGGCGACCGCCTGGCTCGCCCGCTCTCGCCGCTGCTCTAGCCGACTTTTGCCCCGCCTACCGGAGAGTCTTGAACCGGTTGGCGCGGCTTGCGACATACTCATCGGGTTCCAGACCGCACTACGGCCGGGGCTCGCCTCGGTGGGAGGTTCGGCATGCGACGACGGGGGAGGCGGCGGCCGACGGCGGAGTGGCCGCGAGCACTGCTCACGGCGGCAGTCCTGGCGCAGGGGTGCGCGACCGGCGGCGCGCTGCCGGCAGGCGGGGCAGGTGGCGGCGCCGGGGCGGCCGGCCTCGACGCGGTGAACCGCCAGATCGAGGACCAGCCGGTCACGATCCAGCTGCGGAACGGGGAGACCTTCCGCGAGGTCGAAGGGGTGGTGATGACGGCCGAGACCACCTCCTGGCGGGTGGACGACCATCAGCGCACGGTGCCGACCGCCGAGGTCGTCAAAGTGACGCGGCAGGTGAGATGGCGGGCGGCCAAGGGTCTCGCCTGGGGAGCCGTCCTGGGCATAGGGGCAGGGCTGCTGGTCGCCCAGGCCCAGCCCGGGTCGCACAGCCCTTCGGGTCCGGCCCCGGACAATCAAGCCGCGGCGTTCATCGTGACCGATCTGGCTTGCGGGCTCGCCGGCATGCTCGTCGCCGCCGGACTGAAGGTGCCGCCGGACCGCGTGGTCTACGTGGCGCCCGCGGGCGCGGGCGAGCCGCGCCGCTCGGGCTTGCCGGATGGAGACCTCGGCGGCGAGCCAGCCCGCGGAGGTGAGCCGGCCCGCGGAGGTGAGCCGGCCCGCAGCGGCGAGTCCACCGCCGGTGCCGGGCTGCACTGCCATCTCGCGACGCGGCCGGCGGCGGCAGGCTCCCCTGCTCTCGAGTGCGGTCCGGGGAAGCAGCGCCGCTAGCGCCCGTGGCCCGGCGGCCGGGTCGGGTAGCTGACCGCGCAGCCAGGACCTGCTGGAACAGCCGCGCCCGGCCAACCGGATCAGGAGCGCAGCCGGGCGAGGTAGTCGCGGATGCGGCGGGCGTTCATGCCCAGGTCGCTCTTGCCGACGCGGGAGAGGGAGCGCACGTCGATGCGGCTGCCGGCGCCTTCGGGCCGGATGCGGACCACGATGTCGTCCTTGAAGCCGAACCACCGCGTGGTCGCCGTGGCTTCGATCCGGCCTTCCGCCGGCTCCGCCGCCACGATCGTCCAGCCCAGGTCGCGCGCTGCGGCGAGCGCGCGAGGGAAGGCGGCGGCAGGCGGCGTGGTGGCGAGGTGGAGCGGCACGACGTCGGGATAGGCCCGCGCCTGGGCGGCGGCCACCTCGGGACCGCCGTAGTCGGCGGGGTTCGGCGCGCCGGCGCGCAGCGGCAGGACGGCGACGAAGGCCGGCGGGTCGGCGGTGTCGGTCGTGACGTCGTGGATCCACGGCACGCGGCGCGCCTGCTGCGCCTGGCTCCAGGGCACCAGGAACACCGCCACCGCCACGACCAGCGCCCCGGCCAGGATCGCGCTGCCCCCGCCGCCGGTCACGCGCGCCAGGACCAGCGCGACCACCGAGAGGACGGCGCCGAAGATGGCGAGGAAGGCGGCCCAGCGCAGCATGCTGAAACCGGCGCGCGAGCTCCAGAGCCCGGCGCGGGCGCCGAGCCCGGAAGCGAGCAGCACCAGCGCGGCCAGCGCCGCGACGCCCACGGCAAAGGCCACGAGCCAACGCAGTCGTGGTTCCATGGTCTCCTCCCGCTCCCGGCGCCGCCGCCCGCGAGCCCCTGCGGCGCCGCGTCCGCCTTCGTGCCACGGCCCGCTCGCGGGCCGTAGTATGGCAGGGTTCGCGTGGAGGAGCTGCCGTGAGGCGGCACGACAGCGGGTCTCCTTGGCGCTCGTGGTCCTCCTCACGACCAGCCGCCGCCGAGCGACTCGTAGACCGCGATGCGACTCCCAGGCCGCGAGCGCCGCGAGGATCTTGGCTTTCCCCTTGCCGCTTTTGTAGACTCCGCCCGTTCCGCCGCGGAAACTGTGCCATACGACAGCACCCAAAGGGGATTCCATGAGCCAATCTGCACGCGCCCTCGAGACGATCCTTTGCGCCTCGGCGATGCTCGCCGCCACCCTCGCCGGCGGCCGCGCCGCCAACGCCGCCGACCATCCCAACCTGCAGCCCGGCAGCTGGGAGATCTCGATCTCGATGGAGATGGCGGGCCTGCCGCCGCGGCCGCCCATGACCACCACCAGCTGCATCAAGCCGGAGCAGGTCAAGGATCACGAGTCCTTCGCCGAGAGCATGCAGAAGCGCGGCAGCGGCAAGTGCAAGATCTCGGACCTCAAGTTCGAGAGCGACAAGCTGTCCTACGGCTTCGCCTGCGAGGGCGGCGGCAGCGGCTCGACCGAGCTGTCCTTCGCCGGCACCAGCTACGAGGGCACCACCAAGATCACGGTCACCGGCCGGGGCAACGCGCCGATGAGCATGACCCAGCACATCAAGGGCAAGCGCGTCGGCGACTGCTGAGCGCCGGGGCGCGACCGCGACTGCCGAGCGCCGGGCGCAATCGGCGGCTGCCGAGCGCCGGGGCGCGCCGGCGATTGCCGAGCGCGGGGCAGGCCGCCTCAGGACGGCGCGACAGCGATCACCGCGGCACCCTGGAAGGCACCGCCGCGCAAGGCGGCGAGAGCGGCGTTCGCCTCGGCGAGCGGGAACGCCGTGATCTCGGTGTGCACGGGCACGGCCGGAGCGAGGGCCAGGAACTCCTCGCCGTCGCGGCGGGTGAGGTTGGCGACCGAGCGCAGCACCCGCTCGCCCCACAGGACGTCGTAGGGAAACGACGGGATGTCGCTCATGTGGATGCCGGCGCAGACCACGGTGCCGCCCTTGGCGACGGCGCGCAGGGCGGCAGGCACCAGGTCGCCGGCGGGGGCGAAGATCAACGCCGCGTCGAGCGGCTCGGGGGGCGCCTCGCCGGCGCCGCCCGCCCACACCGCCCCGAGGCGGCGGGCGAAGCTCTGGCCGGCCTCGTCGCCGGACCGGGTGAAGGCGTACACCCGGCGCCCCTGGTGCCGCGCCACCTGGATGAGGATGTGGGCGGCGGCGCCGAAGCCGTAGAAGCCCAGCCGCTCCGCCTCGCTCGGCGGCCCGGCGAGGCGCAGCGCCCGGAAGCCGATCAGGCCGGCGCACAGGAGCGGCGCCGCCTGCAGGTCCGGGTAGCCGCCGGGGATGGGGAAGCAGAAGCGCTCGTCGGCGGCCGTCGCCTCGGCGTAGCCGCCGTCGATCTGGTAGCCGGTGAAGCGGGCGCGGTCGCAGAGGTTCTCCCGCCCCGACCGGCAGTAGCGGCAGGTGCCGTCGGTCCAACCCAGCCAGGGCACTCCCACCCGGTCGCCGATCCGGAAGCGCCGCGCCCCCTCGCCCAGGGCGGCGACCGTGCCGACGATCTGGTGCCCGATGACCAGGGGCAGCTTCGGCTCGGGCAGCTCGCCATCCACCACGTGCAGGTCGGTGCGGCAGACCCCGCAGGCGTGCACCCGCAGCACCACCTGCCCGGGACCGGCCACCGGGTCGGCGATCTGCCGCAGCCGCAGCGGCTCGCCCACCCGCTCGAGCACCATCGCGCGCACCCCGCGAGTCTAAGCCGAAACCGCTGTCGCTCTCGCTCGCCTCGCGCCGCTGCCGGGTTGCGCTCGTCTCCCCGGCCGCCCTCGCGCGATGTCCGGACCTTCAACCTTGGCCGGCCGGCCACCTTCGCTCGGTCACCAGGCGGTGATCCGACTCGCTCGCGTCCGCCGTAAGCAAGGAGGGGAGGTGAGACCATGAGCGACGTCGTCTATGTCTCGGAGGTGAGGATCGAGCGGGAGGCCGGGCCGCTGCGCTACGCCTGGCTGCCCGCCGAGGCGCGGCCGGTGCCCTTCGGCGTGCACGGCGCCATCGCCGCCCACTACAAGGTGGACCCCAACGTCGTCGAGCCCCATGCCACCACGCTCGACTACGTGGTGGCCGCCACCGGCGGCTGACTGACCGGCACCTTCGGTGGTGCGCTGGAGGCGCGCCACGTCGACGCGAGTCAACGCCGCCTCACCTCGAACGTCCGCGGCGAGATCGAGCTCGAAGACCACGTCCTGGTCATCCGCCGGATCCACGTGACCTACCATCTCGCCGCCCCGGAGGCAGCGCGCGCGACCGCCGAGCGCGTGCACGCCATCCACCGCGAGCGCTGCCCGGTCTACCGCTCGCTCTACCAGGCAATCGACATCACCACCGAGCTGCAATTCGAGGCCGCGTCGTAGCGCCCGGCGCTGCCAGGGTCCGGTAGGACACCCGGCGGGCGCGCGGCGCGGGCCGGCGACCGCGGCGATGGCCGCCGAACCCGGCACCGGGCGCTGGGCGCGGGCGGTGGCCGCCTCCCCGGCGATTGCTCTCGCAGCATACGGGCGCCACCTCCAATCGCAATATAGCCACCCTGCTATGGCCTTTCGCCATAGCCGCATCCCGCGCTGGTTTTTCCGGTTGACAGGCCTTTTTTCGCGATGGTATGAAAGGTCCCCTGTCACTTGCCGGTTTGCCCTGGGGATGGGCCTGAGCCGCTCGGGAAGCGGCTCCTGCTGAAAGACTCTGCGCCGGCTCGACGCCGTGTTCTCGTCGAGCCGGCCACCGGGCGGCCGATGGCTTGCGCCGTCGCCGCCGCACTGCGAGGCAGGAGGTGTGGATGGCTGGAAGGCATCTGGCGGCTCCCCTGATCCCCCTCGTCGTCGCCGCGCTCACCGCGGTTCGACCGGTAGCCGCCGAGCCCGGGCCCTCGCTCACCACCCCTCCGCCGCTCGTCTCCTCTGCCACCGCGGCAAGCGCCTCGCTGCCGCTCGCCGTCGCCGCTGCCACCGCCGTCACCGCGCCGGACCCGGGCGAGGTTGGCATCGAGTACCAGCTCTCGGTGCGCGACGCCGAGTCCTACCTCGACCGCTTGTCGGCGAGCTGGCAGCGCCTGGTCGAGCAGGCGATGACCTATCTCGGCACGCCCTATCGCAGCGGCGGCACCTCGCGGCGCGGCCTCGACTGTTCCGGGCTGGTGGGCGCGGTCTATGGCGAACAGGGCCTCGACCTGCCGCGCACCGCGGTCGAGCAGTACCGCGAAGGGGCGCCGATCGTGGAGAGCGACCTGCGGCCGGGCGACCTGGTGTTCTTCCGCGACACCTACAAGCGCGGCATCTCCCACGTCGGCATCTATCTCGGCGACGGCCGCTTCATCCATGCCGCCGGCCACCGCCGGGGTGTCGTCGTGAGCGAGCTCTCGCGCCCCTACTACCGCAGCCGCTATGCCGGTGCCCGCCGCCTGGCCGCCCAGCCCGGCACCGCCGCGGCCGCCACGGCGCACACCGCGCCCGACGGCCTGTCCGCCACCACCGCCCCTGCCGCCGCTCCCATGCCTGCGGTCGCCCCGAGCGTCTCGATCGCCCCGCTGGCTCCGCTGGCTCCAGTCAATGCGAGCGGTGCGAGCGGTGCGAGCGGTGCGACCGACGCCGTCGCCGCCTCCGCCGCGCCGGCCACCCGCCCGCGCCACCGCTAGCCGCCAGCTTCCGGGCGCCTCGCGAGGCGGCGGCCACCGCGCGCGCGCCCTCCGCCTCCTTCCCGGACCGGCGACAAGAGGCGCATACTCTCCCTCTGGGCGGTCGCTGCACGGCCGCGCCATGGAGACAGCGATGAGCGACGACACCCGCAGCCATCCTCCCGCCAACCTGGTGGCCGGCGGCGCCCGCCTGGCCCGCCAGGCGAACCGGCCCCGCATCGAGCAGGAGATCCGCGCGCGCTACGCCGCCGAGCTCGCCGCCGCCGACCTCTGCGACAGCCTGCAGCTCGAGGTGCGCATCCGCGCCGAGATCGAGCGCGCGCTGGCCGAGGCGGCCCCCGCGGACGCGCTCTATTGACCCGGCGGCGCTCCGCGGCCCGCGTCGCCGGCATCCTCCCCTCGTCATCCGAGCCAACCAGCAGCGCGAATTCCCCGAGAGCGCCTGCCGTGGAGAGGACCATCGGCATCATCGGCGGCGGACCGGCCGGGCTGGCGCTGGCCGACGACATGAGCCGTGCCGGCTGGTCGGTGACCCTGTTCGAGGCCGCGCCGGAGCTGGGAGGGCTCGCTCGCTCCTTCGCCTTCGGCGACATCCGGATCGAGCGCTACTATCACTTTCTCTGCGGGAGCGACACCGGCTATTTCCGCAAGCTCGCGGAGCTCGATCTCGGTCATGCCCTGCGCTGGCGCGCCACCAAGATGGGGTTCTTCTACCGCGGGCGGATGTATCCCTTCAGCTCGGTCGCCGACCTGCTGCGGTTCGACGGCATCTCGCTGCTCGGCCGGCTGCGCTACGGCCTGCTGGCGCTGCGCTGCTCGCTGATCGAGCAATGGCACCGGCTCGACGCGGTCCCGGCCGAGGCCTGGCTGATCCGAGCGCTGGGCCACGACGCCTACAAGGCCACCTGGTACCCGCTGCTGCGGGTCAAGTTCGATCGTTTCCACGATCAGATCTCGGCGGCCTGGGTGTGGCATCGGATCCATCGCGTGGCGCGCTCGCGTCGCACGCCGCTGCACAAGGAGCGCCTCGGCTTCCTCGCCGGCGGCACCGACACGCTGGTGACCGCTCTCGAAGCGCGGCTGCGCGAGCGCGGCGTGTGCCTGCGTCCCGGCACCCCGGTGCGGCGCATCGTCATCGAAGGCGCGCGCGTGCGCGGCATCGAGACCGCCGACGGCACGCGGTGGCCGTTCGACGCGGTGGCCGCGGCGGTGCCGCTGCCGCATTTCGTACGGCTGGCGCCCGACCTGCCTCCCGCCTACCTGGCGGCGCTGGGAGCGATCGACTTCATCGGCGTGATCTGCGTCACCCTGCGCTTGCGCCAGCGTCTCTCCGAGAGCTTCTGGCTCAACGTCAACGACGAGCGCGTGCCGTTCAACGGCTGCATCGAGTACACCAACCTCAACCCGGACGCGACTCCCGACGGCACGTCCATCCTCTACGTGCCCTTCTACCTGCCGCTCAACCACCCGCGCTTCGCCCATGACGACCAGCAGCTCGTCGCGGAGTGCAGCCGTGCGCTGAGCATCTTGAACCCGCGCTTCCGGCCGGAGTGGATCCTCCACGCCTCCGTGTCCCGCGACCCCTACGCCCAGGTCATCTGCGGCACCGGGTTCGCGGCCCGCGTGCCCCGGCACCGCACACCCGTCGAGAACCTGTTCCTGGTGGAGTCCAGCCAGCTCTACCCCGCCGACCGCACGATCAGCGGCACCATCGACCTGGCGCGCGAGGTCGCGGCGCTGCTCGGCGCCGCCCAGCCATGACGCGCCACCGGCCGGGCAGCAAGCGCGGCAGGCGGCGGCGGGGACCGCGGGGCGCCGGAGACCGGCGGTCCGCGGCGCAGGACGCCGGCCCGGAGCGGCCGAGGTCTGCCGGCCCGGAGCGGCCGAAGTCTGCCGGGCCAGAGCAGCAGAAGTCTGGCGGCCCGGAGCGGCCGAACTCTGCCGGCCCGGAGCGGCCGAGGTCTGCTGGCCCGCCACCGCCGAGGGCCGCCGCGGCCGCCGGCCGGCGCGACGCGTGGCTGGCGCTCGCCGCGCTGGCCCTGCTGCTGATCGTGGCCTACCGCAACGTCGTCTTCGACGGGCGCTCGATCGTCTTTTCCAACAACTACAGCCCGCTGGACCCCCGGTTCATGCCGCAGAACTATGGCAAGGACTTCGTGCCGCCATCCGTGTGGCTGGACCAGAACCTCCTGTTCACGGCGAACTTCAACGATGGCGCGGCGCCCGTGTGGCAATGGGAACCGGACGCCAAGCTCCTGCGCCGCAGCCTGCTCGCCGGCGAGCTGCCGCTGTGGAACCCCTACGTCGGCGCCGGCACCCCGGAGATGGCCAACCTGGTGCCGGCGGAGGTCTTCCCACCCTATCTCGCGATGGTCTTGCTGGGCGACGGGGTGGAGCTGCGCAACGCCTACCACCTGCTGCTGGACCTCGCGGCGGGCCTGTTCACCTTCCTCTTCCTCCGCCGCCATGGACTGTCGCGCCTCGCCTGCCTCGCCGGCGCGGCGGCCTTCATGCTGAGCGGCGCGCTGACCCAGAACATCGGCTCCTTCCTCGGCCAGACCGCGGCCTGCATACCCTTCGTGCTCTACCTGACCCGCTGCTTCCTCGACCGCCCGACGCCGATCCTGGGAGTCGGCATGGCGGCCGGTTACGCGACGGTCGCGCTGGCGAGCTTCCCGCCGATCCTGGTCGAAGGCTTCGGCTTCGCCCTGCTCTACGCCACCGCCGCGATCCTGCTCGGCGCGCCGCCCGCGGGCGGCATGACGCGGGGCCGCCTGCTGGCCAGCTACGCGGCGTGGATCGCCCTGGCCATGGGGCTGGTGGCGTTCTACTACCTGCCGGCGGCCGCGCTCGCCCGGGTGACGCCGCAGGTGGGCCGCGCCTATGCGGGAGCGGCGCGGATCGCGATCCGGCCAACCACCCTGCTCGAGGTCGTCTCGCCGATCCTGGTGAAGGCGGACATGATCCTGCGCCAGGCGCCGCCGTCGAAGGTGTCCGGCGAGCAGCCGCACCTCCCCTATCCCGGATGGCTGCCGCTCCTGCTCTGCGCCTTCGCCCTGCCGCGCCCGCGCACAGGGGGCCGCGCGCTCTGGGCGGCGACCTGGACCGGCCTGGCGCTCCTGCTGATGAAGCTGCTGGGCTGGCCGCCGGTGCAATGGATCGCCTACCTGCCGCTGCTCGCCAACCTGCACTGGGCACACTACCTGGGCTACCTCCTCGACCTGCTCGTCGCCCTCCTCGCGGCGCTGGGCCTCGAACGGCTGCGGCGCGGCGAGGTGACGGTGCCCCTCGCCGCGGGCGCGGGCCTCGGCGGCGCGCTGCTGCTTTTGTGGATCCGCTTCCGCTTCGCGCCGCCCGGCACCTTCGCGGGGCGGTGGGCCGCACAGTGGGAAGGCGAGTGGCGCCTCTTGGCCGGCATCGCCGTGGCAGGGGCAGCCCTGTTCGCGGCCGGCGCCTGGCTGGCCCGCCGCGAGAAGTCGACGACGGTGGTGGCCGCCGCGCTGCTCGCCCTGTTCGCCGGCGAGGCGGTCACCCACACCTACTATCCGCGCGCCAAGGCCTTCGACGTCTGGCGCCAGCCGCCGGACTACGTGCGCTTGCTGACGCGCGCCGCCGGCTACGGGCGCGTGTTCACGAAGATCGTGCTCCCCGCCAACGCCGGCGCGGCCTTCGGCGTCTTCCAGCTCGAGTCGCTGATGGCCTACAACGCGCCGCGGGTGCTCGAGCTGTACCGCAGATATGCCGATCCGGGGGCATGGACCTTCCTGACCAATCCGCGGCTGATCCCGCCCGAGAGCGTGCTGGATCGTGCCGCGGTGGCGCTCCTGGCGCTGCCGTCGCCGTCGCCCGAGGCCCTGAGCCGGGGCTACGAGCTGCTGTACGACGACGGTTTCACCAGCGTCTTCGGGCGCCGCGGCTCGCCGCACTACTTCTTCAGCAGCGAGTTCGAGGTGGTGCCCGAGGACCGGGCGCTGGCCGAGATCGGCAGGCTGCCGCCCGGGCGCACGGTGGTCCTCGAGGCCGCGCCACCGGCGCCGGCGGCGGCCAACCGCCCCGACGATCCCGCGGTCACGATCGCCGCTTTCCTGCCCAATCGCTACCGGTTGCGGCTCGACGCGCCGCGGCCCGGCCTGGTCTTCTGCGCCGACAGCCTGATGCCAGGCTGGACCGCCCGGGTGAACGGCCGGCCGGCGGCGATCCTCGCCGCGAACTACGCCTTCCGCGCCGTGCCCGTGCCGGCGGGACGGTGCGAGATCGAGCTCTCCTACTGGGCGCCCGGCCTCACCCCGGGCCTCGTCCTGACGGCGCTCGCCGCGGCGATCGCCGCCGGCGTCGCCTGGCGGAGCTGGCGGCGCCCCGGGACGCGCCCTGTGACGTAGCTCACAGCCGCGAGCCGGCGCCCGCGGCATACTCGTCTCGTACGGCAGCACGGCAGGCGACCCGGAAGCGGCGGGCGTCGGCGGCGGGTCACGCGGACTCGGGCACCCTCCTCGGCATCGCTTTTGCTAGCAGCGACCAGAGGAGAGCCGTAGTCCGTGTCTTAGTACCGTAGCCGATTTGACAATCGATAGCTCCCGGGGTAGCGTTTGGGGAGCACGTACAAGCAAGCCTGTACCGAAAGGAGCTGGTATGTCGAGGTATGCATCGTTCGGGTCCCCGTTGATGCGGGTGCTGCTCGCGGGGGTGGGGGTGATGGCCGTCGCGGCGGGCATCGGCGCGCCCGCAGCGAATGCGGCCGGTCCTTTCCAGTACCACGCCGTGACCCCCTGCCGCGTCGCCGACACGCGGTTCGCCGACGGCAACGCCAACTGCCCCGTCACCGGCAATTGCGCTCCGGCCCTGGTCGGCAACGCCAACCAGAGCAATGGCCGGTGGTTCCAGATCGAGGGCCATTGCGGCGTCCCGTCCGGCGCCGCCGCGATCACCGTCAACGTCACCGAGACGGGACCCAACATGACCGTGGCCAGCGGCTTCCTGACCATCTGGCCGGCCGGCGGCACCAAGCCGAACGTGTCGACGATGAACTTCACCAACAACGACATCGCTTTGGCCAACGGCGCCCTGGTGCCGCTGTCCCAGCAGACCGGTGGGGACCTGGCGATCTTCTTCGGCGCCAACGGCACCGTCAGCGTGATCCTCGACGTCACCGGCTACTTCCAGTAGCTGCCGGCGCCTCCCTGGAGACGCCGACGCGCCGGAGACGTCGACACGCCGGAGACTCGTGGCCCGGACCTTACCAGCAGCTCGGCGCGCCGGCGGGAACGGCCTCCGGGCGGCAACGGTGGGGCTCGCCACCTGCCTGGCGTCGCTGGCGCTGCTGCTGCCGGCCAGCCTCGCCGCCCAGAGCAAGCCCCCTGAGAAGGCGAACTTTCCGGTCACCCTGACCGGCGGCGGCGCCGTCCGCTCCGGTCATCCGGCGATCGCCGACCTGGGGCTCACGCCGGGCCACAAGTCGATCGTCTTCGGCACCAGCGCGCACAAGCTCTACGTCGTGCTCTACGACGGCACGGTCGCCCCCGGCTTCCCGGTCACCCTGCCGGCCGAGAGCACCGGCAGCCCGGCGGTGGCCAACGTGTCGGTGGGCGGCCAGACCATCCCGGTGATCTACGTCTCGTATGGCTCGACCTTCGAGCCGGCCTTCCCGGGCGGCGTGCGCGCCTATAAGGCCGACGGCACGCAGCTCTGGGACCGTCCGTCGGCCGACTTCGACATGGACGGCCGGGCCGACATCACCATCACCGCGCCGGCGGTCGGCGACATCGACGGCAGCGGCGCGCTGCAGGTCGCCTGGGGCTCGACCGACAACTTCGTCTACCTCGTCCGCGCCGACAACGGCACCGACCTCCCGGGCTGGCCGGTCGCGGTGCGGGACTCGATCCGCTCCTCGGCGGCCCTCCACGACATCGACGGCGACGGCAGGCCGGACGTCATCATCGGCGTCGACGCGCACCAGGAGGGGCCGCCCTACAACACGCCGAACGGCGGCTGCCTGCACGTGCTCCGCTACGACGCCACCGAGGTCGCGGGCTTCCCGTACTGCATCGATCAGACGATCACCAGCTCGCCGGCGGTGGGCGACATCGACGGCGATGGCTTGCCGGAGATCGTGTTCGGCACCGGCGGCTTCTACGCCAACGCCACCCACGCCGTGTACGCGCTCAAGTGCAACGGCACGCCGGTGCCCGGCTGGCCGGTCGCGGTCGACGGCCAGGTGCAGACCGCGCCGGCGCTCGCCGACCTCGACGGCGACGGCGTTCCCGAGGTGATCGTCACCGACGACAACACCTCGCCCAGCACGACCTTCCACGTCTATGCCTTCAAAGGCAACGGCACGCGGCTCTGGAAGACGGTGCCGGTCTCCTATTACGGCACCACGCCGGATGCCGCCGATCCGCTGGTCGCGGACGCCTACCCCGGCAACAGCGGGCCGGCGGTGCTGGTGCCGGTCAACAGCGAGCTGGTGGTGATCTCGGCGACCGGGACCCAGCTGAGCAACGACGGCGGCCACCCCAGCGCGTTCTCGTTCTTGACCGAGGCCGGGATCTTCCACGGCGAGACCGACAACTTCGAGGCGGGCGGCGGCTCGGACCCGGTCGAGGTGGTGGCGGTGTCGTCGTCCGGCTCGAACACGATCGTGCACGTCTGGAACCCCAAGGTGAGCACCAACATCCCCTGGGGCACCTTCCACCAGAACGCCCGGCGCACCGGCGTCGTGCCCTCCACCCCCCCGTGCGGCGGGCTCAGGTTCTATACCTTGCAGCCCTGCCGGGTGGTGGACACGCGCAACGCCAACGGCCCCTACGGCGGGCCTGCCATCCCGTCGGCGGGCTTCCGCACCTTCGCTCTCGCGGGGCAGTGCGGCATCCCCGTGGACGCGGTCTCGGTGTCGGCCAACCTCACCATCGTGGTCCCCGGCCAGTCAGGCGACCTCCGCGTCTGGCCGGGCAGCGGCCCGCCGGTGCAGACCAGCGTCCTGAACTTCCGCTCCGGCCAGGTTCGAGCCAACAACGCCATGCTGCTGCTGGGCGGGGGTCAGTGCTCGGTCCAGAACGACAGCCCAGGCACCGCCAACGTGCTGATTGACGTCAACGGGTATTTCAAGTAGGTCGGAGAGTCCGGACGGCGGCGTGCCGGCGGCGACGCCGGACCGGCCGGCGGCGGCGGCGCCGGCGCCGCGCCGGGCCCGCGCGCTCGCCGCCTTGACCTTGGGCCTCTACGCCGCGGTGGCGGCCGCGGGCACCTGGTTCCTCTTCCAGCCCACGCTCGCCTCCGGGTTCTCCCTGCTGCAGCCCGACCCCGGCGATTCGCTGCTCAACGACTACCTGCTCGAGCACGAGCTGCGGGTGATCGAGCGGCCGGACCACCTGGGCACCTTCTGGTCGCCGCCGTTCTTCCATCCCGCGCGCAACGTCCTGGCCTACTCCGAGAACCTGATGGGGATGCTCCCCGTCTATGCGCTGCTACGCCTGCGCTGGGACCCCGTCGTCTCCTACCAGCTGCTGCTGATCCTGCTCTGCCTGGCCGACTACCTGGCCATGCTGCTGGTGCTCCGCCGGCTCGGCGTCGGGCCGCCGCTGGCGGCGCTGGGCGCGTTCGTCTTCGCCTTCGGCGCGGCGCGCGGCGCCCAGGTCAGCCACATCCAGCTGTTCGCGGTGTTCTATGCGCCGCTGGCGCTCTGGGCGCTCTGGCGCCTCCTGGCGGCGCCTTCCCGCGGCAGGCTCGCGCTCTTCCTGCTGCTGCTCTACCTGCAGCTGCTGTCGGGGATCTACATGGGCTGGTTCCTGCTCCTGGCGCTCGCCCTGCTGGTGCCGCTGCTGCTCTCTTGGGACCGCGACGGCCGGCGCCGCGTCGCCGCCTTCTGCCGCGACGCGCCTCTCTTCGTGCCGCTGGCGGCGGCGGTCTGGGCGGCGGCCTCCTACCTGACCCTGCGGCCCTACCTCGCGGCCAGCGCCGAGCTCGGCGCGCGGCCCTGGGCCGACGTGCAGCTGTTCCTTCCCCGCCTCCGGTCGTGGTTCACCTCACCCCCCGGGAGCCCGTACCACGAGTGGCTCGGCGGCTTTCCGCCGGGGGCGCGAGTCGTCTGGGAGCACTACCTCTTCCCCGGCCTGGTCCCGCTCGCGCTCGGCATCGTGTCGGCTGTCTACACCCTGCGGCTGTCGCGCGACGAGCGCCGCCGCCAGGCCCTGCTCGTCGCCTGCTGGATGGCGGCACTGCTGCTGGTCGCGATCTCGCTGTCCTTGCCGCGCCTCGGCGTCGAGGGCCTCCACCTGGTCAGGCGCTACCCGGGAGCGAGCCTCTGGTGGTTCGTCTTCCGGTGGGTGCCGGGGGCCCAGGCGATCCGCGCCGTCGGCCGCATCTCCGTCCTCGTCTACCTGCTGGCGGTGGTCGCCGCCTGCTGGGGCGCCGACGCAGCGATTCACCGCAGCCGCCTGCGCCCGGCGGTGCGCACCGCGTTGCTCGCCGCCCTGCTCTTGGCCGGCGTGGCGGAGCAGCGCGCCGCCTCGCCGCCGGCGTTCGAGAAGGCGCGGTTCTTCCGCCACGTCGCGGCGGTGCGCGCCGGCATCCCTCCCGGCTGCCGGATGCTCTACCTCACCACGAAGCCGGGCGAGAGCTACCTGGTCACCCAGCTGGTCGCCATGTGGGCCGGCCTGGACGCCCACCTGCCGGTGGTCAACGGCTACTCCGGCAACGCCCCGCCGCGCTACCCGCAGGGGCTCAGGACGTGGAGCGCGGGCGAGCTCGCGGCGTGGTCCGGGGACGATCCCTGCGTGGTCGCGGAGCCGTGAGCGCGCCGGCGGCGGCCACGGCTCCGGGCGCCCGCCTTGGCGCCGGCGAGCGGGCGGGCGCCCGGCGGCGGCGGGTCGAGGACCTGCCGGCGCTCGCCGCCATCGCGGCGACGACGCTGTGGCACCTGTGGATCCTGCGCGGGCACTTCCACGGCTACGTCCTGGCGTTCCACGATCTCGGGATCATCAGCGACTGGTTCACCAACGCGATCTACCACGGCCGGCCCTTCTGGATCACCGAGCTGGGCATCAATCACATGAGCGTGCATTTCACGCCGACCGTCATCGCGCTGACGCCTTTTTACCTGCTGACCCAGTCGCAGTACGTGCTGTGCGTGCTGGGCGCGCTCGAGATCGCGGCGGCGCTCTACGTCGGCCACCGCTTCCTGGTGCGGCTGCTGGCGCGCCGCGGCGCCGCGCCGGCGCTGGCGGCGGCGGTGTCGACGGTGTTGATCCTCTTCGTGAGCCTGAACCCCTACGTCAAGACGGTCATCGGCTCGGTCCACATCGAGGCGCTCTACGTCCCGCTCGCCCTGGCACTCTTCTACGTCGTGGTGTTCTCCGAGCGCTTCTGGCTGGCCGCCCTGCTGGCGGTGCTCGCCCTCGGGGTGCGCGAGGACGCCGGCATCTACCTGGCCCTGCAGTGCCTGGCGCTCGCCTTCGTGCCGCGCGACCTGTTCGCCAACCGGCGTCGGGCGCTGCGCTGCGCCTGGCTGCTCGCGGCGGTCTCGCTGACCTGGGTGGTGCTGGTGGTGAAGGTCGTGAACCCCTGGGTGTTCGGCGTCACCGAGAACCATGTCCAGCGCGGCTGGGGGCAGTGGGGAGACACCTGGGCGCAGGTGGTCTGGCACCAGGCGACCTCGCCCCTGCAGCTGGCGCGGGCCCTCGGCTACAGCGCCATGCCGGCGCTCAACGCCTGGTTCCTGTTCGCTCCCTGGCTGGTCCACCCGCTCTTCGGCCTGTGCGTCAACGTCCCCGGGCTGCTGCTGTGGAGCGCCTCGCCGGTCGACAAGCGGATGCTCTGGTTCTACAACGCCGCCTTCCTGCTGCCCGGCTTCCTGCTCGGGCTCTACCTGGCGGTGGACCGCCTCGCGGGGCTGTGGCCCCGCCTGGCCGCACGCCTGCCGCGCCTGGGGCGGCTCACGCCCGGGCAGCAGATCGGCGGCGTGCTGCTGGCCGGCGGGCTGCTGCTGGCCGCGCCGCTGCACGAGCTGCGCAACACGGTCGAGGGCCCGGGCATGTACGGCCGCCGCTTCCAGCCGAGCGCCTGGGCCGACGAGCACGCGATCGCGCACTGGCTGCGGCGCTGCCCGCCGGGCACCTCGGTGGCGACCGACTTCCGCCGCATCGTCCTGCTCCCCAACCGCATCACGCGCTATCTGCTGCGGCACGCGCGCGATGCCGACGTCGTGCTCATCTTCCGCCAGGTGGATCCGTTCTTCTCCGGCCACGACAGCGCCGAGGAGCTGTGGCGCCTGCTCGAGGGCGATCCCGCCTTCCAGCTGCGTCGCGAGAGCCCCGACGTGCGCATCTACGCCCGCCCCGGCGTCACCTGCCTCGCGGTGACCGACCCGCCCCGGCCAGCCGCTCCGCCGAGCGCCGCCGCCGGGGGAAGGACGGCGGCGGCGGCGGCGGCTACTTCTCCACCCCGCCCGCCTTCCAGATCTGGCCGCCCTTCATCACGAAGCTGACGCGCTCCGTGACCGTGACGTCCGCCAGCGGGTCGCCCGGCACGGCGATGACGTCGGCCTGCTTGCCCGCCTCGAGCGTGCCGATCTGCCCGGCGAGGCCGAGCAGGTCGGCGGCGGCGCCCATCGCGGTGCGCAGCGCCGCGGCCGGCGTCATGCCATGCGCGACCAGCAGCGCGAACTCCTTGGCGTTGAGCCCGTGCGGGCTGACCGCCGAGTCGGTGCCGAAGGCGATCTTGACCCCGAGCTCGAGCGCGTGGCGAAACGTCGCCGAGCGCTGCGCCACCGCCGCCGCGGCCTTGGCGGCGATCTCCGGCGGATAGTGGCGCGGCACCACCCTGCCGCTGGCATACTCGCCCGCCAGCAGCGTCGGCACGAGGAAGGTGCCCCGCTCCTTCATCAGGCGCAGCCCCTCGTCGTCGAGGAACGAGCCGTGCTCGATCGAGTCGATGCCGGCGCGGATCGCCTCCTTGGCGCCGGTCGCCCCGTGAGCGTGCGCCGCCGCGCGCTTGTGCAGGCGGTGGGCCTCGTCGACGATGGCGTCCATCTCCGCCTGGGTGACCTGCGGCGTGTCGACCTCGTCGGACAGCGACAGCACGCCGCCGGTGGCGCCGACCTTGATGACGTCGGCGCCGTACTTGACGGCGAACCGCACCGCATCGCGGAACTGCTCGGGCCCGCTGGCGATGCCGCGGTCGATGCCGGGCTCCTCGCCCACCCGCTTGAACGCCCAGCCGCCGCCGTCGGCGTGCCCGCCGCGCGCCCCCAGCATGTGCACCGCCACCAGCATGCGCGGCCCGGGGATGACGCCGTCGCGGATGGCGTTGCGCAAGCCGACGTCGATGAACTCGGCGCTGCCCAGGTCGCGCACCGTGGTGAAGCCGGCCATCAGCGTGTGGCGGGCGTTGGCGGTGGCGCGGATGGCGGCCTCCGCCACGCCGCGGCGCAGGCGGTTCAAGGCGTCGCGGTTGTAGTCGTCGGAGGCCTCGAACGAGAGGTGGGTGTGGCAGTCGATGAAGCCCGGCAGCAGCGTGACGTCGCCCAGGTCGATGACCTGGGCGCCCGGCGGAATCGCCGCCCCGACGCCTACCGCCTGGATCTTGCCCCCGGCCGTCACCACCACGCCGTTGCGCACCCACCGGTCCGAGCGGCCGTCGAAGAGCCGCGCCGCCTTGAGCGCCACGACCGCCGGTGTGCCGGCGCCGGCGCCGGGGCCGGGGCCCGCGGTTCCCGCGGCGGCGCCCGCCGCCGCCGGCGGCGGCGGCGCGGGAGCGCTCCTGTTTGCCGGTCCCTGGGCGCGCGCGAGCAGCGGCAGGGCGACGCCGCAGGCGCACAGCCAAGCCGCCAGACGCAAGACCGGGCTCCTCATCCTCATCAAGCTCCTCCTCGTGCGCCGAGCTCAACCAGCGAGGTGTGGGTGGAGTGAAGGAGAGCCTGGCGACGCTCACCGGTGCGGCGCACCGCCATGCGTTCTGCCCTCGGCAGCAGCTATCGGCCGGAGTATATGACGCGCCTGCCGCTCGGGGACCCGGCCTCACCCACGCTCGCCGCGCTCGACCTTTCTGGCCAGGGCCGTCAGCTCGCCCATCAGGAGCGGCAGGCGGAGATGACGCAGGGGCCCGCCGGCGAGCGCCCCGGCGAGCAGCCGGCTCCCCGGGATGCCGTGCTGGGCCAGCCGGTGCGCGACGTAGCCGGCGCCGAAGGAGACCGGGTGCAGGTGGAGCTCGGCGTCGGCCAGGTCATGGCGGGCGAGCAGCAGCCGCAGCGACGCCGGCGAGAAGAAGAAGAGGTGCTCGGGCAGCAGCAGCGGCCAGCGGCGGCCCAGGGCGCGCGCGATCCAGCTCTGGATGTTGGGCACGTTGAGCGCCAGGAGACCTCCGGGCCGCAGCACGGCCGCCGCCTTGGCGAGGAAGGCCTGCGGGTCGAGCACATGCTCGAGGACGTCCCACAGGCAGACGACGTCGAAGCTGCCGGGATCGAGAGCCGCCTCTTCGAAGCGGGCGCAGAGCACGTTGCCGCCCAGGCGCTCCTCGGCACGCGCAGCCAGCCATTGCGACGGCTCGATGCCGAGGACGTCCCAGCCCGAAGCGCGGGCGAGCTCGGCGAACAG
>Ga0307479_10002061_pt1 | contig 18304 bp, 18 predicted proteins | sample atmos_gasesECM4C_FD_203743 | JGI IMG/M metagenome (GOLD analysis project Ga0307479, IMG submission 203743) | Hardwood forest soil microbial communities from Morgan-Monroe State Forest, Indiana, United States - atmos_gasesECM4C_515 | ecosystem: Environmental > Terrestrial > Soil > Temperate... | reverse complement strand
GGAGTCGGCGAAGGCGCTGAGCTGTTCGCGAATGACGGCTGCGTCGTCGGGGAGGCACAACGTTTCGGTGATCTCCCATCCGAGACCGCGGCAGAACGCTACGACTGCGGGCCCGGAGGCGTCTTCGCGGTCGCCTCTGGCGGCGGAGTCGCTGACGGTAAGGATGGCTACGCGCATGTCAGCAAAGCTTCCGCGACTTAACTTTGATTGGTACTTACTTCGTCGCGGCTGGCTTCGTCCATCAGGCGCATAGCTTCCATGAGCAGGCCGGTAGTGTTACGGGTGGTGGTGGTGCGATCGGAAGCGTTGGCCGCGCCGAAGTCGATTTCGAATTCGCCTTCGGTCCACAGAAGCACGCGGTAGACCGCGTCATCGCCTTCCACTTGTCCGCTCTTGGCATCACGGCATTGGCCGCCCGCGAAATAAAGTTCGCCACTCTCAGAGCCTTTTTTCACGACGAGACGGCAGGATTTCTGGCCCATTTCTAGGGATTGCATGAGATCGATCATGCTCATCTCCTCGAGCCGGCCCTGAATGACGCCCGGTCGGGAGCCTTTGGTTTGAAGCTTTTCAAGATGCAGGCGATCGACGACCCTTTTTGTGATCCGCACCAGGTCTTTGACCAGAAAAGGCTTGGTGATGAAATCTTCGACACCGTCGACCAGCGGGCGAAGGCGTTCTTCTATGTCGGCGCGGCTGGCCATGAAGAGAAACGGAATGTGGCGAGTGGTCTGACGCCCACGAAGCTTTTCAAAGAGCTGGCGGCCATTGAGGCCAGGCATTTTGTAATCGCAAAGGATGGCGTCGGGCGGCTCATCGATGACTTTGAGGAGGGCGTCAGCGCCGTCGTCGGCCAGTACAACCTCGCAGAAGGGCTCGAGGGCCTTGCACACCAGGTCGCGGATCAAGGGGTTGTCGTCCGCCAAAAGCAGCTTGATGCTCTTCCCCGCGGCGGCGCTCATCGCGATCGAACCTTTGAATTGGTTTTTTCTGCCACGACGGCAGGGCGGCGGAAATGGCCGCTTTTTCCGCCTGTTTTTTCGACGAGCATTATTCCGGTGATCTCGATGGCTTTATCCAGGGCTTTACACATGTCGTAAACCGTGAGGGCGGCGGCAGCAACAGCGACCAGCGCTTCCATCTCCACGCCGGTTTGCCCGGTCGTGGTTACGGTAGATTGCAGTTCAACGCCATTCTGGCACAGGGAAGCAGTCACATCAATGTTAGTCAGAAGGAGTGGGTGACAAAGAGGTATCCACTCGGAAGTGCGCTTGGCGGCGGCGATTCCGGCGATTCGGGCGATTTCCAAGGGGTTACCCTTGGGATTTCGCAGGCGCTTCACGGCGCGCACGACGGCGGGGGTCATTTTTACCAGGCCGCAGGCGACAGCAGTGCGGGTGGTCAGGGGTTTGGTGGAGACGTCCACCATTTTAACGTTCCCGGATTCGCTGTAATGGGAGAGCTTTTTCATGCGCTTCAAAGGTGTCCCGGCGGATTCACCAGACTCCCCTCCGCATCAGCACGTTAACATTTTCGCCCACCGCGAGCGTTTGAACATCGGAACCTACGACCAGAAAGCAATTCGCCTTCGCCATTGTGACGGTGTCGCCGGAACCTTGCCAGGCGAGCGCTTTGACACGAGCGTCGCCGGAGTCAAATTGGACGTGCGCGGGAAGAAAATGGGTCATACCGGGCTTTTCTTTCATGGCCGTGGCAAGAGTGGCTTTCAGAAATGGCAGGGGACGCGCGGGAGCGCCGCTGAGCAAATCGATGGCGGGAACGACGAATAATTCGAACGTGACCATGGTGGAGACGGGGTTGCCCGGGAGGCCGAAGACTGGTTTGCCGTTACACATCGCGAAAACAGCCGGTTTGCCTGGGCGGATGGCCACGGCGTCGAAATAGAAGGTGACGCCGAGACTTTTCAGGACGTCTTCGACCAAATCGTATTTGCCCATGGACACGCCACCGGACAAGACCAGCAGGTCTTCCTGCAGGCCCTGTTGAATTTTGTTGCCGAGACTTTCGATGCGATCGGAAGCGTTGCCGAGGATTACGGGTTCTCCGCCAGCGTCGCGGACTTGAGCGGCCAACGAAACGCTGTTGCTGTTGCGGATCTGGAATGGGCCGGGAGTCACATCGATGGGAACGATTTCGTCTCCGGTAGACAAGATGGCCACGCGAGGTTTTTTTGCGCAGCGGAGTTGAGTGGCGCCGATTTGCGCAGCGAGGCCCGACTCGGCATAGCCAAGACGCATGCCAGCTTGAAGCAGCGATTGGTCTATAGCGGTTTCGGTGCCAGCACGGACGATGTTCTGGCCTTTTGTCGCCGCCTGCTGAAAATGAATGAATTCGTTGTCGCGGCTGCTGTATTCGATCATGACGACGGCGTCAGCATCGGGTGGCACCGGCGCGCCAGTCATAATTTGCACGCAGGTCCCCTTCTCTAGTGGCTGGGTTAAAGCATCGCCAGCTTTGATTTCGCCGATGCACGCTAACTTGGCGCCCGGGGTGGATTCGCTGGCCCGAACGGCGTAGCCGTCGCGTGTGGCGCGATCGAAGGGCGGGTAGTCGCGGTCGGCGATTAGATCTTGCGCCAGGACGTAACCTAAAGCGTCCCACACGCTGAGATTCACGGTTGCGGGAGCACGCTTCGTTTTTGACATTTGTGTGATGACTTCGTTGCGCGCTTGTTCGAAGGTCAGCATGGATATGTTTATGTTACTCCGAGAGGGTGGAGTTGGAGCGAGTTGAACGTTGTGTGGGCGTCACGCAACAGAATTACGAAATCAGGAGCTTCACAGTTATGGGCTGCGGCGTTTCCACGTTAAAAGACCCACCCTCCAAAAACCTGAGGGTGGGCCACCCTCCGTGCCTTTTCAATTTTGGCTGGCATTAATTTTTGGCGTTCGGAATGTTTACGAAAAATCGCGTCGGGGAGCCAAGCGCGCTAGAGCCAAGTGGACAAAAGTGAGCCCGGCTGGATGATGGTGGCGTCGCGCTCTGGGCCGGTGGAAATCATGCCGATTTCTACCTGAAGAAAGTCGGAGATGAATTTCAAGTAATCGATGGCAAGTTTGGGTAGTTTTGAGCCGTCTTTCAGACCATAGGTGGTCTCGTTCCATCCTGGCAAAGTTTTGTATTCAGGTGTGACGTGTTCGTACTCTTCGGCGAGGGCGGGCATTTCGTGCAAAGGCTTGCCTTTGTATTTGTAGCCGACGCAAACCTGGATTTCGCGTTGAGTGTCGAAGACGTCCAGCTTGGTAATTACCAGCGAATCGATGCCGTTGATCATTTTGGCGTAGCGCAATACTTGCAAATCGAGCCAACCGCAGCGACGAGGGCGGCCTGTCACGGCACCAAATTCTTTGCCGCGCTTGCGAACTTCTTCGGCGTCGAGGTCGGGCATTTCGGTGGGAAATGGGCCGGAGCCTACGCGGGTGGTATAGGCTTTGGAAATGCCAAGAATGTGTTTGAGCTTGGTGGGCGGCACGCCAACGCCGGTCGATGCCCCGCCGGAAATGGCGCTGGAAGAAGTAACGTACGGGTAAGTGCCGTGGTCAATGTCCAGCATGGTGCCTTGAGCGCCTTCGAATAGCACGGATTTGCCGTCGTCCATGGCATGGTTGACAAGCTCGGCAGTGTCGCAAATGTAGCCGCGAATTTTTTCACCTAATGCCAGCGTGTCCTCCACTTCGTGGGAGAAATCGACGTTCGCGCCGTAAGCGCCTTTCGCTAGGCGATTTTTTTCGGCGACTACGTGCGCAGCCTTTTTGCGAAACGAATCTGGATCGAGCAAATCGCACATGCGCAACCCGCGGCGGGCCATTTTGTCTTCATAAGCAGGACCGATGCCGCGAGAAGTAGTGCCGATTTTGTCGGCGCCGCGCGCGCCTTCAGCAGCTTTGTCCAGTTCGCGGTGATAAGGAAAAATTAAATGGGCGCGGTTGCTGATGTGCAGACGGCCATTCACGTCGATGCCGGCCTTAGCGAGAGTCTCGATTTCGTGGACCAGCGCGGCAGGATCGACCACCACGCCGGTGCCGATCACCGCGTGACGCCCGGGGCGCAAAATTCCACAAGGGATGAGCTGCAGAACGTAGCGATCGGTGCCGATGATTACGGTGTGGCCGGCGTTGTGGCCTCCGGCTACGCGCGCGATATATTCGAAAGAGCCGGCAAGGTAATCAACCACTTTGCCTTTGCCTTCGTCGCCCCATTGCGCGCCTACCACCACGACAGAGTTCATTTCTGACCTTTCTTACCTGGTTGTGCATTGCAGCTGATGCATCTAAGCCAGCCGCCTGGAACATCGGCGGTTGGCGCTTCCCTCTCCGTCATAGAGAGAAGCATGGCGGGAACTTTGACTGCAAACGGCAAAACAAATCGTACCTTTGCCCTGGCGCAGGCGCAAGGGAGAGAGTTATAAGAACAGAACGGTAAAGCTCCTACTTACCTAGCTGGCGGTAGCGGAAGCAGGTGGTGGCGTGGTCGTTGACCATGCCGACGGCTTGCATGAAGGCGTAGCAGATGGTGGCGCCGACGAAACGGAAGCCACGTTTTTTCAGGTCTTTGCTCATGGCATCCGATACCTTGGTGGAGGCTGGGAGGCCAGCGAGAGTTTCCCACGCGTTTTGAATGGGCTTGCCGTTTACGAAGGTCCAGATGTATTTGTCGAAGGAGCCAAATTCTTTTTGGATTTGCAAGAAAGCTTTAGCGTTGCTGATGGTGGACTCGATTTTCAAACGATTGCGTATGATTCCTGGATCTTTTAATAAGGCGCTCACTTTTCTCCGGTCGTACCGAGCAACTTTTATTGGATCGAACCCCGAGAACGCTTCGCGGTAGCGTTCCCGTTTTTTCAGCACGGTGTCCCAGCTCAGACCTGCTTGCGCGCCTTCGAGGGTTAGAAATTCAAATAGCGTGCGGTCGTCGTGGACGGGGACACCCCATTCTTTGTCGTGGTAGGCGATGCTCAGATCGTTACTGGGCCATTGGCAACGAACGAGAGGGGCGGTGTTTTTCATTTGTTTTGGGGCCAAATATTAACAAATCAGCCAGGAAAATTTAAACGGCGCGTCGCAGAGAATATGCGGCGCGCCGTTTAAAAATGAACCATCGATGAAGACAGTACCTGAAACGAGAACTTGAAATTACGCCAAGTGCTTAGCCAACGCCTTGGTGATCTGGTCCTTGGGCACCGCGCCAACGATTTGTTCGACGACCTGCCCGTTTTTGAAGACCAGCAAAGTGGGAATGCCGCGAACATTGTAGCGGCCCGCCGAATTGATTGCTTCGTCGACGTTTAGCTTCATTACTTTGAGTTTGCCGGCGTAATCAGTAGCGATCTCTGCCACCGTGGGTGCCAGCATGTGGCACGGGCGACACCAATCAGCCCAGAAATCTACCATTACTGGTTGCGCGTTGCTGGCGCTCAGCACTTCAGCTTCAAAATTGCCATCGGTTACGGATTGAATGTTATCAGCCATGTTGTTTATTCTCAGCGGATTGGCCCGGGAGGGCGGCCGCTAGAGCTCCTTGAGTCCTCTAATTAGATGTTGCAACGAAGATTTGGTTTCGTGCCAAACGCGCGGTCTTATAGAGCTTCGCATATTCTGTTGCTGGACGCTTCCACGAAAAATCCTTGGACATCCCGTTCAGTTGGATGCGCTTCCAGATGCGTTCGTCGGCGAAATGATGCAAAGCCATGCGAACGGCGTCGAGCAGAGCCGCGCCGGCGTAGGGCTCAAACTTGAAGCCGGTGCCAGTCCCGTGCTGCACGTCAAACGACTCGACGGTGTCATCGAGACCGCCGGTGGCGCGCACGATCGGGACCGTACCGTACTTCAAACTGTAAATCTGATTTAAGCCGCAGGGTTCGTAGCGCGAAGGCATCAGGAACATGTCGGCGCCCGCTTCGATTTTGTGGGCGAGCTCGTTGTCGTAGCCGATGCGCACGCCGACACGTCCCGGGAATTCGTTCGCGAGAGTCTCAAACAATTCTTCGTAGCGGCGGTCGCCGGTGCCCAGAACGGTCAGGATGATGTCCTCCTCCATTAACTCCCTAGCGATAGCAGCGATGAGATCAAAACCTTTTTGATCGGCAAATCTGGAGACGATGCCAAGAACAGGGTGGGTTTCATGTTCCGGAGTTAGGCCAAAGATTTCGAGCAGATCTTTTTTGCAAACGTGCTTGCCGGTGAGATCCTTCGCGGAATACGTGGCGGCGATTAATTTGTCTTTTTCGGGATTCCAGACCGAATAGTCGACGCCATTGAGGATGCCTACCACGTGGTCGCGGCGGCTACGCACCACCCCGTCGAGGCCATATCCGAATTCCGGAGTTTGAATTTCTTCCGCATATTTTTTGCTGACAGTGGTGAGGTAATCGGAATAGACCAAGCCGCCCTTCAAGAGATTCACGTCGCCGTAGTATTCCAGGCCGGCGGGGTGGTAAACCTCTGGCGGAATGCCGGCGCGATCAAGTACCGCCGCCGGAAATTGGCCTTGATAGCCTAAATTGTGGATGGTGAAAATTACGGGAATGTCTTTCAGCAGCGGGTCGCTGGCGTACACGGTGCGCAACAGCGTTGGAACGAGTGCGGTCTGCCAGTCATGGCAGTGGATTACGTCGGCGGGCCAGACGTGTTTGGCGATTTCGATGGTAGCGCGACAGAATTCGCTGAAACGTTCCGCGTTGTCGGGAAAATCTCCGGCGCTGCCGCCATAAATTCCGTCGCGGTCGAAGTAGCCAGGATCGTCGACGAAAAAGTAGCGCACACCGTTGAGCATGGTGCCGTCGGCAATGGAGGGGAAGCGCAAGCGAGTGCCCAAAGGAATAGTCACGCTGGGCATAACCACCATGCTGGTTTTTATTCCCCGGTAGCGAGGCAGCACCACCGCCAGCTCATGGCCCTGCGCGACAAGGGCTTTGGGCAGCGCTTCGATTACGTCCGCAAGGCCGCCGGTCTTCGAGAAGGGCAAGCCTTCGGATGCCGCAAAAAGTATTCTCAAAACAAGTTCACCGGGAGTGCCGCTCCGCGTTGTGGATGAGGACGAAGCCGAACCATTTTACGCTATCCGATTTCATAAACGTGGTCAAAGCCCGAGGCTGCGTGGGTACTTGTTACACTGAGGAGCAATGAGTCGTCAACCTCTGGGCCAACATTTTCTTGCGGACGTTTATTGGCGGGAAGAAATCGCGCGCGCGATTCGGGTGTCGCCGCGTTCGGAGGTGGTAGCTGCGGCCGCTGCCCAGCAAGAGGAATTTTGCTGGGTTGAGATTGGACCCGGGCACGGGGAGATGACCGAATATCTTTTGGGCAGTGGCGTGCCGGTGCATGTGATTGAGGTGGACCAATTCTTGATCGGGAATCTCAACCGCTTAAAGAAAAAAAATCCAAATCTGGATGTGATCTGCGGGGACATTCTTGAGACGGACCTGGCGGCTGTTGCTAACGGAAAGCGAATGCGGATTTACGGGAGTCTTCCGTATTACATCACCTCACCGATTCTTCATCATTTGTTTCAGTTTGCGGAATTGATCGAAGAAATTCATGTGGTGGTGCAGACCGAAGTGGCGGAACGGATGACCGCTGAGCCTGGCAGTAAAGCTTATGGATATCTTTCCGTAGCCACGCAATTAAATTCGCGGCCGGAACTGGTACTGGAGATTCCACGAGCGGCGTTTACGCCACCCCCTGAAGTCGGCTCGACTTTGGTGACTCTGCGCTTGCCTGGTGGATGGGAGAAGTTGCGAAGCGGCGGCCAATTACCCGGAGCAGATAAATCCGCAAAGGAAAAGATGCAAGATGAAGAGGATTTTCTGGAATTTGTTAAGTTATGTTTTTCGAAGAAGCGAAAAACACTAGTGAATAATTTGCGGGAGTTGGCGGACCCCGGTGAAGTACGCAACGCGCTGGCCGCCGTTGGCTTGCGGCCGGATGCGCGCTCTGAGCAGATTTCAATTTCTAATTTCGCGGCGTTGTACGCGGCGTTGAGGGAGTAGACCCCTTTTGAAATGGTTCCCGGTGCCATGCTTTGCGGTAATCCATTCGCCATGATTCTGTTTTTCTGAATGCCCGAATGTCGTCGAGGTCAAAGGTGGTTAGAAGTATCTGTTCCTGCTCCCCGGCCTTCGCAATCAAAGTATCGGCGGGTAGGCCGGCACGCCAGACGACGCAACTGTGCGCCTGAGAACTTCCACGGTTCGGCCCAGGATAATTCGTCATCGCTATACCAACGAGATTTTCAAAGGCTCTGGTTTTGAGACCGGCGGTTCTGATCTCGTCCCAGGTACACGCATTTGGTACGATGACAAGTTCCGCACCATTGAGCATTAGCTGGGTTGCGGCTTCAGGAAATTCCCTGTCAGCACAAATCATGGCACCGACCGTAACCTGTCCCTCCGTGTCTTCTAGGGTACAAACATCAAACGATTCACCGGGAGTGCAATTCACATCACAGCCGACGTCATCGGTGCCTAGCTTATCTTTTTGCAGTCCGTCTTTGCCGAAGTCGCAGAGAAACACTTTGGAATAGTTGAGCGCGACTTCGCCTCGCTTATTGAGGACGGAAACGGTATTCCTCGGCAGTGGTTGGTGTGCTTCCAGATAGGTAATAGCAATATTCATTTCTTGGTCTCGTGCCAGGACGGCGAAAGTCTGAAAGAAACTGCTCCTTTGATCAATGGCCAAGGCTATCCAACGTCGCCGACCTTCGGGACCGTGTGGGGAGAGAGCAGCGCCAACATTCCAAAGCTCCGGGAATACCGCCAAATCCGCTCCGAATGCTTTGGCCTCGCGGCAAGCTTGGACACCTTTTGTCAGGTTCTTGCCCTGATCGTCGCCGAATGACGAGATTTGAAGCAGTGCCACGCTGAACTTCATATGGATGTTGTATGCGCAGATGCATGTTTGGCAGTTTTTGCGGCGGCGGCCAGGCGGTCGGGGTAATCGCTCATAATGCCATCCACACCAGCGTCCATGAGCAAGCGCATGTGCGCTGAGTGATTGATAGTCCAGCATACGACTTGCAAGTCTTTTCTTCGCGCGGCGGTGAGCAGCCCCGGACTCACCAGATCGCCGCGGATGGCCAACTGGCGCGCGCCGACTTCGAGTGCTTGATCGACAGGCTTTTCAATTTGGCCGTCGTAGAGCAAGGCGGTCATCACCGTTGGTTCAATTTTTCGAATATTGGCCAAAATGGCGGCGTCGAAGGAAATAATGATGGTTCGCGCGATCTCGCCGGACTGTCGCAAGCCGCCGATGAGTGCGTGTTCACCGCCGAAGGAGCCGCCGGGCTTCATTTCCAGATAAAAGATTACGTCGTATTTTTTGGCAAAATCCAGGACTTCCTCGAGGGTGGGGATGCGCTCGCCGGCGAATTCGCTGCCGAACCAGGAACCCGCGTCCAGGCGGCGCAATTCCGCCAGGGTCATGTCGTGAACGGCGCCTTTTCCATTGGTGGTGCGATTCACGGTTTCATCATGAATGGCCACCAGGCGCGCATCGCGAGTCAATTGCAGATCGGTTTCGATGAAGGTAGCGCCTAAAGTTACCGCTTTCTTGAAAGCAGCCAGGGTATTTTCGGGCGCGTGACCGGAGGCCCCGCGATGGGCGATCAGCAGCACGACAAGAGACTCGCAAAGGAACGAAGACCACCCAGCAGAGCGGCTAGATAAGAAATGCGGAGTGGCACAGGTTGGCGAACAAAAGTCGAGTTCACAGGCTCTATCCTAGCATTGGCACCCTTCGTCGGTGCCGCGCACCCGATTCCCGTGCAGCTTGAATCTAACTATTGTGTTAGAAAAATTTGAATGATAGAAGCATCGGAATCGGAGGTCATTATGGGGAAAACGGCTGTCATAGCTACGGCATTGGTCCTCGGAACTGCATTCAGCGGCATGTCCATGCCTTCACATGCGCAAAGTAACAAGCACCAAACTGAACCTAAATCGCGGCAGAATCTGATCCAAGAAGTGCGGCACCAACTGGTATTGCTGCCCTACTATTCGGTGTTCGACAATCTGGCGTTCCGGGTGGAAGGCGATACCGTGATCCTGGAAGGGCAAGTGGTTCGGCCAACGCTCAAGTCGGATGCCGAAGCAGCGGTAAAAAATATTGAAGGCATCGGCAGGGTGGTGAACAACATCGAGGTGCTGCCGCCATCGCCGATGGACGACCAGATTCGCAGAGCGGTGTATCGAACGATTTTCGGTGATCCGGCGTTGTCAAGGTACGCCGAATCGGCGGTTCCGTCGATCCACATCATCGTGAAAAACGGGCATGTTACTTTGGTGGGGGTGGCGGATAGCGAAACAGACAAGAATCTCGTTAACTTGCGCGTGAACGGGGTGCCTAACGTTTTTTCAGTAAAAAATGAGCTGGTGGTTTCACCTTCGAAATAATAGTGAACCAATTTCGTCTTTAGTAAGGATCACGGGCTCGCGCAAGCGAGCCTTTTTTTGAGCATCCGGCGCCGCGTCTCTCGTCGATGCAACTGTAACGTTTGGTGACGGAATATCTCACGTTATACTTTGTTATGGACTTTCGTACTTTGGCGGCAGCCGCCGGGCTGGTGTTCTTCTTGAATATAGCTAGCAGTGGTTCCCGCGAGACAACGCCTGATGCTTGGCAGAAAGATCTTCTCGACTGGCGCGCTAAACATGTCGCCGAACTGCAGAAGCCGGATGGCTGGCTTTCTTTGGCGGGGCTGGAGTGGCTGCACCCGGGCGATAATTCGTTTGGCGGCGCGGCCGACAATAAAATTCATCTGGCCGATGCCAAGGTGGCGCACTTAGGCGTGCTGCAACTGGATGGTGAGACGGTGCGGCTGGTCGAGCCCGCCGGAGGATTCCCGCCGCAATTTCTGGTGGCTGGGGTCGCGGCAAAATCGCAAGTGTTGCGCGCGGATCCCAACGATGACACCCACGCGCCGCATCTGACCATTGGAACATTGAACATGTATGTGATCCGGCGCGGTGAGCAGTTCGCTCTGCGCGTGAAAGATTCGAAATCGCAGGCCTTGCGGGGCTTTCATGGATTGAAGTGGTATGCGCCCGACCCGGCCTACCGCGTTACGGCGAAATGGATACCGTATAATCCGCCAAAGACAGTGGGATTGGAGACCCTTGCAGGAACGCATTATTCGCAGCCGGTTCCAGGCGCGGCGGAATTCGAACTTGCGGGCCAGACTTACCGGCTCGAGCCGGTGCTTGAGGTCTCCGATCCCAATAAACTTTTTTTTATACTGCGAGATACCACCAGCGCCACGACGACCTATCGAGCTTGCAGATTTCTATACACCGCCTTGCCGAGCGAGGGACTAACAAAGGCCGGTGAGCTGGTGCTGGATTTCAATCACCTCGAGAATCCGCCTTGCGCGTATACGCCGTTCGCGACGTGTCCCTTGCCGCCGCCGGGAAACCGGTTGCATGTCTCATTGCCGGTGGGCGAACAGCGCTATCACGATTGATGTTGGACAGACGATGACACCGAACCCACCTTCTGACAGCGGCGCGGACGCAGTGGACCGCGCAAAACTTACCGAGTTGCGCACCGTTTTGCTGAAGCTGCACAAGACCTTGCTGGATATGGAGCGGCGGGATTACGAGCGCGAGCATGGACACGTGTCCACCGGAGAATTATTCCGCCTGGTGCTGGATCATCAGCAATTTGGCTGGCTCCATAACATTTCGGAATTTGTAGTGCGGCTGGATGAAACCTTGGCAGGTGAAGTACCGATCACGCCAGAGGATACGCGCAGCGCGATTGGCATGGCGCGGAAGTTGTTTGTTCCCTCGGAATCGGGGGACGCGTTTCAGAAGCGTTATTTCGATGCTATTCAGCGCGACCCTGCGGTAGTGATGGAGCATGCCGAGTTGGCGCGGCTGTTCAATAGCGAACCTGAGGTTCGAGGTTAGTTCGAGGTTAGAGGTTAGAGGTTAGAGGTTGGAGTAAGCCGCGATAAAAATTCTTCTCGAATGAATTACTCTGTGCGAACTCCAAAACACTTTGCGAAGAAAAGCGCCATCCGGCGGCTGCGACGGTCGGAATTGCCAAGCGATACGATTGAGCTGGCGCGGTTTCTGATTGGAAAAGTGGTGGTCCACGAACTGCCGGCCGGGCGGGTCAGCGGGCGCATCGTGGAAACCGAAGCGTACCCGCCGGGAGACCCGGCTGGGCACCATTTTCGTGGGCCGACTCCGCGTATCCGCTCGATGTATCTGGCACCAGGGCATGCCTATGTATTTTTTAACTATGGCGCACATTTCATGCTGAATGTGAGTGGCGAGCCGGTTGGTACCGCGGGCGGCATTTTGATTCGCGCGGTGGAGCCGTTGGAAGGCATTGGGTTGATGAAGAAACATCGCCATTGCAGCGAACTGCTGAGTTTGACGCGTGGACCGGGGCGGCTGGCTGCTGCCTTTCAAATCAATCGCAGCCATGATGGGGTCGATTTGTGCGGTGAGAACGCGTTGTGGTTGGGCGCGATCACCGGTGAAGACAAGCAAAGCGATGCGCAAAAAGTGATCGGGGAAACCGTGCGGATTGGAATTACGCGAGCGGCCGATCATGTGCTGCGGTTTTATGAGGCGGGGAATCCGTTTGTGAGTGGTCCTAAACGACTCCTGGGCGCGGTTGCGAACACCAAGAAAATTGCGCCCCGGGCGGCGACGGAAATAAAGGTCAAAGTTAGGCCGCGCGGCAGGTCCAAGCGAGAGTCCGGCGTTACGCGCGCCGGCGACTCTGCCGGAACACAGGCAGGGAAAAATGTCGGGCAATAGTTGCGCCCGCAAAGGCCGAAATGATGGTCTCTCAAACGGTGAACGCCATCGGCTTTCAGTACCATGTCTGGTGACGCTGCCAACTTGCAATCGCGGGCCCCAGCAACTAATCTTCCGCGATGCCCGATATCACACCTGATTTTCTGTTGGAAGGATTCATCTGGTACGTCGCGTTTCTTTTTTCGACCACATGCCATGAAGCGGCCCACGCTTTTGTGGCCAAACGCGGCGGTGATGAGACCGCTTCTTTGGGCGGGCAAGTTTCGTTGAATCCCATCCCGCACATCCGGCGAGAGCCGTTCGGGATGGTGCTGATCCCGCTGCTGTCCTACTTCATAAACCAATCCATGATTGGCTGGGCCAGTGCGCCGTTCGATCCGGCGTGGGAGCGACGCTACCCGCGGAGAGCGGGTTGGATGGCGCTGGCGGGCCCAGCGGCAAACTTTACATTGATGATTCTCGCGGTGATCGGTCTGCGGGTGGGTATGTCCACCGGCTTGCTGGGGAGAGATCCGGCGACCGGGCGTCCAGGGATCGCCTTCGTGGTATTGATCGTGTTCTTTTCTTTGAATCTATTGCTGGGCACGTTCAATCTTCTGCCAGTTCCTCCCTTGGATGGGAGCACCGGCATCATGATCTTCATGAGCGAGAGCACCGCGCAAAAATATCTGAACTGGCTGCGAGGGAATAGCTATGCGATGCTGGGATTACTGGTGGGTTTGCTGTTTTTTAACAATGTGTACAAATATATCGAGGCATTTGCCACCAACATTCTGCTTCGTGGTCATTTCTAGACTTATTTCAACTAGTTCAACCTGACACGAATCTCCCTGATAGCTGGTTGCATTTGGCGTCGAGGTTTAACGGCGGGGGCGTGGCGTGTTCGGGTTTGGAAAGTGTCGAAACGGGCGAAGGGGATGAGGTGATGGTAGAAATCGGGGTAGTGGTGGTGGTTATGGAGAAAAGGAATTTCTGTGCGCCTGCCCGGAGCATGCGGGTAATGGCCTCAATCCTGGAGCTTTAGTTAAATTTTGCAGTTGCAGGCGCGGAGGAGAGAAAGGGTGCGGCGGAATGGAGGAAGAGTTGCGAAAGAGGAGGTGTGGGAAATGTGGAGATCAAGACGATTGAGGTGGTGGCGCCGCGCAGTTCGCTCACACCTTGCATTCTGGATGACGATCCCGAGCAGTTAAGCGTGCTCTCGGAAATGATTTCCGAGATAGGTTATGAATCGCTGTTGACTGCCGATCCCGAGGAAGCGGTACGCCTGGTGCAATCGGGGATGTGCCGGGTCATTCTCGCGGATGTTCATTTGCCTGGGATACATGCTTACGAATTTCTGGACCGCCTGTTGCGCGTGGACCCCGGAGTTCACGTCATCATCATCACCAAAGAATATACGCTCGAATCAGCTCTGGAAGCGATACGGCGCGGGGCCACGGATTTTTTGCCGAAGCCGCTGGATCGCCTGCGCTTGAAGCGTGCGCTGGACGATGTGGCCTCGCTGTACGACCAGCGGCGGCGGGTGCGAGCGCTGGAAGAACAACTGCTGCGAGATTTGGAGTTTCACGGCATCGTGGGCAAGAGCCCGGTGATGCTCGAGGTGTTTGACTTTGCGCGCAAGGTGGCGCGCCACTATACCAACGTGTTGCTGGTGGGGCCGACGGGCAACGGGAAAGAACTGGTAGCGCGGGCCATACATCAGCCGAGCCCGGTAAGCCAACAGCGCCTGGCGGTTTGCAACTGTTCCGCCATGGTGGACACCCTGCTGGACAGCCAACTTTTTGGCCGTGTGCGCGGGGCTTTTACGGGCGCAACGGAGATGCGGCCGGGCTTGTTCGAATACCCGGACGGCGGGACGGTTTTCCTGGATGAAGTGGGCGAGACCTCGCTGGCCATGCAGGCCAAGCTCCTGAGGGTGATACAAAACCGCGAAGTACAGCGGGTGGGCTCACCGGAAGTATGGCACGTAAATGTACGGTTGATTGCCGCCACCAATCGAGACCTCCGTGGCGAAGTGCTGGCGGGACGGTTCCGCGAAGACTTGTTCTACCGCTTAAGTTCTATTCAAATTCGCGTGCCTTCGCTGACCGAGCGGCTCGAGGATATTCCGCTGCTGGTGCAATTCTTTGTAAAGAAATACAACCACACTTATGGCAAGAGTATTTCCGGATTAACGCGGCGGGCGCAAACGGTGCTGCTGCAACATCCCTGGCCCGGCAATGTGCGCGAGCTTGAGAATGTAATCTCCAGCGCCGCGATCACCACCACCGGAGATTTTATCGACTTGGCGGATTTGCCGGAAAATCTGCAACACCGCGGCCAGCGTACCGCGGAAGGCGCGGAATGGCGGCCGCTTTCACTGGATGAAGTTCGCAAGGTGCATATTCAACGAGTGCTGGCGATGTGCATGGGGAACCGCTTGCGCGCCGCGCAAGTGTTGGGCATCGGGCGCACCAGTTTGTATCGTTACCTGAAACGAGATCAGCTCGAGCCAGGTGCGTAGTAAAGTTACGCGGGGCTGCCGCGGCGGGATCTGTCCGGCTTTGATTTTGTGTCTTGTCGCTTTACGCCTGGGTAAGCTTTGGATTCCTCTGAGCCGTCGAAAAGCGCGCTGCCGGTCGTTCAACCATGTTCCGCCATGTTCCGCCATAAAGAACATTCAGGCATAAACAGGAAACTCATCACGCCGCCGCGTCACAATATTTGGCGGCTGCGGCGTACCTTTCGTTTTGAAGCAGCTTGACGGATCGCTACTCGCCAGCCGGAGGCGCCGGGGCTGGCATTACGGTGCCCGGCAAAGTTACAGCGTCGTCGATGCTCACGAGCATGCCGGTTCCAGCCGGGAGATTTACTTCCTTGCCTTTGCGAGCCACGATGTAGGCAGCGCTCCCTGCGATACCGAAACCGAATCCTCTGGCGACGTTGCTGAAAATCAAACCCACCAGGGCGCCGCCGCCGGTGCCGATAGAAGCGCCTAACACGTCGCCTCGGTAGTCGTGTCTTTCCTCGATGATCTGGCCTTCATCTATCTTTACGTCGTGGCGGCGCGGAGCATCGCGGTCGCCGCCGGGCCGCTGGATTTCGAGGATGCTCATGTGCACGGGGATCAGCCGGCTATCAATCTCGAGGCTGCGGAAATTCAGGTCCATATAAGCCTGGCCGCGAAAAACGGAAAAGTGACGCGCCCGCTCCACGGTGCCGATGGTGCCATGGACGCGCGTGCCAGCGGGGATCAACAAAGTGTTACCGACGAAGACGGGCTCGGAAAGCACGGCGACAAACGTATCGCCGTTGCGGGAAGTGGCGGTACCGATGTTGCCGACGATGTGCAGGCGCACTTCGGTTCCGGGAGCGACTTTGCGCGGCTCGGGGCGCGGCTCGGGGCGTGGCTCGGAATGGGAGACCGGCGCGGTCGAGAAAAGCAACGCGCCAGCCAAAACTGCGGACAACCATGACTTCATGAATTTCCTCCTGCCCACACGACGTGCGTGGGCTGACCCCGTGTCGTGGGGCGATCCCGGCTCTGCCGGAAAGTTTCCGCTGGCGCCGCGGACCCGGCGTTCGCGAAAGGCAACGCGGGGTGGATGGGGAGGAACTCCATCCGGGTGTAGTGTACTGCGCGGGCGCCGAACGAAAATACGATGTTCTAGCGATGTGTTGCATAACTAGACACAATTTGTGCTACGCGATGATGCCGCGTTCGCCAACGGTGCCCTCTCGCCCGGCCGAAATATTTACGCGAACAATTGAGTGTGATATCGTGCCGCCAATTTTGGTTTCGAGGGAGGATTCATGTTCACAATCCACTTTTCAAAGGTTTTTACCCTGGTGATGTGCGCAGTGCTGACTTTGGCTTTGGCACGCGCTCAGGAAACCCCCAAAAAGCCCGCGCAGAACAAAGCGGAAGCACCGGCGGCTACCAAGTCAGCGGCTCCGGAACCGTTCATAGGAACGCCGAACAAAATCAAATGGGTGCAATTCGCGACGGGCATCGAGTATGGACCAGTGCATGGCGATTGCGACAAACCTGGGGCGCCGTGTGTTTTTCAATTTCGATTCGCTGCCGGAACGAAATTTCCCCCTCACTGGCATCCGGTCGACGAAAATGTAACCGTGATATCCGGGACGTTCATGGCGGGCATGGGCGATTCCTATGACGAGTCGAAGATGACGTCTCTTCCGATGGGAACGTACGTGTTTATGCCGCGACGCATGCATCACTTCGCGGGAACAAAGGACGGCGCGCTGGTGCAGGTTCACGGCGTGGGCCCGTTCAAAATAAACTATGTAAATCCGGCCGACGATCCCAGCAAGGCTGCCAAAGCTTCCGATTAATTTTTGTGTGAAAAAAAACGGCGACGAGCGCAGGCAATCTGGCTGCGCTCACGCTGCTGTGCTAGACTTTCGTTCAGCAGACGCAAAAATTTTGCGACTGTGGAAACGTGGAACTTCGGGCTCTGTGCAACGAGGTCCCGCGAACCCCGCCAGGCCCGGAAGGGAGCAACGGTACCGGGAACACCTCTTGTGCCGCAGATCACCCGAAGTTCCTCTTTTCAAGTTTTGTCAGTGAAGTACGACGCATGCTGTTCCCGCAGGTGGAGCGATTCCCGCAAATGAGCTACCAGGTTATAGCCCGCAAGTGGCGCCCGCAAAAATTCAGCGATCTAGTTGGACAAGAACATGTCACAGAAACCCTGGCGAATGCCATCAAGAACGACCGAGTGGCGCATGCCTACATTTTTTCCGGCGCTCGTGGCGTCGGCAAAACCACCGCGGCGCGCATTCTGGCGAAAGCGCTGAATTGTGTCCACGGCCCAACTGCGACGCCTTGCGGGGAATGCGATTCATGCCGCGAGATTGCCGCGGGAACTTCCCTGGATGTGATTGAGATTGACGCGGCCTCCAACCGGGGTATCGACCAGATTCGCGAATTGCGGGAAATGGTACGCTACGCTCCGGCGTCTTCGCGAAGCAAGGTGGTGATTCTGGATGAGGCGCATATGCTCACGGGTGAAGCCTCCAATGCGTTGCTGAAGACGCTCGAAGAACCGCCTGATAGGGTGATCTTCGTGATGGCTACCACGCAGCCGGAAGATCTGGTGGATACTATCCGGTCGCGCTCGCAGCATTTCCATTTTCGCGCGCTCACCTTTGGTGAAATCACCGCGCGCCTCGAAGAAATCGCCCAGAAGGAAAATCTGAAGATCGACGCGGGAGCGCTGGCGGTCATTTCGCGCATTGCGGAAGGCAGCATGCGCGATGCGCTGTCGCTGCTGGAGCAGGCGCGCGCGTACTGCGGCGAAGTAATTACCAATGATGCGGTGCGCGAACTTCTGGGTGTGGTTCCCGACGACGCGTTGGCTACGCTCGTGAGCGCCATTGCGGAAGGCTCAGCCGACAGGGCCCTGGGGCTGGTCCATACCTTTCAAAAAGAAGGCCGCAACCTGCAACATTTTTGCCGCGAAGCGATTCGTCACATGCGGAATCTGCTGATAGCCAAAGTGTGCGGGGCAGATT
>Ga0307479_10002059_pt1 | contig 18311 bp, 14 predicted proteins | sample atmos_gasesECM4C_FD_203743 | JGI IMG/M metagenome (GOLD analysis project Ga0307479, IMG submission 203743) | Hardwood forest soil microbial communities from Morgan-Monroe State Forest, Indiana, United States - atmos_gasesECM4C_515 | ecosystem: Environmental > Terrestrial > Soil > Temperate... | reverse complement strand
GTATGTTCTCCGGCTGGCCAAGCACCTTCACTGGTGTGGGCACAAGGTCTCCGTCCTGACCAGCAACGCTTTCGACTTGGAATCATTCTGGCTCAGCGGCCTTCGTGCTCTACCTCTCGGCCAGGAAAGTATAGGCGGCGCCGAGGTGCACCGGTTTCCCATTAACTATCACAAGTGGATTCGTCGCGCGGGGCGGCTCCTCGCTTACCTCCCCAGTTGGAGATTGAAGGCATGTTTTAGCAGACCAAGCTTTCAAATCAACGGCATCATTGAAGCGCTAAGGCGTGCGGCACCCGACGTAATCCACATTGGCCCGCTCCCTTATAACCGGCTCATGTACGAGGGATTGCGAGAGGGGCGTCGGATTGGCTCGCGTGTTATCACTACTCCGTGCGTTCACTTTGGCGAGGATGGAAATGACGACGTTGCGCGGTATTATACGCAGTCCTATCAAATGCGCCTTCTGAAAGACTCCGATGCCGTGCTCGCGCTGACAACCATGGAACGCCGCCGACTCATTGAGCTGGGTGTGCAGGCCGAAAAGATCCACGCATTCGGTCTCGGCATCGATATTGCTGAAGTCACGGGAGGCGATGCCGATCGCTTTCGCGCCGCGTGGAAAGTCCAAGGGCCGGTTGTCTTTCATCTGGGAACGAAAGCCCCTGAGAAAGGAACCATTTCTGTCGTCGAGGCAATGAAAACCCTATGGGCTAGAGGGACAGAGGCGTGGCTGGTGCTAGCTGGTTCGAGCATACGTGCTTTTGACGATTACATGCGAGCGCAGCCCAAGCTTCCCCGTCTCCTTAATCTTGGTCCCGTGACCGAGCCCGACAAACGTGATTTGCTAGCTGCAGCAGACGTTCTGGTACACCCTTCCCGGGTCGAGTCTCTGGGCGTGGTTTACTTAGAGGCATGGGCCAATGGCAAACCTGTTATTGCGGCTGATACGGCCGTCAGTCGAGAAATAATCGAGCCCGGAAAAGATGGCTTGCTCGTACCCTTCGGCGATACAACGGCTATCGGCGCCGCTATTCACCAGATCCTGGCCGATCGCTTGGCGAGTGAACGCATGGGACGGGCGGGTCGGAACAAGGTTTACGACCGTTTCTCATGGGACACATCCCTTGCTGAGATTTCGAAGGTCTTTCTCGATAGACGAACCTGAGGTAAAGAAAAGTACGAAGGTAAGGCAAACCCGGGTCCTGATCATTTGTGACCCGTTTCTCAATTCTGCCCAGGAGCAGCGTGTAACGTTAAAATCTCTCTTTGCGGTAAGATAATGCCTACATCCGTTGCCTCCCCTCTGATTGCAAAAGGGGATCAGCCAAAATTACATGCGTAAGCGCGCTCTCATCACAGGAATTACGGGCCAGGATGGATCTTATCTTGCTGAGTTGCTGCTCGAAAAGGGGTACGAGGTATTCGGCCTTGTGCGACGCAGTAGTGTGGACACCAGCGATCGCATCGCGCACTTGCTAGATCGGATCACGTTTGTGCAGGCGGACCTTCTGGATCAAAGTTCGCTGATTACGGCCCTAAGGCAGGCTCAGCCGCATGAGGTCTACAATTTGGCAGCTCAATCATTTGTTCCTACCTCCTGGACCCAGCCGGTACTGACAGGGGAGTTCACTGCGCTTGGAGTCACGCGCATGCTCGAAGCCATCCGCGCGGTCGATCCCACCGTTCGTTTTTACCAGGCTTCCAGTAGTGAGATGTTCGGCAATCCGCCCGAGACTCCGCAACACGAGCTCACGCATTTCCGGCCGCGAAGCCCGTATGGCGTGGCCAAGGTGTATGGTCACTACATCACGGTTAACTATCGAGAAAGCTACGGATTGTTCGCGTGTTCGGGGATCTTGTTCAATCACGAGTCCCCTCGACGTGGTGTGGAGTTCGTGACTCGGAAAATTACCCGTGGGGTGGCCCGTATCAAGCTGGGGTTGAGCAAGGAACTGAAGCTTGGCAACCTTGAGGCCAAGCGAGATTGGGGTTTTGCGAGGGAGTACGTTGAAGCCATGTGGCTGATGCTTCAGCAAGCTGAACCAGAGGACTATGTCGCTGGTACGGGGGTTGCACACTCGGTTGGAGATTTGGTCAGAATCGCCTTCGAAAGTGCCGGTTTGGAATGGGAGCGATTCGTGAAGGTGGACTCGAACTTCACGCGTCCGGCGGAGGTTGACCACTTGCTTGCGGACGCCTCCAAGGCGCGTCGAAAGCTGGGCTGGAGTCCGAAAGTGCCTTTTGCCGAATTGATCCAGATGATGGTTGATCAGGACATTCATCGCCTCAAGAATGGCCTTTCCGACTACGCCGCTGTCGCGGTGGCCAACGGTTAATGCGGGTCCTGGTTACAGGCGCCACTGGTTTTGTAGGCCAACACTTAACGCGAATACTGTCACGGAAACAGGAAGTATTCGGGACATTTTGGCGCCGCGATTTTGCGGGCTCTCCGCCTGGAATTAAACTCTTACATTGTGACCTGAGGCATGCAGGCGACGTTCGACGACTCGTGCGGGATGTCAGTCCCGAGCATGTTTACCATCTTGCTGCGCTGTCCTCGGTGAGAGGATCGTTTAACCATGCAAAAGCGTTTTACGACGCTAATTTTCTGGGGACCTTGAACCTCCTGGAGGCTGTCCGCATCTCCGGGCTTTCGGCACGAGTTCTTCTAGTTGGCTCGGCGCACTGTTATGGCCGAGTTAGTGGTAGCCATTTACCGATCGTTGAAACCGAACCGCTAAATCCCGACAGCCCCTATGGCGTGAGCAAAGCGGCAGCAGATATGTTAGGCGCTCACTTTTTCCAGAATCATGGGGCACACGTGGTTCGTGCGCGTTCTTTTAACCACACTGGGCCGGGGCAATCACCGGAATTTGTATGTTCTGACTTCGCGCGGCAGTTTGCAGCCATCGGGTTGCGTTTGGCACGACCCTCGATTCGGGTGGGCAATGTGAATATACGTCGAGATTTCAGCGACGTCAGAGACGTGGTACGCGCATACATATTGCTGCTACAGAAAGGGAAAGTCGGTCAAGCTTACAATGTAGCCTCGGGACGTGCCGTCTCCCTTCGGGAGGTTTTGGCCATTCTGCAATCGCTCTGTCCGCGAGAGGTGAAAATCGACGTCGAACCACAACGACTACGCAGAGGAGAAGCGGACGTGCTTTACGGCAACAATCGCAAGCTGAAGCAAGCAACGGGCTGGCGGCCCAAATACGACTTATCGACCACGCTGCACGACCTTTATGCCTACTGGAAAGAAACCCTGCACAAGGGAAACGACCGCAATTCAGGCATTGGAGCGAAATTGGGATGGATGGCATGAAATGTGCTAGCCAAGTGATTCTTCGATCACCTTCGGACTATTTCTTTTCAATCCGTACTTTCTAATGCCGGAGCCACCGCTAAGAACCTCCCCAGGAAGAGACGCTCCTTCGTCCTCCGCGCAACCTCGTGACAACCTTGACAGATGGCGGGAACGACCAGCTCGGGATGGAACAACTTTGGGTTTGCTCCTGGGATATCTGTGGCTCGTTGCCTTGGGCATCTTCCTACTCCTCTGTGCGTATACCGCATATAAGAAGTCGATTCAAGTTCGGGAGTATGCGATCGGGGCTGACCCTTTTGGGTACCTCATGATGGCGAAGGAAGTGAGGCAGGGTGTTTCCCACCTGCAACCTCCACAGTTTCAGCTGGAATCGGAACAAACCAGGTTTCTGATTGACTTGATGTTGTCCCGAAATGTCCCTCAGGGCTTATGGAGTGAGATGGTCGCTCCACACGCACACCATTATTTCCCGAGGGCTGGGCGTGTTGGCGTTCAATATCCCCCAGGTGTCGGTTTGGTGCTATCGGCCTTCCCTCAGGGGAGAGCGGTTGCCCGCCTAAACAAAACAGTGGTTGGACTCTTCTTGTCTTTTGGCATAGGTTCACTCATCCTCGCAGGCAAATGGCGGGCGTGGATATCGGCGGGATTCCTCATTTTAGCAGCTTGTCTAGGGCTCGAAATTATTGGGCGAATCGATAGCCTTAGTTACTCGATCAATGCCGTTCTCGGTCCGTTACTACTGGCCTTAGTCTTGGTGTTTGTTTCTATGCGGTCTGCGGAGAATGTCCGTCTGTCATGGATTTCTGCCTTTTTCGCTGGACTCTGTTGGGGATTCGCAATTCTGATCCGGCTGCCTGTGGCTCTGCTGCTGCCCGGAGTGTTTCTGCTTCTATGGCCGCAATCATGGGCAATATCTTTCCGGAATAAGATCATTCCGTTGGCGGCTGGAGTGATGATTACCGGCATCGTTCCGCTGCTCTGTTTTCAACACGCAGTGGCGGGAGCGTGGTATCTGGCAACCTACGGGCCCGACGACAATTCAGCCCCCAGTCTCGTCGCCTTGTCGGGCAACATACGTTATTATCTGGGATTTGGTCCAGGGGGCACGTATAACTGGTCTCTGGCCTGGTGTGCGATTGGCTTAGCTGGCTTCATCGTGCATAACTACAAGCGAGAGTTGACGTGGCCGGGTCTGAGTTGGACACGGTTGCTGTCGTCCGCGATGGTGCTGTGGGGGGTTCCAACCGCGTATTTCCTGACCCATAGTGTCACTATTCCTTATTACTGTATTCCGTCCACTTTTGGTGTCGTTCTGTTGATAGCCCTGGGAGTATTCGCGATCGAATCTTTCAACAGAACGGATGCCAGCCTGAAGCCCACACCGGCTAGCGGATTGGGTTCACTTGCCCTGTGTCTCGCTTTACTGCCAGGAATTGCTGGTGGGTGGCAGTGCTGGCCCGTTCCCAGGACAACCATTCTTCGTCTTGAGCGCCGTGCTCGCCCGCATTTCCTGATGCCGGCAGAATTGTCGCAACCGCAGGCTTGGATCTGGGCGGACCTGTCCTCGGGGACTTTTTGGTACTACGCGAATATGCCGGCCTTCAAAATTAACTACTCCGATCCCCAAACGCGCCTGCTGGTCTACCAATTCGTGTACGATCGCGGAGAGCCCCAATATTTAGTTCGCGACAGTGAATACATACAGCACGTCGCTGAAGAAATCTCTCGACTAGGCGGAATACTCGAGCCAAGAGGTGTGGTGGAAGGCTTTTCATATTTCCTGATTAACTGGCCGAAGAGACCCTGACGTAAGTTGCACGGCGGCCAATTATGTACTACGCAGAAGCATCTCGCCCATTCCACTTCCCGACGCGCGGTCTGCCCGGAATTCTGAGCCGTCACGTGCCGCCAGATTGGCATCGCTGTCTCAGTAAGTCCTCCACCTTTTGCAGATTGTCTTGTGCAATTCCAGCGAAATTGAGCGCTGGGTCATCGGCTAACTGCGAAGTGATAACGGTTTTCAGAATGTCCCCGGCCTCACGGTACTCGCCATGGTCAATGAGACATTTCGCCCTCCCGCACTTCAAAACCTCTGCCGCGGAAGCCGGCACTTTTTCTGCAGCACGTTCCATCAACCGGATCTTCTCACTGAGGGATAAAGTCGAAAGATCTCGCCGCGCCTCCTCGCGAGATATAGGGGCTATAGACCGGAAAATGGCGGAGGCTCCAAAGATTACCTCCAGCAATTCGAATCTATCCGAATAATATTCCATAACTACTTGAAGCCACCATTCAACAAAGTGGACATAATCCTGTTGGATAATTATGGATTTCCCGGGCGTTAGACATGGAAAGGTTTGCGATACGACCCAATTGTTCAAGCTCCAGCTCTTAGCCACATCGACAAAGAGTATTTCGATTGCTTCGGCCGTCCATCTCATTTTTAGCAAATCGCCCGGCACGGGAACGATCTTATCGAAATGATCCCGCAAGATGCTTACGTAAACCGGAAACACCGAGCGGGTAGGTGGGATTTGTCCTTCATCGAAAAACCAGTCATAACCTTCAACTAGAAAAAGGTCATAACTGAAGATCTTCGCGCGATCTCCACAAGAATTGCAATCGAGTCCGCTGGCGAGAGCGAATGTGCCGACGCCACAATACGGGCCAAGATCAACGATTTGGCCGAACCCTGCATATTGGTCTCGCGCTAGGTGATAAAGAAAAGCAATCTCGAGTATCGAGAGCATGCTCTTGCAGTACAATTTGCTTCCGCTCTTGCTTACAAGCTTGTAATGTTGAAATGATTCTTCACGAATCGGCATTGGCGACGACGTGTACCACGATGGGACGTATTTGTGCCAAGCACGATCGCCCGTTAGCTTGCCTGCCGAGTGGGGATGTGCTCGAAACGCCTTCAGAAACCGGTCAACGGAAAAGGGCACCATGATTGCGGCCTTCGATACTCGAACCTAATTCATCATACTCGTCTAGATTGGTGAGGCTCGTGGGCCAGGGAAAGACTGGAGCCGGAATCCTGCTTCTGAGGACGGCAGCTCACGCGATTTCGGGTTCAATTATAGAATCACGACGAAATGAAGAGAAAGACATGTTCCACGTCAGGTGCAAAGGTTGACTCTAGTAACTGTTCCTACTGGTTTGTTCAGTGCCAAACAACCTGCTAGAGTAAAATTCGTTTAAATTTCCCGTTTAGGTAGTTGGAATAAGTGATCGGAGGATCCACGAAAGGCGAGGTGACGGGGCAACGCTTCGTCGATCCTGCTCGTGACCGCAGCCTCGAGCGGTGGTCGTTTCCAGTGTTATCCATCCTTTGCGCTGCACTGTGTTTGTTGATTGTGTTTCGCCCTTTTTGGACGTCGCACTTTGATCTCGTTTTAAGTGATCCCGTAGACGGGCGTTTCTCGATCGTCATTCTCGAGCACTGGACTCGCGTGTTGCACGGTCAAAGCGCATTTGCCTCCCCAAATTTTTTCTTTCCGGAACATGGCACGCTTGGCTTTAGCGACACATTGTTTCTACTCGCCGTTCCCTATACGGTTTTACGGTCCGTGGGCGTTGATCGCTATCTCTCCTTCGAGATCACAGTAATGTTTCTGAGTACGGTCGGATTCGCGTCTATGCTTTACTTGTTCCGTGCCATTTTGCGTTTTGCGCCGTCAACCTCCTTGCTGGGCGCAACGCTCTTTATCGTCTTCAACCTGTACTACATACAGATTGTTCACCCGCAACTGGTTTCTGTTGTATTTGTGCCCGTCTTACTCATTCTCCTGGCCAAATACTGGGAGAAAAAAGACTCAGCGCACTTCTTGGCCCCAATGTACTTAGCCGCTGCCGGTATCCTGCTCGCGTTATTGTTGTTTACGTCCTTCTACATAGGATGGTTTACTGTTCTGCTTTGCGGAACCGCAGCAATCTTTTTTGTAGGATGCGCTGCGATTGCCGAGCGCGATGCACGAGTTCTGTTGAAGCCACTGACGGTCGTACGGACTCAAAAGAAGAACCTCCTCGTTGGAACCGCAGCGTTCTTAGTCGCGCTCATACCCTTTCTGGTGGTTTACACTCCTGCCCTGCGCAGAACTGGAACCAGAGACTTGCAAGGCACGCTTTTCTACATGCCGTCTGGTCTGGGGGTTTTCGACGTGGGGCGGGACAACTGGATCTGGGGGGCTGTCGCGCGAAGAATCGAGAGCGCCATGGCACCTGCTGGTCTTCATGAGCATCCGGCGGGTTGGCCCTTCTTCACTGTTTGCCTGTTCCTAGCTACCGCGATTTATTGCGTTTTCCGGCGGCCTTCGCGGTTGATGTCTGCCCTATCGCTAGCTTGTATCACCCTGTGGTTGGCTGGCACAAGGCTTGGTCACAGTGCGCCACTTTGGGCGATCTTATGGAGATGGGTTCCCGGTGCTGCGGCCATCCGGGTACCCCAAAGAATGAACCTCGTGCTCGACGTGGGCGTGGCGACAGTATGCATGTTCGGGTTCGAACAAATGCGACGAAGGATGGGCCCGCATCGTTTGCGTAGCTCCTTCGTAGTTCTGTCAGTGGTGCTGATGATCTTCGTCGAGCAGCTCAATTTCATGCCAACACACTTGATAAGCCGTGTGAGCGAATCTCGAAAGTTCGCGAAGATCGTAAACCCTCCGATAGGATGCTCAGAATTTTACGTTTCTTCATGGAGTGATCGTCGGCCCGCGATTCTTGAATTCCAAACCGATGCAATGCTAGTTGCGGAACAGTTCGGCATTCCCACGCTGAACGGGTATAGCGGCTGGTTCCCGCGCGATTGGGATTTTCTGGTTGGGACAAGAATGCACATTGCTGCGGAGGCGCGTGAATGGAGCCAGCGCCATGGTCTCTCCTCGGGCCTCTGCTCGCTTGATATCGATTCGGGCAAATGGTCTGTTGTCGACCTGCGAGACCCGCCCGGAAATATCGCTAAATCGGGCGAGCATGCCATAGCCGATCCTACTTTTGAGAACACCGGCTCGACAGCCTGGAGCGGGACGGCAGAATCAAAGCGTTACCAGAGCGGAACAGGGACACGTGCTTGATGTGCCTTGGTGTTGAGAGGCCGATCTCACCGCAGTTGGATCGCCCGACGGTGGCTAGCCCTCTGCGCATTTATGATCGCGCTATTGGACGGCGATTCCCTATCCGCGCCAACCCCGCTCGAAGAAGAACCGGAGCCACCGCTGGAGCGGTTCTCCGAGTTCTTGCGCTATGCTCCGTTCCCCTATCCTCCCGAGATCAGAAATGAAGCGCTGCCGCATCGCATAGCTCCGCTCATTTCTTTGTATGTCAAATGTCGTGTCTTTACTCACGGGGGGGCGTCCTTTTGACAAGCCACCCAGGTAATCGATTAGCCTGAGAAGCTGCCGATCTAGATCCTTGAAGAAATCCTCGTAAGTAACGATGAAGGGATCGATTTCGTTCTCGGAAAAATAGGTTTCCCAAGCAAGTTCGCCGGTGTAAATCAACATCACACGCGAGAGCAAGTGAAGGAAATCGTACGAAGAGTCATCAGGCTTTGGGTTATCAGATCGCGTCGCTGCCCAGTTGCTGGAGTTCTCCGCACGGCACCATGAGATTGCCTGAAGGATCTTGTCTCTGCGTACTAACCATACCCACCGATGGCGTGGTAATAAATCATCAATCCTGCGATAGCCTGGAATTACACCGCGTAACTGCTCATCGAGAGCGGCACGATGCTCATACGACATTTTTGAACCAAACACTCCCTCAATCTGGTTCTGGCGGACGACGCGAGCGAAGCTGTCCAGCAAGGCGTCGGGTCGGTCGGGAGACAAGGGCATTTGGAAAAACTCATTCGGACTACCCAGCCCGTTCCTCGCCAAGAGACTGCAGATCTCGTTGCTGCCGGAGCGCATCGTAAACGCGATAGTGAAGCTTCTGATCGTACTCGGACATGTCGATGGAAACGTCACTCGTTTGTCTCGCCGGTGATCGTGGCGCTGAACCCGAAGCCGTGCGACTCTCGGACGCCATGCCTCAAGTGAGGGGCGAAGTGGTCCGAATCGCTGCAGGGTTCTGTAGACTCTCCGTAGAGATCGATACAGTACACCTCGCTGAACAGTCGAGGCAGCTTCCCAGTCTTTGGGCGATTGAGCATCCCCAACGGGTGGAGGGCCGACGTCTAGAGCAAGGCTGAGCTCAGGATTGCGAGACCGGATTATCTCAACGTCGGAGGCAATGAGTGCGCTCAAAATATGGATCGGATTGCGAAGTGAACTAGGTTCCACAGTTCTTCCTAAAGCTTCACCAGGCGCTCGGCGATTCCCGCCGAATACTGCTGCCAGGTTGCGATCTGACGATTTCGGGCTTGTTCCCCCAACTGCGAGCGTAAGTCCTGGTCCGTTGCCAGGAGTTCAAGGCACCGCGTGATTTCGTTCACATCTCTCATATCAGCCGTGATACATCCTCCCCCTCGCGCCAACTCCTGCATCACGCCGGCGTTGTGCGTCAGGCAAGGACGTCCCATCCATAAGCTCTCCAGGATTGGCAATCCGAATCCCTCGATGAGAGAGGGATATACCGTAAAGGCAGATCTGACAAATTCACGCGCCAACCCAGCGTCATCTACGATGCCACTCCACTCGATACTAGGGTCCTGTTTGCTCGCTGACTGCACCCGTGCGGCGATTTCTGGGGAGTTCGCGTACCGATTGCCGACTAGAACGAGGCGAAGAGGCAAGTCGGGTCTACGATTTCGCAGGGTCTGATAGGCCTCGAGCAGACGAAGGTGGTTCTTGCGAGGCTCCAGTGTTGAGACGCTGAGAATACGAATTTCGAGGTTAGGATCGGGTGGATCAGTTGCATTGCGAGGCCGTTCGGCGAATTGTCCAGGCAAAATAACGGTTTCGTGTGTTGCAAGTATGCTTTTGCCATTCTGAGCGAGATATCGGCCGAACTCGCCCAAGGTAAATTGAGAAATACTCCACACCGCATTTGCCTCAGCGAGAGCATTCAGATACTCCGGAAATCCACCCGTAACGTCTGGACCGCACAGTTCCTTGTGGAATATGGGAATGAGATCGTAGAGAATGGCTGCCGACTTGAAGCCACGTGCCCGGGCCCAGTTGCCCCGAGCCCCAGCCTGGCCGTCGAATATAACTTCCGGCATGAAGAGCACAGGTGGCTCGGAAGATCCCATGCGCAGGCTCGCGACGAACTGATCGACGCTCAGATTTCGACTGCTATTTGCGAGCATGCTTAATCCGTCTTCAGGTCCCGAGAACCCCTCCAAGAACCGCCGGCGCGTCTGGTCGAGGAAGACATAGTCTCCGGAATCGCGTTTCCATGCGATGAAAACCGTCTCAATCGAAGGATGTTGTTGTAGTTCGGAGCAAAGGCGCCTAGCCACCCGGATAACGCCTGGGTTAGCCGGATCGAGAGAGGCATTTGTTACATCGGCCAGCACGATACGGCGATGTGGAGACCAATTTTGCACGTTGTGGGCAGCAATTCGCGGTTCAGCCGCAAGCTTGACAATCTCATCCTGCCACGCTGCCAGCGTGACATTCCAGCGACAACGTTCGCGAAATGCCTGATAACGGGGAGCGAGATCCAGGGGCGTTCGTTCCTCGAGCAGCATCACTGTTTTTGCGGCCATCTCCTCCAGACTGTCCGAAAGCAGCCAAGGGTCGGCGATGATCTCAGGGTGCGCTCCCACGTTGAAGGCGAACACTGGGCGCTCCAGCCACTGCATCTCAGCCAAGGGAAGGTTGAACCCTTCCCAGAGAGACATACTGACACCAGCCGCACACCTGCGCATGATTTCCTGCAGGATCACGTCGGCGGGTGTGCCCAGAAGCTCAACGCTGGGTGCAAGGTCGGCTGGAACTCGACAATCCTGACCGGCGTCGAGGATCAGAAGGCGGGTCTTCGGAACTCTTTGCCTCACGAGACGCAGTAACTCGTAAGCAGCAAGCGAATTCTTGTATCCTGTCAACTCGAAACGGCCCAGCACGAGGAGGAGCCGTTCATCCCTTCGTGATGCAGCGTCAAGGGTGCCCAAAATGGTCGGGCTTTCGCCACTATCGAATGTGGCGAGGCTCATATGATCTGCCCCCAGCAACACGGTCCGGACGCCGCCGTTGGAGCCCCGATCAAGTTCTGTTTGAGAGGAGCGGATGAAATCGCTGATCGGAAAAACACGATCAAATAGAGGAAGCGTGAGTTGCCGGATGCGTCGCAGCTCTAACTGGATGGGCAAGAGCGTATCTGGCAGCGCATCCTGTATTACGGCACCGGCATCGATGAAAATACTCTTAACGCCAAGCGCCGAAGCGCGCGCCGCGGTTTCGAAAAACGGCCACCCCCCGATTACCACGACGTGGGGGCGGCGGCGGTCCCATCTGCGGGCCATCGCCCGCAAGACGGAGGCCTCAGTTCCCCACATATCCAGACCAGATGCAACGTCAATCACGTTTATGTCTGGCGTAATCGATTGCAGCATTGCGCGATCAGAACGTAGGCATGCAAAGCTAACCTCATGACCGGATTGAACCAAGTATCTCGCCAGCAACACAAGGAATCGATCCACACCAAAGCGGGGCAGCAGCCTTTCATTGCATATCTCGATCTGGAGGGAACCCATAGGGAAATAGTGGTTACACCGCTGCTTCCGAGCGTAGTGTAAATGCGGAAGCCGGCGCTAGGAACGTAGAAGCGGCGGAACCGGCACGAGCACGCCAGGAGAACTCAGTGCGAAGTGTTGGGACCGAAAGCAGGCTGCGCAGTGCGGCAAAGGCTTCAAGATAGGTCCGATAAAGAATCACACCCCCATAGTGACGGGACAATCCTTCCGCCCAATCCGAAATTGGCGCCAATACTGGTACACCGCGCCGCAACGCAACATTGAAGAGCGAGTAAGAACAATTCCGGTCCCACAACCAGACAAGTGCGACGTCGTTCCAGACCTCACTCTCAGCGGCCCACTCATGCCAAATGAAACGAGCAGGCATACCGGGAAGCAGATGGTCATGGATGTGCTCGATCAGAGCAACCGCTGGGTGTGGAGGAATTCCTGTGCCGCAGATGATCACTGGCGCTCTTGAGACAGGTAATGCTTGACCATGGTGGTCAGGAGCCAGAATTCCCTCTAATTTGTCGATGGTCCGTCTCTCGTCAAATTCTGACCGACGTTCGCGATTGCGTGCACCGTGTTGTGACGCGAGGGTTGGATCCAAGATATACCGGCGCATCACGTGGGCAAGCTCATCAGGATCCCCCGGCGTGATTAAGAACCCGGATCGCATATGTTCAACCAACGCCGCATTTCCGCCGATGCGTGTGGCAATTTGCGCCGTACCAGAGGCAATCGCTTCAAGCATTGTGACTGGCTCGTTTTCCGGCCAAATCGACGTAAGAACTGATACGTCGCTAGCACGCAGCAGCTCCAACAAGCCGGACCTTGGCAGTCGTCCGACGCAGTGGACATTGCCGGTCAGGCTGCGTTCCTTCAACTGTGTTTCAACCTTTGAGCGCAGATGCCCTTCGCCGGCAATGGTCAACTGCCAACGGGACGAAAGGGCCTGGTCCTGCACTAACTGTGTCAATGCATCGAGCAACACTGAGATGCCCTTATGTTCACCGAGGTATCCCGACCAAAGAAACCTTACTGCACCATCTGGGGCGGTATCTTTCGGAGCATCGTGTATAGCCTCGAGATCAATTCCGTTCGAGAGCACTGTCATTCTGTCGGAGGAAAAGCCCGCCTGTGTGTAAGCACAAGCCAGATAGGCACTGGGCACGAGTAGTCGATCGGCCTGCGCCACACACCACGCCACGAAGTCACGGCGCAGGCGCATAGGCAGTTCCACTTGCGCGCGAGGCTCAACTGTACTGAGGCAGCCAGCGCATTCGTCATGGTTTTCGCAGATGGCGCCGTTCTCGCGCAGCCGTGTGTTACGGAAACAGAAACCCCAGTGATCATGCAATGTGACAACACAACGCGAGACGGCGCTCCTCGCAGCCGGGATTAGATTGGCGCCCAGGCCCATTACGTTATGGAAGTGGACGACGTCAGATCCGCGGGCTGCGATGATAGCCCTTAATCGCCGTGCCGCGGCTGGCCAATAGAAGTTCAGGTCAGGGCTAAGGGAACGCAGTGAAAGGCGGTACACCGGTAGGCCCTCGTAGATATCAAACCTGAGCCACCCCGGAGGCGCCGCATCGGAGGGTTCGGCGCCAGCCAAGACTACTACCTGGTGACCACGTGCGATTAGTGCACGGGCTTGCCTGAAGGCAACTATCTCGGCGCCACCGATGGTGTGCGGCGGAAAGAAATTACTTACGAGTAAAATACGGTGAGGCATGTGGTCAATCACCGACAATGGGGATCACTTGCAAGCAACGACAGATCTTGGGCTACGAACTGAGCGGCTCGAACCATCGTAGCCGACCCCTCAGAAACCACGACGTCGCCGGATCTAGGCCGAGGATCGAAATAGGCTAGCGCCAGACCACCCCATACTTCTCCGCGTCCATCTCTGATGGAATGCTCTATGATCTGGCCAGGCACAAAATCACACTGCACAAAGTGCACGCATGGATTCGAATTCCAGTCAGCAGCAAGGATTCCCGCACGGCACCCTGGATTCCCAGAATCGTGGACGAGCATCACCATTGGTGTACACGGAAGATACTTCAGAACAAGATTAATGTCACGACGCACACCTTCAGGCGAATGTTCCGCATCGATCAACACATATTGCAGCGGCAGAGTCAATTCTTCAAGGCGTGCCAGTGCTTTGGGGATCATGTCCCGCGAATTGCCTATAAGGAGCTCGGAATTGCGCGGCAGCTCGAGACGATCGCGTACCGCGGGATCGATGTCGATGGCAATGATGTTCTGACAAAACTGAGCGGCCAGCGAAAGGCTGCCTCCGTAATACACTCCCACCTCCAGTGCACCGCGCGGCCGCATCCGGGCCAACACACCCGTGAGTGCAATACGCTCGCATTCCATCATCTGCCAATTCTCGCGTATCACTCCGGGGAAAAGGAGGTCTTGATACAAAGTCACGCTTTGCAACGGTCCGTCTCCGATCTTTTCCGCGTTGGATCCTACACGACCAGTCCTGTTTGGAGCTATACCACACAATTCGGTATGGGTCGATAGACCATTCAGAACTTATATCTTGAGCGTCGTGTGCCTTAGCAGTTTCGGCGGAACTGGCGTGTATACTTCCATTGTACTGCAATGATGATTTCTTACGCCCAGAACTTCGAGGACGTTATCCTCTGGCGCGTACTCCGGGACGTTAGTTCCGGATTCTACGTGGATGTTGGAGCCTTTCATCCCGAGATTGATTCGGTTACAAAATGGTTTTATGAGCGTGGTTGGAATGGCATAAACATCGAGCCCGTTCCGGAGTCATTTGCGCTGCTTGAGGCGGCGCGTACGCGCGATCGAAACATTTGTGCCGCGGCCGGTGCGCAGGCGGGCACGGGCCGGATAACGATTTTTCCGGCCTCGCCCGGTTTATCCTCCTTCCGACCATCCCATACTGCCACGATGGAACGCAACGATCTGGAAGTCGAGGTGTTGCCCCTTTACCAGATACTCCAACCCTACGCGGAGCAAGCGATCCACTTCTTAAAAGTTGATGCAGAAGGCTCCGAGCGCGAGGTGCTGCTTGGAATGGATTTTAGTCGCTTCCGCCCATGGGTGGTGGTGGTGGAGGCTACCGCTCCCGGGAGCCAGACGCGCATCTCGGAGCAGTGGCAAGAAACCATAACCAAGAACGGTTACAAACAGGTTTACTTTGACGGACTCAACGAATTTTTTCTTGCCTCTGAGCGAATGGAGCTAGCAAGCCGATTCGAAGCACCTCCCAATGTTTTTGACGATTTTGAGTTAGCCGCAACCCTGCGCGAGCGAGAGTGGCGTCGCGAGATGGAGGGTGCACTGCGTGCTCGTAAGGATGAGCTTTCTGCAGCTCGAATACAAATCAACTCTACCCAAGCCGCCCTCGCTCTGTCTGAAGCGGTTGTAGCTAAACTGAATAGTGATCTCGGAGAGCTCGCCAGGGCATTGCACAAAAGTCGCGAAACGCTCGAACAGGTTTTCAAGAGTAGATCCTGGCGCTGGCTCGCTCCCATCCGAAACGTTAATTTTGCGCTCCGCGCCTATCGTGAGAATCTTCGAAGAGATCGATTTTTTCGAACGGAGTGATGCTCGCAGTGGCGTAAATCTGAACTGTAGTGTTTCTCGTACTAACCAGCCGTTGCTTTGTTGCTGCCGATTGCAGGTTGCGGAGGAGGAGGCCGAGGTGCAGGCACGACCCCTGGCACTTACACTGTAACGGTGACGGCTACGAGCGGGGCAATAGGCCATACGACCAACGTGTTGGTCACCATTCCATAGATTCGGGATACCGTGCAAACGAGAATCAGAATTTCGCGATTCCGCAGTAGTAACAACTCCGGAACTAAAAACGGTACCATACAAACCCATGCAGTTCGCCCGGCAGAAGCTCGTCTCGGTAATAATACCCGCCCTTAAGCGGCCCGATTTGACCCGCCGCTGTGTTGCTTCCCTGCTCAGCCAGTCCCTGCCACTCAGGGAGTACGAGATTATTGTCGTCGAGAACGACGCCCATCCTTCAACTGTGTTGCCAGACCCCTTGCCGCAGAACGTCCGCCGTATCGATCTGGTAGAGAACTATGGCACTACTGGATCGATCAATCGAGGGGTAGAAGCCAGCTCATCGGAATACATCCTTTTGCTGAACAATGACGTAGAACTAGACCCACAGTTCCTTGCAGCTCTCATTTCAACGTTGAGTAACGGGCACGAATACGCATTCGCCACAGGGAAGCTGATTAGCGCTGCCCCTCCGAGAGACCGGCTTGATGGCGCCGGCGACGGGCTATTGCTCGGAGGCGGAGCTTTCCGCCTCGGAAATTCCGACTTGGACGTCGGTCAATTTAATGATCCCAGGCCGGTGCTTGCGGGTTGTGGTGCCGCTACGATGTTCCGGCGCGCGGTATTTGAAGAGGTAGGGGGCCTCGACGAGGATTTTTTCGCTTACCTCGACGATATCGACCTGGCGTTGCGAGCTCAGCTGCTTGGGCATGAAGGAATCTACGTCCCCGATGCCGTGGCCTACCACGTTGGAAGCGCCACGCTCGGGGAGCCCTTTCATCAAAACGTAGTTGAGTGGATGACACGCAACCAGATACTAATGCTCGCCAAAGACTACCCGGGCGCTGTTCTACTTAGATTGATGCCACAAGTCGTCGTGTTCCAAACCTTGTGGTTCGGGAAAGTGCTTCGTCACGCCAAATTGCTTTCCTATATAAAGGGAATGGTTCAGGCCGCCTGCACTCTTCCTCGAACCCTGCAGAAACGGAGACGGTTGATGCGGCACCGCCGTATTACGAGTGCGGATTTCTTGCGGATTCTGCAGGACTCGGAAAGGCAGGTGCTGCAGTGGGAAAACACGCGTCCTGCGGCATCGCGGTCCGGATTATTGAAGATTTATTTCGGACTTTTCGGCAAGTCTTGACCTCAGCACTGCCGAAATTCATGGTGTTCAGGCGCTCGTGAGAGTCAAGATTTCTCAAAGATGAGAACATCTTGACCGGAGTAGCCAGGTTGTTTGCCAGTCCAGCCACCCAACGTACGGGGTGCAGCAGGCGCATGTGTTCGTTCTCGAGCTGCAAAACGAGCCATTCGCTAGTGAATGCGATGGCCCTTTCCGGATTCGTGGGATCGATCACTCTAGCGACGTTTGGCTCGAGGACATAGTCAAAATCTAGCCCTGGATTCACACCGCGTATTCCATTTTCTATCAAGAAACACGAGGCAAACAACTTGCCTCTTTTCTTTAGCACTCTCGAACATTCCAATGCATAATTTTCAACGGCTTTAGGCGTCAGATGTGTAAATACCGAAGTTGCCACAATCAAATCGAAGTATTCGGTATCGAAGGGAAATTTGAACGACTCGGGGTGTATGGTTCCCGTTCTGTTGTAGAGATTGTTGTATATGTCGCAGTGCCGAAACCCGAAATTCGGAAAACGCGACGTAATCTCTTTTGAACACCAGCGCGCCAAGTTCGCGATTGGTTCTAGTCCGACATATTCGCCAGCCGCGCTCAAGACTTCGGTGACCGGGATGGCTATTCGTCCACAGCCCGACCCCAAATCCAAGACTTTAGAGTCAGGCCTTAGGCCAGCATCCTCGATTAGCTTTTGAACGAAACGGTTTCCTTGAATTTTGAACTCTTCGCCCCTTAGTTGCCACCGAGACTCTCCAATTGTCCTACGCATCGAGAATGGTGGAAGTAGCTCATCTCGGCCGAGAAAAATGCCCGCTACATCCATCAATTTGGCTGCAATCCGCTTTGGCAACGATTCCCCAGGCATTAGAGCGAAACGGAATTTCAAGGTTTCTAGCATGACTGACGCTGGAAAGACGGTTTGTATATTATCAGCGCTGGGATACGATTTTACCCTCCCCAGTATGATCGACACCGAGCCCTGCAAGGTCGAGCTCGCCACCGCCGTCACTCAGGCTCGACATCAAATCTACCCGCGAACGCGTGCGTCCAAGTCCTAACCCCGGCCCTTGGCAACTGGTTTTGGAGTGGCGCTGTTACAGCTTCACTGCTATCGAGAATGTTGAGTTGGCTATCGCACGCGCCACAACAGCCATTGAAGCTGCGACCCGGGCGGTGCTAGCAAGATTCCCACCCGTGGACGGCGGATGTCCCCGCTTCCACAAAATAGTCGCAGCCTCAGGATAAAAGGGAACTTGACGTTGGGGACCTCTGCTAGAGCTTGTGTCTCCGGTAGCGCATATTACCAAGACGAGCGATTTCCTGGTGTATGGTATTGTCCCTCCCTGCGGAATTCGCTGAAGAGTCAAACGTGAACCCTCGTGAGTTCTCGACAAACGTGGCGCAACGCTCCCTCGCTTGTCCGAAGACGA
>Ga0307479_10002058_pt1 | contig 18317 bp, 15 predicted proteins | sample atmos_gasesECM4C_FD_203743 | JGI IMG/M metagenome (GOLD analysis project Ga0307479, IMG submission 203743) | Hardwood forest soil microbial communities from Morgan-Monroe State Forest, Indiana, United States - atmos_gasesECM4C_515 | ecosystem: Environmental > Terrestrial > Soil > Temperate... | reverse complement strand
GACGGGCTAAAGACGGTGACGCTGACCGCTTCTGGTCTGCCTCCAGGTGCAACGTTTTCGTCAACTCAGTCGTTCGTTGGAGGCGCGTCCTCGATCTTCTCGTGGACTCCTACTGATGCACAGGCCCCAGGCGACTATAACGTGACCTTCACGGCGCAGGATACCCAAGGCGTCTCGACGGTTTCCCATGTTACGATTCACGTTTTCGCGGTGAGCAGGGCTCCTTCTCTTCCAATCTTGTCCTATTCATTATTCGGAATACTGGGATTCTCAGCGATTGTCGTCGCAGCCTTGGTTCTGAGAAGGGTTCAGACCGTGAGAAGAAAACCTTAGACGTTCCAGAAACCTGGTTGCTAGAATCTGTCGGCTAGTCGTCTACTAGTTGTCTTCGTAATGACGAATGGGACTCCGATGATGGTGCTCCGTTATCGACTTTATCTTCGCGGAGCGTACCGAACCAACATGATGGCGAGGGACGCCCGTCGGGTTGCGAGTTCTTCTGCGCATGCCAGCGAGCTCCGCGTGCGCCCTGATGTTGAGCATCGCGATCGATGATATTACTCCAATCAAGCCTCCGATGACGAAGAGCCACATAGTCAGGGAGAATCCCCTAGGGATCACACAGCTGAGGCAGAATCCTCCTCCCGAGGGCTGATTCGCAGTACCAGTGACATGTATTGCTACTGACTGGCTGCTTGGAGTTGCTTGGTTGCTCGGGTCAGTTGCAGTGAAGTTTACGACGAATGTCTGGCCAGCCTGGCTCTGGGTGGGGGTAAAGGAGAAGGCTCCAGTTGTTGGATTGAAGGACATGTTAGGGGCCAAACCGGTCGCCGTGACGTTCTCTATCGCGGTTGGGACCAATGGGTTCCTCGCGTAGACTATGAAACTGATTGCAGTGCCAACAGTGGCTGACTGGGCGCCTGGTGCGTATAGAGTGAGGGGTTGGCCGAGGATTGGAGGAATGTTTGTTCCGAGGAAGGTGAAAGTTGCGGTGGTGGTATGAACTAGTGCTCCGCTGGTTCCAGTAATGGTTAGAGAGTAGGTTGCTGGAATCGTGGAACTGCAAGTGACTGTCGCTGTGCCGTTTGTTGAGAAAGATGTCTTGGTTAGTGAGTTACAGCTTAGCCCTGAAGGAGTTGTAGCGCTCAGCGTGAGTGTGTTGGTGAACCCGTGTATGAGACCGACGGTTATGGTGGATGTCGAGGACGCTCCGACGTTGGCGTTAGAGGTCGAGGACGCAGCTATTGTGAAATCTGGAGGGATTCCAAACGTGAAGGAAGCGGTCGTCGTGTGAGTGAGTGCTCCATTCACTGCCGTGATCGTCACAGTATAGACGTTCTGGCTGGATGAGCTGCATGAGAGTGTAGCGGTTCCGGACCCCGTTACGGTACCGGTGCTCAGTGATCCACAGGACAGTCCTGATGGCACATTGTCGGTTATAGTGATTGATCCTCCGAACCCGTTTACCGCGGTCAGCGAAATTGTTGAGACTGCCGAAGATCCGGGAGCGACAGCTGAGGGTGAACTGGCGCTGACTCGAAAGTCTTGGAACCTGAAGGTCGCGACTGTTATGCGAACCAAGGCTCCGCTTGTTCCGATTATTGTTAGGAGATATGTTCCTGCGACGTTCGAGCTACATGAGACTGTCGCGGTAGTCGAGCCGCTGATTGTGGTGGGGCTTATCGAGCCGCACGTTAATCCCGACGGTGGGGTGTCTGTAAGTGTAATTGTTCCAGTGAAACCGTTCAGGGCGGAAGTCGTGATCGTCGAGCTTGTGGATTGGCCTGAGTTTATTCCGGCAGGGGTTGTGGTTGTTAGAGTGAAGTCCGGGGCTGGTGGACCGAGGCTGAGGAATTTGAGTAAGCATCCCCATCCGGGCGGGCTACTGGCACACTGCATTGCACCATAGATTCCAGAGTTCGGCGTGTCCGTCCAGCTTCCTGCTGGCCACCATATCCAGTTGATTCTTTGCGGCGTGTTACTATCATAGAGGTTGGTTAGGGCCTGAATGAAGTGGAAGGTTGTTGTTGAGTATCCTGCGCTTCCTGTTAGGATCTTGTCAGGGGCGCAGCTTGTGCAGAGAGGATCAGCTCCTCCCTCAGTGTTCAGCGCAGGCCATCCTGAGGCAGTCATACCTGCGACGACGGCTTGGTAGTATTGTTGGGCCATCGAGTCAGCAGTCGCGTTGTTCCAGTTGCTGGAAGAGTAACCCATGTAACTGTGGAGGCTGATGAAGATCTTTCCAGTAGGAGACTTGCCTAACGGGTCTGTTACGGTCGGGAACCCGCTCGCCCAGTTGCTAAGTGAGCATCCGTAACTGCAAATGTTCTGCACAACTATCCAGTGAGTGTCGCCCTGCGCTCTAGTCTGGTCTATCCAGAGCTGATACTCTTGGGACAGTGTCGTTACGCAAGCTGAAGCTCCTGAGCACATGTTGTTGTTTGTGCCGTATCCTGCGCAGGCAGAAGCATCGTAGCAGGGCTCGTTGAGTGGTTCCCAGATTATCTGAGAATAGCTGTTCTTGAACTGGTTGGTAACTCCGGACCAGAAGTTGAGCCAGCAGGTTGCGGTGGAAGAGTTGAACACTTCCGAATAGCCGTGATAGTCGATGAGGATCCAGAAGCCAAAGTGTTGCGCGATTGTTATTGCTCGTTGAAGATTAGTGGCGCTGTACGCACTCATGTACTGAGAACCGCTGCATGCAGGATCGAAATTGACTCTCACAATATTGTAACCCATCGCTTTCAATTCGATGAGTAGAAGTTCCATGTTCGTGGCGGACTCTCCAGGGAACACGACGGAAGGTGTAGATGTTGGTGGTTGCTGCACGCCCCCTCCGACGGCTGCTTCATCTAGTCTGATTCCGCCCCATCCAATCAGGACCGGGACGGAGGTGGGTCCTGTCGTAGGGAGCACAACGAGTGTCTGGGAGGTCGTGAACGTCTTACTAGCGGCATCGGTCACAGTCAACGAAATAGTGTACGTCGCGTTCGTGAATGATTGAGACACTGTACTGCCTGTCTTGCTTGTTCCTCCAAGGTTCCAACTGTAGCTGTAAGGGCTTGTTCCACCGCTTGCCGTCGCGGTGAACGTGACTGATTGACCGGAAACTGGCAATATCGGACTTATCGTGAATGTTGCGGTCGGAGCGCCAGGAGGAGAGATCGTGATAGACTGGGATGTCACAATATGGGTGGACGCAGTATCAGAAACGTTGAGGGAGACCGTGAAAGTACCCGATGCGCTGAACGTATGAGACGGGTTCTGGCTAGTACTGGTACCCCCGTCTCCAAAATTCCAACTGTAAGAGTAAGGAGATATTCCTCCGCTTGGCGTGCTGGCAAAAGTTACCGATTGACCTGAAATTGGCTGACTTGGGCTGAAGTTGAAGCTTGCAGAAAGAGCCGGGACTGGTTTGACCATGACAGTCTGGGTAGACTTGGTCGTAGCTGAGACCGAATCGGTTACCGTTAGAGTGACAGTGTAGTTCCCTGCCGAACTGTAAGTGTGGCTTGTCGTCAAGCCTGTGCCTGTTCCTCCGTCGCCGAAAGACCATGCGTATGTGTAGAGAGGAGTGCCTCCCGTCGCGACGCCCGTGAAGCTTTCAACGGTTGACACGATCGCAGGTATTGGAAGATAGGTGAAGCTTGCTGAGAGCGGTTGGGGAATGATCGATCCGAATATGTCAGTCATGCCCGAATCTCCCGAGACCACGCTGGTAATGTACGGTAATCCCCAGTTCGCCTCAATGCTATGGAGGCTGTCATATTCAGTATAGCCTCCTGTGGACGTGTGCCCAATCTTAATCATGCTGCCGTACTCGACGTTCGGACTCGGATCATATTCGTCCCACCAGAGATAGAGGAAAGTCCCAGGAGTCTTGAAGAGGCTGGTCCCAAGCACCGAGTTCGAAGATGGACTACTGAGAGAACCAGTGCCCACGAGTAAAGTCTGAAGATAAGCGTCACCAGTTGACACCGAGTTATCATGCATGTTGTGAGAATCAGTAGGAGTGAACCAGATGTAGTTGGCTGGCGTTGCTGAATTGAGATAGTTGATGAACGCCGTGTTTCCTCCACTAGATTGGCTGTTGTAGAGTAGGTTTCCGTCAGGCCCGGTCTGACCATTGCAGCTTATTCCGCCAGAGGCTGCTAGACAGCTGTTCCAGGTTGAAGTGTATGCTATCCAGGGAAAGTGGTCTGCTCCGCGTGGGCATCCGTCTTCACAGAACATTGCTGAGGTGAGCCCTGCCGTATGAAGTTGGTCAGCTATGTTGGGGATGGTGTAGCATGGGCTTGATGCCCTTGGACACCAGCTGTCGGAGTGGGCCTGTTGGCCTGAGGTGAAGGCTTCGTAACATCCTGCTGAGCAGCCTCCTATGTTCTGGCCATAGCTGTGGTAGTTGGATACGGTAGTGCCCAGCGCAGCGAGGCTGTTTATGAAAGGGGCTGAACTGGATCCTATCACTGATCCATAGTTCTGGTTCTCCATCGCGATAATGACAATGTGGTTGAAGCTGCTGCCCGTTGGGGCAGCCGACGCTGTTGCCGGGAGAGAGATAAGCATGATACATACTGAGAGGGCCACAAAGAGGCCCGCGAGACCTTTCTGGTCTAGTACTCGAACTATGCTCATTGTTTTCACTTTTTCACTTACAGATTCGGTCCGGTTTTCCGTCGCTATCAGCGAGGGATTCGTTCAGTGTCGGAGCGAAGAACCAGACTCTGTGTGTTGAGCGAGTTCCCCGGCAAGATCAATCTATACCCTAGCGTTTCAGAAAGGCATCGCTGAACCGGATTGCTGTCGATCCCGGTTCATGAGCCGATCTTCACGTGGACCGTGCTGTGGACTCATCTGGTCTTGATCCTTATTCAATCTGGCGTACATCTCTGGATGGAACCGTATAGTCGCGAGTAGCTCGGGCTACTTGGCGAGGGTGTAGGCGTCTCTAGGCTTCAGCCCAAAATTTGGCTGCGCACTTGCCCCGTACATACTGCTAAAAAAAAGGTTGGATCTCGAAGCGCCCGCGGCGACAACTCTCGGTGAACCTGCAGGAACACCAACGAGAAGAGTCAGGAAGACCCACTCCCTGAACTTCATAGCCGATTCGGCTGGGCCGCTGGGATTAAGGAGGCTCGTCGTCTCCATCGCTCGACAACAGTTGCAGCTCCGAGTTCGTTAATAATACTTGCCCAATGCCGATGTAATTCGACCAGAGTGAGCTAGGGCTATCACCGGCAATACCAAGCTATCAGGACAAAAAAAGGGTGGGACTGGGAACCCCTAATGTGCGAGTGAGATTTTCTTCCTTGACGGAGGTCGATGTGAATGGTGGCAAACCGCGGCCAACCTTGTAAACGGAATTTGACGTCGCCAATCAATGAATGGCGAAGTTCGGGATCATCCTAATTTCGTCCGACCATTGGAGAAAGCTTATCGTGAGGGATTCCGGCCTCTGGATCGCCTCAAAATGCCACGTGCAAGCCTTGCGAAAATCACAACCAGACCTCGGATCGGGTCAGCGACCGCCTCGTCCGAGGGGCAACTAATGGTTGGATCTTCTCACTCGGACGCACGGGTCGAGTTGTCCACTGTTATTCCGATAATAGCGTTGATGACGATTGCGGTTTCCCTATTTTTTGTGACTGCTTCCACGGTTCGCCTAGGCGAACTAGCCCCTGACTCGTTCTTCTTTGTGTCTCAGTTACCTTTGGCCTACTGGGTGGGTTTGTTCGCCACTCTAAGCCTGTTTCTGTTTCGTAGTCGAGTCAAGGGTCAGGTGAGAACGGTGTTGGAAGTTACCGTGCTTACCCTTTTCTCAGTTTACCTATTTGCGCTGCCTTCCCTTGTATATCAGGACCCTCGAATTTTGGATAGCTATCAGCACGAAGGAGACGCGTTGGTCCTCCTCAACTCCGGAGGATGGTACAATGGACCCGTCTGGTACGTGTATCAGTTTCCGGGCGCCTACACATTCTTCGCACAACTGACCGCCATCGCGGGCATTGACCCTTTCCAACTGATCAAGTACTATCCCACGGGACTTGCAATAGTTCTAGCACTGCTATTGTATGCGACGACTAGAACGGTTGGTCCCAAATATGCATCTGTGTCTTCGGGCTTTATTCTGAGCGGCCTGTGGTTCCAATTACATCTCTCTCCTCAGAGCCTCGAACTAATCCCTTACGTTGGAGTCATCTACCTTCTCGTGAAGATGATGGATGATGAGCCGAGGCGAAAACTCTGGTCTATGATAGCTCTAATTTCGGTCCCCGTTCTCGTAATTAGTCATCCAGAGACACCGCTTGTTCTAGCGCTGGGGACCGCAGCGTTCTTCATCCTAAAGCCGCTGTTTTCCGGTGGCCGAGTCAATTCGATACGGTCGAACCTGTTGTTGCTTGGACCCTTCTTCGTCGCGCTCTCGTTCATGGTTCTCGTCTGGTGGACCGGTGTCGCCTCGGGCGCGCTGGCGCAAGTCGAGTCGATAGTGAAGGGCGCTCTCGCGATCGGATTGGGTGGGATTTCGCATGGAGCTCCGAACGTGCCAGCGACGCCCGCGCCGAGCTATCAGACGGTCATCCTAATTCAGGAAGCTGTATCGGTGTCCGTGTGGCTCATCGGTCTTTCTCTGCTGCTCTTCATCCGGAGATTCCGGACTCGAGAGTATTTCTTTGCAGGATTGTTTCTTGCTGCCATCGCGACAATTCCTGTCGCGTTGTTCGCTAATGCGGATGTGTTACAGAGGTCCTATCTCTTCTCTCTGTTTCCGGCAGGCCTATTGCTCGCTTCTCTTCTAGAGCGCGGGAATGTTCTTCGGATCGGAGTGTTGCCCACTGCTAGGCTATTGGGCACGGGCCTGGTCTTGATGATGATTGTGTTCTCGATCCTGATGCCGATGGCTCGGTACGGAGGAGATTCATTTGACTATCTACCACAATCCTCGTTGTCAGCTTCAAACGTAGCTGCAACCCTGAAATCTAACTCAGTAACGTTTCCCCATCCGGGAGAATACGGCTGGAGATTTTACGCTCCGATGCATGGTGACCTCAGTGCAGTCTTGCTTGAGCAGCAGAACATCGCGGGACGTCCAGGAGGGTACGTCAAGATTAACACGTACGCCGATTTCAACCTCACATTCACCCACGCCGACAATACTTCAGACTACATCCTCGTATCAAACTATTATCAGAACCTCTACTCGCTGAGATTTGGGTCTCAGTCCACGTACTATCTAGACTTGAAATTGGCATTCGAAGCCCAAGTGGCAGCCAACTTCAACCTAGTATATTCGACAGGCACAGATCGCCTGTACGAGAACAGGAATCTAGGATAACAGCCGGAAGCAGGATCTTCTCGCTACGATGCGTTGAACCAAACCTGTAGCCAGACTCCTACTTGGGAGTTAAGTCCCGGATATCCGTACTGGAACGATCCTGAAGGAGTGTCGAAGGTCCAGAGTTCAAAGATCAATCTGAAGTTTCTGCCAGACACGGTCCCTACCGGTGCCGAACTGACCTCCGATTGGCCGTTCATTGAGATGTTGAGGTAAGTCAACCCGGCTGTCTGGTAGCTGGACTGGATTACCCAGGTGAAATTGATCCTTGAAGTCTCTCCATCATTGACGAACTGGTCCGTCCTACCAATCTCTGGGAACGTAGTTGACGGCGCAGTTGCGTTTGGGGTAAGTGTTGACGAATTGGTGCCGACTCGCACAATAATCATAACGAACTCCGCTTTGTTCATTCTGTTCGTTACTGCAAGCGTCCAGTTGAGCGTTTGCCCGACTGGGACGGAAAGGTTGCTGCCGGAGATGTAACCTTGAAGCCCCTTCGGTGATGACACTCCCAGTCCGATGAAAGGCTGGCTGGGTTTTGCGCTCATAGCATAGAAGGTCACTGAGCTGAAAATGGCTGTGAGGGAAATGAAGAGCACTAGGAACAGGCTGAATCTATGCTGCGTGCTATCTGCCTCCATAGTCAATTTTTGCTTTGAGCACTCTTCTACGTCGGAGAATTATCCGAATCCTACCAAGTTCCAATATTGTGAGGGCTGTGAGAAGAGCTACTATGACTGCGAGAATGTAAGAGAGTGTTGTGCGGTATAGTGAGGTTGCTTGAGCACTGCTGCCTAGATTTTGCGCCTTCAAGGAGACTTGGCTAGAAATGCTGATTGACTGGACCGCGTACTGAACTGAAAGGGTATCGTTTCCCTGTCGCGAGTATACGTCTGCAGTCTCTTCGTATTGCAATGCTATGTTGAGCTGAGCCGTCAGGGGAAGCAGGTCCGAATTAGAGGCTCCCTGCTGTTCGGCGGTCTGGATGGACTGAAACGCTTGCACTAGGTCCTGTCTTGCGGTGACGAGTTCGCTTGACTGTGCTTTGGCCAGATGTAGCGGCGTAGTGAGGAATGTTGAAGAGACGAGGAGGCAGACTATGATCGCTAAGAATCGCGGACGCAAGGTTCTCATCATGGCCAGAATAGTTTGTGGAGCTTGAGAACTTGACGAATATAAGGAGGGAGTTGGTCATGGAATTTCTGCAAAAGTATCATCCCTCCTCAATGGAAGAATTGAAGAGCAAGCTTGCAGACGAGGGGATTCGCTCAGGCGACGAGGACCTTCTCGAAGTCATCCAAGAGCTCCAGCAGGATGGAGAAATTCGTCTCTTGAGGCCCACCTCTCTGAACTCTTTTCCGGGGTTCCTCGCTGACCTTAGCATTTCGTGGTGGATCTACGCTACTGTCTTGGTTTCGCTGGCCGAAATATTCCTAGTCCCCTATAATCCGCAGGATTCAATCCTAGGAGGAGCTAGGCTCTTGTTCGGCCTCGGTCTGCTGGGTTTCTTGCCTGGATACGCTTCCGTTCAGATACTGTTTCCGAGAGATCAACTTAGTCTCTTGGAACAGACTTTGTTGAGCGTATTCCTTAGCGTTGTGATCTCGATTGCGCTCGGAGTGGCACTCGGCGCTGGCTACTTGTTCAGCCCCGTCTCTGGGGTGCTTCTGTCTGGAATGTATGCGATAGTTGCAAGCCTGCTTGCTGGCTACCGTCGCTATACTGTGCTTCGGGACACGCGGCGCTGAGCCTTCCGATCTTGCTAATAAGCGCCAACGAGAAATTTGTGGACAGTTCAATTCGGCATACGTTTGGCCGCGATGTAGCCGAAGCTATGACCAATCATTTTGATCGAGAATCCGTGCCCGGACAGAATCCTAGGTATGTCGAGTGGACCATTGTGAAATTCAAGAATGATTTCGCTTATTGACCCGAATGCGCTGGACGGCAATGTCCGGATTATTCCATACTCGCATCCTTCACAGTTCATTTTTAGAAAGTCGATCTTGCTTAGGCTGTAGCGTTTCATTATCTCTTCGACGGTTACCGTCTCCACTTCTAGCCCGCCATCTGGGATGTTGGCTGCTTGTGATATCTGGCTGATGTTGGGAGTCTCGGCGTTGACGCCAAGCTTTGACTCGCCCGTCATTGTGGACAGGGCGACGTTGAGCAGTTTGATTTTGTCTTCGAGGTTGTTTAGTTTGATGTTTTCTCTTGCGAGCTCGAGGCTGTGGGGGTCTGGCTCTAATGCGATGACTAGTCGGGCGCCTCTTCTGGCGAAGTAGATGGCAGAGTCACAGTTGTACGCGCCCACGTCGACTACAACCTTTTGGTTGAAGTCTGAGCCGTAGACTTGTCGGACGAAGATTTCGGCGACGAGCGAAATGTCTGTTCCTTGGTTGAGTCTACATTTCAAAACCGTTCCTGGCTCAGGTGAGAGTAGAAGATAGTCTTGGTCGACGTGTTGTATCTTCCATCCTTTGTTGAGGAGTTTTGCTAGTCCGATGAGGTTGTAGATGGAGGGATCATACCATCGGTGGTAGTGGCGGAGGGCTTGGGAGAGGCTTGACGGTTTTCTGGCTAGTCGTATGGAGGTGCCTCTTCTGAGAACAATCTTGTCTAGTGGTTTCCTTGTGATGTAGTCCCGGGCTATTTCGATCCAGTTCTTGTAGGTCCGCTGGAGTAGAAGGAAGGCGTTGAGTTGGTCTCTTAGAGTTCGCGCGTTGAGGGACACTTGGTTCTCCTTGTCCTTGCTATTGTTGGGTGATCATGGGAGCGTCAATCGTCTGTTGACTGCGTCTGTTCTCCTCGATCTTGGTCCAGACCAGCTGCTTGTTTCCTCGAGCTTCTTGGATTAGCGCTGCTAGCATCGTGATATTGTTGGAGAGATATGTGCTCGCGGCTGTCCTCAGCCCTGGCACAACCGCCACTATCAGGGCTCCAATCGCTATTAACGCGGCGATCAGTAGGTTGGTGATCATCACCCATCCTGTTAGAATGATGAATATTGGAAAGATGATCGGGTTGATCGCGTAGATGAAGAACTCCATGGGGAATATGAGTCTCGAGAAGATGTTCTTTCCGAATAATAGTCTCTTGTGTTTGAAGAAGGCTTGGAGCACGTGCTGTCCTCGGCGGATCTTCTGGGTAAACCGGATTCCCCAAGCCGGTGGAGCAGGGTCAAAGAACACAACGTCTTCCGCGCTGATCGCTCGGAATCCCTTCTCTACCATACACAGAGCCGCGCATGTGTCGTCTCCTCCGACGTTGGGATCGAACCCTGTTTGGTCTCGTCGACGAAAGAGCTGAATTTCGCCCTCGCCTACCGGAGTGCTGTGAAGCTTCGACTCGGCTATTCTCAGCATACGATAGACGGATCGGTAGGATCCTTCAACGTTCCCGGCCATCGTCTCGCTCGTGCCCGGAATATAGTGGACTCCCGAGACGGATCCGATTGTTGGGTCTGAGAAGTATCTTGCAGCGTTTCCCAGGGCTCGTTTGTCCCATTTGCATTCGGCGTCGCTGATGCAGACCAGTTCTCCCATGGCGTGTTTTAACCCCAGGTTTAGCGCACCGGACTTTCCTGTTCTCTCCTTCTCTTCAACGACCTGTCCTTTCAGGCTGTTCTGGGCGAAGAATTCCCGGGCGAGGCTTGCTGTGTTGTCTTTGGATCCGCTGTCAACAATAATCATATCGATCCGATCGGAGGGGTAGTCAGACTGAGAGATGTTCGACAGTTTCTCCTTGATGACCGTCGCCTCGTTGTACGTTGGGACGATGATGCTGATCGTGGGCTGCCGATCAGCTGTGAGGGCGATGTTGTAACTGCGCTTGGAGCCGATTCTCTTCATGGCGGCGAAGTATGCTAGGGGCACTCCCAGTTGTATTCCGCCGACGGCGATCCACGAGACGAGAAGAAGGAGGCTGGTCAAGACAGAATCTCGCTCGTAAATCCATCACTTCCGTACCCAGTGACTAGTTCTGCTTGTAGGTTTGAGGACCCATCGCTAGGGACTAACGTCAGGTGTCCGTCGGTCGATTCCCATTTCGCTCTTGCCCGGAGCCTCCACCAGGCGGCCATGTCGCTGAGTGTCATGACTTGGCATTGAGGGTCTGAGACAAAATTCTCTAGGAGTCTCCGATACTCGTGCACAGATTCTTCCATTGCTAGTTCGTAGTCCGGATGTACAAGCAGAATGCATGGGCCACCAAGCCCTCGGATCCATTTGGAGAGCCTAATCCAGAGATCAACCGCAGCCTGCGGTTCTAGCCCTGCAAGCCTCATTATCTGATGATCTTGTGGAAGCGATACCGGTATCTCCAATGCCTCAGCGACGTCGAACGGGAAGATGGTGCCGACCCCGTGAGCGTGGAGGGATGTTGGCGATAGGATTTCCCACGATGGACAGGAAGAATCGTAGGAGTAGCCTGCACTTACTGTTGCTGCGGCCAAGTCCGCGTTGTGCTGGAGGAGGGGGGACCGGAATCCGTGAATAAGACGACCCGCCATTTTTTCCAAATCCTCTTTGCACTGTTTCAGTCGCTGGGTCTTCTTTTCGGAGCTGAGGAATATGAGTCTCCCGTCATGAACAGTGTCATGGGCTCCGACTTCCCCGTTCTCAGCAAGGACGCCTAGAGAAGTGGAAGATAATGAATAACGGGCGCTCGGAACGTTCCACGAGGATCGGATTCCGAGCTCTCGTTCTACCGCGATAAGTCTAGGGGCTCCGGTCTCGAGACCCTCTTTGGTCTCAACATCGTGAGTTACTGCCAGAGCGTAGGATTTTCCGCGCTCCCAGAAGGCAATCCGAGGAACGGGACCCGAGGAAAGGACCAGGCTTGCCAAGAATATCGTTCTGAGACACTCCACAGGACCTAATTTGTCCGCAGTGATGTCTGCGGTCCCCTGAGAGGATCTGAATGATCGATCGCGAATGAACCGTGGTATCGACTGGTATGAGAAGGGCAGTTTGGTTGCGAGCCAGAACTTTCTGCTGGGTTTGTCTTCGAATCCGTCCTTGATCCTTCGTGCGTATTCGCGTATCAAGTCTAGGGCGAGGAGATAGATGTCTGTTCCGCGTATTCTCGAAAGGATCGAGATATCTCCGGATCGTAGAACTGGGTCGAGTCCGGGTCCTGAATATTCGTAGATCTCCGTTTTCAGTGAGACGTCCGCATCAAGGCTAGCCGGGAGAGTGATCGATGCTTCTCTCAACTTCAGCGCAAGTCCGTGGTCCTTCGCGATCTTCTCTGCGGCCTGCTTTCCAAAGGGCGAGCAGACCACGGTGGCACCGTTCTTGGGTAATATCGTGGTTCCGGTCGAGAAGATAGTATGTTGCTCATCTGGCTCTGCTCTTGTTTGCCAGGGTATCTTCCAGAATTCGGCGTAACTTTTCAGTATCTCAGAGTTGGCAGAATCATCTGCTCCTAACACGATCGGCCGATGTCTGGATACTAGGGTCATTCTAGTGTCTGGCTCCGAGTCGGAGTAGGACTATTGGTCCCACTATTTGCTGCCAGTCTTTCAAGGGGGATATGTGAGAATAAGACTCTCGTTTCGCGTGCGAATAGATCTTGGATACTGGGCGTTCTGTGAATCTATAGCCCAGGGTTAGAACTTTGTAGTGAAGGTAGTATTCGAGTTCGTACCCGTTTAGCCATTCTTGCCATATGTTGATCTGGGGGTCGGCCAGAATAGTTGATCTGTAAGCTCTGAAGCCGTTAGTCACTTCTGTGCATCGAACGCCCGTGAGGAAGGTCCATGCGAATGGAAACAGCTTGGTGAAGATTCTTCTGAGGAAAGGAGTTCTCTCGCCCTTCCCTCCGGGTAGGAATCTTGATCCCTGAACGTAGTCGTAGCCGTTTTTGGTGATGGGATCTGTCAGCCGCGGAATCTCTCGGGGATCGTCTTTTCCGTTGCCGGCCATTACGACGATCAGTTCGAATCCGTGTGAGAGTGCGTATCGGTATCCTTCCTTTATCGCGAATCCTATGCCGTTCCTCGCAGGGTTCTCGATGATCGTTATCGGAACCGAAGTTCTTTGTCGAGACTCGCCGATTTCTTTCAGAATCTCTTCGTCAGGGTCGTCTACGACAAGGCAGACTTCGTCTACTGACTGTGGTGTGAATCTTTCGATTACGGTTCCAATCTTGCCTTTCTCGCGGTAGACTGGAATTATTGCAAGGCGTCTCATCGACTATTTCTAGCTCTACTCGAAGTGCGAACCTCTAGTTCGCCTGCTCCTGGCCTGGTTCCGACGACTCTGGCAGGAATGCCTACGGCTATTGCGTTGTCGGGGATGTTCTTTGTGACGACCGAGCCTGCTCCTATCAGAGCGTTCTCACCGATCTCTACTCCGGGGACTATTGTGCTGCCTGCGCCTATTGAGGCGTTCCTTTTTACTCGCGTGTTTAGCAGAGTCCACCCTCCCTGGGCCCTAGGCTGCTTATCGTTAGTGAATGTGACATTCGGTGCAATGAACACATTGTCTTCTATCACTACACCGGTCGGGATGAAGACGAAGGGTCGAATCTTGCAGTTGTCTCCTATCGTGACTCCTTCTTCGATGTACACGTAGGAGTCTATCTTGGTGTTCCTGCCGATCTTGCAGCCGTACAGGTTTACTTGGTCGTACACGCGTGAGTTGCGGCCAATCGAGGTTTTCTTGATTATCGAGTACTTTGGACGTTTCATTTTGCCGGTATCGCCGGGATTATCGGGAGCTGGACTTGGATTGTGCGGTCTTGGTACATGGACTCGCGTGACGCTTCCAGCATGGAGACGACTCTTGCTCCTAGGATTCCGTCGGAGGAGTTCGAATACGGCGTAGAGTTCTGGTTATTGCGGATGCAGTCGTAAAAGTGGCGTATCTCGTCTCCAAGAGTGTTGCTTGCCGAGACAGGGACTTCCTGGGTGCCTCCCTGTAGCTCGAGGGTTAGCTTCTGGTCGACACAGTCAAGATGGGCTGTGCCCTTACTCCCAACCACGGTAACCTCTCTTCTTTTATCTCGGTCTAGCCAGCTGACCTCTACCTGCGCCATCAGACCTGCCTTATAGTCGGCGGTTATGAAGGCGACTTCTTCATTCTGCTTGGTCCTGTAGCCTCTCCCCTTGCAGGCGATCTTGTCCGGCCAGGCTTCGAGGAGGTAATTTGCAATGTCGAAAGGATGTGGGGCAAGGTCTGTTATGACTTCTCTCTGTATTTGGGGATTCATGAGCGCCGTCCATCGTAGGCGGAGGTAGTATACGTCTCCGAGGCCGCCCTCCTTGATGACTCGTCTGAGTTCTCGGACGCCGTTGTTGAACCTGTGAATATGTCCTACGCAGAGAACTGATCTGTTCTCGTTTGCAAGCCTAACAAGCTCATATGCTTCTTCGGTCTTTAGCGTAAGTGGTTTTTCGACGAGTACGTGCTTGCCCTGTCGTAGGAAGGTGGAGGCTACTTCGAAGTGTGTACCGTTCGGGGTGCAGATGTGGACCCCCGTTAAGGAAGGGTCTGTAGCGAGAGAGTGGTAGTCCGTACGATAGTCAGGACCCTGACCGAACTCCTTCTGGCATTGGGCTAGTGATTCTGGGAAGCTGTCTACGATCGCGTAGAGATCGCTAGAGCCGGTTGTTCTGCTAATGTCGAGGGTTTCGCGGATTACCTTCTTTCCCCAATAGCCGCCGCCAATGACCGCTATGCGTAGTGGTGTCATTTTTCTTGGAGCTCGGTTTAGTTCGAGAATTTTGTGCTTGCGGCTTCAAGACTTGGCAAGACTAGAGCAGTCGCTACGTCGCGTCTAACGATGTGTCTGTCTTGCCTCGTAATTCCCACCACGATTATCGTGTCTTGTTGCGGTCTCTATTCTTATACTTCTTGGTGAGGTGGGATATTCCGCAACAAATACATGCCTCAAGATATCTTTGAATACATCGTGAGATGTGTTGATGGCTATATCCGGAATTGAATAAATAGCGCGCGAGGAAATAGTCACATACGTGAGCGTTCGAGATCTCTGTTGGATAGTATAACGATCGTGAGTCCGCGGTACCCTCCCTACGTGGGAGGAGTAGAGACTCACGTTTCACAGCTGGCGAAGCGAGCAACCAAATTCTTCCGGAAGGTCTCGGTAATTACAACAGACCCGTTGGGCCGTCTTCCGGCTGTTCAAGAGGTAGATGATTATCTTACAATTTTCAGAATAAGATCTTTGGCGCCCCGGGAGAACTATCACTTTCCCTCCCCTCCAGGATTGTTCAAGGTGCTCAGACGGTCCCGCCCACAGGTTCTCCACTTACACTGTATCCACGATGTCCCGGGTCCTATCGCGGGAATCATGCGAGGACATAGCTCTCTGATCTTCACGCCACATTATGTTGGCCGCTTGAACTCGGGGCTGGGAAAGATTCTCTTCGGAGCCTACCGTCCATTCATCCGTGAACTCGTCGCACACGTCCCGAGAGTTATCTGTATCTCAAGGTTCGAGGCTCGGTTAATGATAGACACATTTCCGGAGTCTGCGGGGAGGGTGGAGATCATCCCTAATGGGATTGCCTCCGATCTCAGAGAGAAGAACCAGTGGCAGGAGCCTGAAGATCCCACGATTCTCTATGCAGGAAGACTTGAGAGGTACAAGAATGTCGACAAGGTCATGAAGGCAGTCGCAAGACTGCGCGAGAAAAACGACAAGGTGAGGCTTCGAATCGTTGGTAGAGGACCCATAAAGAATGAGCTAGAGCACTTGTCACATTCGCTCGGATTGAATGGCAGCGTTGAATGGTACGATAGGCTCCCCCAGAGCGAGCTCTTCCCGCTGTACGCATCCAGCACGGCCGTCGTTCTGGCCTCAGAGTATGAGAACTGGGGCAACACAGTTGCAGAAGCTATCGGGGTCGGTGTTCCGACAATAGTAGCCAACGCTTCCTCTCTGGCAGAGTTTGTTGAGGAAGGACTCGCAGTGCCCGTCGAGCCTCCTGTGGATGAGCTGAAGCTTGAGGCGACGATCAGCGAAGTTATTGATGATCCCAGACGGTTCTCTCCGAAAGGGAAGAGGTCGCCTTTGATCATTTCGTGGGATGAAGCCGCCGAGAAGACATTCGCTCCCTGCATGTCGCTAGTCAATTCGTAATCTAAGGGTGATCAGAGTCGAGCTTTCTTGAAGATGTTGGAATTGTCAAGACCGCGCGGAGAGAAGCTGAATCAGTACTCCTCGCCAAGGCTCTGATCCGGCAAGAGACGATTCATCCCATTAACAAGGAAAGGTTCCTGAAGCTTGCGAAGAGTAACAAAGTAATTCTCAGAGCAGCGCCGCTCCTGAACGCGCCGGCTGAAGTTGTTGATGAGGCTAAGAACGAGTTCGCAGAAGCGATGCAATTGTATGACCTGATGAGTAAGGAGTTTCAAAAGTTGGGAGTCTCATTCGTCGTCATAAAATCGTTCGACTCTCTTCCTGACATGGGACACGACCTTGACTTTCTCCTTCCGCATTCTGCAGAATTCGGCGAGGCTCGTGGCATGCTACTGGAAAAGTTCAGAGTTAAACCTCAGCCTTTAACTCACTGTGACAAGTTGGTGGGAAAGTTCAGCTGCTTCCTACCAGGGTTCAGACACGACTTCGAGCTGTATCCGACAATTAGCCAGCTCGGAGAACGGCATGTTGAACCAGGCGACATTCTGCGAGATAGAAAGATCGAGAAAATTGACGGTAGAAACGTCTGGGTAACATCAGACCTCGACCGGGTGCTCATCAGAATAATTCATGCAATGTTCCGCCACAACTTCCTCAAGCTCTCGGACGTCATAGATTTTGAAGCCTTGACGAGAAACTGTTCTACTCGTGAGATCCTCGACGCGGTTGACAAAGCAGACATCGGAGACGCGTTCCTATTCTTCATTGGCGCCATCGACAGGTTCCTCAAAGCAGGCGGCGTTGAAAGCCCACAAATACAAGATCTGAAACAAGCTGGCCAGAAGAGGTTCGGAAAAGATCGCCTTGGAGTTCTTCGGAGAGACAGACTAGTCCTTCCTTATAGGATTCCAACGCTCGCAATTATTCTCATCTTCCTTCTGAAGGGAGCGAGGGAAGCCTCGAAAGGTCGATTGCGGAGCTCGTTGAGCTGTCTTGTGACTCCTCCGCTCCTATTCCTCGACTTCATCAACGCCGTCTCTCATAATCGACTCCTAGGCAGGAGGATCTGGTAGGTTGAAGACTATCATCGTAACTCTGAGCGGGACACACGGAACCGGCAAATCGACTCACGCAGGACGCACCTACTACCTTCTCAACAACTCAGGCCACAAGTTCTCGTATCTGAGACACCAGGACCTCATAGATCCCTTCGGCTTCATCCTGAGACGGGGAGCGCGAATCCTCGGCTTCGCCCAGACCAACCAGCTAGAGAGGATGAAACCTGTGCGAGTTCTATGGTCGCTCTACTTCCTCTTCGTCTACTACCCGTTACTAGCGGGAGGAATCAGGATACGGAGAGCTCTGGGATACAGTGTCGTCGCTGACCGGTATCTCTACGATCTGATAGTTGCTTTCTGGGGCAATCAGACACACGTGCCAATCGAGCACTTGCTCGTCTGGATCATTCCTAGGCCAGATGTCTCGTTTATCCTGGACGCTGACGAGGAACGTATACTTGCCAACCGGCCCGAGCACTCGGCCGAGTTCATCCGAAACGAGAAGCGGCTCTACGATGGCGTGGCGAGATACTTTGGCCTAGAGAAAATTCGGACGACAAGTTCAGCTTCCACTACTTGGAAGCGGATGGTAGCGGAGATCGAAGCGTCTCTTCAAAAAGCCTCCTCGAAAAACAACTAGGCGAGTTAGCTTGATGAGAGCGATGATCATTGGGCTCGACGCGGCCTCACCCCCGCTTATCGAGAAATGGATCAATGACTTACCCAACTTACGAGCCCTTTCCAAATCAGGTACGCATGGAAATCTGCAATCCATCGTTCCTCCCTCCAGCGTTCCAGCTTGGCAGTGTTTTGCA